>Ga0065721_10001126_pt1 | contig 13379 bp, 5 predicted proteins | sample Mesricmetagenome_FD_59108 | JGI IMG/M metagenome (GOLD analysis project Ga0065721, IMG submission 59108) | Mesophilic microbial community from rice straw/compost enrichment Sample: eDNA_1 v2 (version 2) | ecosystem: Engineered > Solid waste > Grass > Composting > Bioreactor | place: USA: Davis... | reverse complement strand
AGCAGGTACGCGGTATCTCTGTCAACAGGGACAAAACGGCTCATCGGCTCGAAACCTCGGCAGGACTGCGGCCATTGTCCAGGATGTCAGCAGCGCCCCAGACGTACCGAGAAGTCCGACAGCCTCCTAGCCGCGCCGGGTCCCGGATGCTGCAAAAGGGAAATGGGGTGGTGGCCGCGCGTACGTTCCGGCCTGCAGCCGACGCGCTCGGGTCGCCGCGCGCTACGCGCCGCTGGTCACGACGCTGGTGCGGTTGCCCGCCGCGTCATAGCTGTACGTGATCACGACAGCGTTGCTGTAGGTGGCTTTCTTGAGCGAACCTTCCCCGCGAATCCTGGCCCCAAGCAGCCGCAGCGCGTTGCCGAAATCCAGCGCAAGTACCTGCGCCCGGCGGGGCCCCGGCCAGGCTGACCGGATCAAGCGGCGGCGCTGTCTGCGCAGACCACGACGACGCTTGTCTGTTCCTGCCCAGCCGCGGCCGACTCGCGACGCTTCTTGAGCTTCTTCAGGGCGTAGGCGACCTGCTCGGGTGTTACTTCCCCTTCAGCCTCGCCGGCCAGGTTGAAGCGTGCACCGCCTGCTGCGACGGCCTCGAAGTAGGCGTTGGAGGTGGCCCACGCGGACAGCGCCAGCTTGAGCGGGATGCAGCCCAGCGGCAGGCGGCCAGCCTTGCGCTCCGCGTCGAGCACCTTGCTGGTGCCGATGGCCATCGGCCGCACGCTGGTGAAGAGGCCGGGGAAGTGCTCGGCGAGCACCCGAAGCGCGGCATCGGCCTTGGCCGCCTGGCGGCGCTGGCGCTCGGCGTTGCTCAAGCGCTCCTGCGGGGGGCTGGCGGGCGGCATGTCCCCGGTAGTCACCTTTTCCTCTTGCGATGGCGCCGCTGCCTGCGGCCGGGCCTTGAGCCTGAGGACTGGCCTGTCTGCCTGTGTTTCAGCGATGGCCGGCGCTGGTGACGCCTGGCGCTGTTCGTTGCCGACGATCACGACGCGGCGCTGCTTGCGATGGATGACGGGTTCGGTACTCATCGTGGTGAGGGCGTGCTGCCCGAATATTCAAGCTGTCATTTGAGGACGGCAACGGGTTCCATCACGGTGGTTCCTGTGTGCTCATGCAGCTGATGCTGTCCGGCCGTGCTCGCCAGTTGGCCACCATGTGCCGCCACGGGCATCGCTGCGCCGAGCACATGCACGCATCCAGCCTGACGTCTGGTGGGCCCCCGATTGCGAGGCACTGTGCTGTCGTAGCTCGGACCTCGATTCGCATGGGGCGGCAGTATGCCGCGCTGGACGAGCGACTTTGCCAGATGAACCGCCCGCCATCACGGCAGCCATCGCCCCATGGCGTCACCAGCGACCGGGGGCCGGACCTGCCACGGGCACAATGGCGCCGCCCGCCAGGCGCGCGCATGCGCTTGGCGGGGCACCGCCTTCGCTGTCCTGATCAAGCCGTGCGCAACCCTTCCGCCCCATCCGCCGCGCCGCTGGAACACCTCGCCGGCCTGGTCGAGCGCGTAACCTTCCACAACGCCGACAACGGCTTCTGCGTCCTGCGCCTGAAGGTCAAGGGCGAGCGCGACCTCNTCACGCTCATCGGCCACNCCCCGGCGGTGACACCCGGCGAGTACGCGTCAGCCTCCGGGCACTGGGTCACCGATCGCGAGCACGGCCGGCAGTTCCGCGCCGTGTTCGTCAAGATCGCACCGCCNACCACCCTGGCCGGCATCGAGCGNTATCTCGGCTCCGGCATGGTCAAGGGCATCGGGCCCGGTCTACGCCGGCCGGCTCGTGCAGGCCTTCGGTGCCGACGTATTCGACGTCATCGAGCGCACGCCCGAGCGGCTGCGCGAAATCCATGGCATCGGCGACAAGCGCGCGCGCAAGATCATCGGTGGCTGGGCCGACCAGAAGGTGATCCGCGAGATCATGGTGTTCCTGCATGCGCACGGCGTCTCCACGTCGCGTGCCGTGCGCATCTTCAAGACCTACGGTGCCGACGCCATCGAGATGGTGCGCGCCGACCCGTACCGGTTGGCGCGCGACATCCGCGGCATCGGTTTCCTGTCGGCCGACACCATCGCCCAGAAGCTGGGCATCGCCCGCGACTCCCCGCTGCGCGCCCGCGCGGGCGTCTCCCATGCGCTGGCCGAGGCCGCAGCCGAAGGCCATTGCGGCTTGCCACACGCCGAACTCGTGCCGCTGGCGGTGAAGCTGCTGGAGATACCTGCGGACGTCATCGAGGCCGCGATCGCGCAGGAGATCGAGGACGGGGTGCTCGTGCCCGAGACCATCGACTCCCAGCCGTGCGTGTTCCTCGCGCCGCTGCACCAGGCCGAGCGCTCCATCGCCGCCCAGGTCGTGCGGCTGAAGACGCAAGCCGCGCCGTGGCCGGCCATCGACGCCGACAAGGCCATGGCATGGGTCCAGCGCAGGCTGGGCATCGAGCTGGCCCAGAGCCAGCAGGCGGCGCTGCGGCTGGCGCTGTCGTCCAAGCTGCTGGTCATCACCGGCGGCCCCGGCGTGGGCAAGACCACGCTGGTCAACTCGATCCTGACCATCCTGCGCGCCAAGGAGGTNCANGCCNTGGCCGCCGCGCCCACCGGGCGNGCGGCCAAGCGGCTGTCGGAGTCCACCGNCCTGGAGGCCCGCACCATCCACCGGCTGCTGGAGGTCGATCCNCGCAACGGCCAGTTCAAGCACAACGAGGATTCACCACTGCGGTGCGACCTGCTGGTGGTGGACGAGTGCTCGATGATCGACGTGCCCCTGGCCAACCAACTGCTCAAGGCCGTCGCGACGCGCTCGGCGGTGATCTTCGTCGGCGACGTGGACCAGTTGCCCTCGGTCGGGCCGGGCCAGTTCCTGGCCGATCTCATCGCCAGCGGCGCCGTGCCCGTGGTGCGGCTCACCGAGGTGTTCCGCCAGGCGGCGAGCTCGCGCATCGTGCGCGCGGCGCACCAGGTCAACCAGGGCCACTTTCCCTCGCTGCCGGCCAAGGGCGAGCCCTCGGACTTCTACTTCGTGCCGGTAGAGGATGCCGAGGCGATCGCCCCGACGGTCGTAGACCTCGTGGCCGAGCGGCTGCCCAGGAAGTTCGACTTCGACCCCGTGCGCGACATCCAGGTGCTGTGCCCGATGAACCGGGGCGCCACGGGCGCGCGCGGCATCAACCCGCTGCTGCAGGACAGGCTCAACCCGCCGGGCCCGGCCAGCGTCACCAAGTTCGGCAACACCTTGGGCGTCGGCGACAAGGTCATGCAGATGGAGAACAACTACGACCGCGACGTCTACAACGGCGACATCGGCCTGGTGGCGCAGATCGATCCCGAGGAGCAGGAGCTGGTGGTGGAGTTCGACGGCCGACCGGTGATCTACCCGTGGGCCGAGCTCGACGAGGTGACGCTGTGCTACGCCACGACGATCCACAAGTCGCAGGGCTCCGAGTACCCGGTGGTCGTGATCCCGNTGTCCACCCAGCACTTCATGATGCTCAAGCGCAACCTCGTCTACACCGGCATCACCCGCGGCAAGCGGCTGGTGGTGCTGGTGGGCCAGAAGCGCGCGCTGGCCATGGCGGTCAAGGGCCGGCAGACCCGGCGCCGCTGGTCCAAGCTGCGCGAACGGCTGGCTTGAGCGCACGGCCAAGCCGACTGGGCTGTCCGCCCTGTTGCCGCGCGGCGGTTGCAGCGAACACCTGGCCCGTCGTCGAGCCGCTCCACACGGGCCCCGTGCCGTCAGCCCCGCACCTCGCCCGTGATCTCGATCAGCACCACTTCCCAGCGGTCCACCTTGAGAGCGTCCTGGTAGGCCGGCGCGGTCTGCGCGCGGCTGCGCGCCATGATGCCGGTGACCACGGCGTTGCAGTGGGCGGTGTCGGGCAGTGCCGCCGCCTTGGCCAGGCGCCCCACCACGTGGCCCTCGGGCGTGAGCACGCAGCGGTGGGCGACGTGCACGGCAGCGCCGGCGCAGAGCCCCGCGATGTGGCCGTGCACGGGATGGTGCGCGGGCAGCCGCCCGGCATAGCCCAGGTCCATCTCTGCCGGCCCCAGCGTCTGGAAACGCCTTTGCAGCTCGCTCCGGAAGGTGGGCCGGGTCTCGGGCAACAGGGCATGCACGCCCTCCAGCGTACCGAAGTCGGCCAGGAACGGGTGCCGTCCGTCCTCGGCCTTGAAGAGCGTGAGCGTCTGCCGGGCCCGCGTCATCGCCACGTAGAGCAGCCGCCGCTCGTCATCCCGGCCCGAGCGCCAGTCGCCGCCGTCCATCACGATGACGTGGTCGAACTCCAGGCCCTTGGCGCCATGCGCGGTGAGCAGCCGCAGCGCGTTCATGCTGCCGTCGCGCCGCGCCTCGGCCGAGCACTCGAAGATCCACTCGACCACTTCCGCGGGCGGCACCCGCGTGGCGGTGCTGGCCTGGGCCATCTCGTTCACCGCCGCGTGCAGGTCCGCCCAGAAGGGGTTGGCCGGCTGCCGCGACTGCTGGCGCCGCAGCCAGCGCAGCACGGCGCCCATCCGCACGAGGCCGCCGCGCCGGGCCTTGAGCAGCTCCAGCAGGCGCCTTCCTTCCCGTGACTGCACCAGCGACAGCGCGGAGCCGGCCTCGCGCGGCGGCGGGGTGCAGCGCAGGTCTTCGACCTCGCACAGCGCACGCAGCGGCTGCAGCGGTTCGCTGGTGCGCGAGAGCACGGCGATGTCGCCCAGCCGGGTCGCGGGATCCAGCCGGCGGATGCGCGCCACCTCCTGCAGCACCAGCTGCGCCTGCAAGTTGGGCTCCACCGGCGCCGAGATGAGCCGCACGCGCCCGCGCGAGTCGCCATCGAGCTCGCTCCAGCGGCCGCCCGCGCTGTGTTCCTCGCGCTGGGTGTCGATGCGGATGGGATGGTCCACCTTCATGCGCTCGGCCCCGCGCTGGATCACGTGGTTGGCCGCGGCGATGATGTGCTGCGTGGAGCGGAAGTTCTCCACCAGGAAGGTCACTTCGGCGTCGTAGTCCTGCTGGAAGCGGCGGATGAACTCGACATTGGCGCCCTTGAAGGCGTAGATGTTCTGGTCGTCGTCCCCCACGGCCATGAGGTTCAGGCGCCCGTCGGCGTCTGCGAGCCGCCGCCCGGCCAGGGCGCTGACCAGCGCGTACTGGCGCCGGTCGATGTCCTGGTACTCGTCGACGAAGATGTACTCGTAGCCCTGCAGCAGCCGGTCGCGCGCCTCGTCGGCATCGGTGAACGCCTGGCTGCTGCCGCCGAGCAGGTCGATCGCGTCCTGCAGCAGCTGCTCGAAGTCCACCGGGCCCTGGCGCTCGGTGCCCGCGAGGCTGGTGCCCGTGAGGCGCAGCGCCATGGCGTGGTAGGTCAGCACGGTCACGCCGCGCGCGTCGTCGCCCACGAGCGCCAGCAGCCGCCGGCGCAGCTCCAGCGCGGCGTGGCGGTTGAAGGTCAGCGCGATGATGTGGGAGCTCGGCACGCGGCGCACGCGCAGCAGCCAGGCGATGCGGTGCACGATGACGCGTGTCTTGCCCGAGCCCGGGCCCGCGAGCACCAGGTGGTTGCCGCGCTCGGGCTTGCGCACCAGAGCCTCCTGCACCGGGTGCTGCAGTGCATCGACGATGCGCCGGTACGACTCGTCGGTGGTGGCCAGGTCCAGCACCTCGGCGCGCCCGCGAAAGCGCTGACGCAGGAAGTCGCGCCGCGGCAGGGTGAAGTAGTCGTGCACCAGGGCGTCGGCCAGCGCCTGCGCCTGGGTGCCCAGCCGGGCGTACTCGTGCATGACGTGGGTCTGCAGCGTGCGTTCGCGGTAGTGCTCCTGCAGCGGCGCGTAGTCCTCCTTGAGGAAGCGGCGTTGGGCTCCCTCCGCCCGAAGCTCGATGGTCATGGCCGCACGGAAGACCGAGCGCCCCTTGTCGAGCTGCAGCACGGCGTTGTCGTGCATGTAGAGCAGCGCATGCTCCAGCGCGACCGCCGTGTCGCGCAGCGTCGTGGCCAGCTCCAGGTCGCCCTCGATGGCGTCGAGCAGCTCGCTGGACTTGCATTCGACGATGCAGTGGGCCTGCCGCGTACCAGGAGGCAGTTTGGCCAGGAGTGCCCCCAGCACGACGCGGCACACGATGCGCCGGCGCTCGCAGATCTCGCGCACCTGGGACCAGGGCCGGTGCAGCACCACGTGCAGGCTCTCTGCCCCGGCGCTGCGCACGCTGAACATGCCGCGCTGCACGGTGCCGGCGCCGAACGGCTCGCACAGCGAGCGCAGGCATTTGCGCACGCGCTCCGGGTGCACGGTGGCGGCCTCGCGCTCGTGCAGGCCCAGGCGCTCGCGCAGCGCCGAGCACAGCGGCCGCAGGCTCAGGACCTGCGGTGTGGCATCCATGGCGGCGTCGGGCGCGAGCTCGGCCAGGAGCTCCAGCAGCGCCTGCTCCAGCCGCTCCAGGCGTTCGAGCTCCAGGTCCGAAGCGCCCGTGACGCCCTTGCTCAGCGCTGCCTTGAGCCCGAGGTCGCTGGCGAGCACGCCGAGCTTTTCCAGGCCGTGCAGGATACGGAAGCACTCCTCGGGCGGCACGCCGGCCTGGACCATCAGCTCGTCGGTGCTCAAGCCCTCGGGCGACTGGCTGGCGTAGAGCCCGCTGGCCACGGCCTGGTACTGCTGTGCCAGCACGTCCCTCAGGCCGGCGGCACGGATGCGCGCGGTGGCCTCCTGCAGCGTGGACAGGCGCAGGCTCGTTGCGAAGACGCGGCTGCGGTTCTCGTTGCGCCGCAGGAATCCACTGCGCTCGAGCCACGCCACGGCGGTGGCAACCCTGGTCCCGGCATCGGGCGCGTCGATCTCGATGCCCGTGCCGTCGGCGTCAAGCAGCAGCTCCTTGGCCGAGACCACGATCTCCGGGCTGCGGAAACGCTCGCAGCGCTGGCGGATGGCCTTGAGCAGCGCCGTGAAGTCCCGCTGCGTCAGCCGCGAGGTGGCGGCCAGGCGGAACTGGGTCTCGATGTCCTCCTCGTCGAAGAGCAGCACGCAGCGCGCGGGCAGCCCGTCCCGGCCGGCGCGCCCGGCCTCCTGCAGGTAGTTCTCCAGCGAGCCGGGCACGTCGGCATGCACGACCAGGCGGATGTCGGGCTTGTCCACGCCCATGCCGAAGGCGTTGGTGGCCACGATGACGTCGAGCCGCCCCTGGATGAAGTCCTGCTGGATCTCCTTCTTGCGCGGCGGCTCCAGGCCGCCGTGGAAGTGCTCGCAGCGCAGGCCGCCGTGGCGCAGCAGCTCGGCGAAGGTCTCGGTGGACTTGCGCGTGGCACAGAAGACCACGGCCGAACCGCCCTCGCGCACCGCGGCGGCCACCATCTCCATGATGCGCTGGGCCTTCTCGGCCCGCAGCGTCCGGATGACGCGGTAGTCCAGGTTGCACCGCTCGTGGCCGCCCAGGAACCGCTGCAGCGTGAGGCCGAGCTCGGTGACGAAATGCCCGGCGAGGTCCTCGATGACCTCGGGCTTGGCCGTGGCGGTGAAGCAGGCCACGGGTGCCTGCTGCTCGGCGAAGTGCTCGCGGATGAAGCGCGCCACGAAGAGGTAGTCGGTGCGGAAGTCGTGCCCCCACTTGGAGAGGCAGTGCGCCTCGTCGAACACCCAGGTGGCGATCTGGCGCAGCCGGATGGCCTGGGCGAAGGCACGGTTGCGGAACTGCTCGGGCGACACCAGCACGATGCCGGCGTCGCCCAGCCGGATCTTGTCCAGCGCCGCGCGCCGCTCCGGTGGCGTGAGCAGCCCGTTGATCGTGACGGCGCAGTGCACGCCGGCGGCCACCAGGTTGTCGAGCTGGTCCTTCATCAGCGACTGCAGCGGCGACACGATGACCGTGAGCCGGCCGCTGCGCCCGTAGTGGGCCAGCGCCGGCAGCTGGTAGCAGATGGACTTGCCGCCGCCCGTGGGCAGCACGGCCAGCAGGCTCTGGCGCGCCAGGCCCGCCACCACGATCTCGCGCTGCAGCGAGCCGCCGGCAGGGGCGGCCGGCTGCGCACGAAAGCCCGGCTTGCCGAAATGGTGCCGCAGCAGGGTTTCGGGATCGTGCTGCCGGGCGCAGTAGCGGCACTCGGGGTCCTGGCAACGGGTTTCGCGCAGCTCGCGGACGAGATCGCGCACGGCCGGCACGCTCGCGTACACCCAGGCCGGCAGCACCGAGTTGCCGCCGGCCACCCGCAGCCAGCTCAGCGCGTAGGCGATCGGCCAGCGCAGGCCGACGTCGCCTGCCAGCTCCTCGTTCCCCAGCCGCTGCAGCCGGGTGCTGCAGCACAGGTCGGCGAAGCCAGCGTGCACGGCGGCGCGAACAGCGGCTGCGTCAGGCGCGCTCGCACCCCGGATGCGCGTGAAGAGCGCGTCGAGCGCGCCGTCGTGCTGCAGCAGCGCGTGCAGCGTGCCGCACCAGGCGGGGTCCACCGCGTGCAGAGCCTCGAAGGCCTGGATCTCGTCGGCGAGCAGCTCCAGCGCCAGGCGGGCGTCCAGCAGCGGCTCGCTGCGCGCCTCGCAAACGAGCTTGTAGCCCTTGACCAGCCGGTGGTAGGGGTTGCGCGGGAAGGCCAGGGCCGAGAGCTCCAGCGTGTCGATCAACGGCAGCTCCAGGCACTGCAGCCCCGGGTACTGCTGCGCCAGCAGCGGCAAGTCGTGGCGGCGCAGGTTGTGGCCGACGACGAACCGGGCGCCCGCCGCGACCTCGCCCAGGCGCTGGCGGACCTCGTCAGGGCGGGTGCGCGAGACGTGCAGGTCCACGCTCGCATCGCGGTCGCCGCGCAGGGCCGCCAGCCGGAAGATGCGGTTGTCCTGCGCCGGGTTGGACTCGATGTCGATCGAGCAGGCCTGCAGCCACGCCGGCCAGTCCGGCAAGGACGTGGCCGCGAGGGTGGGATCGGGCTGCTCCAGCGCGGTCATGGCGCACCCCGGTCGGCCCACGCAGAGCCCCTGCCCGGCCCGCGCGCAGGTGCAGAGCTGCACGGCATGGGAGCGGGCCTGGTGTCCATGAGGGCTCGATTCTGACCGATGGCTTCAGGGCGGCCGCGCATCGGGCGGCTCGTGCCTCACCTCGCCGGCGACGCCGCGGCGTCTGTACGCAATTGCACCGGCCTCGGGTGCTGGATGCGCCGGGGCGACACGGCCCGCCGAGCCCAGGGGCGACGATGACGGGCGCTGCCCACTGGCGTCGCGACGCGCGCCAGATGGGCGCAGACTTGCCGGTTCCCCGGTGCACTGTCACATTGGCCGACGCATTCCTGGCGCGCCGCCATGACGACGCCTTGGATGGAGGAGCTGACCTTGTCCATTGCACACGAGCTGCCCGCCCTGCTGAGCACGGTGCGAACGCCGGGCGACTTCTGCACCGCAGGCACGATCGAGCTGGCGCTCCCACGGCTGACGGTGCAAGGCGTCGGGGCGGTCGCGTTGCCGCTGCTGCCGGTGCAGGCCAAAGAGCTCATCGCCGTCGCCGATCGTGCGCCTTATGGCCGCGGCGCGCAGACGCTCGTCGACACCGCGGTGCGGCGGACTTGGCAGATCGGCGCCGAGTGCGTGAAGATCGAGGGCGCCCACTGGGCACGGACGCTGCAAGCCATCGTCGAGAAGGTGGCCGAGGGGCTGGGCGTGACGACGGCCGTGACGGCGCAGCTCTACAAGCTGCTTGTCTACGACGAGGGTAGCTTCTTCATCGAACACCGCGACACCGAGAAGGCGGCCGGCATGTTTGCCACCCTTGTTGTCGCGCTGCCGTCGCTCCACACCGGGGGCGAGCTCGTCGTGCGTCACAAGGGCCGGGAGGTCCGCCTGGACCTGCAGGGTCCGGACCCCTCGATGGCGGCGTTCGCAGCCTTCTACGCCGACTGCGTGCACGAAGTGCGGCCCGTCACCTCGGGGTGTCGCCTGGTGCTGGTCTACAACTTGGTGCGCGAGGGGCGGGGCCGGCTGCCCCAGCCTCCCGACTACGAGGCCGAGACGCAGCGCATCGCGGCGCTGCTGGCAGCCTGGGGCGCCGGCGAATGGGGCTCGGATGACGAAGCCCCGGCGAAGCTGGTCTATCCCCTGGAGCATGCCTACACCCCGGCGGAGCTGTCCTTCCAGGCCCTCAAGGGAGCGGACGCAGCCGCCGCCGCCGTGCTGGCCGCTGCGGCGCAGCGCTCGGGCTGCGAGCTGCACGTGGCGCTGCTGACCATCGAGGAAAGCGGCAGCGCCGAGTACAGCGGCTACTCCGGCCGCTCCTGGCGCGACGACGAGTTCGAGATCGTCGAGGTCTGCAGCAGCAGCGCGGTGCTGTCGGACTGGCGAAGCCCCGACGGCACGGCGGCAGAGCTCGGTATCTTTCCCGTCGAAGACTGCGAGCTGTGTCCGCCGGACATGTTCGATGACATGGAGCCTGACGAGCAGGAGTTCCAGGAAGCCACTGGCAACGAAGGCGCTTCCTTCGAGCGCAGCTACCGACGCGCCGCCCTGGTGCTGTGGCCGAGGGCGAGGCGGCTGGAGGTCATCAGCCAGGCAGGCCTGCAGGTGAGCCTGCCCTGGCTCGCCTCACTGGCCCGGCGCTGGCAGGACAGCGGCGCCCCCACCGATTCGCCGCTGTGGAAGGAGGCCCATGAGCTCGCTGGGCACATGCTCGATGCTTGGCCCGACAGAGGTGAGTGGCCCCGACACGGCGAGGCGCCCAGCACGGCGGCCAGGATGCTGGCCACGCTGGCACAGCTCCAGGACGCAGCGCGCATCGACGCCTTCCTGGCCGATATCAGCGCCGCTGGCGACTACGGCAAGAGCGACAACGAGGCCCTGCTCGCGGCCGCAGCGCTGCTCGCGCCGCGGCGCGCGGCCGTGCTGATCGAGCACATCGTCAGGGCGAACGCTGCGAAGGACCCCGGTGCCTGTGCGGACCTGCTTGCCCGTGGCGCTGCTGCACCGCCGCTCGGACGCCCTGCGCCAGACCTCATCGCTGCGGCCAGGGCGCTGGTGGATGCGCTGCCCGGCGACCCGGCGCGAGCACCGCAGCCACCGGCCAACGCGTGGTGGCGGCGCTCGAGCGCATCAACGCGACGTTGGCCCGGTTGGCCGTCGACCACCTCCTGGCCTGGCCCAAGACCTACGATCTGGATGCCGTCATCCTGCCTGCGCTCAGGCACCTGACCAGCCAAGCCACGACACGCGACACCCCTGGCGTGCAACGGCTGCGCGCCGCGTGCGTGCAACACCTTCGCGCGCGCACGGCCGAGCCGCTGGAGCCGCCGACCAACTGGACCCGAGCCGCCACACTCAACTGCCGGTGCGCCCATTGCACCGAGCTCGCCAGGTTTCTGCGGAACCCATACGAGCAATCATGGACACTCAAGGCCGCCGAAGCCGTCCGAGCCCACGTCACTTCGACCGTGCAACACTGCCGCTGCGATCTGGACCTCGTCACACAACGACGCGGCAGTCCCTACAGCCTTGTATGCACCAAGAACCAAGCCAGCTACGAGAGACGGGAAAAGCAGCGCCGTGAAGATCTCCAAGACCTGGAACGTCTGGGATAGCATTTATGGTTCATTGAAAACGCGCGTGGCATGCCAGCCGTAATGCATTTTCATCCTGCTTGCTCAAGCTATTTGCGTATGTCAAGACAAAGTTGAAATGTCGCATGACCGGCAATGGAAGCTCAAGCTGCCTTCGTGTTGAACTGCGCAATGGCGGAGTGCAAGTGTGGACGCTCAAGTGCTCCATCACTTACCAATAGACGGGTACACACTTAATTCATCAATGCATCCTGAGGTTAATTGATATGAGGCAAGGAAAATACACGCTGATCATATAACCGGCCGCAGGCTCCAGAGCAGCTGGGGAGGGTCCTCAGTGGCCTGCGGTCATGGGACTGATCATGAAACAAGCAAGCGATCGCAGTCGTGCATTGCGTCGCCACCACTCTTGCCGCCTTAAAAAAGCTAGGCGCTTATATTGGGGTATGGGAACTGGGGCGGAAAACGCTCCGGATGATCGCCGTCTTGGTATCGTGATCTCAACTGCTGCGCTGCGCTGCGCTACTGCCATATGTACAGGAATCCGCGCCGCTATTGGAAGATCAAAGACGCGTTGACGGTACAGGAGCGGCGCTTGTTCCAAGACCTCCTCCAAGATATTCAGGGAGAATCTCAACCAAGTTGATCGTGGCGTCGGCGTGATCCGTACGGGCCGAATCAATGCAGTGCGAGAATATCTCGTGCGGCAACGTGACGCTGCTGGAGCGTGAGGGCCCGGACGGGACGCTGCCGAAGGACTTCGCGCACCAGTCTGACTTCGGCACTCAGCGTCGCCGCGTGGGTCGCTGCGGTTTCCAAGCAACCCTCAGTGGGGATACCACCTCGTCGAACACGCAGTGGTCCTACGGAAAGCTGGCACCTTGCGTCCGATGCTCGTATGACAGCGCCAGCCAGCGTCGCCAATATTCAACGGACTTTATGTCAAGTCTGGGCATGGCCGCTTGATTCAATACTGGTGCACCGACCGCACGGGGGCTGGATCAGAAAAACTCATGAGAGGAAATCTCGCCGATTTGAGCTATGGGCAAAGGCGCGTTCCGGACAAGTACAACGACGCGGAGGTGCTGGCTTCTACGTCGCGATCGATTCAATATCAGGGCGCCGTTCGCACGGTCCGGACGCCAGGCTGGTTTCTACCGCGACGTGAGCCGGTCTCAATCCCTTCGATATCAGGGCACGGTCCAGACCATCTGGATATGCGACATGGCTTCATCGTTGGCGTCTTAATCCCTTCGATAGCAGGGCACGGTCCAGACACCCACGACTGGGACTGCTGCGGTTGCCAGTTGTCTTAATCCCTTCGATATCAGGGCACGGTCCAGACGGAAGGCAACGAGCGTAATCGAGATACCGAACGTCTTAATCCCTTCGATATCAGGGCACGGTCCAGACATAAATCGAGGCGGCCTCAAGGATCCTAACGTGTCTTAATCCCTTCGATATCAGGGCACGGTCCAGACCCGAAGGTGTCTCCGAACCGTCATCGTCTGGAGTCTTAATCCCTTCGATATCAGGGCACGGTCCAGACGGGCGGGCCCTGGTCTACGCCCGACGGGGCGAGTCTTAATCCCTTCGATATCAGGGCACGGTCCAGACCTGCTGCCCAAGCTCAACCGCTACACCGTCCTGTCTTAATCCCTTCGATATCAGGGCACGGTCCAGACAGCCACATTTTCACAACCAAAAGGAATAACCAGTCTTAATCCCTTCGATATCAGGGCACGGTCCAGACATCGCGTGCGTCCGGGGGCGCCCGAGGATGCCGGTCTTAATCCCTTCGATATCAGGGCACGGTCCAGACACCACCGATGAATTCCTCGTCACCGCTACCAGTCTTAATCCCTTCGATATCAGGGCACGGTCCAGAC
>Ga0065721_10051851_pt1 | contig 13381 bp, 15 predicted proteins | sample Mesricmetagenome_FD_59108 | JGI IMG/M metagenome (GOLD analysis project Ga0065721, IMG submission 59108) | Mesophilic microbial community from rice straw/compost enrichment Sample: eDNA_1 v2 (version 2) | ecosystem: Engineered > Solid waste > Grass > Composting > Bioreactor | place: USA: Davis... | reverse complement strand
GCCGCCGTGCTGGCGCCGGCCGCGGTCGCGCAGGGTGCGCCGGGGTGGGTGCCGACGAAACCGATCCGGATGATCGTGCCGTACCCGCCGGGGGGCGGCTCCGACACGGTGGCGCGCATCGTCGTGCAGGGCCTGGGCAACCGGCTGGGGCAGCCGGTGGTGATCGAGAACCGCGGCGGCGCCAACGGCGCGGTGGGCACCGAGGTGGCCTTCAACGCCGCGCCCGACGGCTACACGCTGCTGATGTCCAGCGCCGACACCTACTCGATGTACCCGCCGCTGTACTCGAAGGCGCGCTTCGTGTCGTCCGAGTTCGTGCCGATCGCGCCGTCGGCGAAGGTGAACTTCGTGATCATGGCCCGCCCGGACTTGCCGGCGAAGAACCTCCAGGAGTTCATCGCGCTGGCTCGCAAGAGCCCGCTGACCTACGGCACCTGGGGCAATGGCAGCGGGGCGCACATCGCGATGAGCCTGTTCATGTCCACGGCGCAGGTGCCGCAGCTCACGCACATCCCCTACCAGGGCGCCGCGCCGGCGGCGCAGGCCGCGATGGCGGGACAGGTGGACCTGGCCATCATGCCCATGCACCTGGCCGCGAGCTTCCGCGGCAAGCTGCGGGCGCTGGGGGTGGCCGCGCCGCAGCGCATCGAGTCGGTAAGCGACATCCCCACGCTCACCGAGCAGGGCGTGCCTGTGCTCGCCGACGCCTGGGTCGGCGTGCTGGCGCCGCCCAAGACGCCGGCCGCCGTGGCCGCCGTGCTGTCCAAGGCCTTCGTCGACACGCTGGCCGACCCGGAGGTGCAGGCCAGGCTCAACGCCGTGGGGCTGGTGCCCTTCGCCGGCAGCAGCGAGCAGTTCGCCGGCTACCTGGCCAAGGACTACGCCTTCTGGGGCCAGACCATCCGCGCCGCGGGCATCCGCATCGAGAACTGAAAGCTTGCATCGGCATGGCCGAGGAGGACCGCCGCGTGGACCACGCACACCAGGACGACATCGACCCGGGCGCCAGCATGCGCTTCGACCGCGACTACCCCGAGCTGCGCGACGCGGTGCGCCGCATCTGCAGCGACTTCACCGCGCCGTACTGGCGCGAGCTCGACGAGCGGCGCGGCTACCCCACCGCGTTCGTGCAGGCGCTCACCGCCGCGGGCTTCCTGGGCGCGCTGATCCCGCAGGAGTACGGCGGCTCGGGCCTGCCGCTGCGGGCGGCCGCCGTGATCCTGGAGGAGATCAACGCCGGCGGCTGCGTGGCCAGCCCGGCCCACGCCCAGATGTACATCATGGGCACGGTGCTGCGCCACGGCAGCGCGGCGCAGAAGGCGCGCTACCTGCCGGCCATCGCGCGCGGCGAGCTGCGGCTGCAGGCCTTCGGCGTCACCGAACCCACCAGCGGCTCTGACACGACCCGGATCCGCACCCGCGCCGTGCGCAAGGGCGACCATTACGTGGTCAACGGTCAGAAGCTGTGGACCTCGCGCGCGCTGCACTCGGACCTGATGCTGCTGCTGGTGCGCACCACGCCGCTGGAGCAGTGCGCGAAGAAGACGCAGGGCCTGTCCACGCTGCTGGTGGACCTGCGCGAGGCCATGGGCCGCGGCGTGGAGATCCGCCCGGTCAAGACGCTGCTCAACCACAACACCACGGAGATCTTCATCGAGAACCTGGAGGTGCCCGCGGAGAACCTCATCGGCGAGGAGGGCCAGGGCTTCAGGTACATCCTCGACGGCATGAACGCCGAGCGCATCCTGGTGGCGCAGGAGTGCATCGGCGACGGGCGCTGGCTGCTGGACAAGGCGGTGGCCTATGCCCGCGAGCGCGAGGTGTTCGGCCGCCCCATCGGCCAGAACCAGGGTATCCAGTTCCCGCTGGCGCGCGCTCATGCCGAGCTGGAGGCCGCGGAGCTGATGGCGCGCAAGGCCGCGGCCCTGTTCGACGCGCACCAGCCCTGCGGCGCCGAGGCCAACATGGCCAAGCTGCTGGCTTCGGAAGCGACCTGGAAAGCCGCCGAGGCGGCGCTGCAGACGCACGGCGGCTTCGGCTTCGCGCAGGAGTACGACATCGAGCGCAAGTGGCGCGAGGCCCGCATCTACCAGACCGCACCGGTCTCCACCAACCTGATCCTGTCCTACCTGGGCGAGCACGTGCTCGGCCTGCCCCGGTCCTACTGAATCCCCAGCACAGAGGAGACGACATGCGAATCTGGCACCAGTCCAGCACCGAGATCGACGGCCTGGGCGTCTACAAGCGCGCGCTGCTGGCGCACGCGGCGCGCATCCTCGGCGGCGAGGGCCGCATCGAGATCCACGGCATCCCGGCCGGGCGCTACCAGGGCCGCGCGCCCTCGGATGCGCTGGGCAACGCCTTCGTGCACCACCTGGTGCTGGAGCCGGTGCTGGCCAACGCGGTGCGTGCCGAGGCCGAAGGCTTCGATGCCTTCGTCATCGGCTCCTTCAGCGAGCCCTTCCTGCGCGAGTTGCGCTCGGCGGTGGACATTCCCGTGGTGTCGCTGACGGAGGCGAGCCTGCTGGTGGCGTGTTCGCTGGGCCGCTACAGCGCGCCGGTTTCCAACGCACCCACCACGGCGTGGATGACGCGCACGTCGGTCGAGGCGCATGGCCTGGCCAGCCGCGTGCTGCGCGTGCAGTCCATCGATCCGCCGCTGGACGAGCCCGCGCTGGCACGCGGCTTCGAGCAGCCGGGGCCGGTGATCGAGTCCTTCACGCGGGCCGCGCTGCGCGCCGTCGCCGACGGGGCCGACGTGATCATCCCGGCCGAGGGCATGCTGGCCGAGCTGCTCTACGCCAACGGCGTCACCTCCATCGGCGCCGCGCCGGTGCTGGACGTGTTCGGCACGGCCTGGGCCTACGCGGCGATGCTGGCCGGGTTGCGCGGGCACCGGAGCCTGCACACCGGCCGCGCCTGGCACCACCGGCGCGAGGACGCGGCCTTCGTGCGCGAGCTGGCGCTGCAGCCCCATGGCCCCCAGGGGAGCGCGCGATGAAGGCCCCTGTGCTGCCGCGTTTCAGCGGCGTGTTCCCGGTGGTGCCCACCACCTTCACCGACGGCGGCGAGCTGGACCTGGACAGCCAGCGCCGCTGCGTGGACTTCATGATCGACGCGGGCTCGGACGGCCTGTGCATCCTGGCCAACTTCTCCGAGCAGTTCTCGCTGTCGGACGAGGAGCGGGAGCGGCTGACGCGGGCCATCCTGGAACACGTGCACGGGCGCGTGCCGGTGATCGTGACCACCACGCACTTCAGCGCACGCGTGTGTGCCGAGCGCAGCCGCCAGGCGCAGGCGCTGGGGGCCGCGATGGTGATGGTCATGCCGCCCTACCACGGCGCCACGCTGCGCGTGGCGGAGGAGGGCATCTTCGGCTTCTTCGACGCGGTGTCGCGGGCGCTGGACATCCCCGTCATGGTCCAGGACGCACCCATGAGCGGCACGCCGCTGTCGGCCTCGTTCCTGGCGCGCATGGCGCGCGAGATCGAGCAGGTGTCGTACTTCAAGGTCGAGAGCCAGGGCGCCACGGCCAAGCTGCGCGAGCTCATCCGCCTCGGCGGCGACGCGGTGGAAGGCCCGTGGGACGGCGAGGAGGGCATCACGCTGCTGCCCGACCTGGACGCCGGCGCCACCGGCAGCATGACCGGCGGGGCCTTCCCGGACGGCTTGCGGCCCATCGTGCTGGCGCACGCGGCCGGCCGCCGCGAGGAGGCCGTCGAGCGCTACAGGCAGTGGCTGCCGCTCATCAACTACGAGAACCGGCAGTGCGGCCCGCTCGCGGCCAAGGCCCTCATGAAGGAGGGCGGCGTCATCGCCTGCGAGCTGCCGCGCGCGCCGCTGCCGCCCCTGCATCCCGAGACGCGCCGCGGCCTCATCGAGACCGCGCGCGCCCTGGACCCGATGGTGTTGCGCTGGGGCCGCTGAGGCCCTTTGCCCCCTTGCCGCGCAGGCCCGATGCCGGTCCGCCGCGGCTGCTTCCACCGAGGAGACGAGCATGAGATCACCCGTCCAAGACAGCCCGTTGTGCCATGCCGTGCGGCGCCGCAGCGTTCTGCTGGCGGCCGGGGCCTGGGCCGCGTTGCCGGCCTGGGCCCAGGACCCGGCCTGGAGCCCGGCGCGCCCGGTCCGGCTGATCGTCACCTACCCGCCCGGCGGCGGCGCCGACGTGACGGCGCGCGCCCTGGTGGACCGGCTCGGCCAGCGCCTGGGCCAGCCCGTGGTGGTCGAGAACCGCGGCGGCGCTGGCGGCACCATCGGCGCGGAGATCGCGTTCCACGCGGCGCCCGACGGCAGCACGCTGCTGTGGGGCAACGCGGACATCCTCACCATCGCGCCGCACCTGTTCACCAGGCTGCCGTACAAGCCCATGGGGTTCGTGCCCATCGGCCCGACGGCGGCGGTGGCCTTCGTGCTGGTGGGCCGTCCGGACCTCCCGGCGAAGACCTTCCCGGATCTCGTGGCGCTGGCGCGCAGGACCGAGCTCAGCTTTGCGTCCTGGGGCAACGGCAGCCCCGGCCACGTGGGTTCGGAGATGTTCAAGAACCACGTGAAAGCCAAGATGCTGACCGTGCCGTACCAGGGCACGGCGCCCGCGGCTCAGGCGGTGCTGGCTTCGCAGGTGGACCTGATGTACATGCCCTCGCCGCTGTGGCTCGCCATGCAGTCGCGCGTCACCACGTTCGCGGCGGCTTCCAAGGCGCGCTACGAGCGCTTCAAGCAGGTGCCGACCATGGCGGAGTTCGGGGTGCCGGTGGACCTGGAGGTGTGGCAGGGCCTGTTCGCGCCGCCCCAGACACCGCGTCCCATCGTCGATCGCATCGCCACCGAGCTGGCCGCGGTCACCGGCGATCCGCAGGTGCGGCGCAAGATCGAGGAACTGGGCGTCGTGCCGCTCAGCGGCAGCCAGGCGGAGTTCGCCCAGTCGCTGGCGCCGGACGCGGCGCGCTGGAGCGAGGTGATGCGGCTGGCCAACGTGCAGCCCCAGAGCTGAACGGGAGACATCGCATGCACCACATCGCCGTCCTCGACGATTACCAGAACGTGTCGCAGCAGTTCGGCGACTGGGCCGCCTTGCGCGCCGTGGCGCAGGTGACCGTGTTCAATGACCACCTCACGGACGAGGACGCGCTGGTGCAGCGGCTGCAGCCCTTCGACGTGCTGTGCGTGATGCGCGAGCGCACGCCGCTGCCGCGCAGCCTGCTGCAGCGGCTGCCGCAGCTGCGGATGATCGCCACCACCGGCAACTGGAACGCGGCCATCGACATCGAGGCCGCGGAGGCCCTGGGCATCACCGTCTGCGGCACGTCCAGCTCGCTCACCGCGGCGGCGGAGCTCACCTGGGCGCTGGTCCTGGCCTCGGTGCGCCGGCTGCCGCAGGAGCTCGCGTCCTTCCGGCAGGGGGGCTGGCAGGTGGCGGTGGGCGGTGACCTGCACGGGCGCACGCTGGGCCTGCTGGGGCTGGGCTACACCGGCTCGATGGTGGCCCGCTACGCCCAGGCCTTCGGCATGCGCGTGCTCGCGTGGAGCCAGAACATGACGGCCGAGTCCGCGGCGCAGCACGGCGCCCGCTACGTGGGCAAGGACGAGCTGTTCCAGCGCAGCGACATCGTGTCCATCCACGTGCGGCTGTCGGAACGCACGCGCGGCCTGGTGGGCGCGCGCGAGCTTGGGCTGATGCAGCCGGGCGCGTTCCTGATCAACACCGCGCGCGGGCCCATCGTGGACGAGGCGGCGCTGCTGGAGGCGTTGCAGCAGCGGCGCATCGCCGGCGCGGCGGTGGACGTGTTCGGGCAGGAGCCCTTGCCGCCGCAGCATCCCTTGCGCGCGCTGGACAACCTGATCGGCACCGCGCACATCGGCTACGTCACGCAGGGCTCCTACGAGCTCTATTACGGCGAGTCGGTACAGAACATCCGCGCCTGGATCGACGGGCGGCCGATCCGCACCATGACCACGGCCCGGCGCGAGGTGGACTACGTGTCGCGCCCCGTGGCCGAAGAGGATTCCGGCACCTTGGGCAAGGCCTGACGGGCAGCCATCACGAGAGGAGACAAGCATGATGAGAAAGCAACGAAGCGAATGGAGCCCGGGCCGGCGTGCATGCCTGCGCGGCACGGCCGCCCTGGCGCTGTCCGCGCTCGGCCCGGGCCTGCCGCTGGCGGCGCTGGCGCAGGGCGACTGGGTGCCCGACAAGCCCGTGAAGCTCGTGGTGCCCTTTCCGCCGGGCGGCGGGGCCGACGTGGCGGCGCGCATCGTGGCGCAGGCGGTGGGCAACAAGCTGGGCCAGCCGCTGATCATCGAGAACCGGGCTGGCGCCGGCGGTGCCATCGGCGCGCAGGTGGTGCAGGCGGCGCCGGCGGACGGCACCACGCTGCTGGTGGCCAGCGCGGACACGCATTCCATCTACCCGCACGTCTACACCAAGCCGCGCTTCGCGGCCCAGGACTTCGTGGCCGTGGCCCCGATCACGCGCATTGCCTACGTGCTGATGGGCCGCCCGGACCTGCCGGCGAAGAACGTGCAGGAGGTGGTTGCCCTGGCCAGGAAGGGCAAGCTGTCCTATGCGAGCTGGGGCGCCGGCAGCGCCGCGCATGCGGCCATGAGCCTGTTCATGGGTGTCGCCGAGGCGCCGCAGATGCTGCACGTGCCCTACACCGGCTCCGCGCCGGCGGCGCAGGCGCTCATGGGCGGCCAGGTGGACCTGATGATGGTGCCCATGCCGCTGGCCGTGGCCAGCCGCAGCAAGCTGACGGTGTTCGGCGTGTCGGCGCAGCAGCGCAGCGAAGCGATGAAGGACGTGCCCACGCTGGCGGAACAGGGCTTCCTGGTGGATGCCGAGTTCTGGATCGGCCTGCTGGCACCGCCCAAGACCAATCCGGCCGCCGTGGCGACCCTGTCGCGGCGTTGGCAGGAGGCGGTGGCCGACCCCGAGGTGCAGGCCAAGCTGCGGGCGCAGGGCATGTCGCCGCACCAGGCCACGCAGTCCGAGTACGCGCGTTACGTGGCGGGCGAATACAAGCGCTGGGGCGAGATCATCCAGAAGGCCGGCATCAAGGTCGACGAGCCGTGATGAACGGCGCTACATCCTCCCCAACGGCCCGACTGGGCCGCTTCGTGGCCGATACCGCGCGCGCGCCCTTGCGCGGGGACGTCGCACGCAAGGCGGCGATCTGCCTGCTCGATGCGCTGGGCCTGGCGCTGCTGGCGCACGAGGAGCCCACGGTGGCCGCCATGCGCGATCTCGTGACCCCGCTGTCCGGGCCGGGAGGCGGTGCGCGCTTGTGGGGCGGCAGCCGCTGGGCCGTGCTGTCGGAGGCGGTCGCCACCAACGCCACCGCGGTGCACGCGCTGTTCCAGGACGACAACGACGTGCCGTCCTGGTCACATCCGGCGTCCCTCGTGACGCCCGTCGCCCTGTGCTGCGGCGACAGCACGGATGCGCCGGTGGCCGAGGTGTTGCGCGCGCTGGCCGTGGGCTACGGCGCGATCGCGTGGCTGGGTGCCGATGAGCGCGTGGCGCGGGCGCTGATCCGGCGCGGCATCCGTACCAGCCCGACCCTGGGCATCATCGCCGCGGCAGCCACCGCGGCCGCGATGGTCGGACTCGACGCAGGCCGGGCCACGAGCGCGGTGGGCATTGCCGCCAGCCTCGCCGGTGGCGTGCTGGAGCCGGTGGGCTGCGGCTCGGACGAATGGCGGGTGCAGAACGCGCAGGCGGCCCGAGGGGGTCTGCTGGCCGCGCAGTTGGCCGCCAGGGATGTCCAGGGGGCCGCGCAGGCACTCGAAGGTCCCAAGGGCTTGATGCGCTCGCTGGCTGGGCTCGAAGCCGTACCCGAATGGGAGCGTGCGCCGAGCGTGGACACGCTGCTGGACGTCTGGGCCAAGCCCTGGGCGACCCTGGGCGACAACGTGCCCGCCGTGGCCGCTGCCCACGCCCTGCGGTCGGCCGGTGTGCCCCTGGACCGCGTGGAACGCATCCGGGCCCGCATCTGGCGCCCTTATGCCGAGTACCCCGGCACGTCCTGGCGCGGCCCCTTCGACACCGTTGCCCAGGCACTGGCCAGTACCGCATTCGGTATCGCGGCGATGCTGCGTTTCGGTCGGCTCGACTACGGCGTTTGCGTGAGGCACCGGGAAGATCCGGCCATTGCCCATCTCGTTGCCCGGATGGCGATCGAGCCGCACGATGGGCAATGGCACGAGGCCAGCATCGAGGCCGTGCTGGTCGATGGCACGACCTTGCGCCGCACCTGTGCCGATGGACCGCGCCGGCTCATGTTCCAGGACCAGGCCACGGCGATCGAGCTTTTCGAACAGCGGACCAGGACGAGCGGTCGCCCCAGTGGTGTCGGAGCAAAGTTCGCGGCGTCGATCTTTGCTGCTGTGGACGGAACGGCCTCGCCCACAGTCCGCTCACTGCTCGATCGCTTGTCCTGATCGACAGCGCAGCGCATCACCCAGTGGGCCGCTTCGGCAGCCAACGCATCGATGCTCTCGGCCTGACGGTTGCAGCGGCGCGAACAGCCGCAGCAACGTCCAGTCGGTGCATAGCAGCGCGTCGCCTGGTTGCCAGCGCGCCGCAGGTTCTGCTTCAGATCCAGCGAGGGGTTGCCCAGGTGTGCGCCGGCGTGCTCGGCCACGGCCTCGGCCCGGGCCATCGCCGACAGGCGCAGCGGCAAATCCAGCGGAATCAGCCGCATGCGGCCCCTCTTGGCGCCCGCCTTGATGCGCACGTAGAAGTCGGCTGCCCGCTCCGATTCCGGCCGCCCCAGTGCCTCGACAGGCACGGTGCAGGCATGCGGGCGCAGCATCACGGCCTCCTTGCGCCGCAGTCCCAACGCGCGCATCACCGCCAGCTGGGCCCCGACGTAGCGGTCGTGCTCCGCGGCCTCGTGGCGCCGGTACCCGTCCAGCCTCATCCCGAAATGCTCCGGCTTGCGCACCAGGCCCGGCTTGCCCAGCCACAGCGCCAGTCCACGCAGGGAGCTCAGGATGGCCCGCGGCAAGCGCCTGGCCCGCACTGGCTGCACCCGACCGCCAGGCGACGCTCAGTCGCCGGTGGGATCTGGCTGAGGCTCGGTGAGCGTGAGCAGGATGTCGGCGTACCAGGCGCAATTCAGCCCCAGCGCCTCGTCCTGGACCTGGTCGCGGCCGGCGATGTCCATGCGTGAGGAGTGCACGCCCAGCAACTTCCAGGGTAGCGCTTGGGTGGCGGTGGTCGGGGAGGGATCGCGCATCAACACCGGTGCGCCGCTGGTGCCGCGGTGGGTGCGCGCATCCGTCAGGAAGTAGCCCTTGCCCTGGAAGCGCAACCCGTAGGAGGAGGCGATGATGGCCTGGCGCACCACCGGCAGGTGGTGCAGCAGGTCATGGAAGCCCAGCGGGAATCCCACGACGAGCAAGGCGTCGCCGACCTCGATGGCGTCATGCGCCGCGGCCAGGTGCGCCGGCGTGAAGGCCCGCAGCACGCAGGCCTGCGGCAGCGCGGCGCGCTCGATCTCGATGACGGCCACGTCGATCTCGCCGCCGCCGTCGGTGCCGTCGCGCCAGACGCCTTTTCCCTCGCGGTACAGCAGCATGGAGAACCCCGTGGAGCGGGTGAGGTTGCCGGGCTCGATGTGCAGCTCGATCTCGATGCGGTCAGGAAAGTGCTGGCTGGGCTCGTCGATGAGCACATGCCGGCTCGTCACCAGGAACAGCCGGTCCTCTCGCTCGAAGAAGAAGCCGCTGGCCCCGGTCAGCGCTCGCTGCCCGTCGAAGGTGCCGATGCGCGCCGCCGCGAGCAGGATAGGTTCGGTTGGCTTCGAGGTGGTCTGCTGCATGGGCGTGCTTTCCTGAAAATGCGCCGAAGGCGGCTGCCGCTTCGATGCGTGGACTTTTGCGTGCGGGGTCATGGCTGGGCATCACGGCGCACAAGACGCATTGATTGTCGCGGGCAATACGGGTGCCAGAGCGCAACTTCAGCAACGCCACTTTCGGTGCCGTCGCTGCAACGCGAGCGGTGCGGGCGGCGTGGCGCATGGCTTGATGCGGGTGATCCGGATGGGTGGCGCCGAATGGCGTGCCTGGCCATGCGGTTGCTTTGTCAAGACAGTTGCGTTGTCAATCTACGAGGCACATGAAAGCCCTGCTGCCAGGCGAATCCCAGTGGCATGGCACATTACACGCACATGCATATGAACCACAAGCTGCAGTTGCCCGAGTCGCTGACTGCCATCTTCACCCGCTTCGCCAACAGCTACAGCAGCTCTGGCATCCGGTTTTCCGATTTTCCCGGCCGTTGGGTTGCCTTTCAGGCCACCGAGTTGGAGCGCGGCGTAGAACGCGCTCTGCTCGATATCGAGCCACCGAAAGACGATGTCCTGGAGGCCAAGGACAAGTTCGACTCCGACGCGACGGCAGCCGCTGGGGCAGGCGTCGAGGTCATCACCGTCAGCATGTATCTGGCGCAGCAATCGATGGTGGTGTGCGGGGCTGGCGGGACGGATGAGCCTGGGTCGTCGAATCCCATGCTGTCGATTTCCGTGAGCAGCAGCGAACAGTCGCTGGGAGTGTCTGGATACGTCGAGCTCGACAGCGAAGGCGTACCGGTACGAATTGGCCAGCTGTTGCCACTGTTCAGCATCAGCAAGGACACGCCTTAACGAGAGCCAGCCAGGGACCGCCAAGCCGGTGCCTGGCTGCCCAACATGACTGTGGGCTCGCCGGGGGCCGTTGCGTCACCGTATCGGGGCACCGGGTGGCGGCGCCGTGCAGGGGCATGGGAATGCCGCGCCGCCGCGTCAGCGCGCCTTGCAGCCGCCAGCGCAAACCAGCTGGTTCTTACCCAGCAGCCGCTTGGACTGCAGTTCGGAACGGGGACGATGCATGCCGCACTTGAAGCAGGACATGCTGGCGAGATGCATGCCCGCGGTGGTTCCGGCACTGTAGGGCGATCCCTGCGACTTGCGCTTGTAGCGCAGGCCGTCGTCCTGGACGACCGAGGGGTCGCCCCTTCCTCAGATTTCTTGCTCATCAAGCCTGCCTGTGCTGGGGGTGCGAGCCCGGAGAGGCGTCGCAGCGCCAGGAGGCACTGAGTGACGCATCCATGCTGATCACAACGGCCGAATGCTGGAAGCCTGCGGCCCCTTCCTGCCCTGCGTGACTTCGAACTCCACGCGCTGGTTTTCGGCGAGCGTCTTGAAGCCGCCGCCCTTGATTTCGCTGAAGTGGGCAAACAGGTCGTTGCCGCCATTGTCGGGCTTGATGAAGCCAAAGCCCTTGGGTTCATCAAACCATTTGACGGTACCGGTCTGGGTAGTCATGTTGTCAACTTTATCTGAGCGGATGGGGGACGGCCGGCGCTGGATTACAGCGCCCGGATGGTGGAAGCCTGCGGCCCCTTCTTGCCTTGCGTGACCTGGAATTCCACGCGCTGGTTTTCGGCGAGCGTCTTGAAGCCGCCGCCCTGGATTTCGCTGACGTGGGCAAACAGGTCCTTGCCGCCGTTGTCAGGCGTGATGAAGCCGAAGCCCTTGGTTTCGTTGAACCATTTGACGGTGCCGGTTTCGGTGGTCATGTCGTCGTTCCTTGTCGTGACGGTGGTAGGAAAAGCGTGAATGCCCCAGCTCAGGCTGGTGCGGTGGACCAGCTTCCTGGCCAGGAAGCCGAAGTCGTGAGATGTTGCCGCGTGCGGGATCATTAACGCCTGCGCTGCTGTCCCGACGGGGGCGGCCCGCGCCGCTCCAGGTGCCGGAACGTGATGCGGCCCTTGCTGAGGTCGTAGGGCGAGAGCTCCAGCGAGACGTTGTCGCCGGCCAGGATGCGGATGTGGTGCTTCTTCATGCGCCCGGCGGTATAGGCCACCAGCTCATGGCCGTTCTCCAGCTTCACGCGAAAGCGCGAGTCCGGCAGGACCTCGCCAACGACGCCGTGCATCTCGATCAGTTCTTCCTTGGCCATGAGGTCACCTTCGATGTCTGTAGGGGGTGGGAAACGGGGACAGGGCAGGCCGGGGCCTGGTCAGCAGCGGTGCGGCCGATCCAGTCCAGTCCTTGAGCGGTGGCGTAGTGCAGCGCGGCTTCACCCGAGCCGAATTCCGGGGTGAAGCGCAGCACGCGGTCATGCGTGGCGCTACCGCGTCCGCTGCGAATCGAGACGGATGCGGCGTAGCGGCCCTGCCCGAGAGCTCGGGTCAGAGGGGAGACAAGGTACTTGCCTACCCGTAAGGTTGTATCGATGTAGTGCTTTCGTTGGCACGGCCCTCGTTAGGGGCTGGCCGGGTCTGGCTGATGTAGCGTGCGCGAGGCGCACGTGCGGGGGTGGCGGATGAGCTCGGTCCGGGCACTGGCTGGCAGGGGTGTTCGCTGCGAACCAGGGACAACCAGAACGTCGAGATCGCCTATGCAATCAGCAGCCCTGGGGAAGGAGGGAGATCAACTCGTGATCCAGGCGCGGGCTTGGAAAAATGCCTTGCAAGGGCCTTCGCTTCCAGCGCCTGCACGCAATGTAACACCTTCGGGATCGACACACCGTTTGAAGGTCTTTGTGGCCTGCATGCGCGGCATGCGCCTCGGATCGGCACCAGCTCGTTGACAACGTACCAAGTACTCAAACCAGATCGTAGCGCGCGCGCATCGCATCGACGATGCGGCGGAATTCCTCGTGGCATTGGGGCCAATGGAGAAACCCGGTGCGGAATCCGGCGACATCCCAGTTGCGGCCCTGATGGTCGCGGTCGTGGAGGCTCGGGGCTGCGATGGTTAGCTCGAACGAGGCGTCCTGCTCCAGCGCAAGCTTCAGGAGCGGCACCAGCCGCAACTGCTGGTCGATCGCGCCGAGCAGCGCCTGGGATGCCAGAGAGGCTTTCTTCATCTGCGGCACTCAACGGCGGTGGGATGCAACGACGTTTCGGCAGATGTTCTGGCCCGTCGTGGTCAGGCGCAGGGTACCGCCCATCCATTCCAGCCAGTCCAGCGCCAGATAGTCGTCGATGTAGCCGGCGGGGATGTCGCAGGCCTGTCGGCGCTTGAGGAGGTCCGCCGTGAGCGGCAGGCTGTCGCGCAACGCCTCTTGGCGCGATGCAGGACGTTTTCGGGAGGTCGTCGTCATGATTGGTGGTCCTGAAAGGTTGAGACCGCCTGGCGGCTTGCCAGCAGCCTGGCGTAGGCCACCGCATCGCACAGGCGCTCGTAGCGATAGTTCTGGACGCTGTAGATGCCGGCGTCAAAACGGATGTCCCAGGTGGCCATTAGCGCCAACTCCTCGCTGGTAAGCGCTCAGCACGCGGCGTTCTTCACCGCGGCGGCGCCATCCGAACAATGCCCTCATCGGTAACGCATGAGGAGCAACGAAGATGGAAGCAGGCAGGCAAGTCGTCAAGCGGCGGCGTCTGGACCAG
>Ga0065721_10051848_pt1 | contig 13381 bp, 13 predicted proteins | sample Mesricmetagenome_FD_59108 | JGI IMG/M metagenome (GOLD analysis project Ga0065721, IMG submission 59108) | Mesophilic microbial community from rice straw/compost enrichment Sample: eDNA_1 v2 (version 2) | ecosystem: Engineered > Solid waste > Grass > Composting > Bioreactor | place: USA: Davis... | reverse complement strand
CGTCATGGGGCCATGCGCTCGACGTGATGAAGTCGCCGGCGCTGCCCTCGATCGTCGCCGCGGCGGCCGTGCTCCTCGTGCTCTTCGTCTGCTGGGTACTGATCGCCCAGTCGCTCTACACCTATTATTTCGGCGAGGATGCGCCGAGCTCGCTCAACATCTTCCTGAGCAACGTGCTGGCAACCGAGGCCGGCTGGCAGATGATGTTCTGGGGCAACCTGATCGGGCTGGGCTTCGCGCTGGTGGTGCTGGCGATCTCGGTCGTCACCTTCCCGCTGCTCATCGAGCGGGATGTGGGCGCGCTGTCGGCGATCGCAACCTCGCTGCGTGCCTTCTATCACAACCCCGTGCCGGTGCTGGTCTGGGGCCTGACGATTGCGGTTCTCCTGGTGATCGGGTCGATCCCGCTGTTTGCGGGGCTTGCCGTGGTGCTGCCGATCCTCGGCCACGCAACCTGGCATATCTATCGCAAGATCATCGGCCCGCCCGATCTCAGGCGGGCCAATATCGGTCCCGGGCTCTGAGGCCTCAGACGGCGCCGAAGACGCGGCGGAAGATCGTGTCGACGTGCTTGGTGTGGTAGCCGAGGTCGAATTTCTCGCGGATCTCGGCTTCCGATAGCGCCGCACGCACCTCCGGGTCGGCGAGCAGTTCCTCAAGGAAGTCCTTGCCCTGTTCCCATACCTTCATGGCATTGCGCTGGACGAGGCGATAGGCGTCCTCGCGCGACACGCCGGCTTGGGTAAGCGCCAGCAGCACGCGCTGCGAATGCACCAGTCCCCGGAACTTGTTCAGGTTCTTCATCATGTTTTCCGGGTAGACGAGCAGCTTCTCGATGACGCCGGTCAGGCGGTTCAGCGCGAAGTCCAGCGTGATCGTCGCGTCCGGGCCGATCATGCGCTCGACCGAGGAATGCGAGATGTCGCGCTCGTGCCAGAGGGCGACGTTCTCCATCGCCGGCATCGCATAGGCGCGGACCATGCGTGCGAGACCCGTGAGGTTTTCGGAGAGCACCGGGTTGCGCTTGTGCGGCATGGCCGAGGAGCCCTTCTGGCCGGGAGAGAAATATTCCTCGGCTTCCAGAACTTCGGTGCGCTGCAGGTGGCGGATTTCCACGGCCAGCCGCTCGATCGACGAGGCGATGACGCCCAGCGTGGCGAAATACATTGCATGCCGGTCGCGCGGGATGACTTGAGTCGACACTGGTTCGGGGTGCAGGCCAAGCGCCTTGGCGACATGTTCCTCGACGCGCGGGTCGATGTTGGCGAAGGTGCCGACGGCGCCGGAGATCGCGCAGGTCGAGATTTCCTCGCGCGCGGCGACAAGGCGGGCGCGGCAGCGTTCGAACTCGGCATAGGCCTGGGCGAGCTTGACGCCGAAGGTGGTCGGCTCGGCATGGATGCCGTGGCTGCGGCCGATGGTGACCGTGTCCTTGTGCTCGAAGGCGCGTTTCTTCAGCGCCGCAAGCAGCCGGTCGAGATCAGCGATCAGGATGTCGCTTGCCCGGCGCAGCTGGACGTTGAAGCAGGTGTCGAGCACGTCCGACGACGTCATGCCCTGGTGGACGAAGCGGCTGTCAGGGCCGATGAATTCGGCGAGATGGGTGAGGAAGGCGATGACGTCGTGCTTGGTGACCGCCTCGATTTCCTCGATTCTGGCGACGTTGAACTTGGCGGCGCTGCCCTTTTCCCAAATGTTGCGGGCCGCTTCCTTCGGGATCACGCCGATCTCGGCGAGCGCAAAGCAGGCATGGGCCTCGATCTCGAACCAGATCCGGAACCGAGTTTCGGGCGACCAGATGTCGACCATTTCAGGGCGGGAATAACGAGGGATCATGGCGCACCGGTCCTTGCATGGCTGGGTTTTGTTGCGGCCCCTCTAACAAATGCGGCCGACAATCTCAATGCGCGCGCCGTACGAACCACAGGCTAAAGCCGATTGCGGCGGCAAGTGCCATCGGCAGATAGACGTAGATGCTCTCGACCGTGAACTGGTAGACGGCCGACACCGAGGTGAAGGCGAGCTGGAAGAACCAGATCAGCGACGGGAAGTTGGCGTGCCAGTGGGCGTAGAAGGCGCGGTACTGGAGTGCGAATATGGCGGCCGTTGCCGTATGCGTCGAAAGCACGATGAAGATGAAGCCGAGGATGAAGCGGGCAACGGCACCGCGGCCGGAGGCGACGAGTTCGGCGAGGAAAAGCCCCGGCGCGAAGGCAACCGCCGCGCCGTAGAAATAGAGCGAGAGCAACGCAACGGGGGAGAGCGTCGCAAGGCCGTTGCGCAGGTAGAGGTCCAGGGCTGCCGAAAGGCCGAGCGCCGCGCCCCAGAGAACGGAGCCGAAGAGGGTGACCGCTGGAGCCGGAACGCTTGCGCGCAGGCGTGCACCGAACCGCTGTCCAAATGGCGGTCGAACGCCCTCGGCCCCCGCCATCAATTCACCTGCGGCGGGCGGAAGGGGACGGCGATCCAGCGAAGATCGTTGCCCTCGAAGCCGAAGCGCGACAGCTGGATCATGGCGATGAAGGGCTTGATCTCGTCGTCGCCGCGGATCACCGCGCCGATGCGGTAGCCGTTGGCGCAGCTGCGGCTCTGCGGCACTGCCTCGTCGTCGTGGAGCGTCAGCTCCACCTTCTTGCCGAGCGCTTCGGTGAGCTTCAGCGTGAAGCCGGAATAGGCGCCTGCCATCTCGATGCAGCGCTTGGGTGTCGGGAAGGGCTTTTCCTTGAGCTCGAGCGTCGAGGTTTCGGCCATCGGCGGCGAGGAAGGGTAGATGTGGTAGCGGACGCGATGCGGATCGCTGTCGGCTTCCGAAATCGGGTTGTGGGCGAGCACGATGCCCGGATTTTCTTCCGGCCTGTAGCGGTCGAGCAGCGCCTGCGCGTTGCCGCGCGCCGTCCGCCGGGCTTCGACGAGCGCGCCCTCGTCTTCCTTGAGCACCCTGATCGGCGTGCCCGGTACGTAGCTGTCGTTCTCGGTGTCGATGAAATAGAAGACCGAATAGGGGAAGCCGGAGCCATCCTGGATGCCGTATTCCTCGAACACGAACACCCGTCCATCGGCCGAATAGCCCAGCACGTTCAGGCTGGCCGTGTCGCCGGCACATGCCGGCGCCGCAGAGGCCAGGAGACCTGCCAGGATGGCGCCAAAAATCCCGCTACGTATCATTCCCTGGCTTTCTCGGCCGCCTGTCTGATCGCTTCGATATTGGCACGATAGTCCTTGATTCCCTTGCCCTTGTAAATCGCGGAGCCGGCGACGAGCACGTTGACGCCGGCAGCCGCCGGCATGCCGGCGGTTTCAGGTGTGATTCCGCCGTCGACCTCGAGCTCGATCGGGCGTTCGCCGATCAGGGCGTTGATGCGGCGGATCTTCTCATTGACGGCCGGGATGTATTTCTGGCCGCCGAAGCCCGGATTGACGCTCATGACGAGGATCAGGTCGAGCTGGTCGATGACATATTCGATGACGCTTTCCGGGGTCGCCGGATTGATCGACACGCCGGCCTTCTTGCCGAGCGCGCGGATCGCCTGCAGCGAGCGGCTGAGATGCGGGCCGGCCTCGGCATGCACGGTGATGATGTCGGCACCGGCCTTGGCGAAGGCCTCGATATAGGGATCGGCAGGCGCGATCATCAGATGGCAGTCGAATGTCAGGTCGGTCAGCGGCCGCAGCGCCTTGATCACGTCCGGACCGAAGGTGATGTTGGGCACGAAATGGCCGTCCATCACGTCGAGATGGATCCAGTCGGCTCCGGCTGCGGCGACGTCGGTCACTTCCTGGCCGAGTCGGGCAAAGTCGGATGCGAGAATCGAAGGGGCGATGCGTATGGGCCGTTTCATTCTGTTCTCCCGTGAGAATTGGCCGCGCCATAGCACCGCATGCCCCCTGCGGCAATCGCGCTCGGGCGCAATCGGCGAATCGAATCGATTAAGGCTGGGGAGGGCGAATCGCTCCTCAGCGCCTTTCCGGCGCCACCGGGCCGAAAACGCGTTCGAAATTCGCCTTCAGGATCGTGTCGACATCGCTCATCATCACCAGCTGGCCGAGATCGACGAGGCTGGTCACACCATATTGCGAAATGCCGCAGGGCACGATTCCCGAGAAATGCTCGAGCTCGGGATCGACGTTGATCGACACGCCGTGGAAGCTCACCCATTTGCGCAGGCGGATGCCGATGGCCGCGATCTTGTCCTCGGCCATCGAACCGTCGGGCAGGCGCGGCCTTTCCGGGCGCTGCACCCAGACGCCGACGCGGTCCTCGCGCCGCTCGCCCTTGACGTTCATGTCGGCGAGCGTGCCGATCACCATGTCCTCGAGGGCGGCGACGAAGGCGCGCACATCCTGCTTGCGGCGCTTGAGGTCGAGCATGACATAGACCACCCGCTGGCCGGGCCCGTGATAGGTGAATTCACCGCCGCGGCCGGTGCGGTGGACGGGGAATCGGTTGGGCGCCAACAGGTCCTCGTCGCGGGCGCTGGTGCCGGCCGTATAGAGCGGCGGATGCTCGAGCAGCCAGACGAGTTCATCGGCGCGGCCCTCGGCGATCGCAGCCACTTCCTCCTCCATCACCCGCACGGCCTCTTCGTATTCAACCAGCGAGTCGGAGATTCGCCAGCGGACAGGCGGTGAATCGGGCTTCGGAAACATGGAATGGGGGGAGGAGGATCGGCTCATGGCACAGCTCTTTGTGATTTTTTTCTTATCTGGATCAGCGCGTATCAACATGCAAGCCGTGCAGGACTCGCGGCTCGGCGGCATTTTGCCGTTCTCTCCCCGGCCGGCAAAATTTTCAAAACGGCACTTGTGTGGCACGATTCCTTTTGCTACATGCTGCGCCGCCGGCAACGGTTCGGCACCTACCACGATGCGGTCGTGGCGGAATTGGTAGACGCGCAGCGTTGAGGTCGCTGTGGGGCAACCCGTGGAAGTTCGAGTCTTCTCGACCGCACCATCTTCACGCAGTGAAGATTTTCGAAGTAGCTGGTCCTGCAGCCAAATCCCTGATATTCCTGACAAATCAGCCTCTGGTGCGTGAAGTCGAAGCAGGCTTTGCGTTTTTCGTGCCGCGGCGTTGACCGTCGCTGATTCTCATATCCCCGCGCGCGGGACGGGGAAATTTCCCCCGTCGCGTCAGTCTTCAGTTTCGGGCTGTCAGCGCGCTTGTGGCACCCGCTACGCGCGCTCTGGATCTGCCGCCCGCGCGGCCTGCATTCAAAGGCTGTAAGCGTCGCTTGCGACGGGTTCGAACACGAAGCTCTGCTCCGAGAGTTCGGCCGCGGTGATTCCGGCGACCTTGATCGACGATCCGTTGTCGAAGGAAATGATCGTGTTTCCGTTCTTCGTCGTCATGTCGAGTGTTGCGAACGAATCGTAGCCGGCAACATCGACAAGAATCACATCCTCGCCGGCATGGAAATCGACAATCTTATCGCTTCCGAACTTGCCGCGGAAAATGAACGTGTCAGCGCCCGAGCCTCCTGTCAGCGTGTCGTTCCCCTTGCCGCCGTCGAGTCTGTCGTTGCCCGCCTGGCCGATGAGCTTGTCGCGGCCGGCGCCACCGAACAACTGGTCGTTGCCCCAGCTGGCTTTGATCACGTCATTTCCGGCATAGCCATTGATTACTGTGTCCCCGTAATAGCTCTGGACTTGCCTTGTATCGATCGTGTCGTTTCCGCGGAGAAGATATTTCAGCAGCGGGGCGATGTCCCCCTTATCGATCAGCTTGAAGACTTTCGCCGCCGAGGCATCGAGATCCTTGAAGGTGATATAGGTGTGGCCCGGGCTTTTGAAATAGGCAGTAAACTGGTCTATCTCGCCGGAGATCTGCCCCCCTTTCTTGAAAGTGAAGCTTCCGGAATACAGGCTCTGGATGCTGGTTGTGTCAGTCCTTTCGACGTTCACCAGAACGACCTGGTGGCTGTTCTTCTGGTAGACGTCCCCAAGCAACCACGTCTTGAGCTGGTCGGGCCTGAAGGTTCCGTATTGTGTCGTGACGATTTTTGCCATGCTTCCTTTCTCTCAGGCCAATGTTGATTCGCGGACCGCCACGGTAGGTGGGCGACCCGATGGCAACAAGGCATGGATCGTCACCAGCCGTTCGGTGTGAACCTCGATCTGAAGCTTGGTATCTTTGCTTGCCCGGTCTGCGGGCGCCCTGTCAGCTCAGCGTGCCCCAGTCGGGGTTCCATTTCACGCCTTCGGAGAGTTCGACATAGACCGGCTGGCTGGGGCTGTCGCGCTTGTTGTCGGCAAGCCGGAAGGCTGCGTCAGGCTCCAGCTCCTCGCTCGGATAGACCGAATCATCCTCCTCGTCCTCGGCGATCTGGCGGATGAAGCCGCGAATTTCGTCGCCGGACCGGTAGAGGTGGATGACGATGGCGCCGACCGGGGTCAGTCCCTGGGCGAATCGATAATAGGTCCGCATTGTTTCCTCCCTTCGCGCCCGGTTTTGCGTCACCGCCCGGGCGATCGTTGTCATCCCAATCTCTTGGGCAGGAGAGGAACCCTTGCCGCGCAGGAGTGTTCCACGAGGGAGTTTTTCCGTCGAGCAAGGTGTGTACGCATGACGAACGTCATCGATTTCCTGGCCCTCGTATCCGACCGCAACCAGCCCGACCGCGACTGTTCGACCACCGACAGCGAGGGGCATCCGGTCTATCTCTATGCAATCAGCTACCGGCTCGGCGAGCGCACCTATTCGGTCGACATCTGGGCGCGCTCGCGCGAGGACGCCGACCGCCACATCGAGGCGATGCGCCGGGGGCTGAGGCTCGACGGCCAGGTCATGCATGTGAGCTCGTGAACGGGCAGGGAACCCGAGCGGTTGCTGTCGGTTGACCATGGGACAGAGGAGAAGGTCATGACCAAGGCAAGCAATGAGGAATTTCAGGGCAGTGGTAACAGCAATGTGACGCGGCCATCCGCCGATGACGGAGGCCAGCCCAAGCCCGACACCGCCCCGCCGGCAGACTCGGCGCGCAACGATGAGTCACCGGTGGTCAAACTGGGGCGCGGTGCAAAGGCGGATGAAAAGCTGGCGGAAGCGGCAGGGCCCGACAATCCCGTCCATCATACCGGACGCGTGCCGCCGCCGGTCACGTCCGGCGACGACTGATATTGCGCCAGCGAGGACGCGTCCTCGCCCTAAAGGATGAAGTCCTTCGCACCGAGGTCGGCGATCATGGTATCGGCGAGCGTCAGCACGTCGCTGGCGCTCAGGATGATGAGCACGTCTGCGTCCTGTTCGACGGCGAGCGCCAGGACCTCGGGAACGCTTTCGAAGTTGAAGCTCGTCAGGTCGATGCGGTCGCCCTTGCGGAAGTCTTCGATCAGGTCCATCCCCCAGCCTGCCTGGAAGACGAAGACGTCCTTGCCGGCGCCACCTGCGAGACTGTCGTTTCCGATGCCACCCTCAAGCCGGTCGTTTCCGGCCCCGCCTTCCAGCCTGTCGTCGCCTGCCGCACCCATGAGCTTGTCGTTGCCCGCACGGCCCTCCAGCCGGTTGTCGGCGCCGTTGCCACGAATCTGGTCGTTGCCCCTGCCGCCGATCGCGTTTTCGATCAGCGAGCGGGCGTCGCCTTCGTGCAGCAGGGCGTTGTAGATGTTGCCGCTTGCCAGATGCTTGCCCGGATTGTTTGCGGCGCCCAGATCGACGATCTGGTTCTTCGAGAAAACTGAAACGCTTTCCGGCTGCAGGTCGATTTTGAGATTGGAACTGTAGGCGGAGAGGTCATAGGTGTCGTTGCCGCCGCCGTCCCAGATGGTGGCGAAGATGCGGTTGGCGCCTGGCTTGATGGCAACCTCGCCGTCGACCCAGGTATTGCCGCTCTTCGGCTTCCACGAATAGACCGTGTCGCCCGAATTGGTCGAATAGTTGGCGCCGTACATGTACTGCAGCGCGGCGATGTCGGCCATCATGAAGCTCTGCGGCATGCCCCATTTCTCGGTGACGATGACGCCGCTGCGCTCGCCCGCATAGCTGTGATAGGTCATCACCGAGATTTCGAGCGAATCCAGTTTGTTTGGCAACTTGGGAAAGCCGTTCTCGCGCTCATGAGCGTGCTTGAGACCAAGTGCATGGCCGGTCTCATGCAGCACGGTCGAGAATTCGTAGTTGCCGGGAACGGCATTGTCGTAGCCGCGGCCGGAACTGGTGCGGGCATTCGGGCCGAACCAGATGTCGCCGCCGCGGTCGCTGGGGTTGGGCAGATAGGCATAGGCCGTGGGATTGGCAGCATCCGATTCGGCGTAGCGGATGGTGGCGTTCTTGTCGCTGCCCGGCTTGATGGTGAGCCCGGTGAAGCCTTCCACCGAGAAGCCGTCATTGGCCTTGTTGCCGAAATCGGCATCGAGGGCGAAGCGGGCGGCATCCTGGATCTTGCGGCTCACCTCGTCGAAATTCCTGTTCTTCTCCGGCTTGTAGCGGTAGTCGCCGGGGCTGTCGGGGAAGGCGTAGGTGATCGTCTTCGTCTTCCATTCATAGCCGCTCAACACCGAATCGATCAGCCGGATGCCGCTTGCGGACACGAAGCCCGCCGGCGTCTTGGCCTGGCTCGCCGCCATGGCCGGGGCAGCGTACCAGTCTTCCGGTCGCGGATAGATACCGGTCAATATCCTTCCTCCTCAGGCAAAGTCTTGTCGAAGCGTGGTCATGCCGGATGATGACGTCTGATTGACGGCAGTCAAAGGTTCGCCGGCGCGATTTTTGTCTTCCGAACGCGGTTTGGCCACTCCGACGGTCGTGATCTTCCGCACTTTGGTGTATCGAATGAATAGGAGGCGCGTTCGGGCCGTCACAGATCGAAACACTGGTCAGTCACGCCCGCCTGCGGGCGACAAGCCTTCTCTGGGGGTGCCATGACTTTGAAGTACGGATTGCTTCTCGCCGCGGCATTGGCCCTTGCGCCGGCCGCGGCCCAGGCCGAGCGGACGCATGCGCTCGTCATCGGGGTGAACGCCTATGTTCACGTGCCTGCGCTCGATGGCGCGCGTGACGATGCGCTCGACATCACCCAGGCGCTGAAGCGCGGCGGGGTGGAACGGGTCGTCACGCTGCTCGACAACGACGTCACCAAGGCGAATCTGACGGCGGCGCTTGAGCAGCTGCTCACCAGTGCGCAGAAGGGCGACACGCTGTTCATCTCCTATGCCGGTCACGGCGCGCAGGCGCGCGAGCGCAAGCCGGGCGACGAGAAGGACGGCAAGGACGAATTCTGGGTGCTGCCGGGCTTCGACCCCAAGCGGGTGCGCGAGACCTGGCGCGAGACGGTGTTCGACAACGAACTGAACCAGTGGTTCGTGCAAGCCTCTGCCAAGGGTGTCCGAGTCATCTTCGTCTCGGATTCCTGCCACGCCGGCGGCATGGAGCGGTCGCTCAAGACCAAGCTGCGCTTCGTCGAATTCGGCAAGGACCGGCTGATCGGCGACCTGCTGTCGTTCATGAGCTCCGGCGACGCCGCCGACAAGGGGAGCGCCGAGTCGCTATTGCCGCCGAACGTCACCATGCTGGCGGCGACGTCGGAGGACCTGCCGGTACCGGAAGTGGTGATCGACGGCAAGGCGCGCGGCGCGCTCAGCTGGAGTGTGGCGCGCGCGCTTGAGGGCAATGCCGACCGCGACGGCGATGGCCAGATCACCCGTGCCGAACTCGAGGACTATGTCTTTTCGACCGTGCGCATCCGGTCGGAATCGCTGCAGACGCCGGTCTTCACGCCTGCGGTGGCGAAATCGCGCGGCGAAACGCTGCTGGCGCTGGAGAGTGCGGGAACGGTGAAGGTCGCCGCCGACACCACCACGGTGAAACGCGCCGGCCGGCCGACGCCCATGATGGCGCGCGACCTCGGCTTCGAGCCGGTGCTGCCTCTCGTCGTCAAGGGCGCGGAGATCAAGGTGCCCGATACGAAGACCGGCGAGAACGCCTATGAATGGGACGCCGAGAAGGGCGTGTTCCGCACGCCGAACGGCGACATCGCGGCCGAGAACATCACCGAATTCACCCTGGGCGACGTGGTGGCGAAATTCATCCTGCTGGATTTCCTCAAGGCCGTGTCCGCCAGCAATCCCGGTCGCACCGACATTGCGCCGATCAAGCAGGTCTACTACGCCGGCGACCGCATCAAGTTCGACACGGTGCGCGGCAACTACAAGAACATGGTGGTGTTCAACCTCGCCAATACTGGAGAGGTGCAGTTCCTCGACATGGTGGTCGACGGCGAGCCGACGCAGAAGGCCTTCCTCAAGGAAATGAAGGTGGTGCCGCCCTTCGGTGCCGACCATCTGGTCACCATCGCCTCCAACGAACCCCTGGAAGCGATCGGGCAGGCGGCAGGACGTGGCGTGAACCCGAAGGAGCTGCTCGGCGTGATCTCCGAAAGGATCGACGGCAAGGACGCGTCGGTCTCGATCTTCGCGATCTATACAAGAGCGAAATAGGCGAGGGGCCGACAGCGCGAAGCGTGTCCGGAGACTGCTCAGTCAACTGCTGCCTGCGTTGACGCGCTGTCTGGTGTTGTCGAACCCGTCTTTTCCGCCTCGTCGACCTGCATGGCTGCTTCCACCGGCCTCATGAAGTCGATCTTCTCGTCGGGCAGGAATTCCGGGCCGATGATGCGGATGTCTCTGCGCGGCTCGTAGGGCCGTTCCTCCTGCGCCTTGCGCACCGTCACCGCCTGTTCCGTCGGCCCGCGCAGTTCCGGTTTCACCCAGGTGATCGCCGATTTCTGCTTCGGCGCGGCGGCCGGATCCTTGATGAAGGCTTCCCGGCGCAGCATCTCCTTGTGGTAGAGCGAGAAATTGCAGCCGCATTCTGCGTTCTCACCCGGCTTGCGGGTGCGGAAGGCCCAGGCATTCGGCAGCCGGTCATAGGCGATGCCGCTCATCGCCGAACGCATGTCCGAGCTTTCCTGGGTGATCGCGTGATAGAAGAGCTCGGTCTTCACACCCGGGCACATCATCGAGCAGACGAGTGCGTCGCGGCGGAAGTTGATCGGCGAGGCACGCGAGGAAATCGGGAAATAGCCGCCGTCGCAGAGCCGCACGCACATGGTGCGGAAACTGCCGTTGGCACCGGCGCCGCCCAGATCGACGAAGCGGCTGCCCTGGTAGTCCGGTTCCGTCGTCGGCACGCGGATCGTCTCGAAGCCGTCGCCGTGTTCCTGCACCAGGGGGCTCACACCGTCTTCACCGGGCGTACTGACGAGCGTCGGCTGCTCGGTGCAGCCGTTTTCCTCGAGCGCTGCGATCAGCCGCTGGCGGGAGAGGCCGGTGCGGCTTTCGGCCAGCACGGCAAGACGCTTCTGTTCGAGGATTTCGAGATTGCGCTCCATGCGCTCGCGCTTGTCCTCGAGTTCGGTGCAGACCCTGGCCGGTTCGCCGATCACGACGATGCTGCCGCTGGAGCAGCCTTGCTTGCGCAGTCGGTAGGAGAGTTCGCGGATACTGAGCTTCTGCTCGGCAATGGCGCGGGCATATTTGCGCGCCTGCTCGGTCGGGCTGTTGCGGCTCGAAAGGGTTGCGAGTTCGAAGGACAGGCGCTCACAGATTGCCGACGCAGCCGCAGGAGAGGCGGCAAGCCCGAGAATCATCAGCGAGGCAAGCGTCTGGCAAAGCCGTTTCATCGGAATCCGTGGCGGTGTGGCGGAACCTTCGATCTTCATACATAACGTGAAAGCGTGAAGGCCGGCTTAAACACCAGGATGAACGGCGCGTCACAATCGCCTGACAGGACTCTGTTTTCGATGCCGCGAGCCAGGGGAAGGAAGGCCGGCGGCCGCTGCCGCCGACACCGTTTTGCGAGGTTTCAGGGGAACAGACCGCGGGTCGCCTTTGCCTTTGCCACCTTGTCGACGCCGATTGCCATTGCCGCCATGCGGTGGGAGACCTTGTCCTTCTCCACCCGCGCCATGACGCGGCCGAAAGCGTCGTCGAGCAGGTCCTTCAGCCGGTTGATCACTTCCGCGCGCCGCCAGAAGAGCTGCTGCAGGTCCTGCACCCACTCGAAATAGGAAACGATCACGCCGCCCGAGTTGCAGAGGATGTCCGGGATGACGAAGATCTCGTCGCGCCGCTGGTCAAGGATCTCGTCGGCTTCCGGCGTGGTCGGGCCGTTTGCCGCTTCCGCCAGGATCCGGCAGCGCAGCTTCGGCGCGACCTTCTCGTCGATCACCCGCTCGATCGCCGCCGGGATCAGCACGTCGCAGGGCTGGCTAAGGATCTCGTTCGGGTCGAAGGCCGCTTCGGTGGAGAAGCCGCGCAGCGAGCCGTGCTTTTCGGCGTGCTTCAGCAGCGCGTCGACGTCGAGGCCTTTGGGATCGTAGTAGCAGGCGGTGTGGTCGGAGACGCCGATCAGCGTCACACCCTGGCGGGCGAGTTCCAGCGCCGCATAGGAGCCGACATTGCCGAAGCCCTGGATGATGGCGGTGGCCTTCGCCGGCTCGAGGCCGATCTTTTCCAGCGCCCGGCCGACGAGGTGGGCGACGCCGAGACCGGTGGCCTCGCGCCGGCCTTCCGTACCGCCCGAGGACACCGGCTTGCCGGTGACGATCTCGTTGACCGTGCGGCCCTGGTACATGGAGTAGGTGTCCATGAACCAGGCCATGACCTGCTCGTTGGTACCCATGTCGGGTGCCATCACGTCGATGTAGGGCCCGACGAAGGGGATCATCTCCTGCATGTAGCGGCGCGAGAGCGACTCCAGCTCGCGCTTGGAGAGGGAATGGACGTCGACGGTGACGCCACCCTTGGCGCCGCCATAGGGCAGGCCGGCGAGCGCGCATTTCCAGCTCATCCAGATGGCCAGCGCCGCGACCTCGCCGACATCGACCGACGGTGCAAAGCGGGTGCCGCCCTTGGTCGGGCCGAGGGTCAGGTGGTGCTGCACGCGGTAACCCTGGAACACCGCCGTCTCCCCGTTGTCGAGATTGATCGGGCAGGAGATGGCGATTGCCCGCTTCGGATAGAGCAGGCGGTCACGCTGCGAATGGGGAATCTCGAGATAGTCCGCCACGTGGCTGAACTGGTTGCGGGCCATTTCGAACACCGGGCCGGTGTAGATGCTGGACATTTCCTCTCCTTTGACTGCAGGTCGTTTCAACGCCGCTCGGGTGGCGGCAGTGGTGATTTCAGTCGGATGTCACAAAGCGTGGCCGTGCGGCGTCTCCTCCTTTCGAATAGAAAACAGCGTTTTTCGCGTTTTCCCAAAGCATTTCTGCTTTGATGCGGCCCGAATCTCCTCATTCCGGCCGTATTGCGGCGGATTGGGCGCTGGAAACGCGACCAAATCGTGAATTTTGCCTCCGGCCCGGCTGTGACATTCTGTTGCAGCTTTGTCATGGTCGCGGGATTTTGTGCTCCGCTGCAACCTGCCCGCTTGGTAAAGGCTCGG
>Ga0065721_10005827_pt1 | contig 13384 bp, 11 predicted proteins | sample Mesricmetagenome_FD_59108 | JGI IMG/M metagenome (GOLD analysis project Ga0065721, IMG submission 59108) | Mesophilic microbial community from rice straw/compost enrichment Sample: eDNA_1 v2 (version 2) | ecosystem: Engineered > Solid waste > Grass > Composting > Bioreactor | place: USA: Davis... | reverse complement strand
GCTCGAGCAGGACGGCACGCTGGTGCCGCGCGGGCGCCATCTGATCGAGCGCGACATCGCCAACTTCTCGGTGATCGAGCACGACGGCGTGCTGTTCGGCTGCGCCGCGCTCTACCCCTACCCGCGCGAAGGCATGGCCGAGATGGCCTGCCTGACGGTCTCGCCCGAGGCCCAGGGCACCGGCGACGGCGAACGGCTGCTCAAGCGCATCGAGCGGCGGGCCCGCGCGCTCGGCCTGGAGCGGCTGTTCGTGCTGACGACCCGCACCGAGCACTGGTTCCTGAAGCGCGGCTTCGTGCGCGCCAGCGTCGACGACCTGCCCGAGGACAAGCGCAAGCTGTACAACTGGCAGCGCAAGTCGATGGTGCTGATGAAGAAACTGTAAAACTGCAAGCGCGGTAGGGGCGGCCCGCGGCGAACGCGGCCGCTTCGTTACAATAGCCGCCGTACGAACGCCGCCGGCAAGCCCACGGCATTGCGCACGAGAGCGCCCACGGCATCGCCCACCATAGCGCGCCCCACGGCGCGGCTCGCCGCGATCCCACGAACAGAAGACAGAAGGAGTCCCCCCATGGCCCGCATGGTCCATTGCGTCAAGCTGAACAAGGAGGCCGAGGGCCTCGATTTCCCGCCGCTGCCCGGCGAACTGGGCAAGAAGATCTGGCAGAACGTGTCGAAGGAGGCCTGGGCCGGCTGGCTCAAGCACCAGACCATGCTGATCAACGAGAACCGCCTGAACATGGCCGACGCACGTGCGCGCCAGTATCTGCTGAAGCAGACCGAGAAGTACTTCTTCGGCGAGGGCGCGGACCAGGCGGCGGGGTATGTGCCGCCGCAGGGCTGAGCCGGCTGCCCGGCCTGTCCCCTGCCCCTTTTCCCCGCCGATCGGGAAAGAGGGGTGGGAAGAACAAAAGGCGCCTTGCGGCGCCTTTTTTAGTTTGGGCGTGCGCTTTCGCGCTGCCGCGGGCTCAGAAGTCCGTGCGCCGCACGCCGTCGGCCGTGCCCAGCAGCAGCACGTCCGCGCCGCGCAGCGCGAACAGTCCCACCGTCACCACGCCGGGCAGCTGGTTGATCGCCTGCTCCATGCCCTTCGGGTCGCCGATGGCCAGGCCGCTGACGTCCAGGATCACATTGCCGTTGTCGGTCTTGTAGATGCCGCCTTCCTTGGTCATGCGCAGGCGCGGCTGGCCGCCGAGCGCCGCCAGTTGGCGCGCGACCGCGGCCCGCGCCATCGGAATCACCTCGACCGGCAGCGGGAACTGGCCCATCACGCCAACCAGCTTGCTGGCGTCGGCGATGCAGACGAAGGTGCGCGCCACCGAGGCGACGATCTTCTCGCGCGTCAGCGCGCCGCCGCCGCCCTTGATCATCGCGCCGCTGGCATCGATCTCGTCGGCGCCGTCGACGTAGACCGGAATCTCGTCGACCTCGTTCAGGTCCAGCACCTTGAAGCCGTGCTGCTGCAGGCGGCGCGTCGAGGCCTCGGAGCTCGATACCGCCCCGGCGAAGCGGTCCTTGAAGCGCGCCACCGCATCGATGAACAGGTTGGCGGTCGAACCGGTGCCGACACCGAGCACCGCCCCTTCGGGGACTTCCTTCTCGACATAGTCCGCGGCGGCCTGCGCCACCTGCGCCTTCAGTTCATCCTGGGTCATTGCCTGGTGCCTTGGGCCCCACCGTAGACCGCGGTGCGGTACGGTGCGGAGCCGGAAAAGTCGGTTGCGGAAACCGCGTAGTGTAACGGATTGCGCCCGGGCCGCCAGGGGTCGCACAATGGGCCGGTACAATGAGCCGACGCGGTCCCCGAGGTGGACCCACGACACGCTGCACCGATATGGCCTTGCACCGATGCAGCCATGACCTGGCCCCTACGCGGTGTCCCCGTTCCGATTTCTTTCCCGTCCGACGCAATCCATCATGAACCAGCTAGCGCAACTGAAGCAGTTCACCACCGTGGTGGCCGATACCGGCGACTTCCAGGCGATGAAGCAGTACACGCCGCAAGACGCCACCACCAATCCGTCGCTGATCCTGAAGGCCGTGCAGAAGCCGGAGTACCGGCCGCTGCTCGAGAAGGCCGTGCGCGATCATCACGACGCCGGCGTCGATGCCGTGATGGACGCGCTGCTGATCGCCTTCGGCGGCGAGATCCTGAAGATCGTGCCGGGCCGGGTGTCGACCGAGGTCGATGCGCGGCTGTCCTTCGATACCGCGGCGACCGTGGAGAAAGCGCGCCATCTGATCGCGCTGTACGAACGCGCCGGCGTGCCGCGCGAACGCGTGCTGATCAAGATCGCCTCGACCTGGGAAGGCATCCGCGCCGCCGAGGTGCTGCAGCGCGAAGGCATCCGCTGCAACATGACGCTGCTGTTCTCGCTGGTGCAGGCGGTGGCCTGCGCCGAAGCCGGCGCCCAGCTGATCTCGCCCTTCGTCGGCCGCATCCTGGACTGGTACCGCAAGCAGGCCGGCGACAAGTGGAACCCCGATGCCAACAGCGGCGATGCCGATCCGGGCGTGCATTCGGTGCGGCAGATCTACGACTACTACAAGCGCTTCGGCTACAAGACCGAGGTGATGGGCGCGAGCTTCCGCAATACCGACCAGATCCTGTCGCTGGCCGGCTGCGATCTGCTGACGATCAGCCCCGAGCTGCTGGAGCAGCTGGCGGCCAGCACGGCGCCGGTCGAGCGCAAGCTGTCGGTGGACGACGCCCAGGCGGGCCATATCGCGCGCGTGCATTGCGACGAGCCGGCCTTCCGCTGGCAGCTGAACGAGGATGCGATGGCGACCGAGAAGCTGGCCGAGGGCATCCGCGCCTTCGCGGCGGATGCGATCAAGCTGGAACGGCTGATCGCCGAGACCTTCTCCTGAAGGATGACGGGCGAGGCGCCGCCTCGCCCCCGGGGCCCTTTGACCTGACCACGCGCGTCCGGGCTTGCCCCAGGCGCGCTTCGCCTTGCCCCAGGCGGGCCTGGACTTGCCGGGGCTCGCGTCAGCCGTCCGCCCGGTCCCACAGCATCGGCAGGCATTGCCCCGCCGGGGCCGACAGCACCAGGTCCGCGGTGGCGTCGAGCGCCGATGGCTGCGGATTGACGACGATCACGCCGGCGCCATGGTCCTTGGCCAGGCCTGGCAACCCGGCCGCCGGATAGACCATGCCCGAGGTGCCGACCACCAGGCACAGGTCGCAGGTCTGCGCTGCATGCTCGGCGCGGTAGCGCGCCACGCGCGGCAGGTCCTCGCCGAACCACACCACGCCGGGCCGCATCAGCGCGCCGCAACGGATGCAGCGCGGCGGGCTGCGGCCGTCGTCCGGCGCGGCCTCGCAGCGGCCGCAGCCGTCTAGCCATTTGTTGGCGAACAGGTTGCCGTGCAGCTCGATCACGTCGGTGCTGCCGGCGCGCTGGTGCAGTCCGTCGACATTCTGCGTGACCAGGGTCACCTTCTTCTGCGCAGCCAGCGCGACGATCGCGTGATGCGCGGGATTGGGCTGCGCCGCCGCGACCAGCGCGCGGCGATGCTGGTACCAGTCCCACACCAGGCCGGGCTGGCGGCGGTAGGCATCCTCGGTGGCCAGTTGCTCGGGATCGAAGCGGGCCCACAGGCCCGTCAGCGCATCGCGGAAGGTGGGCACGCCGGACTCGGCGGAAATGCCGGCGCCGGTCAGCACCAGGATGTCGCTGGCCGCCGCGATGCGTCGCCGCGCGTCGGCCAGGCCGGCGGCATCGATCAGCATCGCGCCCCCTTCATCGGACGGTCCGCTCAACGCGCCGCCGCGCGGCGCTGGCGCACCGCTTCATAGAGGCAGACGCCGCTGGCGACCGACACGTTCAGGCTTTCGACGCCGCCGGCCATCGGGATCGACACCAGCTCGTCGCAGGTCTCGCGCGTCAGGCGCCGCATGCCCTCGCCTTCGGCGCCCATCACCAGCGCGGTCGGGCCCTTGAGCTCGATGTCGTAGACCGTGCGCTCGGCGCCGTCGGCGGTGCCGACCACCCAGATGCCGCGCTCCTGCAGTTCCCGCAGCGTGCGCGACAGATTGGTGACAGTGATATACGGCACGGTCTCGGCCGCGCCGCTGGCGACCTTGGCGACCGTCGCGTTCAGGCCGACGCTGCGGTCCTTGGGTGCGATCACCGCATGGGCGCCGGCGCCATCCGCCACGCGCAGGCAGGCGCCGAGATTGTGCGGATCGGTGACACCGTCGAGCACCAGCAGCAGCGGCGTGCCTTCGATGCCGTCGAGCAGTTCGTCGAGATTGAGCGCCAGCGACACGTCCTCGGCGCGGGCGACCACGCCCTGGTGGCGGTCGGTGCCCGCCATGCCGCGCAGGCGCTCGGCATCGACCGGGTGCAGACGCACGCCGAGTCCCTCGGCGAGGCGGATGAAGTCCTGCATGCGGCGATCGCGCCGGGCGGACTCGATATAGACGTCGGAGACGCCGGCCGCGTCCTGGCGCAGGCGCGCGGTGACGGCGTGAAAGCCGATCAGAAGTTTTTGTTTGGCCATGGGCGGGATTGTACCCGCCCATGGCCCGCCGGCCGGCGCGGCCCTGGCGCCGGCTTGCCGCAGGCCTGCCATCGGCCTGCCGCCGGCTTATTGCGGGCTCACGGCCCGCCTCAGCGCGTCCGCGTCGACTTCTTCGACGCGGTCTTGCGGGCCGTCTTGCCGGCGGCCTTGCCGGTCCGCTTGGTGGTCGACCTCGCGGTCGACTTGGCCGCGGTCTTGCCGCTTGCCTTGCGCCCCACGCCGGCCGGCTTGGGCTTGGCCGCGCGCTTGGACGGCTTGCCGGTACCGCCGGTGCCCCCTTCGGGCCGCGCCTTGACCGGCGTGATCACCGCCTCGAACACCGGCTGCTCCTCGAACACGCGATCGAGCGTCTCGTCGAACGACTCCTCCGGCTTGGAGGTGCCGCCCAGCAGCGCGGCCAGCTGGCGGCCCTTCTTGCGCGCCGGCAGCGCGTGCGCGGCGGGCACATGCGGCGCCGGCTCGGTGGTCGGGCGCGCGCGCAGGCTCTTGGCCGACGGCTCCTGCACCAGGCGGAAGTCGATCTTGCGGGCGTCGAGGTCGACGCGCGAGACCTGCACGCGCACGCGGTCGGTCAGCCGGTAGCGGATGCCGGTGCGCTGCCCGCGCAGCTCGTTGCGCGCCTCGTCATACTCGAAGTAGTCGCTGCCCAGTTCGGTCACGTGGACCAGCCCTTCGACATACAGCTCGTCGAGCTGGACGAAGATGCCGAACGAGGTCACCGCGCTGACCGTGCCGGCAAACTCGTTGCCCAGCTTGTCGCGCATGAAATAGCACTTGAGCCAGGCCTCGACGTCGCGCGAGGCCTCGTCGGCGCGCCGCTCGTTGGCCGAGCAGTGCAGCCCCAGTTCGTCCCAGACCGCTTCGTTGCGGCGGGCGCGGCCGGCCATCTTCTCGGCGCGCGCGGCCTCGTCCTTGGCCTGCATGCGGCGCGCCTTCGGCGAGATCGCGGTATTGAGCGCGGTGCCCGGCGCGAAGGCGGGCTGGTACTTGGTATGGGCCAGCACCGCCTTGATCGCCCGGTGCACCAGCAGGTCCGGATAGCGCCGGATCGGGCTGGTGAAGTGGGCGTAGGCCTCGTAGGCCAGGCCGAAGTGACCGATGTTGTCGGGGCTGTAGACCGCCTGCTGCATCGAGCGCAGCAGCATGGTCTGCAGCAGCGGGGCGTCGGGACGCGCCTTGATCTTGTCCATGACCTCGGCGTAGTCCGAGGCCTGCGGCTTGTCGCCGCCGCCCAGCGACAGGCCCGAGGTCTTCAGGAACTCGCGCAGCGCCTTGAGCTTTTCCTCGCTGGGCCCGGCATGGACCCGATACAGCGCCGGGTGCTTGAAGCGCTCGAGGAAGTCGGCCGCGCAGACGTTCGCGGTCAGCATGCATTCCTCGATCAGCCGGTGCGCGTCGTTGCGCGTGCGCGGCAGGATCTGCTCGATCTTGCCCTGCGCATTGCAGACGATATAGGTCTCGGTAGTGTCGAAGTCGATCGCCCCGCGCTCGCGGCGCGCCTTCAGCAGGACCTGGTACAGCTCGTACAGGTTCTGCAGATGCGGCACCAGCTCGGCGCGCTTGTGGGCTTCCGGACCCTTGGTGTTGGACAGCACCGCCCAGACCTCGTTGTAGGTCAGGCGCGCGGCCGAATGCATCACGGCGGGATAGAACTGGTAGGCCTTCAGCTCGCCCTTGGCGGTGACCACCGCGTCGCAGACCATGCACAGCCGGTCGACCAGCGGGTTCAGCGAGCACAGGCCGTTCGACAGCTTCTCCGGCAGCATCGGAATCACGCGACGCGGGAAGTAGACCGAGGTGGCGCGGTCCAGCGCATCGGCGTCCAGCGGCGTGCCGGGGCGCACGTAGTGCGAGACATCGGCGATCGCGACGATCAGGCGCCAGCCCTTGGCGCGGCCGATCTTGACCGGCTCGCAGTAGACCGCGTCGTCGAAGTCGCGCGCGTCCTCGCCGTCGATCGTCACCAGCGGCACGTCGCGCAGGTCGATGCGGTGTTCCAGGTCGGCATCGCGCACCTCGTCGGGCAGCGCGGCGGCCTCGCTCAGCGCGGCCGGCGAGAACGCATGCGGCACGCCGTACTTGCGCACCGCGATCTCGATCTCCATGCCGGGGTCGTCGATCTCGCCCAGCACCTCGACCACGCGGCCGACCGGCTGCACATAGCGGTCCGGATATTCGACGATCTCGACGCTGACGACCTGGCCGACCTTGGCCTTGCCCTGCGCGCGCGGCGGGATCAGGATGTCCTGGCTGATGCGCTTGTCCTCGGGCGCCACCACCAGCACGCCGCCCTCGCTGAGCAGGCGGCCGATGACGAAACGGTTGGCGCGCTCGACGATCTCGACGATCTGCCCTTCGGGGCGGCCGCGGCGGTCGTAGCCGATCACGCGCACCTGGGCGCGGTCGTTGTGCATCGCCTTCTGCAGCTCGCGCTCGGGCAGGAAGATATCGTCCTCGCCGTCGTCGCGGATCAGGAAGCCGAAGCCGTCGCGGTGGCCCTGCACGCGGCCGACCACGAAGTTGGGCTGGTGCGCCAGCTCGTAGCGGCCCTTGCGGTTCAGTTCGATCTGGCCGTCGCGTTCCATCGCGGCCAGCCGTTTCTGGAAGCCGTCATGCTCCTTGCGCGTGACGGCGAGGGCCTTGGCGATATCGCCGGCCGACAGTGGCGAACCGGAGGTACGCAGGACGCCGAGGATTTCTTCCCGACTCGGGATCGGATAGTTGTTCTGATTCAATTTCTTCTAAAGAGGATTTGACAAATCGATTGTCGTCGCTATAATGAGCGCTTCGGTTGTTTCGACACCTGCCCAGGTGGCGGAATTGGTAGACGCACTAGGTTCAGGTCCTAGCGGTGGCAACACTGTGGAGGTTCGAGTCCTCTCCTGGGCACCAGATCAAAAAACCCGCATCGCTTTCCGGCGCTGCGGGTTTTTTCTTTCCCGCCTGCATCTGCATTTCCATCCGGATCGCTTGCGCGTTCTGCTTTGATCGGGCCATTGGCGCTCCAGTTCGGCGCCGTGTGCGCCGGTTGCCCCGGATCCCCGGGATCGCGTCCCGAAAAATTCCGACCATGTGCCGACCTTGCGCGGCCGACGACCATCTTTCACTGCTTGCGGCGCGCCTGCTGCCGGTCGAACCAGCGTTCGAACCACCGCTCGAACCGATCGCGACTGCACCGCCCCTTGCGCCGGGCGCGACCGTCATCGCCGCACCTCGACATCAAGGCGCAGTGTATCAGCTTCAGTGGCGCTTCCGGCATTCCTTTGACATGGCGGCGGCTTGGATCCCATGCCGATTGCCCGCCTTCTTCCGCGCCTTCTTCAGCGCTCTCTTCAGCGCCTTCTTCAGCGCTCTCTTCAGCGCCTTCTTCAGCGCCCTCTTCAGCGCCTCCTTTCGCGCCTCCTTTCGCGCCTCCTTCCGCGCAGTATTCCCCGCTACTCGACCGACTCCCCGGCCCAAATATCCGCGCCATGGTTGACAGCGCGCGCATATGTAACTACGATAGTTTCACTTCAACGCCTCCCGCCATGTCGACCAGCAGCCGATTCGCCGTTGCCGTCCATATCCTGACCTTGCTGGCCAGCGCCGACGCGCCGCTGCCGTCCTCGCTGATCGCCGGCAGCGTCGGCACCAATCCGGCGCTGATCCGCCGGCTGATCGGCGTGCTGGCGCAGGCCGGACTGGTCTCGACCGCGATGGGCGCGGCCGGCGGCGCCTCGCTGGCGCGGCCCGCGGACACCATCACGCTGCGCGACGTATTTCGCGCGGTGGAGTCGGACAGCCTGATCGCCTTGCATGCCGGCGCGCCGAATCCGGCGTGCATGGTCGGACGCGAGATCACCGGCGCGCTGACCCGCATCACCGACAAGGCGCAGGCCGCGATGGAGGAAAACCTGGCGCAGACCACGATCGCCGGCATGCTGGCCGACGTCGAGCGGTCGGCGCGCGCGCGGCGCCGCTGAATTTTTTTGTCCGCATATGTAACTACGCTGGTTTCATATGTGCGTGCGTCGCCTCGCTTCGTCTTTCGTTCTGCTTCCTCGCGAAGCCCACCTGTGAAGGAGTTCCACCATGCAAATCGCCATCCTGGGTGCCACCGGACGCGTCGGCAGCCGCATCGCCGACGAAGCGCTGCGCCGCGGCCATACCGTGACCGCCATCGCGCGCCACGCCGGCACGCTGGCCGATCGCCCCGGCCTGAAACGGCTGGACGCCGATATCACCGATCTCGCCAACACCGCGAAGCTGGCGCCGGCGCTGGCTGGCCACGACGCGCTGGTCAGCGCGGTGCGTTTCGCGCAGGCCGGTCCCGAGCCGCTGCTGCAGCTGGCCCGCCAGGCGGGCATGAAGCGTGTCGTGGTGGTCGGCGGCGCGGGCAGCCTGTATGTCGCGCCGGGCGTGCAACTGGTCGACACGCCGACGTTTCCCGAGGCCTACAAGGCCGAAGCCCTCGCCGGCCGCGACTTCCTGAACGCGCTGCGGGCGGAGCAGGAACTGGACTGGACCTTCCTGTCACCGTCCGCGCTGCTCGAACCGGGCGAGCGCACCGGCAGCTATCGGATCGGCAAGGACGAATTGCTGGCCGACGCCAACGGCAAGAGCTGGATCTCGATGGAGGACTTCGCCGTCGCGCTGGTCGACGAACTGGAACGGCACGCGCATTCGCGCGAGCGGTTTACGGTGGGGTATTGAAGGGATGGGGGGATGGAGCGTGGGCGCAGGTGGTGCGCCGCCCTCTCCCCCGGCCCCTCTCCCGCAAGCGGCAGAGGGGAGAAAACCGGCGGGACGCTCGGCTCTGCCTATGGTGTTCCCCCTCTCCCGATTGCCGGCGAGGGCCGGGGAAAGGGAGAGGTCCGAACGCCGATCAGCCCTGACTGCCCTCGCCCTCGGCCCGCTTGCCGCGCTTGAGCCAGGCGGCGAGATTATGCGGACGCAGCGTGTCGTATTCCTCGAACGGCTGATGGATCCAGGGATTGGTCGGCAGGAAGCTGACGTGGTAGTCGGGCTTGACCTTCGAACAGGCCTTGTACCACAGCACCGCCGAACGGACCTCGGTCACCGCGGGGTAACGCTCCTGCAGATGGCGCCCGACGCGTTCGAGCGTCACGCCCGAGTCGACCAGATCGTCGACCAGCAGGATGCGGCCGCTCAGCTCGCCGCGCGTCATCGTGATGTACTGCGCGATATCGAGATCGCCCTGCACCGTGCCGGCCGCCTCGCGGTAGCTGCTGGTGGCCAGGATGGCCAGCGGCACGTCGAAGATGCGCGACATCTGGTCGCCGACGCGCAGGCCGCCACGCGCGAGACACAGGATCTTGTCGAAACGCCAGCCCGACTCGTGCACGTTCAGTGACAGGCGGGCAATCAGCCGGTGGTATTCGTCCCACGAGATCCACAGGTTCTCGTCATCGTTCTGAGGCAGGGTCATCGCTTGCTCTTCGTTGCTGCTTTGTTATGGGGTCTTCCCGTGCGGGGGATACAGTAAGGCCCGCTTGCGCGGGCCGGATTTCCATCGATCGCCGCGGCGGGGCCGCGGCTGCGTCGGATCAGATCACCGAATCAGATCAGATACGGATGGCGCAGCAGAATGGTCTCGTCGCGGTCCGGACCGGTCGAGATCATGTCGATCGGAATGCCGACCACTTCCTCGATGCGCTTCAGGTACTGGCGCGCGGCCTCGGGCAGCGCATCCCAGCTCTTGATGCCGAAGGTCGATTCGTTCCAGCCGGGGAAGTCCTCGTAGATCGGCTCGCAGCGCGCCACGGCGTCGGAGCCGCGCGGCAGCATGTCGATCTGCTTGCCGTCCAGCATGTAGCCGACGCACAGGCGGATCGTGTCGAGACCGTCGAGCACGTCCAGCTTGGTCATGCACAGGCCCGACACGCCGTTGATCTGCACCGAGCGCTTGAGCGCGGCGGCATCGAGCCAGCCGGTGCGGCGCGGACGGCCGGTCACCGAACCGAACTCCTTGCCGACATTGGCCAGGCGCACGCCGACCGGGTCCTGGCGGCGCGGGTTGTCGTTGTCGTACAGCTCGCTGGGGAACGGGCCCGAACCGACGCGGGTGCAATACGCCTTGGTGATGCCCAGGATGTAGTGCAGGCGGCCGGGACCCACGCCGGCGCCCGCGGTGGCGGCGCCCGCCACGCAGTTGCTCGAGGTCACAAACGGATAGGTGCCGTGATCGACGTCGAGCAGCGTGCCCTGCGCGCCCTCGAACATCAGGTTCTGGCCGGCGGCGTTGACCGCGTACAGCTCGGCCGACACGTCGGCGACCATCGGCGCCAGGCGCGGCGCATAGGCCAGCGCCTCGTCCAGCGTCTGCTGGAAGTCCACGGCCTCGGCGCCCAGGTACTGGGTCAGCATGAAGTTGTGGAAGTCGAGGTTCTCGCGCAGGCGCTCGGCGAATTGCTGCGGATCGAACAGGTCCTGCACGCGCAGCGCGCGGCGGGCCACCTTGTCCTCGTAGGCCGGGCCGATGCCGCGGCCGGTGGTGCCGATCTTGCCGGCGCCGCGGCGCGTCTCGCGCGCGCGATCGATCGCGACGTGGTACGGCAGGATCAGCGTGGCCGCTTCGGAGATGCGCAGGCGGTTCTGCACCTGCAGGCCGGCCCCTTCCAGTTCCTCGATCTCGCGGAACAGCGCCTCGGGCGACAGCACCACGCCGTTGCCGATATAGCAGACGGTGCCTTCGCGCATGATCCCNGACGGGATCAGCCGCAGAATCGTTTTCTTGCCGCCGATGATCAGNGTGTGGCCGGCNTTGTGGCCACCCTGNAACCGCACCACGCCCTTTGCATGATCGGTAAGCCAATCGACGATTTTNCCTTTGCCTTCGTCACCCCACTGGGTGCCGATCACGACGACGTTGCGTCCCTGGCTTACTGCTGAAGCGGACATGTTGAACTGGTCAGAAGGTTAAAAACGTATTCTACTCTTGTTGCGGGCCGATCCCCGATTTTGCAGGGAGAACCGCTCAGTCCGGCGAACCGGCGCTCAGCGCGGCACCACCACCCAGCGGCCGCCGTCGCGCACCAGCTGGCGGTCGCAATTGAACTCGTCAAGCTCGTGCGTGTGGCCCGGCAACGACTGGATCACGATCTCGCCGCCCTCGCGCAGCGCCGCGATCGCGGTGCGCAGCGCGGGATCGGCGTCCCACGGCGCAAAGATCGCCAGCGCGCGGACCTCGACCGGCGACAGCGCCGCGACCTCGCGCAGGTCCAGCGAAAAGCCGGTGGCCGGACGCGCGCGGCCGAAGGCCTCGCCCACCTTGTCGTAGCGGCCGCCGCGGGCAACGTGGTTGGGCAGGCCCGCCACGTAGGCCGCGAACATGACTCCACTGTGATAGTGGTAACCGCGCAGATCGGCAAGGTCGATGTTGACCGTGGCATCGCGCACCTCGCCGGCCAGGAAGGCCAGCTCGTCCAGGGCGCGGCCGATGGCCGCGCTGGCGGGCAGCACCGCGCGGGCCCGCTCGATCACCTCGGGGCCGCCATACAGCGTGGGCAGCGCCAGCAGCGCGTCGCGCTCGACCTGGGGGAAACCGGCGGTCAGCTCGCGCAAGGCCGGCACATCCTTGTTCTCCAGCGCGTCGAACAGGACCTGTTCGTTGCTGCGCGCGGGCGGCAGGCCGTCGAGCAGCGCCGCGACGATGCCGGCATGGCACAGGTCCAGCCGCACCTCGCCCAGCCCCGCCGACTGCAGCGCGGCCAGCATCAGGTTCTGGATCTCGACGTCGGCCTCGAGGCCGGCATGGCCGTAGATCTCGGCGCCGACCTGGATCGGCTCGCGCGTCGCGTGAAAGCCCGCCGGGCGCGCGTGCAGCACGTTGCCGGCGTAGCACAGCCGCGTCACGCCGGGCCGGTTCAGCAGGTGGGCGTCGATACGGGCCACCTGCGGCGTGATATCGGCGCGCAGGCCCATGGTGCGGCCCGACAGCTGGTCGACCAGCTTGAAGGTGCGCAGGTCCAGGTCGTGGCCGGTGCCGGTCAGCAGCGACTCGATGTATTCCAGCAGCGGCGGCATCACCAGCTCGTAGCCGTAGGTGCGGAACAGATCGAGCATGCGGCGGCGCAGCTCCTCGATCTTGCGGGCCTCCGACGGCAGCACGTCGGCGATATTCTCGGGCAGGAGCCAGTGGTTGGACATGGTGCTTCTCTGATTCGTGTGGGTCGCGGGCCGGGCGCGGGCGGCTCGCACAAAATGGATCGGTCAGTGGACGGCATCGATGGCGCACCGTCCCGCGGGCGAACAAAACCCCGGCAAGCCGGGGTTCGGGCACAGCGGACTACCGCACTGTCGCGCGATCGCGCTATCGCGCCATCGCACCCGCGGAGGCCGGCACGCTCGCTAGCGCCGGGTCGCCGTCTGCGTGCCGCCCGACGAGCGCATGTAGCGGAAGAACTCGGAGTCCGGCTCCAGCACCAGCACGTCGCGCTTGTCGCGGAAGGTATTGCGATAGGCTTCCATGCTGCGCCAGAACTGCGCGAACTGCGGATCGCGCCCGAACGCCTCGGCGTAGATCTGCGAAGCGCGGGCATCGCCCTCGCCCTTGATCTTCTGCGCCTCGCGATAGGCCTCGGCCAGCACCACCTCGCGCTGGCGGTCGGCGTCGGCGCGGATCTTCTCGCCCTCGGCCGCGCCGGTCGAGCGCAGTTCGTTGGCGACGCGCTTGCGCTCGGCTTCCATCCGGCGATAGACCGACTCGCTGATCGCCGGCAACAGGTCGACGCGCTTGAGGCGCACGTCGAGAATCTCGACGCCGACCGACTTGCCGTACTCGGTCATGCTGTTGCGGATGTTCTGCATGACCTGCTCGCGTTCGCCCGCCACCACTTCGGCGACGGTGCGGCGG
>Ga0065721_10008772_pt1 | contig 13386 bp, 19 predicted proteins | sample Mesricmetagenome_FD_59108 | JGI IMG/M metagenome (GOLD analysis project Ga0065721, IMG submission 59108) | Mesophilic microbial community from rice straw/compost enrichment Sample: eDNA_1 v2 (version 2) | ecosystem: Engineered > Solid waste > Grass > Composting > Bioreactor | place: USA: Davis... | reverse complement strand
AAATCGATATCCAGGATTTCGTACTTGCTCCATCCGTTAAAGTCGAAGTGCCACCATTCGGAGCCGTTTACACGAAACCCCCACTTTTTCATCACGTCGATCAGCACCTGGCGATTCTTCCGGATTTCAGGATCACTCACAGGCGTAGATGGCCACGCTTCTTTTTTGAAGCTGTCGAAACCGGTGGGCATCTTAAGTTCTTCACCGGTGGCAAGGTCTACCAGCGTCATATCAACTGCACATCCCCGGTTGTGGCGTGAGCCCCTGTAGGGTGATGCCACATACGTCGTGTCCTTGTACACCTCGTAGAACTTAACGGTGGCCTTATAGGGACGGTACGAATCGAAGACCTTTATACCATATCCCATCGCTTTGAAGTCCGCCTGCGCGCCCTTGAGCGCATCAGCTACNGGTTTGCGGGCATATGCCCTNGGAAGATTGTAGATCACTTCTCCCGTGAAGTTGTTTGAGGTCGCNTACCGGATATCCAGTACAATGCCCGGAATGTGNTTCTCCAGGTTGATGAGTTCNTTTTTCGGATCAGCNGCCACNGACTTCTTATAGGCTTCCAGTGTAACAGGTTTCAGNCCGTACTTATACTGGGCGGCGCCAAGTTGATGAACCAGGGCAAATGCAATGAGGATAAAGGCCTTTTTCATATTATGGATTCAGGATGCTGGTGTATATCTTATAGTTTTCGTCATCAAAGCAACAAAAAATCAGTCGCTTCAGACGGCGTTCATCTTTCAGGAACGCCGACACCGTTTCGGTTGCAATCGTTGCAGCGCGTCCCTTTGGGAAACCGTATACTCCCGTGCTGATATTCGGGAAGGCGATAGTAGTTACGCCGTGTTCAACTGCAAGAGCGAGGCTATTCCGGTATGCATTGGCAAGGAGCGTGTCTTCGTTGTGATCGCCGCCTTTCCAGACGGGGCCAACGGTATGAATCACCCATTTTGCTTTAAGCATACCTCCGGATGTGATGACTGCTTCACCAACAGGGCACCCACCCTGCCGGTTTCTGATGGCTATGCATTCTTCGAGTATCGCAGGGCCGCCGCGCCGGTGGATCGCGCCATCTACGCCACCGCCGCCCATCAGGCCGGAGTTCGCTGCATTGACGATGGCGTCGACTTCAAGCAACGTAATATCACCGGTGATGACCTCCACGCGCTTCATACCTTGTTCTTTGTATCAATGATAATTGTCACCGGTCCATCGTTTACAAGAGCTACCTTCATATCAGCGCCAAACTCTCCGGTCTGGACCGGCTTTCCGAGCTGTGAACTCAACACAGCGACGAACTTCTCATACAACGGTATGGCTACATCGGGCTTCGATGCCTTCAGATAAGACGGACGATTTCCTTTCTTCGTGCTGGCGTGCAGTGTGAACTGGCTCACGACAATGATTTCGCCACCCTGGTCTTTCACACTGATATTCATTACACCCTGGTCATCATTGAAGATCCGAAGGTTTACGATCTTGTTCGCAAGCCAATCGATATCTTCATTGTTATCGGCATCCTCAATTCCAATCAATATCAATAATCCGGATGCGATAGACGACTTCACGATACCATCAATTGTTACAGAAGCCGATGAGACACGTTGAATTACGGCAATCATTAGTATTTCTGAAGTGATACTGATTCGTGAATGTGCGAACCTTCCTGCTCTTCGCGCGCAAGCAGGAGCATGGCACGTGCTACCTTCATTGAATCAAGTGCCTTATATTTTTCTGGAATAAGAAATCCGAAGACCTTGTAGAAGAACTTCGCAGCATCTTCACCCGGTCTGCTTTCGTTGCGCGGTCCCAGCAATAGTGATGGCCTGAAGATGTGATAGCTGCGAAAACCTACCTTACCGATAGCCTCCTCCACTTCACCTTTAACTTTGTTGTAGTAGATGGATGCGTTTTTATCTGCGCCGAGTGCCGACACCAGCAGAAATTGCTGGGCTCCGGAGGCATGTGTAACGTCGGCAAGTTCGAGCGGATAAACGTAGTCGACCTTTCTGAAAGCTTCCTTCGAACCGGCCTTCTTCATGGTTGTTCCCAGGCAACAAAACACCACGTCGCCGGATATTCGATCAGCGTATTCGCCGAGGCGGTTGAAATCAGCAACAATGTTTTGGAGTTTGACGTGCTTCAGTTCAAGTGGAGTGCGCGTGATTGCCTTTACGAGGTGATATTCCGGATCGTCGAGGAGTAATTGCAATAACTGCTTTCCGATGAGACCCGTTGACCCGGCAATGACCGCCACCTTCATAGGTCACCTATTTGCGAACGTTCCCACGTCATGAATTTCTCGAGCTCCTGCTGGACCGAGTTGTAGACCATTAACAGAATTGCAAAGTCATCGGTGAACCCGATACCAAAGAGTACGTCGGGAATGAGGTCAAAGGGATTTACGAAGTAAATAATCGATGCGGTGATGAGCAGCAACGATTTCCAGGGAATGTCGGTGTACCTGCCCTGCACATATGCCTTGAAGAGTCTGGCCACGGCATAAAACTTCTCGCGAACGCCATCCTGCTGAACCTGGTTCCACTCGACGGTCTTGAGTTTCATACCGAGTTTACTGAGCAGGAGAAGAAGACGTTGTCTTTTCCCAAGCATGCCGCCCGCACGCTTCATAGCCAGATCAAAGAAAGCATTTGTGTTCATTACGCTGACGTTTTAGAAAGTACGCTGGATTTCCTTTTTTAGTTCAACGATAGCATGGCCGATTAAATCCACAGGCTTGCTCATCACTTTCTCAAAAACCTTTTTTGAAAGTTCCATGCTTGTGGCTTCTGCCGGTATTTCTCCGGCAGCTTCGTTGATGGTTACAATGAGATCTTCCTTCGCATTGCGTATCAATTCCCACACCTCATGGCTCATATAGACCTGTTGTGAGACATTGTGGTTGAACTCATTGCGGATTTCCTGCAATAACAGTTGATGAAAATCCCGTGCCGAAATGGAGGAGTCGTTCAACCGTACCAGCAGGTTTTGTGGACTTATCCGTTCCAGGAAGAGCGTCATTCTTTCATACGCCTGCAGGCGCACCGGCAGAACAGTCTGGATGCTGGCCCCGCGAATCTCCATCGACTTGAGGTTCACCTCTTTTTGGATTTGCGACCGCACCATGAGGTACGCCGCATAAAGCACCAGAGAGGCCGGAAGGAGTATCTTCCCAAATTCAATTACTGCATCCATAGAATTTATTCACGAGTATATATGTTGGAAATTTAGATAATTTTGAAGTAAATCCACCGTGAAGGATGTTCGACAATATTACACCAGTTACGATATCGGCAAAAGCCGCGGACGAGATCAGACGAATCATGGCAACGAAGAACATTCCTGATGGATATCGTCTTCGCATCGGTGTGCGCGGCGGTAGCGGCTGTGGCGGGGCAAACTTCATTCTTGGCTTCGACACGCCGAAGGAATTCGACATTGAATACGACTTCAACGATATCCCTGTGCTGGTTGATAAGCGGCACACCCTTTACCTGATGGGGAAACAGGTCGACTACGTGGCCAACGGCGACACGCAAGGCTTCACCTTCGTTGATGAACCCGCAGCGAAGGATCGCTCAGCCGACACGTCGTTGGCTGACCGACAGTGACGAGCGTTTACACTTCCCGCCAATCGGAGGATTGAGCTTTGAGATTTTGAGGTCGACGGACGAGGCCGCAGGGCAGTCACGGAACACATGATCAATGATCTTTGCTGCGACGGTCTCGAGTAACTTTGACGGTTCCTCCATTTCTTCCTTCACGATCCGGAAGAGAATTTCATAATTGACCGTTCCTTCGAGGTCATCTTGTGCGGCAGCAGCGGAAAAATCCGTTTCTACGGCGATGTCAACTTCAAAGAAGTTTCCTGATTCCCGTTCATGAGGGTAAACGCCATGAAAGGCATGGAACTCGAGACCCTCCAGCGCGATCTTTCCGGTCATCCAATTTCGTCGAAGAAGGACTTGTGAATTTTGGGGGTGTTTTCAGACTCCACGAACAGATGGGGCGATTCGTGCACGGGCTCCGCTGCCTTAACAGGTTCGGGTTCAGGCGCAGGTGTGCTCGCGATTTCTTTGGGCTCCACGGGTTCGCTTTCCGTTCTCGGACGGATATTCTTATCGAAGTCGATGTTCGGAAACGCGATTCGTTTTGCTTCGCGGCGGGCCATGGCGAGATGCTGATCGGGATCGAAGTCCTTGGAAAGGTGTTTTGACCGTTCAACTCTGTCGAGCATATCGTTGGCGAGACGCTTGAGGTCGCCAAGCAAATCTTCGCGCGCGGTTTCGAGCTTCCTGTAGTTTTCGACGAGTATTTTGAGGCGGTCTTCCATTTCAGCGACGATCTCTTTGGCGCGAACGTCGGACTCTTCGATGGTATCTTTCGCCTTTGATTTGGCTTCGTTCATGATGGCCTCGGCCTTCAGCTGCGTTTCCTTGAGGTGAAGTTCCGCGGTAACGCGGGCCTGTTCGATCACGTGTGCGCCAGTGTCTTCGGCGGTCTTCAGCGTTTTATACAACGAGCTTTCGACTTCGCGAAGTTTGGTTACTTCGCGTTCAGTAGCCTCGAGCTTTATTCTAAGTTCCTTGTTTTCGTCCTGGATTCGTTCCCACTCCTGAGAAAGTGTGAGGAGAAATGCATTGACTTCATCTTTTTCATAGCCTCTGAAATTCTTTTCAAAGGTCTTTTGGCGTATTTCGATAGGAGTGATTCTCATAGATCTTTAAAGTTTAAAAAATAATATGCCAAACAGCAATAGACCGGTCATCGCTGGCGGTTAATAGCTGGTTTTGGTGGGGTGTCCATAGGGCTTTATTAACCGAAGACCAATGTCCGCCGTGACGGGCGCGGTCGATTACCTTAAGTAGTTTCAAGTCGTTTGCGTCCCAAACCTTGATCGTCTTATCGAGGCTACAAGTTACGAAATGTTTCTTATCCGGACTAAAATCCAAATGATTAATCGCGAACATATGAGCCACTATTTCAGTATAGTTACGGTACTCATCGGCGACCTTCCAGGCCTTGAGCCGGGCATCGCGCGACCCGCTCATCAGCGATTCTCCGTCGGGCGTATAACGCACGGTAAACACCGAATTCTGATGCGCCTGCCATTCGCGTTTGAGGTTCAGACCGAGGTCGAAAATCCGGATAAAGGTATCGCTGTATCCAATGGCAACCTCTTCACCGGAAGGGTGGATGTCGATAGTGCGAGCACTCTTTTCGGAAAGGCGAACCTTGTTTTTTATCGTCAGCGTATTTACGTCAATCTTGTATACCGTTCCGTCGCCACAAGCCACGAAGAGGTTATCACCCCATGAGCGGATATCGAATATGGCGGCCTCCGTCATTTTCAACGAACCAGTTTCTTTTTTATTCTCCCAGTCGAGAATGTGTATTCCCTCGTAGTTATGACCTGCGATGAGTTTGCCGGTACTTTGGTGAAAGTGNAGTCCGTAGACAGAGTGTGGCAATCGNGCGATCAGCTGACCTTCGTCGGGGTTTTCAAGGTTCCACAGTACCACCATTCCATCGCCNGATCCGGAGAAGACGATGTTTGGCNTCGGGCCTGCTTCAAGCGTATAAATGCAGTCCCGATGGCCTTTGAGCGTGCTAACTTTTTGAATCTGAACGGGAGAGAGAGTCATATAGGGGCGAAAGTTCTTACATTCCGAATCCTAAACCAAAGAAAGGGGAAATTCATTCAATGCTTACATTTGCAAAAAATTCTCGATGCCGCTGGAAAGACTGGTACATGAAGGGTCCCGGACGTGGGCNCTTTGGAACATAACAGAAGANGAACCCGAACTTGCCACCATGCTCGCGGATGGACATACTATTCCGGCTACCATTCACAACCCGCAGAAGCGTCTTGAGTGGTATGCAGGCAGGCTTGTAACGCAGCGGCTACTGGAACGGCGGGGGCTGCCATTCAAGGGAATCACCAAAGATGAACATGGAAAACCCTCACCGTCGGGATATCCTTTTCATTTGTCGCTGAGTCACTCCTACCCNTTTGTCGCTGCNGTCCTNGATGAGCATTTTCCCGTGGGCGTAGATCTTGAGCAGCCCAAATCAAAATTACTTCGCGTCGCCCCGCGGGTACTTGCTCCGGACGAACTTGCAGATGCCGGAAGTCTGATCACAAAGCACTGCGTGTACTGGTGCGCAAAAGAGTCTTTGATAAAGATTCACGGCAAGAAAGACCTTATTCTGGCTGAAAACATACATATCGAAGCCTTCGAACTCGACCAGTCGGGCCACATTATTGGCCGGATAATTGTCAATCAACAGGAAACGATGGTACCTTTATACTACCGGGTGTTTCCCGATTTTGTGCTGGTTTTCAGCATCCAGGGCTGAGAGGCCCCTAAACCTAAGGCAATGAAAAATGTATTTGCATTCGTGCTCGTTGTAGCCAGTTGGTCGACGGTGTTTTCCCAGGAGATATCTGACTTCTCGCTGACCAACGTCCTGAACAATGAAACGGTCTCGCTGAGCTCGTTTCCTTCGTGCCAGGGGCTTGTAGTGATCTTCACCAGCAACAGTTGCCCTTACGATGAGCACTACCGGAAAAGGATCCAGCAGATAGCTTCCCGCTATCAGAGCACTGTACCTGTACTGCTGGTGAACGCCAACACAGAACCTGCGGAGACAGCTGAGGCCATGAAGAAGAAGGCGCAGCAGCTTGATTTGGGCGTTCCCTATCTGGCGGACAAGCAACAGGCCTTGATGCAGCAGCTGGGGGCGACAAAGACGCCGCAGGCTTTTCTACTGAAGAACACGGGCGGCAAGTTCACCGTGGTTTACAACGGCGCTATCGACGACAATGCGCAGGTTGAAGCTGATGTCAGGCAGGCGTATCTGAAAGACGCCATAGACATCATGCTCAGCAATCAAGTCATCAAAACAAAAGAAATCCGCCCGGTGGGTTGTACGATCCGGCGCAAGTAGGATTTAGCTCACACTCATTGAAAGCAGGCCNCGGCCGCTCATATAGAGAACGGTAACAATGACCAGCAGGGCGATCAGGTTGAAGATGAACAATCGCCTGAATTTCGCCTGATCAGACGTCATGCGTTTCAGGGAAACCCGTGCAANGGTNATGAGGGTTACGGCGACGATCATCCCGAAGATATGCTCGACAGTCCAGTATCGGCTTAATTTTTCGCTCATTGCCTCGCCTGAAAACTTCACCCAGGGACTGACGAAATACAGCACCAACCCTACGAGCAGCTGAAGATGCGTGAAGATCATCAGATACAGGCTGAATTTGTTATCCCACTTCCCGAACGTCCCCTTGTTCATCAGGCCCATGAGGGATTTGACGATAACGACTACGAGGGCGATGAGAACGAAGTAACGCAGCAGCGAATGTGAATGAAGCAGGGCTTGATACATGATTGAATTTTTGCCTGAAAATAGCACCCCGGCGGGAAAGTTCCGAATCCGGGCGCATGCATTTCGCGGATGGGATAACATCCGGTAAAAGTCCGGATAATCTTACTTTTCGCGGCTTGTGAGGTCTCCGGCATTTCCAGGCGTTCGGGTATTTATGTATCTTTCCCAATCCAAAAAATCGTTATGATACCCGAGAACACTTCTATTACACTCGAACAGATCGCAGCTGAAAATCAGCGCTACATGGTTAAGGTATATTCGTGGATGTGCCTGGCGTTGGTAATTACCGGCGGCGTGGCCATGTACACGGCGTCGTCGGAAGCCATGATGAGCCTGATCTTTGGTAACAAGTACGTTTTCTTCGGACTGATTTTGCTGGAGTTTGTGGCCGTGGGTGTACTGGTGTCGCTGATCAATCGCATGACTGCGTCTGTCGCCACCGTTATTTTCATTGTTTATTCCGTGTTTAACGGACTGACCCTTTCGGCGATATTTACACTTTATACGTCAGAATCCATCGCGTCGACCTTCTTCATCACCGCCGGCACGTTTGGCGTGATGAGTTTTTATGGATACATCACGAAAACAGATCTCACCAAATGGGGCAACCTGTTTTTCATGGGACTGATCGGATTGATTATCGCGAGTGTGGTAAACTGGTTTATGCAGAGCTCCGTCCTTTACTGGATTACGACCTGTGCGGGGGTGCTGATTTTCACGGGGCTTACGGCGTATGATACGCAGAAGATCAAAAATACCAACATTATCGGTAACGAGGGTTCCGACCAGGATCACAAGGAGGCCATCATGGGGGCGCTCACCCTGTATCTCGATTTCATCAATTTGTTCCTGTATCTGCTAAGGATCTTCGGACGCCGGAAATAGCAGGCTTCCGTCTATCCGGTTTCTGTCGGGCCGAAATCAAAAATCTTTAGATAATCCCGGTGCGGGCGTTAATTTCGCGCATCGGCGACGGGTATCGTTTTTTGAAGAAATGACCCGATTGCCTNTCACAAGAAGACACTTTATGAAAAAACTAATCATTCCTTTCGCATTCGTCTCTGCGCTTTTTTGCACGTCGTGCAACGACCGTGAAAACAGCCAGACTGAAACCAAGGTTACCGGCAACGGCCCGGTTATCGAATCCGAAAAACAGAAGTTCAAAATCGACACGCTGTCAGCAACCCTTAAGAACCCATGGGGGATTGCTTTTCTTCCCGACGGCCGCGTTCTCGTCACTGAACGCTCCGGCGAGATCCTGATTTTCAAAGATGACAAGCTGCAATCCGAAACCATTAAAGTACCGGATGTATTTGTCCATGGTCAGGGCGGTTTGATGGACATTAAGCTTCATCCCAACTATGCTGAAAACGGATGGATTTACCTCAGCTATGCGAAGAAGGCCGATAACGGCGGTGGAACTGTGATTGCGCGGGCTAAACTTGACGGAAACAAGCTGGTTGATCTGGAACAGCTTTTTGCCGCACAGCCTACGAGTGATGCGGGCGTACACTTCGGAAGCCGCATTGTATTTGACGGAAACGGCTACATATTCTTCACGATTGGCGAGCGGGGAACGAAGGAAAACGCTCAGACGCTGGCCAACCACCTGGGCAAGGTGCATCGCCTGCATGAAGACGGCAAAGTGCCTACCGATAACCCNTTTGTGAATCAACAGGGTGCGATGCCGGAGATCTGGAGCTATGGCCATCGCAATCCTCAGGGGCTCGTNTATGACAAAGATTCCAATACCCTTTGGGATATTGAACACGGTCCGAAGGGCGGAGACGAGCTTAACCTCGTGGTAAAAGGGCGGAATTATGGCTGGCCTGAAATCACGTACGGCATTAACTACGACGACACCCCGATTACGGACCTCAAGGAGAAGGAAGGCCTTGAGCAGCCGGTACATTATTGGGTGCCTTCAATTGCTCCCTGTGGAATGACTCAGGTAAAAGGCAACAAGTTTGCGAACTGGAAAGACAACATTCTGGCTGGCGCGCTGGCGCATACGCATGTTGCCCGGCTTGAATTGCAGGATGGCAAAGTGGTTTCCGAAGAGAAGTTGCTGGACAAAATCGGCCGCGTACGCGCTGTGGAGGAAAGCCCTGAGGGGTATATCTACGTGGCTACAGAGACACCCGGAATGCTGGTGCGCCTCAGTCCGGCTGAATAATTTCAGAAATACCTATACTGACAATAGAAGGGGCTCCGGCCCCTTTTTTTGTTTATTCGGGCGGATTCTGAGTTTTTAGGCGTTTTTTTGAATAAGTTTTCAGAAATGTTTTTGGCGCCCTGTAACATCCCCCCTGCCGCGGCGTCTAGTTATTGAAATTGAACGGATGAATATCGAGGCTTTTCAAAATCGTGTGCTTCCTGTGAAAAACAAGCTTTACCGCTTTGCTCTCAGGTTTTTGAACAACGAGGAGGAAGCTAAGGATGTTGTTCAGGAAGTCTTCATCCGGGTCTGGAATGGCCGGGACCAGATGAATGAGGTCGAGAACTGGGAGGCGTGGTGTATGCGCATCACCCGCAACTTGTCGCTTGACCGCATTCGGTCGATCACGCGTCGGCAGACCCAGCCGATTGAGAACTTTTATGATGTTCAAACCAGGTCCTTGTCACCACTTGAATCAACCGAAGCCGACGAAAGCATGAAACAGATTAGTTTATTGATTTCGCGGTTACCGGAGAAACAGCGGCAGGTAATCCACCTTCGGGATGTCGAAGGGTACTCGTATAATGAGATCAGCGAGATTCTGGAAATCGATCTGAATCAGGTTAAGGTAAACCTGTTTCGGGCCCGGAACGCGATCCGTGAGAAAATTATGAAGCTTAATACGTATGGACTCCAAAAGAATTGACGAGCTATTAGCCAGGTATTGGGAGTGTGAAACAACGCTTGAGGAAGAGCAAGAGCTTCAGGAGTATTTCAACGGAGGTAACGTCGCTGACGAGCACCTGAGCACTGCCCCGCTTTTCCGGTTCTACCGTGAGAATAAAAAAAAGACAGTCGACGCATCCTTTGAGCAGGAAGTCTTCCGCCAGGTAAAAGCCAAGAGCGGAAAAGTGAGGTCGCTGTTCCAGAACTCAATGCGGATAGCCGCAGGAATAGCAGTCCTGATGGTTGCCGTGTACTTCATCAGAACGGAAGTACGGAAGACCACGCCGCAGGAAATCGTCGACACGTATGACGATCCCAAACTTGCCTTTGAAGAAACGAAAAAAGCGCTGATGATGATCTCTAAAGGGTTCGGCAAAGCGGAAGAAGGCGCGAAGAAGATCAACCTTCTGAACGAAGCGACGGAAGAAATACAGCGATCCGATTCTGATTCAGCAGAACTGTAACAAACAAAGCGAAACAAAACATTAACAGAAGATCTTAATACTATGAAACAAGTAATTGCAGTTATTGCCTTTTTGATGATCATGTCCGGGGCATCTGCTCAGGATGCTATCTCAAAATTCTTTTCCAAATACCAGGATGATGATTCTTTCAGCCAGGTGAATGTATCTCCGAAGATGTTCGGTCTCTTCACAAAGATGGAAGCCGACTCTCCTGAAGATAAAGAAGTGATCGATGCAATCAGCAAACTCAAAGGCTTGCGCATTCTCGCCAAGCAGGATGCACGCAATGCAAGAGAGCTTTACAAAGAAGCATTCGGCATGATCCCCATGAAGGAGTACGAGGAACTGATGTCGGTGCGCGACAAAGACAAAGACATGAAGTTCCTGATCAAGGAAAACAAAAACGGAACGATCTCTGAGTTGCTGATGGTCATGGGCGGAAACACTGAATTTATGGTGCTCAGCCTGTTTGGTGAGATCGACCTGGCCCAGGTATCACGGATTGGAAAGAAGATGGATGTCAAGGGATTGGAGAATCTCGAGAAGATGGACAAAAAGAAAGACTAAAATCATCCTCTTTCCAGGCACACCGTATCTCAAATACGGTGTGCTTTTTTTATCTTTATTAAGTTGCTCTAAAACATGTCTATGCGCTATTCATTTTTACTCTTCATCATCACCATCGCTACTGCNGGTTTCTCGCAAAGCAAAACCACTGAGCACCTCCACGAAAAGAANAAGGAGGCGATGTCNCTTTTCTTCTATAACAATACGCTGCGGATGCTGAACCAGTCAGGCGACAAGGAATTTGACGCGCTTATCAAAGACATCGAGAAGATGAAGTTTCTGATGATCGACAAAGCCAGGTTCGGCGCCACTGACTACAAGAAGCTTGTTAATGATTACAAGTCGGAGGCCTTTGAAGAAATTATGACCAGCCGTTTCGAAGGCAAGAACTTTGACGTGTTCCTGAAGGAGGAGAAAGGAAAAACGAAAGGTATGATCGTAACAGTTAATGATTCATCCAGCCTGTATGTACTGGACATTGTAGGGAGCATCGCCCTAGACAAGATCACATCGTTTTACAAGAGTCTCGACGAGGGAACTGAAATTGGGAAGCGTATAAAAGACTTCACGAAAAAATCGGATTGAGTGTAATCGAAGTGAATCCTGTCCGACATATCGAAACAAATCCCAATCTCTGTGACAGACAAAGTTCTTTCGATTGATGGTTTGACCAAACACTTTGGAAAAATCAAGGCTGTGAACAACCTCCAGCTGGAAGTGCTGCGAGGTCAGGTCTTTGGAATGCTTGGCCCCAATGGCAGCGGGAAAACAACAACGTTAGGAATGTTGATGGGCGTTGTCAATCCAACCTCAGGAGGCTTCCAATGGTTTGGCGAAGATCCTACACCACAGGTTCGCCGAAAGATCGGAGCCGTTCTCGAACATCCAATTTTCTATCCTTATCTCAGCGGCCAGAAAAATCTTGAGCTTAACGCGATGATCAAGCAGTGCCCTGTTGAAAACATTCCGAAGGTGCTCGATATCGTGGAGCTCTCCGAAAGGAAAGACCATAAGTACAAAACGTATTCACTGGGGATGAAGCAGCGCCTTGCGATTGCGTCAGCGCTGCTGAATGATCCGACGGTACTGATACTGGATGAACCGACGAACGGGCTCGATCCGATGGGGATTGCAGAAATCCGTCAGCTGATCATCAAGATTGCGCAGAACGGGAAGACGATCATCCTTGCCAGCCATTTGCTGGATGAGGTGCAAAAAGTATGTACACACTTCTGTGTGCTGAAACGCGGAACGCTGGTCCATACGGGCCCGGTAGATGAGGTAGGAAGTGGTGCTGAAACGGTAGAGGTAAACGCAGACACGGATAACCTCGACAGCCTTCTGGGTGAGTTCTCAGGAACGTCAGCCCTCAACCGGGAAAACGCACATATTGTGGTAACGTTGAAAGACGGCTTCCACAGCCAGCATCTGAATCAGTTCCTTTTTGAGAAAGGTGTTGTTGCCAGTCATCTGGTGACGAAAAAGAAATCGCTGGAGAAAATGTTTCTGGAAATTCTATCCGAATCCAACTAGTCATGCTGGACCTGTTAAAAATCGATCTCAAAAAACTGACGAGTTATCGCACCTTCTGGGTGGTCTGTGGACTTTACTTTGTGACGCTCGGGTTTGGTGCAGCCAGTGGAATGGAGTTCCTCAAATGGCTCGCAAGAACCTTTGAGAATTTCGGTCAGGAACTCAACATCAGCCGGATTCCGCTCTATCACTTTCCCGATGTGTGGATGAACCTCATCTGGGTAGGAGGCTTCCTCAAGGTGGTGCTTGCCGTGATGGTGGTGATATCAGTGACAAATGAATTTGCGTACAGAACAGTCAGGCAGAATATCATCGATGGACTGAGTCGTAACGAATTTCTTTTATCGAAGATTCTTACGAATGTACTGCTGTCGCTGATGAGCGTGGTGATGATTTTTGTAATTGGACTTGTCACCGGAATGATTTACAGTCCTTCGATAGAGTTTGACAAGATCATCACCGACCTGGAATTCTTCCCGGCATACTTTATTGAGCTGTTCTTTTTCCTTTCGTATGCGCTGATGCTGGGAATAC
>Ga0065721_10005938_pt1 | contig 13386 bp, 13 predicted proteins | sample Mesricmetagenome_FD_59108 | JGI IMG/M metagenome (GOLD analysis project Ga0065721, IMG submission 59108) | Mesophilic microbial community from rice straw/compost enrichment Sample: eDNA_1 v2 (version 2) | ecosystem: Engineered > Solid waste > Grass > Composting > Bioreactor | place: USA: Davis... | reverse complement strand
ACGCTATCTGGCAACACCAGGCCTTGGGTGTCTTCCGTGGCACTGAACTGCAACCACATGGCATGGCTGCCATCGGGCAATTGTTCCGACGATACCTGTGTCAGCGTGATGGGATGCGCATGGATCTCGGAGGTTGTGCGAAACCTGCATGACACGCCCTCAATCGGCGTGGAGCCGATTTCAATACCGGCCTTGATCACTGCCGTATCCGGGAGGGTGGTCTTGGGAGTGAAGTCGACCAAAGCAGCAGCGGGCAGGGGCCGAAGGAACTGTGGCACCAGTATATGAGCCAGTTCCTGCACAATCTCGGGAAACTCGTCGTCGAGCTTCTGAAGCGTAAGACCGTTCAGGAACGCCACGCCTTCGAGCAGGCGTTCAACATCTGGGTCGGTGGATACGGCACCCAGCATCGGGGCCACAGCTGGGTTGTTCTGGGCGAATTCCAGCGAATTGGCCCGCAACCGCCCTAGCTCAGTGGAATAGAACCGGTTAAAACTGGTAGCCATGGTTGATGGACGCTGAGCTATGTAGCCACTAATATTGCACTAACCCGTTCAAGGGTGTCAATAATTGTAATTTGTGTATAGGGCGTTGACCGGAGAGCGATATGAGCAAGATCCTGTTATTGGAACGCTTGTCGGCGCTCGAAGAACCGCGTCTTGTTGACGGAGTTCCGCTCGACCGGCAGCTGCGAGATTCAATCGTGAAGCATCTGCGTAACCTGTTCAACACACGGGCGGGCTCGGTGCCCATAGACCCCAATTATGGTATGCCCGACATGAGCAATATCGCGGGTTCGTTCGCCATGGGCACCATTGAGTCGTTGTCTGAAGCCTTCATACGCCAAGTGATTCGCTACGAACCGCGGCTGCAACAGCCCAGGATTACCGTCGAAGACGAAACTCGGGATGTCATCACCCTGCGCTTCGAGCTGAGCGGCCAGATTTCCTCGACCTCTGAATGGGAAGGCCAGATGCAGCCCTTCTCGATGGTCATACGCGTCAACTCTTCCGGACGCGTTTTCGTGGATCCCAAGACAGGGCGTTGAATCGCACTCCTCGTACACCCGTGATTATTCGCGCTTCTGTGGTGTGACTGTCGTCCCACTGTGGGCGGCGGTTTCGTTTGTATTGCCCGTTTGTCCGTACATCCCGCGTGAGTTCGGGTTTCCCATATTCGGGTTTTCTTGTCCGCTGTCTGGTTGATTTCCGCGTTGTACGCAGCCCAATAGACTTCCTCTGTCTGGGTATGGAGAGGTCAACGTGGCGGTCTTGCAGCTCGGAGCCTTCCTATTTGTTCAGCCATGTCGCGCCGATCTGGGCAGGCCGGTACGCGCAACATACCTTGCGGTCATCGGCATTTTGCTGTGTCTTTGTGTTGGCTGGGCCCAGGCCAAGTCTCCCGGCCAGGCCGAGGAAGCGTGCGTCGTACTGATGAGCGGCGTGGGTAGCGTAGCGCCAGATACCGCCGGATACGGGGCCATTGAGTGCGAGCAATATGCAGAGGTAAACGTTTTGACCGACGAGGGTGTGAAGCCCCTGCGTCTGCACCACGCCAGGAATTTTGAAGAAGTCGTAGGGCCGATGTTGTTGCGGGAGTTCGAACAGGCTATGCGGGCGATTCCAGGAACCATTCATCAGATTGGCCCGTTCCGACTTCATCCTGTCCGTATCCTGGTTACCGCGGACCCGCTTGGCACCGTATGGGCTCGAGAGACACCTGATATTTTGGACGTTGGGCGGGGAAACGGTTCGTCCAGTGTGCATGGCCATGCACATGCGGACCGTCCTGCCGAACAATTCACGGATATCTTGGGCAGTGCGGCCTTGATCGACGGCCAGTGCCGTGTCCATCTGCATGTACTGACACCGGATGCCCGGGTGGAGACCGCCGCCCCAGTGCTACTGCACGAGGTTTTTCATTGTGTGCAGCTGGCCACACTAGGAGAAGACTTGGCGCGACTAAGTGCAAATGGGCAGAATTCGGGCGCGAAATGGTGGATCGAGGGGTCAGCGGAGTGGTTTGGTGCGCTCGCGTGGCGAGGAGCGGATGTTCTACAGCAGCGCTTGGCACGATTTGACCGGCTGTCCGCGACCACGCCTCTTCACGAAATGTCATACGAGGCGGTCGTTTTCTTCTTATGGCTTGGGGCTACCCGTCAGCCGGAAGCGATCCTGACATTCCTGAAACAGATGGCAGCCCAGCCCGATGCCACCGCTCAACGGGCGGCCATGGTCAATGCGCTGCGTCTCGAGGACTGGTTGGATTTCGCCAAGTATTACCTCGAGGGCCGCATCGCGCATCCCCAGGGAACGCCCATTGCGTGTAACCCTGCGGCGGGCGGAAGCGGGCTGGATTTAGACCAAGGGGGCACTCTCGAACTGGAGCCGTTCGTGCTGTATCGCGGCTGGTACGAGATGGCGTGTAGTACCAAGTCGAACGTGGCCAAGGATGGCGGGGGAGGAATCAAGCGCCCGCGTTCCTGGTTGAATGACGACGTGACCGAGGTTCGGACTCAGTTCCGATTCCTGAGCTTGGCGGCAGCGGCAAACCGTGTGAGTCTGCCGCTGGAGTCGACCTTGCTCAATGCCTGCCGCCCGTGTGAAGCTGCGGCAGCCATTGACGCTTGTTTGGTCGGTGTGGCCTTTTAGTTTTGTGGCCTCTTCAGTTCAGGAACACATCCTTGCGGGATGGATGCGGTTGGGTATTGCCGGAGCCCGAAGCGCGCGAAGACGCCGGCCGGTTTCCAGATCCCTTCGGCGTACTCGCTGCTGCGGACGGCTTAACCGATGTCTTCCGGACAATATATTGCCCCTGTGGATCGAGGGGCGCTCCCGACATCTTCAGGAATGAGAACTTTGGCTTGACCTCGGTGATCTTGCCGACGCCAGCCTCGACTTCTAGGGCGCCTAATGATTCCCCGCTCTGAGGATCAACGAGGTCTTCCCCCATGAGGAAGACCGCGTAGGTTTCACCCACGGCCGTGCTGCCTTCCCCACGATTAATGATGGCGATATCCCCCATGACCTTGACGACGCGGATCGGATAGATGCTCGACACCAGGTTACCCATAAGCTTTGAAGCCGCATCGCTGATGAGGCGTGTCAAGGTGCCGCTTCCGATGCTGCTTACGCCTTCATACGTAGCGCCGAACTTCTGAGAGGAAGACCATTTCACCTTTCTGGAAGCGAATTCAATCACCTGAAGTCGGAGCGTTCCGCTCACCGCACTCTTAACAAGCACTTCACCCGTCATGCGGATGGTTTCCTGCATGTTGTTCCGAATGCTGAGGCCCTGGAGGTCGGCAACGATCATGTAGTCCGCACCGCTTGCCTGCGACAGCCGGGCAACCTCGGTTGTGGCAGCGTCTCCGCCCAGTATGAACGCCTTCTCAGCCTCGAACAACTGCTCGTTGCGTCGATTCAGCACGTCGAACCGGCGGGAAGCAACCAGGGATTCGCTGACTGTATCCACGAGCAGATCCGCATAGCGCTTTTCGCTGGTGACGACAATCACGCTGCGTCGATCAGACTCGGCACCGAGTGCCTGGAATTTCGCATACCGCAGCGTGACCGTGGCATCCCATGTGTCGGCCAGGCCTTGTGAAACTTGATCCACCGTATAGCCGAGGATGGGGCTGTTCACTGGGGAGTTGATGCTTTGCGTCACCACGCGGTTCACAGCACTCACCATCGCCGTCTCAGTCTGATCGTTGAAAACCGTCTCGGCACCCAGGCTCATGCTCATGGTGCTGCCATCCAGTCGGATTCCGAATGCCTGGCCGGCCGCATTGGCCAATGCGGCCGCAATCGCTTCGTCGCGGCTCATGCCGGACCCGTCGGCTGTGAGCGTTGCTTCGGTGACCTGCGCGTGGGCACTTGCCCAGGCCATCGTCAGGCTCAGTAGGAACAGTTTAAAAATCCGCGGCATTGTTCTTCACCTTGCTGCTGCGCACTTCAACCTGCCCCTGCGGCGCGGTGGCTGTGGCCTGACTCTCGCTGCCAACTGCCTGGCGTCGCTGCGAGCCGGTGGCCTGATTGATGGCATCCGCGAACTGGGGTGACCAACCGATCACCGTGCCCACCATGGTGATGCCGGGAATGGTCGGGTGGTCGAGAGTCCATGTGGCGAGCTCACGCATACCCGTAAGGTCAACCTTAGCCCGGGCACCCATGGTCTGGAGCTGGCGCTCCAGTATGTCCGCGGTCGACACCGAGTCCTGTCCTTCGCGAGTGACCTTGACGAATTCTTCTGCCACCTGCTCGGTAAGCGTCTCCAGGGCTGTCTGGGCAGTGCCGCCCAGATAAGTGGCGATCTGCGCTTTCGCGTTCGATTCGGCTTGGAGCAGGGCGGCTTTGCGCTTCATTTCGCGGCTGCGCGGTGTCGTCCCATCATTGACGAATGACCATTGACCGTAGCTCACGAGAGACGGATATCCGCCTTGGTCATGGACACGGCGTAGGCCGTAGATATCGAGGATCTCGTTATTGTTGATCTCCGCATCGACCATGGCGCTCAGGGTGACATCGGACTTGCGACTGTCATCCGGCTTGATGGGCTTGCCGTTACGCACATCGCGTGCAAATTCCAGGTTTTTCTCGGAGAAGACCGAGATCATGGCCACAGCGGCCATGTTGTTGCAGTCGGTGGCTTCAAAGTTCTGAACCGGCAGTACGCCGGCCACAGCGCCTACAGCACGGGTCACAGCACGTCGGGCAATGCGGTCCTTGAACAATTGGACTTTCTTGCTGGGTTCTACCTTCTTGATGTCTGCCTCCGATACGCCCGCTTCGCGCAAGGCGTTGTCGAGGGTGGCCTCGGTCAAGGTGAAGAGTTTCTCGCCCAGACGCATGAGGCGGCCCTGCGCCTCTGCCTCTTCCAATTTAAATTCTTCGGCAGAAGGGGCGGCATTAAAGAACTCGGAGGCGGTTTCGGCTTCGATTGTTTCCTTGCGGGCTTTCACGAACATGGCCTGCGTAGACAGGAAGGCCTTTGCAAAGGCCAGTTCGCGCGATTTGCCATAGTTGGCGCTGGTGGTAGAGTCAGCCACAGGCTCGGCTCCGCTGACCAGGAGTACGAGTTGCTTGTCCGCGTCGCGTTGGGTCAGCGCTTTACCCAGATCGCTGTTACGCCAGTCCCGAATCTGACGTTCGATGATTTCGCTGGCAGAGCGCTTGTCGGTGCATTCCCGAGCCGCGTCACCAGCCGTTTGAGCGAGGGAGGCGGAGCCGGCCAGCAAAGCCGTCACGCCAATCAGTGCTTTGATTTTCATGCGTAATTACCAGGCAAAGGACTTGTTGGAGCCGAGCTTCTCGATAGGAATGAAGGATTGGAAAATCTCCAGTCCTGTGTCGCGTTCGACCACGCGGAAATCGAACTCATACTCGAGCTGCTGCTGGCGTTGATCAGCGCCCACCACCGTACGTTGGCGAATGGCTCCCAACATCTCGAGATCGGCCGCCACGACGGTGCCATTCCGGGCAACCGTCTTCTGGTCGAACATGCGCGACTTGCTCAGCTGACGGGCATCGGCAACGAAGTCAGTGCGGTCGCGGCCAGTCGCCCCGGTAAAGATGAACTGCCCCGTGCGCGTCATGGCGATCTTCATGCGCGACGTCATGCTGGCAGTATCGATATGGAAGGTGGTGTCGTTGACGACTTCGCCCATCTGTACAACCCAGCGGCCGCCACCCGGTTTCTTGGAGAAGGGGGATTCTAGGAATTCTTGCACGGCCTTGCTCGCGGCATACTCGAAGTCGACGCTCTGTAGTCCAAAGGACACTAGCCCGGGCTCGCCTGTGCGACTTTGGTTGGCGGCAGGATTGCTCGAAGTAACGGGAATGGTCTGGCAGCCGGCAAGCAGGGCGGCCGACACGAGGGAAAGGGCAAGCTTCTTCATGGTTTTCGAATGTAGTTAATCGATTTCTACGTAGGTACGCAAAATGGCGCGGGAGGCATCCCGGTGCATCGCGGTCGACTGGACCGTGCGGTACTGATTGCGGCTCAGGATTAGCCCGTCGGTCATGTTGGCGCCCACAGTAATGCGGCGACCACAGTCATCCAGCCATTCCACCGTGTAGCGGAACTTCAGCAGACGGCCAGATAGATCCATTCGCTTGGCATAGCGCACCGAGAATTGGACGGCCTTCATGCCGTTGGCCAAGGTGATGACTGTGGCGTTTTCGACCTGTGCCCCCGCGAGGCTGGACTGGTCTTCCACCTGAAGTGCTGACTGGGGGGCCACCGTGGTATCGCAGGTATACACGCGCGCCTCTTCCACTCGGGCCTGAGCGGCGGGTAGCAACGACAGGGCGCCAAGTCCAATCAGTGCGGCCGCGAGCTTCTTTGGTATGAGGATTGTCACGTCAGAGTCTCGCTACAAGGGTTTCGGCTGGAAGCGTCTGTTTATAGATGGCCGGCGCGCCGCCCAGCCCGGATGCCTTGATCAGCAAAAGGGTGTTCACGTCCTTGGCAACTTCGATCTCACCCAGCGACTCGCCCCCTTTTGTCTTGATCGCGATCACGCCGTTCTTAGGGCGATCCACGACTGCCATCTGGATGGTGTTGGGCAGGTTGATCCAAGCGCGAGTATCGGCGCTGGTCATGGCGTATTGCGCAGCGCCTACGCCTGCCTTCATGAGCGTCCCCAGCAGCCCGCCGCCCGTCTCTTTGTCGATCTGGTGATTGATGACCGCCTGTGCTGCGGTTTTCAGGACGGTCGACAACACCGCCTTGGCGACGATTCCCTTGTAGGCCGCGTCGAACTCCAATGCGACCAGCTCATTGATGTTAGTCACGATGGACGTATCGGTCTTCGACTTGCCGGTCTCGATGGTTAAGCCGCCAAAGGCGGGCTGGCCCAACTGGAACTGGGGCAGGGCGATGCCGCTATACATCACCTTGTCAGTCACCAAGAAGAGTGGCAGGTCGATCCGGAATTCCTTGAGAGTGGGAGCGGTGCCATCTTCGTACAGCACAATGACCTTGTTCTTCAACGAGCCCTTGTCCGCACGCATTTCCTTCGAAAGATAGGCGATCATGGCGTCGCCGCCTCGGGTGGCGCTCGACTGGGACGCGTTCTTCAGCATGTCCCGCACAAGGTTCGTGCTCTTGTCGGCCTTCGCCGAAGAGGTGGCACGGAACACCGCGCTCATGACGTCGCCGGCCGCTACCCGGATCTTTGCCTTGGTCAAACCACTGGGTAGATCGCGGATGCCATCCGCAACCTTCGGCCCGACTTCTTCCAGGCTCTGGCGGGCTGCCGCATTTTCGTCGCTGCGTAGCTCGGAACCGACGGATTTGTTGACCGTCTGAGCGAAGGCCTGCAGCTGCGTGACAGCGTTGGACTGACGTACTTGCAGGCGGTTGAAATCCACCCGGGCATCGGCTTCGCGACCTAACATCAGGCTATTGATCGCTTGGTAATAGTCAATCAGTACGCCTTGATGAATCTTTCCCTGGTAGGCACCAAAGGTATCGCTCGTCAGGGTGGTGCCAATCAGGTTTGCTACCTCGGCCGGGGTGTCTACGGTGTCTTCTTTCCAATGAAGCAGCTTGCCGGCTGCAGCGAACGCATCACGGCTCAGATCCCACAGACCCGCGTCATTGAAGGCCTTGCCGGCTTCGAGGGTGTCAAGCAAGCTGTTGGGGTCATATTTCGGTTCGCCTTTGTCGTTTAAGAACTGGGCGGCGTACGTCCGGTAATCAGACACGGATAGATGGGCAGCTGCTGATTTCTCATCGACCGTCCTGGTACCCGCACAACCTGTCGCCACAATAACGGCTGCCGCAGCCAAGGATAGCCGCATAAGCCGAGTCTTCATGCCGCTCGACGTCATTCCTCACCTTCTATCAATTGGAAATGCAGTTCATATTTGCTTACGTTTTGTCGCATTCTAGCGAGTTATTGACTCGGCGCAAGTCGGTGGGCTGCGCGCTGGTGTGGTCGGCGTCCGCATTTTGCTCTTAGGGGGCTTTCCAATGCGCGCGGACAAAAGAAGGGCGGCCCCTCAGGGCCGCCTAGTTACTTCGAGGATAACGTCGGATGGAGCCGCGGAACGCTCACTCAGGGTGAGGGATGAGCACCCACGTGGGTGGCGGTCGCCTCGATCGCCATCGTTTCGACGATTTCAGGTAGCCGCGGCATGGACGCCGCAGCTCCGTGGCGGGTGACGGAAATACCGGCCAGGGTCGCGGCAAACCGCAGGGCTTCCCGTACTTGCATGCCCTGAGAGAGGCCCGCAGCCAATCCACCGATGAAGGCATCGCCGGCACCCGTGGTATCCACGCAGTGGCCGGTGATCACCGCCGGTTCGTGATGGACTTCATCGGCATTGCACAGGAGTGCACCTTTTTCGCCCAGGGTAATGATCACGTTCTTGGCGCCGCGCTCGAGCAGCACCTTTGCGGCCGCTTCGGCGGTTTCCCTGGAATTCACCGTAATGCCCGACAAGAGGCTAGCCTCTGTTTCGTTAGGCAGCAGGTAATCGCAGTATGGGTAGATCTCCTCGGGTAGGTCGCACGCTGGAGCGGGATTCAGGATAGCCGTCACGCCATGCTGATGTGCACACTTCAAGGCGTGGACGGCTGCATCAATGGGTTGCTCAAGCTGGATGACAAAAATGTCCGAGGAAATGATCTCGGCGCTCAACGAATCGATGTCCGCAGGTGTCATAAGGCGGGAAGCCCCCGGGAATACGAATACGCAGTTATTGCCAGTTTGGGTGTCGACGGAGATGCTCGCTGCACCCGTGCTTTCCCCGTCGATCATCCGTGCAAGGCTGCGGATGCCTTCCTCCTTCCACAGGGAAAGCGCGCTTTCGGCGAAGGCATCCTTGCCCAGCAAAGTGAAAAAGCTGACTTCGGCACCGGCACGGGCGGCAGCGACGGCTTGGTTGGACCCTTTACCTCCATGACTTCGCATGAAGTCCTGGGCGATGACGGTTTCCCCGGGCGCTGGTAGCCTGTCCCCGGAAAAGACCAGATCGGCTGCGTAGATGCCAACGATGAAGACGCCTGTGCGCTTGCTTGCCATGGTGCCGGTCTCCAGATCAGGAAGAGAGTTCCATCTCGTGCAGCTTCTCGACGCGACGACGGCAATCCTCGTCGGTCGAGAATTCCGCTTCCAGATAGGCTTTCACCAGATCACGGGCAAGCCAGGGCCCTATGATCTGTGCGCCGATGCACATGACGTTCACATCATCGTGCTCCACGCATTGGTGCGCCGAGTGGATATCGTGACAAACGGCAGCCCGAATGCCCCGCACCTTGTTTGCCGCGATGCTGGCGCCCACGCCGGTGCCGCACACCATGATCCCGCGATCCGCCTGGCCGGATTTGAGGATCCCAGTGAGCGCCTTGGCGATATCCGGAAAGTCGACGGGCTCGTCGGAATAGCTTCCGACATCTTGAACTTCATGTCCCAATTCTTTGATGGCCTCGATGACCGATGCCTTCAGGGACCAACCAGCGTGGTCCGAGCCGATGACGATACGCATTTCTAATCCTGTTAGTGGTGAGGTGTTTACTTCTTGGCCCGCATGTTTTCGGGCAACTCGCTGCCATAGTATTTCTTGTAGATTTCGTTCAGCTTGCCGTTCTCGAGATTGGCCTTGACCCATTCGTTGACCTTTTCGAGCAGGGCTTTTTCGCCCTTTTTGACGCCAATGGCCAAGTCAAAGTTCGTGATCGTGAACAAGGGTTTGAAGTTGTTCTTGCCGATCTTCTTGTCGATGGCATTGACGAGCGATTCCGATGTGGCAACCATTTGCGCTTGACCGCTGACCGCAGCCGTCACGAGCGTGGCGTCATCGTCGTACCGGGCGACCGTGAAACCATGTTTCGCAGCCAAGGGGGTGAGCGCAGTATCTTGGGTTGTACCACGCGTTACCGAAACGGTACGGCCCTTCAGCGTGTCGTAGTCTTTTACGGGCAGTGAGTCATAGCCGGCGACGACGGATTTCAGTACTGCATAAGGAATCGAGAAATCAATCACCTCGGCGCGTTGAGGCGTCACCGACAAGGTGGACACTACGATGTCCGCCTTGCCAGTTTGAAGGTTGGGGATGCGCGTGGCGCCTGTAGTCTGGACCAATTCGTATTCAACCCCCCAGTCCTTCGCTAGGAGTTGGCCGACCTCTACGTCGGCACCCGTGGGCTGCATGCTGGGGCTCATCATGCCTGCCGGTGGGATACCGAGGTCCGTCGAAATGCGAATCTTCTTCGATTCCATGATCCGGTCAAGCACATCTGCTTGGGCGGCTTGCATTCCGGCGCTTAATAGTCCGCTGACACAGAGAAGGGCGGCGGCGATTTTTTTTGGGTTCATGTGCGGTCTCCTGAGGGTGGAACAATGCTTCTACAGCTCATTCTGTAGAAACTCTTTTAATTCGGGGGTTTGAGGATCGTTCAGAATGCTTGCCGGGCCTTTTTCCCAAATCGTCCCGTTGTGCATGAAGATCACGGTGTCGGCCACGCGTCGTGCGAAGTTCATTTCGTGCGTCACCATGATCATGGTCATGCCTTGCCGGGCGAGATCCTCGATTACGCGAAGTACTTCGCCAGTGAGTTGTGGGTCGAGCGCCGATGTAACCTCGTCGAACAGCATGACCTTTGGCTGCATCGCGAGCGAACGGGCAATGGCCACACGCTGCTGCTGGCCTCCCGACAATTGTTCAGGGAACTGCTCGGCTTTATCTTGCAGGCCCACTTGCGCCAACATGCGATGTGCTAGTTCGCGCGCATCGCGTTTCGGCATCCGCTTCACCACCGTGGGCGCCAGCATGACGTTTTCTTCCACCGTCAGGTGGGGGAAGAGGTTGTAGCTCTGGAAAACGATGCCTACATCCAGGCGTAGGGCTTTCAGGTCTGCTTTCTCACCGACCTGGTGTCCGCACACAGTGATGGTGCCGGCGTCGATGGTTTCCAGATAGTCCATGCAGCGCAGGGCGGTNCTTTTNCCCGANCCGCTGCGCCCGATGATGGCNACCACTTCNCCNCGCTTCACGTCAATGTCAATGCCGCGCAGGACTTCGTTCTTCCCGAACTTCTTGCGAACGCCCTTCAGGCTGACGATGATCTCGCCACGTTGAACATCGGTGTCAAGCATAGGATTTGTCTCCGGCCCTCGTTTCGAGCCTGCGGCTCAGCAACGAAAGGGGATAGCACATGGAAAAATAGAGTGCCGCGATCAGCACGTAGATGGCGAAAGGCTGGAAGATCGTGTTGTTGACGATCTGACCCGCACGTACCAGTTCAACGAATCCGACAATGGATGCGAGCGATGTGTTCTTGATGATCTGCACCATGAAGCCGACCGTAGGCGGTGTGGCGATTCGGATTGCTTGCGGAAGAATGACGCGCGTCATGCGTTGGGTTCGCGATAGGCCCAGGCATTCCGCGGTTTCCCATTGCGCTTTCGGGACCGATTGGATGGAGCCTCTCCAGCTCTCGCCCAGGTAAGCCGAAACATAGATTGATAGCGAAGCCGAAGCGGCCAGCAAGGGGGAGAGCGACCAGCCGAGCAGGGTCGGCAAGCCAAAGTAGAATAGGAAGATCAAGACCAGTACCGGCGTGCCCTGGATCAGCTGTATATACAGTGCCGTGATCGTACGCACCCATGCCAGCCCAGAGATGCGGCACAGGGCCACGACGAGCGCAAGCGCGCCACCCCATGCCAGAACGATCAATGACAGCCCGACCGTCCACAAAGCACCTTCCAGCATGAAGGTGAGGTAGCCCAGCGCGAAATTGCCTCCCATTGTCGGCTCCTTAGGCGAATGCTTCCAGCTTCCTGCGCCGCTTGAACAGCATCAGGCCCAGGAGCCAGAATGCGGCACGCAGAAGTAATGACAGGGCGACATAGAGAAGGCCCGTGATGATGTAGGTCTCGAGCGGGCGGTAGGTGTCGGACTGAATAAAATTGGCAACGGCCGTGAGTTCCTCCGCGGAGATCTGCGAACAGATGGAGGAGGCGAGCATCAGCAATACGAACTGACTCGTGAGTGCCGGATACACGCGTTCCATGGCCTGTTTCAGCACCACATGCCAATACACTTGCGCGCGCGAAAGTCCGAGGGTTTCGGCGGCCTCGATCTGGCCTCGTTCGATGGAATCGAAACCTGCGCGCATGATCTCGGCAGAGTAGGCCCCCACATTGATGGTCAGGGCGATGGCAGCCACCGTGACGGCAGTAAGCGGTAGGCCCAGGCTTGAAAGGCCGAAGTAAACCAGGAAGATCTGTACCAGTAGGGGCGTGTTGCGGATGGCTTCGACATAGCCGCCGCACACGTTGCGCAGCCACCGTGTACGCCCGCGTTTGCCGATCGCACAGAATGTGCCTACGGCGAAGCCAAAAAATGTTGAGATCAGGGTCAGTTTGATGGTCAGGTACATACCCTGCAGGATCATGTCCCATCGCGACAGGACCACCGAAAAATCCAGGTTTTCCATGTCTTTCCTTATGACTGGCCCTGATTGGCCATGCGGTCGTATACGCGGAAAAGGGCTTGATTCCCGTTTCCGCCTTCCCCATGCACGCGAGCGTCTAGGTACTGCGATGTGACCAACGCTGTGGCGGGGAGGGGTACCGACAGGTCAAAGGCCATTTCTTGCACCAGCTTCAGGTCCTTCAGCATGAGATCGATGCGAAAACCCGCGGAAGTGTCCCCCTGGATCATGGCGGGACCCAGCTTGTCCAGCATCCACGAGGCCGCAGATCCACCCATCAAGACGTCCCGCATGATGGAGAGATCGACACCGGCCGCCCGAGCAAGGGCGATTGCCTCACAGATAGCCTGGATATTGATACCGCATATGAGTTGGTTGCAGAGCTTGAGCGTTTGGCCGGCCCCGCCTGCTCCGACATGGGTGATGGTGGTGCCCATGGCCTGCAGCACGGGTAGCGCCTGCCGAAAGGCCTCGGGCTTGCCTCCGGCCATGATGGTCAGTGTGCCGTTCTGTGCCCCGACAGGCCCGCCTGAAACCGGCGCATCGATAAAGTCGATGCCTTTCCCTTCCAAATCGGTGTGTATTTGCCGGGCGGCTCCTGGAGCGATGGTGCTCATGTCAACGAGAAGGCGTCCTGCGGGAGGATGAGCTACCAGGCCATCTTCGCCGTAAATCACGGACTCGACATCCGGGGTGTTGGGGAGCATCGAGATGACGACGTCACTGCGCGCGCCGACTTCCTTGACGGAGGTCACGGCAAGCGCTCCGCGCTCGATCAACGGCTGCATCACAGCGGGGTTGACGTCGAACAGGGTGAGTGGAAAGCCGGCCTTCAACAGATTGGTGGCCATATGACCGCCCATGGTCCCCAGGCCGATGAAGCCGACACGTGTCTTCGTGTGAGTGCTCATTTGTCTCTTTGTGTGTTTTTTTAATGTG
>Ga0065721_10000037_pt1 | contig 13386 bp, 7 predicted proteins | sample Mesricmetagenome_FD_59108 | JGI IMG/M metagenome (GOLD analysis project Ga0065721, IMG submission 59108) | Mesophilic microbial community from rice straw/compost enrichment Sample: eDNA_1 v2 (version 2) | ecosystem: Engineered > Solid waste > Grass > Composting > Bioreactor | place: USA: Davis... | reverse complement strand
GTGATCAGCTGCTGGGCGGCGATCCGTCCCATCTCGCGGCTGGGCTGGCGCACCGTGGTCAGGCTGGGCCAGACCTGGCGCGAGATCGGGGTGTCGTCGAACCCGAACACCGAAAGCTGCCCGGGCACGGNCACGCCGCGCGCGGCCGCCTCGTAGAGCACGCCGCAGGCGGTGTCGTCGTTGGCGGCGAAGATCGCGGTCGGCGGGTCGTCCATGTCCAGCAACTGGCGCGCGCCGGCGATGCCGGATTCGAACGAGAACTCGCCTTCCACCACCAGGTCCGGATCCGGCTTGATGCCGGCCTGGCGCAGGCCGTCGAGGTAGCCGGCCAGTCGCCACGCGCGGCCGCCGTGGCTGCGGTGGCCGGTAATGTGGGCGATGCGCCGGTGCCCGAGGGCGACCACGTGGGCCATCATGTCGGCCGCCGCGGCGCGCTCGTCCAGGATCGCGCCGATGCCGCCGTTGTCGCGCTTGGCGGAGATGGTCGCGTAGCGCACGTTGAGCTCGCGCAGCCGCTTGAGCAGGGCGGCGTCGTCGGTCAGCGGCGGGGTCAGGATCAGGCCGTCAGGGCGGTACTGGGTGATCAGCGTCTCGACCGAATCGACGTGGCCGCGCTGGCCGAAGTCCACCGGCCGAAGGGTGAGCCCGTAGTGGGACTGCTCGCAGGCCGCCAGCACGCCCTCGATCACTTCCATGATGTAGCTGGGCGAGGGGTTGTCGTACAGCAGCGACACCAGGTACGAGCGGCGGCCGGCGAGGCTGCGCGCGGAGGTGTTGGGGCGGTACTTCAGCTGGCGCGCGGCTTCCTCGACCCGGAGCCGGGTTTCCTCGCGGACGTTGGGCTCGCGGTTGAACACCCGCGAGACGGTCTTCATGGACACGCCCGCGGCGGCGGCAACATCCTCGATCCTGGCTCGCACTGGTCCTCCCCGAACCCCGCGACAGGCGGCGGGTCGCGACATTCTAGCGGAGCGCGCCCCGGCAACGGCCGCGCCGGTGGCACAATGCCCGCGCGGGACCGGCAACCTCCGCCCGGGTGGTGAAACTGGTAGACACTGGAGACTTAAAATCTTCCGGCCGCAAGGCCATGCGGGTTCGAGTCCCGCCCCGGGCACCACATCCGGAACCGGACCGCCCGCCGGCCAGGCGCCGCGCGCGGGCCGCCGCCGGTCCGGCCCCGCAATCCCCACGCTGGAGCCACATGCAGGCGATCGAGAACGAGGTCCCGCTTCCCCCCGACGACGCCCCGGTCGCGGTCATCGGCCTTGGTTACGTGGGACTTCCGCTGGCAGCGGCACTCGGCGCAAGGCGGCGGGTGGTCGGCTTCGATGTCGACGCGTCGCGCGTGGCCGAGCTGCGCAGGGGCCACGACCGTACCCGCGAGCTGTCGGCCGAGACCCTGGCCGCGGCCGCCGGCCTGGAGCTGTCNTCCGATCCGGCCGTGCTGGAAGGCTGTGCGGTCTACATCGTGGCCGTGCCCACGCCGATCGACNNCTCCCACGAGCCGGACCTGGGGCCGCTGCGCGAGGCGACGACGCTGGTGGCCGGCGTGCTGAAGCGGGGCGACCTGGTCATCTACGAATCCACGGTCTACCCGGGTACGACCGAGGAGATCTGCGTGCCGATCCTGGAGGCCGGTTCCGGGCTGCGCTTCAACGTGGACTTCAGCTGCGGCTACAGCCCCGAGCGGGTNAGCCCCGGCGACCACCTGCGGCGCCTGGCCGACATCCGCAAGATCACCTCCGGCTCGCATCCGGCCGCGGCGCGCGCGGTCGACGCGCTGTACCGCTCGATCATCACCGCCGGCACCTGGCCGGCGCCGTCGATCCGGGTGGCCGAGGCGGCCAAGGTGGTGGAGAACATCCAGCGCGACGTGAACATCGCCCTGGTCAACGAACTCGCCCTGGTGTTCGACCGGCTCGGCATCGATACCGGCGACGTGCTGGAAGCGGCGGAGACCAAGTGGAACTTCCTGCCGTTCCGGCCCGGCCTGGTCGGCGGCCACTGCATCGGCGTGGACCCGTACTACCTGCTGCACAAGTCGCGCAGCGCCGGCTTCCATCCCGAGCTGATCCACACCGCGCGCGAGGTCAACGAACGCGTGGTCGGGCACGTGGCGGCGAAGGTGCTGGCCCTGCTCGGCGAGCGCGGACGCACGCCGGCGCAGGCGCGCATCCTCGTCCTGGGCGTGACCTTCAAGGAGAACTGCCCGGACCTGCGCAACAGCCGCGCGCTGGACCTCGTTCGCGGGCTGGGCGCAGCCGGCGCCAGGGTCGATGCGGTCGACCCCTGGGCGGATCCGGCCGAATCCGCGGCACTGGGCGCACCGTTGCGTCCGGAGCCGGAGGAGGGCGCCTATGACGCCATCGTCCTGGCGGTGGCGCATGCCCAGTTCCGCGACTGGGACGCGGCGCGCGTGCGCGCGCTGGGACGTCCCGGCGCGGTGGTCTACGACGTCAAGTCGGTGTGGCCGCGCGAGGCCGTGGACGCGCGGCTGTAGGCGCCTCAGCCCCGGTCCGCGTCGCGGATGGCTAGACTCGTGGGCCTGGTCCCGCGAGGAGGCAAGATGCACCGCTATCTCGGCTACGTCGCCGCCTGGGTACTGCTGCTGGTTTCGATCCCGCTGGCCCTGCGCTGGCCTGGCTGGACGTGGGGCGCGGGCATCGGCCTTGCGCTGGTCGCCATCGGCACCTGGGACCTGCTGCAGACCCGCAGCACCCTGCGCCGCAACTACCCGCTGCTGGCCCACTTCCGCTACGGGCTGGAGTCGATCGGTCCGGAGATCCGCCAGTACTTCGTGGAGGCCGACACCGACCGGGCGCCGTTCTCGCGGCAGCAGCGGGCGCTGGTGTACCGGCGCGCCAAGAACGTGATGGACGTGCTGCCGTTCGGCACCCTGCAGGACGCGTACGCCGGGGACTACGAGTGGATCAACCACTCGCTGGCGCCCACGAAGATCGCCGACCACGATTTCCGCATCACCGTCGGGCCGGATACCGCGCAGCCGTACCGCGCCAGCGTGTTCAACATCTCGGCGATGAGCTTCGGCTCGCTTTCGGCCAACGCGATCAGAGCGCTCAACGAGGGCGCGAAGCGGGGCGGGTTCTACCACGACACCGGCGAGGGATCGATCTCGCCCTACCACCTGGAGAATGGAGGCGACCTGGTCTGGGAACTGGGCTCGGGCTACTTCGGCTGCCGCGACGCCGAAGGCCGCTTCGATCCGCAGCGCTTCGCCGGGCAGGCGGGGCGGCCGCAGGTGAAGATGATCGAGGTGAAGCTGTCGCAGGGTGCCAAGCCCGGCCACGGCGGCGTGCTGCCCGCGGCCAAGGTCAGCGCCGAGATTGCCGCCACCCGCGGCGTGNCGATGGGCGCGGACTGCGTGTCCCCGGCCAGCCACACGGAATTCGACACGCCCATCGGCCTGCTGCAGTTCGTGGCACGGCTGCGCGAGCTGTCCGGCGGCAAGCCCGTGGGTTTCAAGCTGGCCATCGGCCACCCCTGGGAGTGGTTCGCCATCGCCAAGGCCATGCAGCAGAGCGGGCAGTTGCCGGATTTCATCGTGGTCGACGGTGCCGAGGGCGGCACGGGCGCGGCGCCGGTGGAGTTCATGGACCACATCGGCGTGCCCATGCACGAGGCGCTGATGCTGGTGCACAACACCCTGGTGGGGCTGGACCTGCGCGACCGCATCCGCCTGGCCGGGGCAGGGCGGATCACCAGCGCCTTCGACATCGCCCGCACCCTGGCCATGGGTGCGGACTGGTGCAACGCCGGGCGCGCCTTCATGTTCGCGCTGGGCTGCATCCAGTCGCTGAGCTGCCATACCGACCGCTGCCCGACCGGCATCGCCACCCAGGATCCGCGGCGCTGGCGCAACCTGGACCCGGAGGACAAGGCGACGCGGGTCTACCAGTTCCACCTCAACACCGTGCGCGCGTTGCGCGACCTGCTGTGCGCGGCCGGGCTGGAGCATCCGTCCGAACTGGGCCCGGAGCACATCCTGCGCCGGGTGTCGCCCACCGAGATCCGTTCGCTGGCCGCGCTGTACCGGTTCCTGGAACCGGGCGAGCTGCTGCACGGGGTTCCCGCGCATGCGGTGTTCCGGGCTTTCTGGGCCGACGCCGACCCGCGCAGCTTCGGCCCGCCGAAGCGGCTGGCCGCGCTGCGCGCCAGCAAGAGCCGCTGAGCAGGCGCCGCCGATCCGGCCTGCGCGCGGCGGGCCATGCCTCACCGCCCGCCGCCGGCGTCGGTGGGGTGGCCATGCACGGGCAGCCGCGGCGCGTCGTGGCGGGCCGCCGAATGCAGCGGGCGCCCGGAGAGCCGGCGCATGGCCAGGTAGAACACCGGGGTCAGGAACAGCCCGAACAGGGTCACGCCCAGCATCCCGAAGAACACGGAGATGCCCATGGCCTGGCGCATCTCCGCGCCCGCGCCGTGCGCGAACACCAGCGGCACCACGCCCATGATGAAGGCCAGCGAGGTCATCAGGATCGGGCGCAGGCGCAGCCGGCAGGCCTCGAGCACGGCGTCGAGCGTGCCATGCCCGGCCATCTCCAGCTCGCGCGCGAATTCCACGATCAGGATCGCGTTCTTCGACGCCAGGCCGACCAGCACNATCAGGCCGATCTGGGTGAAGATGTTGTTGTCGCCGCCGGTCAGCCACACGCCGGCCAGCGCCGANAGCACGCTCATCGGAACGATCAGCACCACCGCCAGCGGCAGGGTCAGGCTTTCGTACTGGGCCGCAAGCACCAGCAGCACCAGCAGCACGCACAGCGGGAAGATCCACAGCGCGCTGTTGCCGGCGATGATCTGCTGGTAGGTCAGGTCGGTCCACTCGAAGCCGATGCCCGGCGGCAGGGTGCGCGCGGCCACGCGCTCGATCGCGGCCATCGCCTGCGACGAGGAGTAGCCCGCGGCCGGGGCTCCGCTGAGGTCCGCCGCGGTGTAGCCGTTGTAGCGCGTGACCAGCTCCGGGCCGTAGGCCTGCCCGACCCGGGCGAAGGCCGCCAGNGGCACCATCTGGCCGTCGGCCGCGCGCGTCTTCAGCTGCAGCACGTCCTCCGGGTGNGCGCGGTGCGGCGCGTCGGCCTGGGCGCGCACCTGGTAGACGCGCCCGAGCAGGTTGAAGTCGTTGACGTAGAACGAGCCCAGGTACACCTGCAGGGTCTGGAACACCTCCGTGACCGCGATGCCCAGCTGCTTGGCCTTGATCCGGTCCACGTCCACGCGCAGCTGCGGCACGTTGATCTGGTAGGTGGAGAACAGTGGCGTCAGCTCCGGCTCCTTCGCCGCCTCGGCGATGAACTCGCGGGTCGCCGCGTGCAGGGCGTCGTAGCCCAGGTTGCCGCGGTCCTCCAGCTGCAGCTTGAACCCGCCCATCGAGCCGATGCCCATCACCGGCGGGGCCGGGAACACCCCGGCGAAGGTGGATTTCTCCAGGCCGGCGTACTTGGCGTTGAGCGAGGCGGCGATGGCGTCGGCGCCCAGGCCTTTGCGCCGCTCGAACGGCTCCAGCAGGATGAAGCCCAGGCCGGAGCTGGGGCTGGTGGTGGTGCCGTTGATCGACAGCCCGGCGTAGGACGAGGTCGAAGCCACGCCCGGCTCGGCCAGGGCGATGTCGGTCATCCGCGCCAGCACTTCGTCGGTGCGGTCCAGGGTGGAGCCGGCCGGAAGCTGCACGAAGCTGATCAGGTACTCCTTGTCCTGGGCCGGGACGAAGCCGCCGGGGACCGCCTTGCCCAGCGCGGCGGTGGCCAGCAGCAGCACGCCGTACACCGCCATCACCACGGTCTTGCGTCCGGCCAGGCGCGCCACGCCGTGGCCGTAGCGTTCCGCACCGCGGTCGAAGACGCGGTTGAAGCGGGCGAAGAAGCCGCCGAAGACCCGGTGCATGGCCCGCGTCAGCCAGTCCGCCTGCGCGCCATGCGGCCTCAGCAGCAGCGCCGACAGCGCCGGCGACAGGGTCAGCGAGTTGATCGCCGACAGCACCGTGGACACGGCGATGGTCACCGCGAACTGCTGGTAGAAGCGGCCGGTCAGCCCAGACAGGAAGGCCAGCGGGACGAACACCGCCACCAGGGTCAGGGCGATGGCGACGATCGGGCCGCTGACCTCGCGCATGGCGCGGTAGGTGGCCTCGCGCGGGTCCAGTCCGGTGGCGATGTTGCGCTCGACGTTCTCCACCACGACGATCGCGTCGTCGACCACGATGCCGATCGCCAGCACCAGGCCGAACAGGCTCAGCGCGTTGATCGAGAAGCCGAACAGGTACAGGCAGGCCATCGTGCCCACGATCGACACCGGCACCGCGAGCAGCGGGATGATCGAGGCGCGCCAGGTCTGCAGGAACAGGAACACCACGACCACCACCAGGACGATGGCCTCGAACAGCGTCCGCACCACGGCGTCGATGCTGGCCTGCACCGAGCGGGTGGGGTTGTAGACGATCACGTAGTCCAGGCCCTCGGGGAACTGGCGCTTGAGCTCCTCCATCGTCGTCCTGACGTTGGCGGCGATGTCCAGCGCATTGGCGCCGGGAGCCTCCATGATCGCCAGCGGCACCGCCGGTTCCTTGCCCAGGTANGCGCGCACGCCGTACTCCTGCGCCGCCATCTCGATCCGCGCGACGTCGCGCAACAGGGTGGTGCGGCCGTCGTGCCCTGCGCGCAGCACGATGCCGCCGAACTCCTCCGGCGTGCGCAGCCGGCCTTCGGCGCTGACCGACATCTGGAACGGCGTTCCCTCGGGCACCGGCGCCGCGCCGATGCTGCCCACCGCCGCCTGGGTGTTCTGCTCGCGGATCGCGGCCACCACCTCGGCCGCGGTCAGCCCGCGCGCGGCGACCGCGTCCGGATCCAGCCACACGCGCATCGCGTAGGCGCCCGGGCCCCACAGGTTGACNTGGCCCACGCCGTCGATCCGCGCCAGCCGGTCGCGCACGTTNCGGATCGCNTANTTGCTCAGGTAATTGGCGTCGTAGCGCCCGTCCGGGGACAGCAGGTGCACCGCCAGGGTGATGTTGGGCGAGCTCTTGGTCGTGGTGACGCCCAGCCGCTGCACCTCCTCCGGCAAGCGCGGCACCGCCTGCTCGACCCGGTTGCGCACCCATTGCAGGGCCTGGTCCGGATCGGTGCCCAGCCTGAAGGTGACGGTGAGGAACAGGTTGCCGTCGGCGTTGGCCAGGGACTGCATGTACAGCATGTTCTCCACGCCGTTGACGGATTCCTCGATCGGCGCGGCGACGGTCTCGGCGAGGGNGGTGGCGTTGGCGCCTGGATACTGCGCCTGCACCATGACCGAGGGCGGGACCACCTGCGGGTACTCGGAGACCGGCAGCCGGAACATCGCGATGGCGCCGGCGATGAAGATCAGCGCCGAGACCACGCCGGCGAAGATCGGCCGGTCGATGAAGAAGCGCGACAGGTTCATCGCCGCGGCCCTCCCTCGCGCGGCGAAGCCGGCACGGCGGCGACGGCATCACCCGGGCGCACCCGCTGCGCGCCCTCGACGATCACCTGGTCGCCCGGCGCCAGGCCGCTGCGCACCACGCGGAGGCCGCCCTGGCGGCTGCCCAGTTCGATCTGGCGGTACTCGACCCGGCCGTCCCGGCCGACCACCAGCACGAAACGGCGGTCCTGGTCGGTCCCGATCGCGGCCTCGTCGACCAGCACCGCCAGGTAGGGCTCGCTGGCCTGCAGTCGGACCCGGGCCTGCAGGCCGGGAATCATGCGCCCGTCGGGGTTNTCCAGCACCGCGCGCACGCGGATCGTGCCCGAGCGCGTGTCCAGCTGGTTGTCCAGCGAATGCANCCTGCCGGCGTGCGGATGGCNTTCCTCGCCGGCCAGGCCGACCTGCACCCGCAGCGGCCGGGTGCCCTTGCGCGCGTCCAGGTAGCGCAGCAGGGTCTGCTCGTCGACGTTGAACGAGGCGTAGATCGGATCGAGGGTGACGATGGAGGTCAGCGGGGCGGCATCGCCGCCGGCCTTGACCACGTTGCCGGCGGTCACCTCCGAGCGCGAGATGCGGCCGCTGATGGGCGCGCGGATGAGGGTGTAGTCCACGTCCAGGCGGGCGCGGTCGGCGCTGGCCCGTGCCGCCTGCGCCGCCGAGGCGGCCTCGCGCGCCGCGTTCTCCAGCGCGTCGAACTCGCGCCGGGANATGGTGTTGGCCTCCAGCAGGCGNCGCCCGCGTTCCAGTTCCAGGGCGGTGAAGCGCTGGCGGTCCNGGGCCTGGGCCAGCGCCGCCGCCGCGCGCCTGGCCTCGACCTCGAACGGCTCCGGGTCGATCGTGTACAGCAGGTCGCCCTCGCGGACCTGCTGGCCGTCGTGGAAATGCACGCCCAGCAGGGTGCCTGCGACCCGCGGGCGGATTTCCACCTGCCCGACTGCCTCCAGGCGGCCCGAATATTCCGCCCAGTCGGTGACGCGCCGGGTGGCGACGGTCTGCACCTGCACAATCGGCGGGGCAGGGGCCGGGCCGGGCTGCGCGCGGCTGCCCAGCAGGGCCGCGGCNGCGCCACCGGCGACCAGTANGGAGGCTGCGGCCCACAGGACCGTCCGGCGTTGGGGGATGGTGGACATGGCATGGCTCTGCGCGGGAGAGGGGCGCAAAGTCTCCGGGCGCGGGACGCGCCGATACAGGCGCCGGCCGGGCTTTCTGTGTTGCCTTGCGTGGAATTATCGGCGCAGGCGCGCGCGCACCGGCATTTGCCGCGCAGCGCCGCGCGCGCGAATACCGGGTTCCACGCACGGCAATAATCGTTGCGCAGGCGCCGGCTATGCTCGGTCCCCACTTTCCGAACATGGTTCCGCGGACATGAGCTTTCCCGATCCATCGACGGGCGCCGGCATGCCCATCCCGCAACTGGGCTACGGGGTATGGCAGGTCGAGCCGGATGCCAGCGCCGCCCTGGTCGCCCACGCCCTGCGCACCGGCTACCGCCTGATCGACACCGCCGAGGCCTACTACAACGAGGAAGGGGTGGGCGAAGGCATCCGCGCTTCGGGCGTGGCGCGGGACCAGCTCATGGTGGCGACCAAGGTCTGGAACACGCACCACGGCTACGACCAGACCCTNCGCGCGTTCGACGCCAGCCTGCACCGGCTCGGCCTGGACTACGTCGACCTGTACCTGATGCACTGGCCCTCGCGGATCCGCAATGCCTACGTCGATACCTGGCGGGCGATGGTCCGGCTGCGCGAGGAGGGGCGCGTGCGCGCCATCGGCGTGTGCAATTTCGCCATCCCGCAGCTGCAGCGCCTGATCGGCGAGACCGGGGTGGTACCGGTGTTGAACCAGGTCGAGCTGCATCCGTACTTCCAGCAGCGGGCGCTGCGGCGGTTCCACCGGGAAGCCGGGATCGCCACCCAGTCCTGGAGCCCGCTGGGCGTGTGGAAGGACGGCCCGGCCTCGCCGCTCGACGATCAGGTGGTCCGGGCACTGGCGGCCAAGCACGGCAGGACCCCGGCCCAGGTGGTCCTGCGCTGGCACCTGGACAACGGCCTGCTGGTGGTCTCCAAATCGGCGCGTCCGGCGCGCATCGAGGAGAACTTCCGGATCGGGGACTTCGCGCTCGACGNGGAGGACCTGGCGCGCATGGCGGCGCTGGACCGCGCCGACGGACGCCTGGGGCCCGACCCGGAAACGGCGGAGTTCTAGCATTCCACCGGCGCGTCCGGCGCGGCGCACGGCAGGCAGAGGAGGGAGAGGAATGGATCGACTTCAGGCCATGCAGGTGTTCGCCCGGGTGGTCGAGGCCAACAGCTTCAGCAAGGCGGCCGACAGCCTGGCGCTTCCGCCTTCCTCGGTCACGCGCGCGGTCAAGGAGCTGGAGAACTACCTCGGCGTGCGCCTGCTCCAGCGCACCACCCGGCACCTCAGCCTGACCCCCGACGGCAGCCTCTACTACGACCATTGCCGGCGCCTGCTGGCCGAGATCGAGGCGGTGGAAGCCTCGTTCCCGGGCAGCGCCGGGCGGCCGCGGGGTCGGCTGCGGGTGGACATGACCCCGTCGTTCGCCCGGCTGTTCGTGCTGCCTGCGATCCGGACCTTCCAGGACGCCTATCCGGAGGTCGAGCTGACCCTGACCCTCGGCGACCGCACCGTCGACCTCGTCCAGGAGGGCGTGGACTGCGTGGTCCGCGCCGGCGTGCCCCGGGATTCGGCCACGCTCGTGGCGCGCCGGATCGCCGGGTTCGAGTGGGTCATCTGCGCCGCGCCGGCCTACCTGGAGCGGTACGGCGAACCGCGCTCGCTGGAAGACCTGCGCCAGCACCGGGCGGTCGGCTTCCTGTCCGGCCGCAGCGGCCGCCGCACGCACTGGAGCCTGGTGGTCGACGGCGAGGAGTACGCGGCGCAGCTGCGCGAGGACATCACCGTCGACGACACCGATGCCTACGTCGCCTGCGGGCTGGAAGGCCTGGGGCTGATCCGGGCGGCCAGCTACATGGTGGTCCCGCACCTGCGCAGCGGGCGCCTGCGGCGGGTGTTGCCGGAACTGAAGGCGCCGACCGTGCCCTTGTCGCTGATGTATCCGCAGAACCGCCACCTGTCGCCGACGGTGCGCGCCTTCGCCGACTGGATCGGCGGGCTGATGCGCGCGGTGGAACCACAGTGGAAGCTGCCCGGCTAGGCGCGGCCACGGCCCCGGACCGTCGCGCGGGCCGTGCCGCCATCGGGCAGGCCAGCGTGCGACCGCAACCAGGCACGGTGTGTCCCGGCCGCGCCCGGCTCCGTGCGACGGCGCCGTGGTGGCTGTCCGGCTCCGGGGCAGGGCGATGGATGGATGCCCCGGCCGGATGGCCNACGCGCACGAGCCACCGCGCGCGGATCGACCCGGCAGATGCCGCGGGACGAAGCCGGCGCGAAAACCGTTGACCTTTCCGCGACGCCCCTTTAACATGCGCAGCCCGCACCGACTGGTGCGGAGGAAAACCCGGGCGGTTAGCTCAGCGGTAGAGCATTGCCTTCACACGGCAAGGGTCGCAGGTTCGATCCCTGCACCGCCCACCATATTCCGACAAGGCCGGCTGAAAAGCCGGCCTTTGTTCTATGCGGCCTTCACGCGCCATGGCTTAACAATGGAGCAATTTGGCCCCATCATCCGGGGCGTTTGAGGGCCTTGGCCACGAACAGGGAGTCGGGAACTTTGCCGGGAGCCAACCCACCGAGGTACATCCGCTGGCGCCTGCCGCTACTGATTGCCGCGGCTGTCCTGATCCTGCTGGTGCCGTTCCTGCTGGTCCGGGAGTGGACCACCTACAGCCACGAGGCCGACGAACGCGTCCAGCACAGCCTCCAGGTGGAAGCTACCGCGCAGCGCCTGCATGCCCTGGTCCGCGAGATCGACTCCCTGGCCTTCGCCATCAGCGGCGGGGCCGACGGGCCGCACCTGCGGCGGCGGCTGGAGCTGGACCTGGCCGAACTCGATCCGGCGCTGGACCGCCTGGCCGGCCTGACCCGCGACAACCCCGACCAGCAGCAGCTGATCGGGCGGATGCGCACCCTGGTGCGCCAGCGCGAGGACCTGGTGCGGACGTTGACCAGCGGCCATGCCACCCCGGAGCAGCGCACCGGGGCGGCCGAGGAGATGTACGGCCGCTACCAGATCCGCGACCTGTTCCTGGAGTTCATCCAGAACGAGTACACCCTGCTGACCGGGCGCTCCTCGTATGCCGACGTGCAGCGTTCGCGCGCCAGCTGGCTGGCGCTGGCCGCGCTGCTGGGCCAGGTGCTGCTGACCGGCGGCGTGTTCTGGCTGCTGTACCGCCAGGAGGCGCGCCGCACCGCATCCGAGGCCGAGCTGGCCCGCGCCAGCGCCCGCGCGCTGGCGGTGCTGCAGACCGTGCGCGAGCCGATCGTCCTGCTGGATGCGCAGCAGCGCGTGCTGATGCACAACGCCGCGTTCTCCGAGCTGTACGGGACCGAGGGCAACGAGGACAGCCACCAGGAGCGCCTGCAGGACATGGGCAGCGGCGCCTGGGACGACCCGGTGGTGCTGCAGCGCCTGGCGGACGTGCTCAGCCGCGACCGCGAGCTGTGGGACTACGAGCACGTCCAGCGCACCACCGACGGCCAGACCCGGACCATGCTGATCAACGCCCGGCGCATGCAGCTGCCGGACCGCGCGGACGAGGTGGTGCTGATGACCGTCAGCGACATCACCGCGCAGAAGGCCGCGCAGCAGCGCATCGCCGACCTGAACCGCCAGCTGGAGGGCAAGATCGAACAGGTCTCCGAGGTCAACCGCGAGCTGGAGGCCTTCAGCTACTCGGTCTCGCACGACCTGCGCGCCCCGCTGCGGCACGTGGCCGGGTTCGCCGACAAGCTGTCCCGCCACCTCGGCGACTCGCTGGACGACCGCGGCCGCCACTACCTTGACGTGATCAGCAACTCGGCCCGGCGCATGTCCTCGCTGATCGACGACCTGCTGGTGTACTCGCGCCTGGGCCGCAGCGCGCTCAAGCTGCAGGCGGTGGACATGCAGTCCCTGGCCGAGGAGGCCAAGGCCGTGCTGGATACCAACCGCATCGTCGACGCCGAGGAGACCGGGCGTCCGCTGCACCGGATCGAATGGCGGATCGCGCCGTTGCCGATCGTGGTGGCCGACGAGAACATGATGCGGCAGCTGTGGCTCAACCTGCTGGGCAATGCGGTCAAGTACTCGGCCCACAGCGAGCCGGCGGTGATCGANGTCGGTTGCGAACCCACCCCCGAGGGNGGCCACCACTTCACCGTGCGCGACAACGGCGTCGGCTTCGACATGGCNTATGCCGGCAAGCTGTTCGGCGTGTTCCAGCGGCTGCACAAGGCCAGCGAATACCCCGGCACCGGCATCGGCCTGGCGAGCGTGCGCCGGGTGCTGGCCCGCCATGGCGGCCGCATCTGGGCCGAGTCCGAGCCCGGCAAGGGTGCTACCTTCCACTTCGTCCTGCCTCCGCAGGATTCCGCTGACCCCGGGAGCGTCATTGCATGAGTCCCATCCGTACCATCCTGCTGGCCGAAGACAGCGCAGCCGACGCCGAGATGGCGATCGACGCCCTGCGCGAGGCCAACCTCGCCAATCCGATCGTCCACGTGGAGGACGGCGTGGAGGCGATGGAATACCTGGAGCGCACCGGCAGGTTCGCCGACCGCGCCGACGAGAACCCGGCCGTGCTGCTGCTGGACATCAAGATGCCGCGGATGGACGGGCTGGAGGTGCTGCAGCGGATCCGCGCCAACGACAAGCTGCGGCGCCTGCCGGNGGTGATCCTCTCGTCCTCGCGCGAGGAGAGCGACCTGGCCAGGAGCTGGGACCTGGGCGTGAACGCCTACGTGGTCAAGCCGGTGGACATCGACCAGTTCTTCGGGGCGGTCAAGACCCTGGGCCAGTTCTGGGCC
>Ga0065721_10051849_pt1 | contig 13387 bp, 14 predicted proteins | sample Mesricmetagenome_FD_59108 | JGI IMG/M metagenome (GOLD analysis project Ga0065721, IMG submission 59108) | Mesophilic microbial community from rice straw/compost enrichment Sample: eDNA_1 v2 (version 2) | ecosystem: Engineered > Solid waste > Grass > Composting > Bioreactor | place: USA: Davis... | reverse complement strand
TAGGGCTGAATGCTCAATGAGCAACAGACAATGTTCAATTATAAATGAAAAGAAGTGCATTCTCCGAAACAGAAATGGTGCCGTCTCACCGGACGTTGAACATTGATCATGAATTGTTGGAAATTTAGGCTTACTCAGCAGCATCGAATTACATCCACAATACTTCTGATTGTGGCGGAAGTTTGATATTTTGTTCTGCAATTATGACGTTAACAGATCTGATTTTTCCCTCAAATAGCACCAGGCGCAAATGGAACTCAATCGGTCTGACAGTTTTTGTTGCCGGTTTGTTTACCTGGTGGATGACAAACAAGATAGAGGAATATGGGATTGCTTTATTTATACTCATTCCACTTTTTCTGGGTGCCTGTCCAGTCATCCTCTACAACTATAAAGGGCAGGTAAGCGTTAAGCGGGCTTTACACATCGGTTGGCTGAGCCTCGGTATTTTTACTGCCTGCCTTTTACTGTTTGCCATGGAAGGCCTTATTTGTATTGCGATGGCTGCTCCAATCGGAATTCTTTTTACAACGATCGGCAGTTTGTTAGCTTACGCTCTTATCAATAAAAAGCCTGACAGTGCTTCCGCGACAATTTTATTGTTCATCATTGCCATTCCCGGTGTCGCATTTATCGATAAGGAAATCGAGCCTTACGTTACTTCAGTAGTGACTTCGATCGAAATTGATGCCGATCCGGGGACAGTTTGGGAAAATGTGGTGGAGTTCCCGCAACTGGATGAGCCAACAGAATTCATTTTCAAAACGGGGATCGCATATCCCATCAATGCGCGTATTGAAGGTTCTGGTGCAGAAGCCGTTCGCTACTGCAATTTTACAACGGGCAGCTTTGTGGAGCCGATAACGGTTTGGGACGAACCCAGGCTTCTGAAATTTGATGTGGTGCAACAACCAGTTCCCATGAAGGAGCTAAGTTTTTGGGACATTGATGCCCCGCATTTGCATGATTATTTTGTTTCCAAACAAGGTCAGTTCAAATTGACCGCACTGCCAAATGGTAAGACACGCCTGGAGGGAACCACCTGGTACAGTCATGATATCAAACCGGCCTGGTATTGGAGCATCTGGAGCCGACACATCATTCATAAGATACATGAACGTGTGCTGAAACATATAAAGCGTAATGCGGAAAGTAAATGAACAACACTTGATACAGCTTTTGATATGAAAACGTTTTGGAAAAATTCTGAATTAATCCGGTTTCTCACTTGACGTTGAACATTGATCATCGATTGCTGAAAATTAATTCTACACAGCAGAACGGATACCCAGTCCCACGATCATACGCCGGGGTTGCCGCCAAAAGAGCAGGTTACCCTAAACGGCAAACCCCGGCGAGACCGACTCCGCTGACAGGCGGGTTGTTTTGAATGTTACTGCGTAGGGCTGAATGCTCAATGAGCAACAGACAATGTTCAATTATAAATGAAAAGAAGTGCATTCTCCGAAACAGAAATGGTGCCGTCTCACCGGACGTTGAACATTGATCATTGATTGTTGAAAATTAGTTCTACGCATCAGAAACCGGTGCACCGCCCCGCGGGGAGCCTGAACGTTTCCGGGGGTAAATAGTACCCATAGAACTTCAGGAACCACAGCATTGACAAAAACCCAGACGTCATCGATTTACCCAACTTTAACTACCGGATCGTGTTCAGATTTGTTCCTTTCGTGTAAAATTTTAAAAGACGCATACCGGGTTTTGTATTTTGGAAAGAACCTGATCCGGCCCTCATTTCATCACAATCTAATTGACCACACATGAGGAGACTTTTTCAATTTGTAATTGCGGCTGTCGTATGCAACCAGACAAGCTGCAACGGTCAGACGACAGGATCCGCCAATTCCTTAATAGAAACTGTGTCCGAAAAAAATAATACAACTATTTATTACGGAATTGCCAAAATTGAAAGTTCAAAAGATACCAGCGCCGGGTGGAAATTAAGAGGCCAAAAGGTCCTGCTGACAGGAATAGTTTACAAAAATGATGGCAGGACCCCGGCGCCAGGAGTATTCCTGTATTATTACCAGACAAATCCGGAAGGAAAATATCTTCACAAACCAGATGAAGTGAGAAGCATGGAGCCAAATGAGTTGGGACAAACCCATGGTTATATCCGCGGCTGGGTGAAAACTGATCAGAATGGCAGATACTCTATTTACACAATAAGACCCGGAGCCTATCCAGGCAATGATGAGCCTGCACATATTCATATTACCGTGAAAGAACCTAATGACATAAAAGAGTATTATTTGGACGATTTTGTTTTTGATGACGACAAAATCCTGAATTTAGCCACGAGAAAGAAATTGGAGAACAGGGGAGGAAGCGGTATCCTGAGAATGGTAAAACAGGATGATTTGTTGATCGGAGAAAGAAATATCATCCTGGGTTTGAATATTCCCGGTTATCCGGTAAAGCCACTTAATACAGCTGGTTCAGGAGGAAACATCGGTGAAGATGTTTTTTCTTTTATACCTTATCACGCATGGGGTCCGGACAAAGGAACCCGAACCTGTCCGGTGTGTAAATACGGTTGGTACCATGGCATACTTTATTTCGTGGGAAATAAACCCAACTGGGATGACATAAGAACCTGGGTAGCTTTTTTAGAAAATGAAAGCAGGAAAAGAGAGAAATACCTGAAAGTATATTTTGTATATGGAAATGAGAAAGGTTACGATAAAGCAAAAAGGACAAATGAACTGGAAAAACTTGGCAGGGAACTCAAGTTGGAAAAACTGGCGCTTACTTTTGTTCCATCCTTTACTGATAGTGAGTCTGAAATTGATCTTAACAAAATAAATCCGGAAGTTGAAAATACATTCATCATCTACAAACGCAGCAGGATCGTCGGTAAGTTTATTAATTTAAAACCAAGTCCGCATAACTTTAAAATGGTTAGCACGAACCTGGACGAAACGATTAACGAGTATTTCAACCTGCCCCAAAATCGGGAATAATTGATGCAACACACCTGAATGTCCGGTTGTCATAAATTGAAATGGAGGGAGTCGTTGCACTTTTCTCCGTCGAAAATCATTTCGAACTCAGTATTAACAGCTTATGAAATTGTTCCTTTTTCTGATCGCATTCCAGACTGTTTTTGCTGCCGGCTATGGTCAAAATGCCAGTCAACCGAAGAGTTTAGGACTGATAGTATCTCTTCCCTGGGTGAACAGCTATTCCTATTTTGATTATAATGCGCAAAAATCTTCTTCAAAATCCGGTTTTGGTGGATTGGGAAGCGGCATTTTCTATAAGGTTGGCAAAAATAAGTTCTCTTTAATTGCGGGACTTACCCGTGATTTGCCTGCACCAATGGGTCCAATCGACTTTGGGAAAGAAGAACCGAGGACCAGCATCGGTTCAAAATTTTCAGAGATAACCTTGCACCGCCAGGTTATCAGCCATGTCAATATGGTGCTGGGTATTAACCGCGTGAAATATGAATTCAAATATATCAGCAACAATAGTAACACCTCATCGTATTCCGTGTTTGATAAAACTGCCGGTTTGACATTTGGATTAGAATATGTTTCTGACAAATTTTTCTCTGCCGCCTTATTGTACAGGCCCGCAGTGCTGTACTTTGATCGTAAAGAATACAGGCATTTGATTTCGCTGGACGCGAGGTTTAATATAAGTGTCTGGAAGAAGGATTAAGTCAAATGGGAATGCCCATCAGGCTGGGTCATAGTCCAAAGTTTTTTTTGCGTAGAGGTGGAATGCTCAATGCGCAATTCTCAATTTTCAAGGGAAAATTAGAAAGGCTTCAGTCTTAAATGAGGAAAGCGAAGATTTGGCCGATTCTGGTTAAATTACAGCTCCAGATTTTAATTGTAACATTAATTGTAATTGTTATGGCAAAAAGTGAATTGATTCGGATGGATAATGTTGGCATCGTGGTGGAATCACTTGATAAGGCGATAGATTTTTTCATTGCAATCGGGTTGAAACTGGAAGGCCGGGCCATGGTGGAAGGAGAGTGGGCAGGAAAAGTCACCGGCCTGGGCGATCAGGAGGTGGAAGTGGCGATGATGGTAACGCCGGATGGTAATAACCGACTGGAACTGTCCCGGTTTATAAGACCCGCCGTTGTTTCCGACCATCGTAAGGCACCTGTCAATTCGCTTGGATACCTGAGAGCGATGTTTACCATAAGCAATATTGAAGAAGCGATTAATAACCTGAAAGAACTCGGTGCCGAACTGGTTGGTGAACTGGTGAATTATAAGGATGTTTATAAACTCTGCTACATGCGCGGACCGGAAGGGATCCTGGTGGGGCTGGCGGAACAACTGACTCCCCTGAGAAATGCAATGGAAGCGAAGTAAGTTTTAAAAACAATTTTCTGAAATCATAAAATGATATACTATGCTGGTCAGAACTTTCTTATTGATGGTATTTCTCATGCCGGTCTTTCTAAATTGTAATGCCCAGCAGGTGCCGATGTCAAAAGAAAATGCCAAATACCGAATCGTCATACTTTATCCCGGTGGGGAGGATAAAACCTTTGACATGGATTACTACGAGAAAAAGCACATGCCCATGGTGGCCGGTTTTATTGGTAAGAATTTACACCACTATGAAATAGATAAGGGCATATCCGGTCGTACTGTCAACGATAAAGCGCCATTTATGGCTATCGGGTATTTTTATATCAATGATATTGCTGAATATAACAAGGCCATTGCGCAAAACCGGGACGCCATCATCAACGATTTCAGGAACTACACCAATACCCAGCCCCTGATACAGATCAACGAAATAAGGCCTGCGAAATAAAAGCAACAAAACTCACTGTTGTCTGTTTTAGCATTTATTGCTACTGACACATGAACGAGCTTAAATTAATAGAGAATATCAGGCGATATGTGAACCTGAATGATGAAGAGGCACAAACATTCATCAGTTTTTGGACAGAACGCAATTTGTCAAAGGGGGAATACCTTCTTCGGAATGGTGAGATATGCCGGTTCGATACCTACGTTGCTTCAGGGGCATTAAAAGCGTATTTCATTAACGCGCAAAGTGGAAAGGAGGAGATGTTATTTTTTGCCATTGATGACTGGTGGGCATCAGACCTGGTCAGTTTCTCCACCCAAAAACCATCGATTTATAGTATTCAGGCTATTGAACATTCTACGATTTTGCAGATCGGTTATCAATCGTTCCAGGAAATGTTGAAAAAACTGCCTGTCATGGAGAGATACTTCCGGATAATCCTGGAAAGATATCTTGGCAGCCTGCAAAAGAGAATTATTTATAACCAGGCATACGATGCCAGATTCAGGTACCAGGATTTCATCGAAACTTACCCGGAGATAGCAGCCAAAGTACCCCAATACCTGATCGCTTCATACCTGGGTGTGTCGGCAGAATTTATCAGCAGGATCCGCAGAGGAAAAAAGGGATCTTGAACTACATCAATTTATAAGATTAAAAAGGACTCGAGGTTTGCTTCTTTAAACAGGAAGCAAATGAAGAATCTACTTATTATCAATGCCAGCGTGCGGGATGAAAGATCCTATAGTCGCAAATTGTCGGCCTTTTTTGTTGAAAACTGGAAACAAAAATACCCGGGGGATAAGATCCACTACCGGGAAGTCGGACTGGAAACGATTCCGGCTATCGATGAAACATGGATCAGGCATGCTTTCCATAAAGGCGAAAGGGATGATGAAAACAGGAGAGTCCTGGCATTGAGTGATACCCTGGTAAAGGAATTGCAGGAAAACGACATCTATGTGATAGCTGCTCCGATGTATAACTGGTCAATACCCAGCGGGCTTAAAGCGTATATCGACCAGGTGATGCGGATAAATGAGACCTGGAAATTTAGATCGGGTAAACCGGATGGCGATTATGTGGGTTTATTGGAAAATAAAAAACTATTTATTCTGTCCAGCAGAGGCGACACCGGTTATGGTGAAAATGAGAAGAACGCGCATATGAACTTCCAGACCACTTATATCAGTCTTATATTCGGTATAATGGGTGTCAGGGATATTGAGGTCTATACTCTTGATAACGAAGAATTCGGCGGGGAAGTTTTTGAACGTTCCAAAAACGAAATTTTAGAAAAAATCAAGGAAATTCGGTCAGAAGATCATGCAACAGTTTCTGTAGTGTGAAAGTCAACCTAAGCTTCCGGTTTTTTTTAAGGCAGCGATTGTTGAATAGATGAGGCTCATTTATCTGGCGGTACTGAAAATAACCTAATAATTTATGAGAATTGGGACCTATTTACCATCGGAGCAACTTCGTCCTTATATCCAAAGCTATCTGATCGTAGACTGTGATAAGGACGTTGTGAACAGTATGCTTCCACATACAGCCCCGGTGATGGGTTTCAGGTTTCGGGGTAAGACAAAATATATAAATGGCATGGAGCACACCCTTCCTTTTGCCGTCGTTGCCGGTTTGAGGAATACTGTGCAGCTTATGCATGATGAAGCTGGAACTGGTAATATCATCGTCGTTTTTAAAACGGCAGGGGCGGCAGCGTTCTTCCGGCAACCGCTACATGTAATGTATGGAGAAGTATTATCACTGACTGAATTTGACAACTATAAAGCCCTTGGCGAAATTGAAGACAGGCTTTGTTCGGCAAAAAATGATCTGGAGAGAATTCTGGTAGTTGAGACTTTTTTATTGTCCAGGCTGGGATATTATCAAGACAAACCGGATAATCTTATTATGAAGGCAACACAGATGATTTACGATCAAAAGGGAGTCATCAGGATAAAAAGCCTGGCGAAAAATCTTTTTACCAGCCAGGATGCGTTTGAAAAAAGGTTCAGAAAATTCACCGGTGCTTCGCCTAAGCAGTTCAGTTATATTGTTCGGATGAATGCAGTTTTAGAATCTCTCCAACACGATGATCTTTCTCAATTGGCTTTTAATGCAGGATACTATGACCAGTCTCATTTCAACAAAGACTTCAAACGATTTACCGGACAAACGCCTACTGAGTATTTGAAGTCCAGGGCCTGGCAAAATCAATGATTTTTTACAAAGAATTTATCTCCTCCTGTATTTTCTTTGCTGTGATGATACGGTAAATCGCTGAGAGTTATTTTTTTTCAACAACTCCCGGGACAACCGGGTATAACGGCGAAACCTGCACTTTTAATAAAATCACAGAAAGCATGAATATCCTCTTAACCATTTTAATTACCCTGGCCGGAATTGTAAGCCTGGCTTTGCTGGTTGCGCTGATCCTTCCAAAGCATTACTCCGTGGAAGTATCGGTAATTGTCAATAAACCGAAAGATGAGGTACACCATTATATCAGCCTGTTGCGAAACCAGCTGCGATATAGTGAATGGTTAAATGTTGATCCCGGGTTGGTTGCTAAGGTTGAGGGCGTCGATGGAACGGTTGGTGCCGTGCTGAGCTGGGAGAGTCATCATGAAAATAAAAATAAGAATGTGGGTATGGGAGAGCTGGAAATCAAATCAATGGATGAGAAAGTCATTGATGTGGAACTCCGTCTGATAAAACCCATGCCTGCCAACTGCAAACTCATTCACCGTATAGAGAAATACCGTGAAAACCAGACTCATTTGTTCTGTACATTTCATGCCTATGCCAAATTTCCTATTAATCTGCCATCACATGTGCTGGGTATCCCTTTTATCAGGAAGAAGCAACTGAAGTCGCTTAATAATGTAAAATCTATCCTCGAACAACCCGGGATATCTTCACAATCGCCCCTGAAGGCAGAAGTATAAAATATTTTTTGCAATGTAAACAGCAGTTTTTAAAGCAGTCCCTGTCGAATTATCTATCTTTACCCCGTTTGTTTAATTGCTGATTGACATAAGCTATTGATCAAATAATTGATCGGGTGGTTCCGGAGAACCACTTTTTTATTTATGTAGCCAGATTAAATGAGTTCATAAGGGTAAAAAAATTCTGATAATGAAATTCCTGCTTCAATGGACGATACTGATTCCCTGTCTTGCCTGGGCTTTATATTTTACCGGCCTCACGGACACCAGTGTGGTCTTCCAACTGCTCGCCAGTGTGCTGCTGATCCTGAGTGTTATGTCTGCCGTGCATCATTCCGAAATCATTGCCGAAAGAGTAGGAGAACCATTTGGTACCATCATTCTCGCGATATCCATCACCATTATAGAAGTTTCGATCATTGTTTCACTCATGATGTCGGAAGGCGCCAGTGCCGCTTCACTGGCCAGGGACACAGTGTACGCGGCTACCATGTTAATTTTAAACGGCATTGTTGGTCTTTGTCTTGTAATTGGAAGTATCAAACATTATGAACAGAATTTTTCCAAGCCTTCGGTTACCATTGCACTGGTTTCGCTGATCTCCATTGTTGTGTTTACCCTGGTGTTCCCGACATTCACACAGAGCGTTAAGGGTTCCTATTATTCTACTCCTCAGTTAATCTTCGCTGCAATAGTATGCCTCATTATTTATGGCGTGTTTTTGTTTGCACAAACACGCAGGCACCGGCAGTACTTTCTTACCGTGGGTGAAGATGAAAATGAAGATGAGGCAAAGCCGATTCCGATCAGCAACAAGACTTTCGTGATCAGCCTGGTTAGCCTGATCGGCAGCCTTGGAATTGTAGTGATGCTTGCAAAAACCTTGTCTCCAACAATTGAAAGTATCATTGTTGGTTATGATCTTCCAAAATCACTCGTAGGTATTGTTATTGCAGCGATCATCCTTCTGCCGGAAGCCACTGCTGCTATCATGGCCGCGAGGAAAAACAAATTGCAAACCAGCATAAACCTTTCACTGGGTTCGGCGCTGGCCAGTATTGGCCTGACAATACCCACAGTGGCCATCGTTTGCATCATTCTTGACATGCCATTGATCCTGGGTCTCGATATCAAATCCATCATCCTGCTCGGGCTCTCCGTTTTTACCGTGATGCTTTCTTTTAGCAGTGGCCGCACAAATATTGTTTATGGCGTGGTTTTGCTGGTCAACCTTTTTGCGTTTGTGTTCCTTATGATTTATCCCTGATCGCTGGTAATATTTATGTAGCATATTCATGAAAACCGAGGGACAAAAACTTGTTCGGGCTGCTGAATTGGGAAACACGTAATTCCCCTCTATATTTGTCATACAGCAACCATCTTCCTACAGATTACCTGCCCGTACTTCTCATATTTCTTCTTATATCCGTCGAATTCCAGGTTAATGAACAGATCCTCTGAGGCCAACTTAACTTCAGTCACCTTTTATGAAGCAATTCTACGTCACCCTGCCCGCTGATAAGCAACCCCTGTGCTTTCGCTTATTAATTCTGCTGTTACTAATTTATCAATCGATTCAGCCAGCATCTGCTCAATGGTCAATTGATCCGTCCGTTAATACCAGGATCAACGGGGGTACAAGTGCGCGGGGATATGAAAAGCAGGTAGTCCGATCTGAGAACGGGTTCTATGTATCCTGGGATGATTACCGCAAAGGAGGGGAGCATCCGGAGTTATACATGCAGTATTTGAATGCCAGGGGTGAAAGGCAATGGGCAAATAATGGTAAAGCGATATGTGCTAATTCGGGGGGACAATCATCGGCCCTGATGACCCCCGACGGATCAGGAGGTGTGATCGTTGCCTGGGTTGATTACAGGCCGGGACTGAATCCTGCCGATCCATGGGCAACCGATATTTATGCGCAAAGAATTAACGCGAGGGGAGAGTTGTTGTGGAATGAAAAAGGGGTGCCTGTGTGCACCTTTCCATGGGGACAATATGTGTCTGATATAATTCCAGATGAACAGGGGGGTGCATATATTATCTGGACCGACAATAGATTTGGGAGTATACAAACTTATCTACAGCATATTAATGAAAATGGGCAAACACAATGGGAGCAGGATGGAAAAGCTGTCTGCCCCGGATATGGGGGTAATTGGTCACAGGGATTATTGACCGAAAACGGCAACCTGATTGTCGTTTGGAATGATGACAGGTACGGTTCATCAATGTTTGTCCAAATGTTCAATCAAAACGGTGAGAGGTTGTGGCAAGCCGAGGGGATTTTAGTCGGGGACGCTCTTAAAGAACAATATTATCCAGCCATTGTAACTGACGAACTTGGAGGCGCATTTATCACCTGGCTTGACACCAGGGATGCGACGTTGACGTCTTTATATGGACAAAAAATCGATGCCAACGGTGAGATTAAGTGGCCAATAGCAGGTAAACATATTGCCTCACCTGTAAACTCTCAACGAGTACCTGTAATGGTAAGTGATGGCAATGGTGGATTTATCGTAACCTGGGATGACCGGGGTTTGGATGATCAGGTAAACGATGTATACGCACAACGGATCGATGCTGATGGAAATAAAAAATGGGGAGACAAAGGCGTTGCCGTTTCTACCCCGGGCAACCGGCAATATTGGCCTTCTGTAGTAAGTGACAAGAAGGGTGGCGCGATAATCGCTTGGCAGGATCGTGTAGTTACAGATTTTGAGAATAGCAGGGTAATAGCACAACATATCGATTCTGCCGGCAAAAAATTATGGGAAGAAGCGGGCATAACTATCACTGATGCTAAAGGCCAAAAGTTTTATCCTGCGATGGCAGACAATGGACAAGGCGGGGCAGTGGTGGTCTGGTCTGATGAGCGTCTGTTTGTTGAAGGCAGGGCTGGTGTATATGTTCAAAATATTTCTCCTACCGGTGCCCTGGGTTGCCAGATCATGAAGATCGATGAACAACCCCTCAAAAAACAGACAGTATACAAGGACAGTTTGCCTGCAACACTGGAAGTTGTTGCCACCGGAGATGATTTACGTTATCAATGGTTCTTCAATGCTGCTGCTGATTATGACGGTGCCTCTGTGATCAGTGAGCCACAGGAAAATTCGAAATTTATTCCTTCCACAAGTTTTCCGGGAAGCCGGTTTTATTTCTGCCGTGTCATGAATCGATGTGACACACTTTATTCTGATTTTTCTGAAATCGTTGTATCAGAGAAAATATCCCCAACTAATGTGTTGGATTTACGGGTAATGCCCAACCCAACTTCTTTCGAATGGATTCTTGAAGTGGTAAGTCCTGATGCAAACCGGTTTGAACTCAGGATTATTGATATGGCAGGTCGAACTATTTTCTATCAGCAGGGTGTACCGGGTAAAGCAATCAATGCCGGGGCACATTTTGCCGCTGGTGTTTACCTCGTGGAGGTGCAACAATCTGGTCAAAAACTGGTGAAGAAAATTCTCAAGTTATGATTTCAATAATGTGATCTGCCCTAACATTATTGAAAGGGAAAGGGTTTATTTTAACGATGTAAATGTTACATTCGTTAAGTCAAAAACAACCCCATGGCCAAAAGTAAACTCGCTGAAATCAAGACCAAGGCCACGACTGCAAGCGTGGATGAATTTATCGCTTCAATCACCGATGAACAGAAACGCAAGGACAGCCAGGCCCTTATTAAGATGATGAAAAAAATCAGCGGAGAAAAGCCGGTATTATGGGGTTCTGCCCTGATCGGTTTTGGTAATAAGCGATATAAAAGTCCGGCTACCGGTCGCGAAGTTGACTGGTTCATTGTCGGCTTCTCTCCCCGAAAGACGGCACTTTCGCTATATCTTACTGTTGATATGAAAACCAGATCTGCCTTGTTGAAAGATCTTGGTAAGCATAAGACGGGAGCAGGTTGTCTCTATATCAATAAGCTGGAAGATGTGGATCTGAAAGTGCTCGAAAAAATGATCCAGGAATCAGTAAAGAAAAATAAGACCCTGTAGAGCAAGTTTTGTTTCCGGCTAACCTTTAAGCGGAGATTCTGCGACTATCTGACATAAATTAACCAGTAGACCTATTTTATGAATCCCAAAGTTGATGCCTTCTTCGATCGTGCAACGAAATGGCAGGAAGAATTTAAAGCCCTTAGGAAAATTGTTTTGGAAACCGGGCTAGCGGAAGACTTGAAATGGGGCCATCCCTGCTATACATTTAACGGGGCTAATGTTGTCCTAATCCATGGTTTCAAAGAGTATTGCGCTTATCTCTTTTTCAAAGGCGCTTTGCTAAAGGATCCACAAAAAATGCTTGTTCGTCAAACGGAAAAAGTGCAGGCTAACCGGCAGATCCGTTTTACCCGCGTAAGCGATATCAAAAAAAATAAATCCGTCTTGCTTTCATACATATACCAGGCCATTGAGGTAGAAAAAGCAGGTTTGAAAATTGAATGGAAGAAGACAAGTGACTATGAAATCCCGGAAGAGTTTCAAAAAAGAATGGACAAAAGCACGAAACTTAAAAAAGCTTTTGAAGGCCTGACACCCGGACGTCAAAGGGAATACCTCTACCATTTTTCTTCTGCCAAACAATCCAAGACACGCGAGGCCCGTATCGACAAGTATCTTCCCAAAATCCTGGGTGGTAAAGGCATGGATGACTAACTGAAACATGTATCATGTTTTCTTATTTCATTTAAAATCTATACTATGGCAAAAAGCAAACTGCCCGCAGCGGAGCAAACGAATCTTTTAAAAGTCCTGAAAGCCCGTTTTGAAAAAAACATGGGTCGCCATAAAGGAATCGACTGGGATAAGGTAGAAGCAAAGCTGATGTCAAAGCCGGCAAAGCTGACTGCGCTTTATGAAATGGAAGAAACTGGTGGTGAACCGGATGTTGTTGGTTATGACAAGAAAAAAGATGAGTACATTTTTTACGATTGCTCACCCGAAAGTCCAAAAGGTCGAAGAAGCATCTGTTACGATCACCAGGCCCTGGCATCCAGAAAGGAACATAAGCCGGCTGACAGTGCACTCAACATGGCTGCAGAAATAGGTATTGAAATATTGACAGAGGAAGAGTACCGCGAGCTTCAGAAACTGGGCGAATTTGATTTGAAAACATCGAGCTGGATTTATACGCCACCCGCTATTCGCAAACTGGGTGGTGCATTGTTTTGTGACCGGCGCTACAATGCTGTTTTCGTGTATCATAATGGAGCAGAATCCTATTATGGGGCAAGAGGGTTTCGGGGGAAACTATTTGTTTGAATTACTATGTGCTATTGCGTGGGGTGGAATACTCAATTTTGAACAGTCAATGATCAATTTAAAATGAAAGGGCTTCCCGTTTCTAATCGTAAAGGAGATAAGGTTTATCCCATCTAGCAGATATAAAGAAATTTTTATGCTCACACATAAATACTTTTTATGAGAAAGGGACTGTTTCTATGCCTGATATATCTTCCCATTTTAATAAACGCGCAAACCAATGGTTTCAGCGATGATCTTCTGGCATTAAAAGAAGTTCTGCAAAAAACGCCCTCTTACAAAGCACAGATAAAGGGAGAGAGTAAGAAAGAGTATGAGGCGTTATTTGAAAGTCTCTTATTAAATCCACAA
>Ga0065721_10051847_pt1 | contig 13390 bp, 11 predicted proteins | sample Mesricmetagenome_FD_59108 | JGI IMG/M metagenome (GOLD analysis project Ga0065721, IMG submission 59108) | Mesophilic microbial community from rice straw/compost enrichment Sample: eDNA_1 v2 (version 2) | ecosystem: Engineered > Solid waste > Grass > Composting > Bioreactor | place: USA: Davis... | reverse complement strand
CGGACCCGGGCGGCGCTCGACGCCCTGCCGATCGCGGTGCTGGTCGCGGTGATCGCCCCGAGTGCCGCCGCCGGTCCGGCCGAGGTCATTGCGGCCGTCGTCACCATCCTCGCGGTGCGGCGCCTGCCGCTCGTCGCCCTCGTCGCGGTTGCGATGGCGGTGGTCGTCGTCGGACGGCGGGTGTTCGGGGGGTGAGGCAGCCTCAGATCGTGCGCAGCGACCAGGCGACGAGGTCGCCGATGGCGCGGCTTGCCGCGGAGCCGAGGGCGGCGACGACGTCGGCGGCGGCATCGCTCGGGGCGGGGGCCTCGGCGGACACCACCGTGGTGCCGACGACCTGACCGTCGCGATCGTTGAGCAGCTTGACGCCGAGTTCGACCCGGGCGCGGTCCGTCGTCGCGTCGTAGGCGAAGCTGCGGATGTCGACGATCACCTGATAGTCGATGGCGAGGCTCTCGCCCGGAACGCCGACGGCTTTGGCCCGTCCGCTGTCCTCGAAAGCGCGCACCAGCTTGATCTGGACGAGGTTGGTGAGCCCGTCGCTCCACTGGACGCCGGGGAAGTAGGCGATCTCGGCGGGCTTCGGATTGACGACGACGCGGTTGCTGTCGAGGGCGGCGAGAGCGGTGGGCTTGGGCACCAGCAACTGGGCGCGGCTGCGACCGCGGGCCGGTGCATCGCCCGCGGGGCGGGCTTCGATCGCCAGATCGTAGATCGCCGCCGGCTTGCCGCCGCCGGCCGCGAAGAAGGAGGTGCAGCCGGCGAGCGAGACGGCGAGCGCCGCGAGCAGCACCGCGCGCGTCAGACCGCCGCGACGGCCCCTGTCCGCGGCCAACAAGATACGCCCACCCGTCATGCGTCCCCGATCCTCGCCCGTCCGCCGGCCGCCGGGAGGGGCGGCGCCGCGCCGTGCGATGTTACTCGAACCTTCGTCGTGAAATCCGTCGTTTCCTTGCAACACCGGGGGAACCATCGCGTTCCCGCCGGTGCTTCCGGTGGCGTCGAGCGCGTCGGGCGCCGGCCGCCTCATCGCCGCCGCGGTGCGTATTCGGGCACACCCTCGTTGCCGAAGATGAACTGCTGCGGGTCGCGCTCGACGCCGGCGAGGACCCGGTTCAGCCGGGCGAGGGCGCTCTGGCCTTCGGCGATCAACTGGCTGAGGCCGGAGAGGCCGCGGCCGGAGAAGTCGGCGATGTTGCTGGTGATCGGGCCGATCTGGCGATCGAGGGTGTCGGCGACCTTGCGGATCGAGGTCATCGCCGCCGTCGCCTCGGTGACGAGACCCTCGCCGTCGCCTTCGACGTAGCCGTCGACTTTCTGCAGGATGCCGTCGGCGCGGGCGGCGACGCCGTTGAGCTGCTCGGAAAGCTGGCGGGCGTTGCTGACGATCTGGTCGATGTCGGGCTGGCGCCGGTCGATGGTCTGGCCGAGCCGGGCGAGGCTCTGCGAGGCGCCCTCGACGTCGGCGAGGATGCGATCGATGCCCTCGCCGGTGGCCGAGAGGCGTCCGGTGAAGGCGGAGACGTCGTCGACGACGCTCCTGACCTTGGCCGGCTCGACGGCGCCGACGACCGCGCCGATGTCCTGGAGGGTGTCCCTCGCGGTGACCACCACCGGGCCGACGGCGGTCGAGGCGTCCGCGAGGGCGCGGGTCGCGGTGTCGATCTGGTCGACGATGCTGCCGACCTTGCCGGTGTCGACCGCCGCGAGCAGCCGGTCGGCGTCCTCGGTGAGGTTCGAGAGCCGGTCGGAGGTGCCGCGGACGCTGTCGAGGATGCCGGCGACCTTCTCCGGGTCCACCGCGGCGACGACGTCGCGCGCCCCGGCGATGAGCGCGTCGAGGCTGGCCGCCGCTTCGGTGACGTTCTTCAGCGCGGCGTCGATCTCCGCCGGATCGATGCCCTGAGCGATGGCGTCGGCCCGCTCCATCAGGCTCTGCAGCCGTTCTGACGAGGCGCGGAAGTCGGCGACGATGACCCTGACCTCGGCTGGGTCGACGGCGCCGAGGATCGCCTCGAGCTGTTCGGCCGAGCCGCGCAGGCTGACCGAGACTTCGCCGACCGTCTTCGCCATCGCCGAGACGTTGGCGAGAAGATCGCCGACGCCTTCGGAGTTCTCCGCGAGAGCCTTCGAGAAGGTCTCGATGTTGGCGACGGTGCGGCCGAAGGCCGGGCCGTTGTCGGTCACGAAGTCGTCGATCGCGGCCATGGCGCTGTCGGCGCGAGAAAGCACGTTGCGGGCGCTTTCGAGAATGTCCTGGAACGGGGAGACTTCGCCCTGGATGGTGGGCAGGCCGTCTTCCGGGTCGACCGACTCGATCAGCAGCGGCGCGTTGCGCGAGCCGCCCTCGAGCTGGAGGTTCGAGATGCCGGTGAAGCCCTGGTAGGCGAGCACCGCGCGGGTGTCGGTGCGGATCGGGGCGGTGCGGTCGACGCTGAGCAGGGCGATCACCGTGTTCGGGTCGCGGTCGTCGAGCAGCAGGCTCTTCACCTCACCGATGCGGATGCCGTTGAACTGCACCGCCGAGCCGGTGGAAAGGCCCGAGACCGCGCCGTTGAAGATGACGCGCATCTGGACGCGCTTGGCCTGTTCGCCGGCGTTGGTGAGCCAGAGCAGGAACAGCACGCCGGCGAGCACGAGGCCGAGCACGGCCGAGCCGATCGCGGCGTAGTTCGCGCGGGTCTCCATCAGGCGGTCTCCATCTTGTCGAGATCGTAGTGCCGCGCGCGGATCCCGTTGAAGTAGGACTGGATCCAGGGGTGATCGACCGATCGCAGTTCCCGGAAGGTCCCGTCCACCAATACCTTGCGGTTGCCCAGCACGGCAATGCGGTCGGTCATGGTGACGAGGCTGTCGAGGTCGTGGGTCACCATGAACACCGTGAGGCCGAGCGTGTCCCGCAGCTGGCGGATCAGGAGGTCGAAGTCGGCGGCGCCGATCGGGTCGAGGCCGGCGGTCGGTTCGTCGAGGAAGACGATGTCCGGGTCGAGGGCGAGGGCGCGGGCGAGGGCGACGCGCTTGATCATGCCGCCGGAGAGTTCGGAGGGATATTTCAGCGCCGCGTCCGCCGGCAGGCCGACCATCTCGATCTTGAGGCGGGCGAGGTCGGCGAGGAGGGCGTCCGAGAGGCCGAAATGCTCGCGCAGCGGCACGGCGACGTTCTGGAGCACGGTGAGCGAGGAGAACAGGGCGCCCTGCTGGAACAGAACGCCCCAGCGCCGGCCGATCCGCGAGCGTTCGGCCGGGCCGGCGGCGTCGAGATCGTGGCCGAAGATCTCGATGGTGCCGGCCCGGCGCCGGTTGAGGCCGATGATCGTGCGCAGCAGCACCGACTTGCCGGTGCCCGACCCGCCGACCACGCCGAGGATCTCGCCGCGCCGGACGTCGATGTCGAGATCCTCGAGGATCGGCGGCCGGCCGCCGAAGCCGACGGTGATGCCGCGACCGCGGATCACGGTGTCGCGGCCGTCGGCGGTCGGCGCGGGGGCGGCGGGGGCGTCGGCGGTCATCGGGATCAGATGTCCATCTGGGCGAGGATGATGGCGAAGACGCCGTCCATGACGATGACGGCGAAGATGCCCTTCACCACGGAGATGGTGGTGTGGAGGCCGAGGGATTCGGCCGAGCCGGACACCTTCATGCCCTCGACGCAAGCGACGAGGCCGATCACCGCGGCCATCACCGGCGCCTTGGCCAGGCCGATGGCGAAATAGGTCACGGTCACCGATTCCCGCAGCAGCTGGAAGAAGGTGTCGGAGGGGATGCCGATGTAGGTCACCACCACCACCCAGGCGCCGGCGAGTGCCGAGAGGTCGGAGACGAGCGTGAGAAGGGGCAGCGTCGAGACCAGCGCGATCAGCCTCGGCACGACCAGCACCCCGGTCGGCGAGGTGCCGAGCACGACGAGCGCGTCGATCTCCTCGCGCATCTTCATCGAGCCGATCTCGGCGGTGATGGCGCTCCCCGAACGACCCGCCACCATGATCGCGGTGAGCAGCACGCCGATCTCGCGGCAGACGAGGACGCCGACGAGGGCGATGACGTAGACCTCGGCGCCGAAGGTGCGCAGGTAGAAGCCGCCCTGCTGGGCGATGATCATGCCGATCAGGAAACTCATCAGCGCGATGATCGGGATCGCCTTGAGGCCGACACGGTCGATCTGGTTGAAGAGCGCGGCCCAGCGCATCGGCTCGCGGCGCAGCACGATCGCCGCGACCGTGGCCGCCACCTCGCCGAACAGGCTGACCACCGCGACGAAATCGCCCCAGAGGTCGACCGCCTGGCGGCCGACGGCGGCGAGGAAGCGGCGCCAGAAGGCGCCGGTATCGGGAACGGGGAGATCGGCCCGGTTGAGGCCGGAGACTTTGCGCAGCAGTTCCTCGTTGCCGGCGGGAAATCCGCGCAGCTCGACCTCGATGCCGGCCTCGAGGCAGCGCCGGCGGGCGGCCTCGATCAGCCAGGCGCCGGCGGTGTCGAGCTTCTCGATGCCGGCGCCGTCGATGACGAAGGCGGACCCGCCCTCGCCCCGCTGCGGCAGGGCGCCGGCGAGCAGGCCGTCGAGTTCGTCGGCGTCGTCGACGGTCCAGGCGCCGGACAGGCGCACGAGTCGACCGTCCGTCCCCGGCGACAGCTGGCCGGCGGCCTTCCCCTGGGCCCTGGTCTGCTCGGTCACGCTCATCGCTCGGTCGTCGTCTTCCACAGGAGGGAGGGGCCGGATTCGTGGCGGGCCAATCTTGCATGCCCTGTCGTTGCCGCCAATACTGCGCCCGCGCGGGGCCGGCGGCGGGCTCGCCGTCAATGCATACGTCGGCCGAGAGGTTTCCGCTTCATGGACATCAAGCGTCCCTATCTCCTGTTTCTCGGCGACGTTCCCGACGCGCTCGCGGCCAAGACCGCGATCGGCATCGCCGAATGGCGCCCGACCTGGTGCGCCGGACAGATGCGGCTGCCGGGCTGCGCGGCGGACGCGGGCCTTCCCGACATGACGATCGAGCAGGCGGTCGCGGCCGGCGCGAAGACCTTCGTCATCGGCGTCGTCAACGCTGGCGGAGTGCTGCCGGACCACTGGATCGCGACCGTCGTCTCGGCGATCGAGGCGGGGCTCGACGTCGCGAGCGGCCTCCACATGCGCCTATCCGACGTGCCGCAGATCCGGGCCGCGGCCGAGGCGCGGGGCGCCACGCTCCACGACGTCCGTCACTCGTCCGAGCGCTTCGCCACCGGCAAGGGCGGGCGCCGGCCCGGCCGCCGGCTGCTGACGGTCGGTACCGACTGTTCCGTCGGCAAGAAATACACCGCCCTCGTGATCGAGCGGGAGATGCAGCGGCGCGGCTTCAACGCCGAGTTCCGCGCGACCGGGCAGACCGGCGTCTTCATCTCCGGGCGCGGCGTCGCCCTCGACGCGGTGGTCGCCGATTTCATTTCCGGCGCGGCCGAATGGCTGACGCCCGAGAACCAGGCCGACCACTGGGACGTCGTCGAGGGCCAGGGGTCGCTGTTTCATCCCTCCTTCGCCGGCGTCAGCCTCGGCCTGCTCCACGGTTCGCAGCCGGACGCCTTCGTGGTCTGTCACGAGCCGACCCGCGAGACCATGCGCGGCGTCGGTCATCCGCTGCCGACGATCGGCGAGGTGATCGACCTGACGCGGGCCTGCGGGCGGCTGACCAACCCCGACATCCGCTGCGTCGGCATCGCCATCAACACCGCCGCCCTCGACGAGGAGGCGGCGCGGGCGGTGCTGGCCGAGGCGGAGGAGGACTACGACCTGCCGGCGACCGACCCGGTCCGCTTCGGCGTCGAGACGCTGATCGACCGGCTGGAGAAGGAATTTCCGGTTTGAGCGCCGTCCTCACGGTCGCCGTCGAGCACTGGCCGATCGCCGGGCGGTTCACCATCGCCCGCGGCTCCAAGACCGAGGCGGTGGTGGTGGTGGCGACGATCACCGACGGCGCCGTCTCCGGGTGCGGCGAATGCGTGCCCTACGCCCGCTACGGCGAGACCGTGGAGCAGGTTCGTGAGGAGATCGCGGCGATGGCCGGCGCGGTCACGGCGGGGATCGGCCGCGAGAATCTGCGGCGGACCATGAAGGCCGGGGCGGCGCGCAACGCGCTCGACTGCGCGCTGTTCGCACTCGAGGCCCGCAAGGCGGGAGTGCCGGCGTCGGCGTTCGCCGGCCTGCCGCCGGTCGGACCCGTCGTCACGGCCTACACCCTCAGCCTCGACGCCCCTGAGGCGATGCACGCGGCCGCGGCCGCCAACGCCCACCGGCCGCTGATCAAGATCAAGCTCGGGGGTGATGGCGACGAGGAGCGGCTCGCCGCGGTGCGGGCCGGGGCGCCGGCGACCGACCTCGTCGTCGACGCCAACGAGGGCTGGACGCCGGACGTCTTCGCGGCGCGGATGGCGGCCTGTGCGGCGGCCCGGGTGGTGCTCGTCGAGCAGCCGCTGCCGCAAGCGATGGACGACATGCTGCTCGACCTGCCGCGGAGCGTGCCGGTCTGCGCCGACGAGAGCGCCCACACCGCCGCCGACATCCCGCGCCTCGCCCGGCTCTACGACGCCGTCAACATCAAGCTCGACAAGGCCGGCGGCCTGACCGAGGCGCTGGCGATGGCCGAGGCGGCGGAGGCTGCGGGACTTTCGATCATGGTCGGCTGCATGCTGGCGACCTCGCTCGCCATGGCGCCGGCGCTGCTGATCGCCGGCCGGGCGCGGGTGGTCGACCTCGACGGGCCGCTGCTGCTGGCGCGGGACCGCGAGCCGGGCCTCGTCTTCGACGGCTCGACCATCCTGCCGCCGGGGCCGGAGGTCTGGGCCTGACGTCGCGAGCCGGTGGCGGTCCGGTCAGGCGCGCGAGGGGCCGAGGCCCTCGAAGCGGATCCGGCCGGCGACGAGCAGGGCGAGGGACAGCGCGCAGAAGATCGCCATGAAGGCGAAGGAGCCGATGCCGAAGGACGCGAACAGCGGTCCGGCGAGGGCGGTGGACGCGCACATGGCGAGGCCGAGCATCACCATGTAGCTGCCCTGGGCGGCGCCGGCCCGTTCGTCCGGCACCACGTCCGAGATGAAGCGCAGGACGCCGAGGTGGCCGCAGGCGAAGGAGCCTGCGTGGAGCACCTGCGTCGCCGCGACGAAGCCGAGGCCGAGATCGAGCGGGAAGATCGCCCAGCGCACCGTGCCGACCGCGGCGGCCAGCACCAGCAGCGACCAGGCCGAGAAGCGGCGGAACAGCTGCGGCGCGGCGGCGAACAGCAGGATCTCGGCGATGACGCCGATCGCCCAGAGATTGCCGATGGCGACTTCCGAGTAGCCCCGGCTGCTCCAGGCGAGGGTGCCGAAACCGTAGAGTGCGGCGTGGCTGGCCTGGAGCAGGCCGCCGGCGAGCAGCATGCCGAGGAAGGCCGGATTGCGCAGGACCGGGGACGCGGCCGTCGCCACCGCGGCGCGAAGGCGCACCGGCGGCTTCGGCAGGATGGCCACGGCGGCGAGCGTCGCGGCGAAGGCGGCGACGAGGGCGGCATAGACCGCGTCGAGGCCGCCGCTGGCGAGCAGGGCGCCGCCCGCCATGTTGCCGACGACGAAGGTCACCGACCCCCATAGCCGCATCCGGCCGTAGGAGCCGAGGCCGGAGCGATCGAGCGACAGGGCGATGACGTCTGACATCGGACCGAAGGACTGCGCGGCGACGTAGAGGCCCGCCGTCGCCGCGAACAGGACCAGCGTCGCCGTCGAGACCTCGAACAGCAGCGCGAAGCCGACGGTGGCGACGCCGATGCCGGCGAGGACGGCGCGGCGGTCGGCGACGCGGTCGGCGAGAGCACCGAGCGCCGGCAGAGTGACGAGGCGCAGCAGATAGGGCGTGGCGAGCAGGTAGCCGATGGCGGCGGCGTCGAGGCCGCGGTCGTTCAGCAGGAGCGGAAAGTAGGGAATCAGTATTCCGATCGCGAACATCGACACGCCGAAGAAGACCGACATGCGAGCGGCTGCGGAAAAGCGAACGACCTGCGTTGCCACGATATTTAGCGTTCCATAAACTCGGCGGTAGGAATCACTCGTCGATAATCGGCGATGCCGCGTGCCGGTCCAGAGAAATGGCCTCCCGTCCGGGTGGTTCATCTTCGGCGGGGCGGATGAAGAATCAGCTACCACGGGGCCGAGCCGCCTGCCATGTCGAATTCGCAACTCCCCTCCGCGCTGCCCGAGGAAGACTATCAGGCGATCGAGAACGCGGTGATGGAGACCGAGCGGGGCCGCTGGTTCCTCGCCGAATACGCCCGCCGCCACCGCGCCGCCGACACGCTGCAGGTGGTCGACGCGATCGGCCGGCTGGAGAAGCTGCTCCACCGCGAGCGCCGGCCGGACATCGACCGGATCCGCTTCGATATCGCCGAGATGAAGGACGCGATCGAGCGGACCAAGGCCGAGATCGCCGAGATCAAGTTCGAGGGCGTCGGCGGCAGCCGCTTCAACCAGGCTTCCGACGAACTCGACGCCATCGTCTCGCAGACCGAGAGCGCGACCTCGGAGATCCTCGAGACCGCCGAGAAGATCCAGGAGATCGCCTGGACGCTGCGCGAGGCCGGCTCCGACGTCGAGACCTGCGACGCGCTCGACACGCTGACCACCACGATCTACACCGCCTGCTCGTTCCAGGACCTCACCGGCCAGCGCACCCACAAGGTGGTGCACGTGCTGCGCTATCTGGAAAGCCGCATCGACGCGATGATGGCGATCTGGGGCCTCGAGGAGGCCGAGGCCCGCGGCAAGGCGACCGGCGGTTCCGGCGGCGGCAACCCGATGGACACCCGCCCCGACGCCCATCTGCTCAACGGCCCGCAGCTCGCCGGCCTCGGCGTCGACCAGAGCTTCGTCGACGACATGATGACCGAGGCCGGGCCCGGCGGTTTCGCCGCCCACGACGCCGCGGGCATGGCCGACAGCATCGACTTCGACGCGATCGAGAGCGAGGACGACGACGCGGCGAGCCTCGCCGACAGCCTGTCCTTCGACGCCATCCTGCCGGAGGAGCCGAGCGCGGAGGCCCTCGCCGACAGCCTGACCTTCGATGCGATCGCGGTGGAGGCCGAGCCGGCGGATTTCGACGCGATCGCCCCGGCCGACGTCGTCGCCTTCGCGAACGAAGACCCGGCCGACGAGGCCGCGATCGACGAAGGCGACGCCGAAACGGGGGCGGTGGCTTCGCACGAGGACGAGGCCGACGCCGCGTCGGCCGAGGCCGCCGAAGCTTCGGGCGATGACGCCGATCTCGCCGCCTTCATCGAGGACGGTCTCGACGACGACGTCGAAGCGGTCGCCGCGCGCGACGACGCCGACGACGCGGGCGAACCCGACGCGCTCTCGGCCCTCAGCCAGGGCGAACGCTTCGCCCTGTTCGCCTGAGCGAGGCGATCCCCGGGCTGCCGCGCTCGTCGACGAGACAGTGGCCTTTTGATGAGGGGTCGAAGCGCAAGGACGGGGCGTTGAAAATCCGTGGCCGTCGCCTCGGCTTTTCCCTCGTCCTTCGAGACAGTCGCTTCGCGCCTTCCTCAGGATGAGGGAAAAGAGCAAGCCTTTGCGATAAAAGAAAAAATGTCGAAGGCCTCATCCTGAGGAGGGCGCTTTTGCGCCCGTCTCGAAGGACGAGGCCGGGAGCCGAGACGGTCGATGCCCGCCGAGACGATCGATATCCGCCGAGACGGACGGCAGCCTTCCTCAGCCGCCGAGACCGAGCGCCCGCGCCAGCATCGCGTCGTTGACGTTGCCGCCGGTGAGAACGGCGACGACGGTTCGGCCTTCGAGCGGGATGCGGCCGGTCAGCACCGCGGCCAGCGCCACCGCGCCGCCCGGTTCCACCACCAGCTTCAGCCGTCGCGCCGCGAAGGCGACGGCGTCCAGCACCTCGGCGTCGGGCACCGCGACGCCGGAGGCGAGGCGGTGGTGGTTGATCGCGAAGGTCGCGGCGCCCGGCGTGCCGGCGAGAAGGGCATCACAGATCGAGCCCGACGCGGCGGCGTTGGTTTCGCGCGTGCCGCTCGCCAGCGAGCGGGCATGGTCGTCGAAGCCTTCCGGCTCGGCGACGTGGATCGCGGTTGCCGGCGAGAGCGTGCCGAAGGCGGTGGCGATGCCGGCGGCGAGGCCGCCGCCGCTGGCGTTGACGACGAGCGCGTCGGCGACGAGGCCGAGGGCGGCGAGGTCGGCGGCGATCTCGAGGCCCACGGTGCCCTGGCCGGCCATCACGCCGGGGTCCTCGTAGGGGTGAACGAAGGTCGCCCCGGTCTCGGCGGCGATGGCGGCGGCGATGGCCTCGCGGTCCTCGCTCACCCGGTCGTAGAGCACGACGCGGGCGCCGTAGTCGCGGGTGTTGGCGATCTTCATCGCCGGGGCGTCGGACGGCATCACGATGACCGCCGGCATGGCAAGGATGCGCGCCGCGGCGGCAACCCCTTGCGCGTGGTTCCCCGACGAGCAGGCGACGACGCCGGCGGCGCGGCGCTCCTGCGGGATCATCGACAGGCGGTTGAAGGCGCCGCGGAACTTGAACGAGCCGGTGCGCTGCAGGCACTCCGCCTTGACGAAGAGCCGTCCTTCTGTCCGGTCGAAGGCGGGAAGCAGCGGCGTGCGGACGGCCTCGCCGGCGATGCGGCGGGCGGCGGCTTCGACGTCGGCGAAGGCGAGGCTCTGCGGGGCGGGGGACGACACCGGCGGGATGATCTCCGGGCGGGAAGGGGGCACCGCTGCCGCCTCCCTCCGGGCGGCGGTCATTCGGCCGCCAAGGGTTGCCCGATGGCCTCGCCGTTGGCAAGGCGGATGTTGGTCATGAACTGGCGGGCGCTCGCGGCCCAGGAGAAGGTCAGCGCGTGCTCGCGGCAGGCCTGGCGCGACAGCGCGAGGGCGCCGAGCGCGGCGCGGCCGAGATCCTCGTCGAGGACGCCGACCGGGGCGGCGCCGACGATGTCGAGCGGGCCGGTGACCGGGAAGGCGGCGATCGGCACGCCGGAGGCGAGGGCCTCGAGCAGGACGTTGCCGAAGGTGTCGGTGCGGCTCGGGAAGACGAAGACGTCGGCGTCGGCGTAGTGGCGGGCGAGATCCTCGCCGAACTTCGCCCCGGTGAACACGGCCTCGGGGTGGCGGCGGCGCAGCTCGTCGAGCTGGGGACCGTCGCCGACGACCACCTTGGTGCCGGGCAGGTCGAGGTCGAGGAAGGCGGAGAGGTTCTTTTCCACCGAAACGCGGCCGACGTTCATGAAGATCGGTCGCGGCAGGTCGAGCAGGCGGTCGCGGCGCGGGCGGAACAGCTCCGCGTCGATGCCGCGCGACCAGCGCATCAGCTTGCGGAAGCCGCGGCCGGCGAGGTCGCGGGCGAGGCTGTCGGTCGCCACCATGCAGCCCTCGCCGTCGTTGTGGAAGCGGCGCATCAGGGCGTAGAGCCAGTCGACCGGCAGCGGCAGGCGGGCTGCGACGTATTCCGGCAGGCGGGTGTGGTAGCTCGTCGTGTAGGGCAGGCCGGTGCGCCGGCACCAGCGCGCGGCGAGAAGGCCGAGCGGGCCCTCGGTGGCGACGTGGACGTAGGACGGCTGGCCTTTCTCGATCTCGCGGGCGACGCGGCCGAAGGTGGTCAGCGACAGGCGGATTTCCGGATAGGTCGGGCAGGGGATGGTGCGGAAGGCCTGCGGCGTCAGCATCGTCACCGTGACGCCCATCCGCTCCAGTTCCTCGTTGGTCCGCTCGATCGAGCGCACCACGCCGTTGACCTGCGGATGCCAGGCGTCCGTGACGATGGTGACCCGCGTCATGCGGCCGCCTGCGCCGGGTGGCCGACCACGGCCGGCGTGGCGGCTTCGGCGAAGGCGGTCCAGCGGATCAGTTCCAGACGCCCGTCGTGATGCTCGGCGAGCGCGGTGCAGCTTTCGACCCAGTCGCCGGTGTTGAGATACTGGATGCCGTCGATGTCGCGCATGGCGGCGTGGTGTATGTGGCCGCAGACGACGCCGTGGGCGCCGACGCGCCGGGCCTCGCCGCTCAGCGCCTGCTCGAAGGCGCCGATGAAGTTCACCGCGTTCTTGACCTTGAGCTTGGCCCAGGCCGACAGCGACCAGTAGGGGAAGCCGAGCTTGCGGCGGGCCCAGTTGACGCCGGTGTTGAGGTTGAGGGCGGTGACGTAGGCCCAGTCGCCGAGCAGGGCGAGCCACTTGGCGTGGCGCACGACGACGTCGAACTGGTCGCCGTGGATGATCAGCAGGCGGCGGCCGTCGGCGGTCTCGTGGATGGCGGTGTCGACCACCTCGACGCCGCCGAAGTGGGTGCCGACGTAATCGCGCAGGAATTCGTCGTGGTTGCCGGGGGTGTAGACCACCCGGGCGCCCTTGCGGGCCTTGCGCAGCAGCTTCTGGACGACGTCGTTGTGGGCCTGGCTCCAGTACCACGCCCGCTTGAGCCGCCAGCCGTCGACGATGTCGCCGACGAGATAGATGGTCTCGGCGTCGTGGAAGCGCATGAAGTCGAGCAGCAGCTCGGCCTGGCATCCGCGGGTGCCGAGGTGCATGTCGGAAAGAAAAAGGGCCCTGAAGTGTCGGGCCTCCTGCGTCGGGGTCATGTCGTCCGCCATCGGGGCAAGTGTCCCTTGCCGTCATCGAAGATGAACGGGACTTAAGACGATTCCGGTCTCAGATTTATGACAGGGTCGAAGCGCGGCGGGAACTTGCCATGCACGGGGCGCGCGGCTCGTCGATACAAGGCGATGATCGCGGGGCGCGTCGTCGCGGAGGGGCGCATCGGCGGCTGGTGGCGCCGAGGTGCCCTACGACGGAAAAAGGGCCGCGCTTCCCATCGCAAGCGCGGCCCTTCCCGGTCCTCGGGTCACCGGATCCTCAGCCGAGCTTGCCGCTGGCGTGGGCGAGCATGGTGTAGACCTTGCCGGTGTCGGAGTTCAGCGCGGCCTGGACCTTCGTCCCGTCCGGATCGCCCGCCCCGACGTCGTCGAGGTGGTTCTGGAAGTAGGCGATGTAGCGGTCGACCGACTGGCGGAACTCGCCGTCGCGCTGGTAGCGGCGGCGGATCTCGTCGAAGGTCTGCTGGCCCTGCAGGGTGTAGAGCCGGCGGGTGAAGACGTTGGTCTCGCCCTTGCGGTAGCGGTGCCAGAGATCGACGAAAGCGGTCTGGTCGATGGCGCGGGCGATGTCGACCGACACCGAGTTCAGCGATTCCTCGATCCGCGGCGGCGCCGTGCGCGGGGCTTCTCCGGCCGGGGCGCGGGCGACCTCGTCGTCGCCGGAGGCCCGGCGCAGCAGGTCGGCGATCCAGCCGCGCTCACCCTTCTCGCGCGGGGCGTCGGCCACGGGCTGCGGCAGCGGCATCACCGGGGCCGCCGAGCCGGCGGAGGAGGACGCCGGAC
>Ga0065721_10051846_pt1 | contig 13390 bp, 14 predicted proteins | sample Mesricmetagenome_FD_59108 | JGI IMG/M metagenome (GOLD analysis project Ga0065721, IMG submission 59108) | Mesophilic microbial community from rice straw/compost enrichment Sample: eDNA_1 v2 (version 2) | ecosystem: Engineered > Solid waste > Grass > Composting > Bioreactor | place: USA: Davis... | reverse complement strand
ATATGATCAAATTCTTGTACAATTATGGTTCGGTGGTAGTTTTCGATTATAGATCATTTGGTAAATCCGAATCTGGAGGTGGGATGTTAACGTCTGATAATTTGATCACGGATGCAGTCAGTGTTTGGCGGTACACTACAAATATTTTGCAATATACCCCCAATAACATTTCCTTATTCGGAGAATCCCTTGGATGTGCTGTGGCCATTAAACTGACTGCGGATTTGAGTTTGACTATGAACATGACCAATTATCCACACTCACTTATTTTGAACTCACCATTTTATTCACTGGGTTCTATGATCAAATCCACTTTCAAAAAAATTAATATTGGATTTATGGGACAAATATTAGCACCTATATTTGGGCGAGAATATGAAAATCATAAATTAATTAAACTAATTAATCATGAAACCAAAATCATTATCGCTCATAGTCCGCGAGACGAAGTGGTGCCCTACCAAGAAGGTTTACAACTTTATCAATCAATTTCGGAAATACATCCTAATGCCAAATTTATTCAAATCAGTGGTACTCATAATAATTTGGGTTTGACGGATACTTATATTTATGCTCTGGCGGATTTGCTTGCCTGAAAAAAATTGATTTATCTAATTAAAATGAATTGCGTGTATTACGTAAATTAATCCAACTGTCGCAAATACTCGGAAATTTCGATGGTGATCATCTTATTTTCATCAGATCTCATATTTTTGACCACAATTTTATTTTCGGCAATTTCATTGGGTGCTATTAGAATAACAATCTGGGCTCCAATTTTGTCAGCATAATTAAATGCTTTTCTTAAACGACCATCGCATTTCATATAAACAGTCACTGATTTGGCTCGTTTGCGAAGTTCTGTGGCAATGGTCAATGCCCGGCCATATAAATCATCAGCGTAGGATATGAGACAATAATCCACACTATTATTAATTTTTGGAAGCCTCTTTAATTCAGTTAGACCTTCAAGAATAACAATGTCTCCGCATCCGAACCCAACGGCAGGAACTCTTTCTGAATAACCATATTTTTCCAACAAATTATCATATCGACCGCCACCACAAATGGATCTTTGCCAGGATAAATTCCTGAAAAATCCCTCGAAAATCATGCCCGTGTAATAAGACAACCCTCTCACCACGGAAACATCAAATTGTAACCAATCCATAATATTCGCTAATTCGGCCAATTGGAAAATGTTGTGCATTTCTGTCAGGGTCTCGTCATGTTCATCCAAAAATTCTGTTAAATTTTCAATGTGTGTGATGTTGACCAGTTTCATGACCAATTCAATAGATTCCGTGGACAAACCAATTTCTGTCTCCAACAAATTGTACAATTCTTCGCGCGTGATTTTTTGAATTTTATCAATAATATTGAAAGCCCGTTCGATATGATCAAAACTAACACCCAATTTGATTAAAATTTTTTGCAAAATCATTCGGTGGGAAATTTTCAAAACCACATCATCAGGTGTCAGTCCCAGTTTCTTGAAAATTTCCACCATGATGCATAAAATTTCCACTTCTGATTTTACAGGTTCCGCACCAAAGTTATCCACATTTAGTTGATAATGTTCTCTTTTTCTGCCTTTAGAAATATTTTCAAATCTCCAACATTGGGCAATACTGTACCATTTAAGTGGTGGAAGAACTGATTTGTAAATGGACATGACCATTCTGGCAACTGAAGGTGTCATTTCAGGCCTGAGACACACTTCATGTTCCTCTTTGTCCGTAAAGATATACATTTCTTTCAAAATATCATCACCGCCTTTCCTTTTGTATAAGTCCGATCTTTCCAAAATGGGAGCATCATATTCACTATAACCAAATAATTGGCAAACGTTGCGCCATATATCATTAAATAACCAAGATCTAATGGCCAAATCTTTTGGATAAAAGTCTCGGGTACCCGCGGGTCCTTGTAAGGTAAGTAATTTTGTTTCTGACATGATTGGAATTTGATATAATATCAATGGGTCAATATCAACGTGTTAATATTTTTTTCCTTCAATTTTTCATACAAAAAAATTATTTGATTGGCAATCAAATAATTTTTAGACATGATCATCATCATATATGATCGGAGGAACTACGGCAGTTCTTGTTTGATGGATCGAAGTAATGTAAGAAACCAAAAAACATATCACAGTAACCGCACTATAAGCAATAGTATAATACAGCAATAATCGAAATATCCAATTATTACACACTAGGAATTCGCTTTTGTAAGATAAAAAAAACAGCACAACAACGAAATACGAACAGGAACAATCAACAATTATTCCATGCCATCCGTGATTAATATCTGTGGCAAAATTCATTACGCTTTCATTAAAATCTGAATCATTACATAAATAAGTACAACCAGGTATGCATAGAGACACAAAGATTCGCATCAAATACAAAATTAGGAGAATAATATCCAACACAAACGCATCACATTGAGTATCTGTTATAATGTCTATGACGGTAATGATAATACCCATCACATCGGCCAATATCAAAACAACATCAATCAATAAATAGTAATAGCAAGTCCTCATTTTTGGATTGACTATATAATTTTCAATATCTAATAAATGATTATTTGGTTCATAATATATTAACCAAATAGTTATATTGTCAATTTTTTTGGAAGCATAAAATGGACATTTACATTACAAAAAATTGAAGATTGGAGTAGCTAATGGGTTCATGGTTTATAATGGTATCATTCAATTAATATAGAATGAATACCTCAAATGTATCACGTTTCTTTTATTTTCTCTACTTGTGCGCTGTGAGTATTTTTTTACTGGCTGCTTTATTTGGTGTAGCAATTACCATTGCGGACTTGATTGTTGATGACGGGTGCAAATCCATTTATTCCGAAAGTATTTTTGTATTTTCGTATTTGTATCAAATATTTGCCTTGTTAATTTCTTCGGAATGTTTGAGTATTAAATGGAAACACGACACAATATTTTTCGGTTTTTTCATACCACTTTCATCTTCCATTTTCTTTCCAGTCAGCATATTTGTGTTATATCTTCATGGAAATAAAATTTCATGGTGTGATTTTTGGTTATACAAATTGACGTTGTTGTATGCAATTGGCTATTTTGTTATTTCATTCTTTTGGTGGTTATTCATTATGTTGGCCTGGCATAATCGCCGTAAAATAAATTGCCAACATATTCCCGATTTGGAAATCAACAAAAATGAGTTTGTGGTTGATAGTGGTAATGACCAATAAAAATTGACAAAAATAATTACTTGACAGGTCAATACTTATATATATAAGTATTGATCAATCATAAATAAATTATATTGGATTATTTATGTTTGTCCACGAAAATGAATAACTTTTATGTCTTTTTGACCGTTGGTCATATTATGATATTTATCGATCTAATAGGAATAATTGTTTGCATTATGGACATTGTTATGGATACGGAATGTGATGCGATTGTAATAGATGTTTTGATGATTATTTTCTATTCGATTCGATTACTTGTGTTGTCATGTGTTCCAATTTGTTATTATTTTCGCCCTGAAATTGGTTATCATAGTACAAATTTTGATGATTATGTGATTTCTTACATGAGAGAATTTAAATTCGAACATAAAATGGTCGCAACCATTTCTTGTTTTTCCCAGATATTTTTCATGATTTTGTTTTTTTGGTTCAAGAACGGATTTTCGATATGCCACCATTGGATATTTGAATTATTGGTATGTTATGTGTCGATTTATAGTGCCATGACAATTGCGTGTATTGTGGTAACTTGTTGTATTTTTTCGTATTCAAAAACAAGGACAACAGAAACTCAATCTCTCGTTGATGATGACCATGCCTAAAAAAATTGAAAATTTCTTTACTTTGATTTTCTTTAATTGAGATTCCCACGGGAATTATGAATAAATTGGTTGATTTTGTTTATTTATTGAAATTTACATCTTATCCAAAAAATTGAAAAATTTTATCTTTGGACGAGATAAACAATAATATTATTTCAATTAGTTATTAATAATTGACAATCAAGCCAAATTAAATTTTTAGTTTTTGACCACCAATAGACCCTTTTGTCTAGCCATTCAAATTAATCTCAATGGAAGGAGTTATTGAGTCGACATTTAACACCAAAAAATGTTATTACATATTGTTTTGGTCAGTTATGGTCAAAATAATAAGTATAGTGTTTACTTTTTATATTTTGGATAGCATAAAAGAATGCGATGAATGGTATAGTAATTTGTTGGGTGCTAACATTTTATTTAATTTTATGTTCGTCTGTATAACCATGGTGGGTATTGGAATTGGCATTTTAGAATCTGATGAAAAAAATGAGAACGAAACAATGGGTATCATTTTTATAATGGATTTTTTACCCAACTCATTATTTCATATAGTATTTACCATCATAAATATTAGCGTCATTAGCTATTTTGAAAAGTATACTCAACGTCCACTGGTTCTCATTGGCTATTATATTTGGAATGGGATTGTGTTCATTGCTCATGTTATTATTTTTATTGCTTTTATTATGACTGCCTATACATTAATTAAAGATAACATGCGCAAAAATATTTTGAAAGAACTTGATATCAAGAATGATCGTGATCTCAAAAAAGATTCGGATATTCATGTTGAATAAAAAATGGAACACATGATGTCTAAAGTTGCGTGAATTGCAATATTTTCAAAAAAATTGAAAAATATTCTTTTTGTTGAGTTCATATTCAACTAAAAGAATTAGTTTGTTGGTTGGTAAGACAAGACATCATGTCTGCCAAATTTTGTTCCAAACGTCGTCGTACCAAATACAAACGAATTTGTTATTTGGGTCTGCGAGCCAATATTTCGGATCACACTCGGATCCGGGTCCAAGAACCTAAAAGTAATGTAGCCAAAATTATTTATTCAAAAATTGAACATCCACTGGACAGATTTTTGAACGGGACACATATATTGAGAGACGATGCCACTATCAGCATCCTGAAAAAATCCGTTGATATTATTGAAAAATATTGGTGCCAACAATTGGAAAATAAATTTAAGTTGTCATATGGAAATTATGTAAGCAACCAATATATGTATGCCATTAAATATTTCAAACCGGAACCAAAGTATGCCGAAATAGACTTTAAATCAATTGGTTTGGAGAGAATAAATGCCATGGCTAAAAATATGACCTGGGGCGTTCTCTACTACGATGTTATGTTAGAAATCACCAAATATTTGCGCCCAATTGATGCTTTTGCTTTGGCACAAACATGTCGATCCATGTATTGTTTCATGATGTCAGATATCATTCGAAAAAATTTGGTTTGGCGTGTGCCATATTCGTTGCGACCTACCAAAACTCATGACCATGTATTGGAACAGACAGATAGTGATGATGATTTGGATGTCGGTACGTGGGATAATCCATACGAGGATGATGATAATGATGATGCAGATAGCGCGAATTATAAATTCGATCCCAAGTCTGATACTTGCCAAATAGATTCAGATTATGAATCAGATACAGAATATCAAGCTGAAATTGAATATGATCGATATCTCCAACATCAAAAAAATCAAGAAACACAAGTGATACATGGTCCTGTGTTTGCCAAACAAAAAACTGATTTATTAAGTGAAATATATTGTCAATATAATTGTTCCACTATCATATATTTGTGGAAAAACTTGAACCAAAATGATTCGATGGGATCAATCTTTAAAATCGGTCAAGCGACCATCCGAGTTTAATCGCCCCAAAAAAAATTGAATATTATTCACCAATTAATATTAGTTTATGATAAGGGAATATTAATAATTAAAAATCATGGATGGACCAATATTTAAATTAGTGAAATTTTGTCCGGTGGGTTTCTATGCACCCAATTATCCGGTGGCATTTTGCAGCTTGTGTCGTGGTAAATTGACGGATGTTTGTAGTACTTGTTATGAAAATAATTGTGAGATTTGCAGAGTTATCAACAATGACGACAATTATTACCACCAACATTGTTACCAACTTTTGAAAGAACCTACGACCAAAAAATCATAATTTGAATTGGTTGAACCGATAATTAATTAATGCTAAGATTTTTATCTTTCCATTAATTAAATATACAATGGAAAAATGTGATATTGACCATTCTGATTATAAAAATAATGGTTTAATAACAAAAATTTGGGGAGGTCCAGGATGGAAATTTTGTCATTCAATAACATTTGGTTATCCATTGGAACCAACACCAGAACAGAAAAAACATTACAAAAATTTTTTTTTCGAATTAGGTTATGTGTTGCCATGTCGTTATTGTCGGGAATCCTATCAAAAATTTATTTCCACGGGTGAAACTGCTTTGACTGATGAAGTATTAGAAAATCGTGAAACCTTAACACATTGGTTTTACAGAGTTCACCAAGCAGTTAACCAAAAATTAGACATAGATTATGGCGTTAGTTATAAAGATATGGTGGAAATTTACGAAAGTTTCCGGGCTAGATGTGGACCCACAAGCAAAGGGTGTGTGGCACCTTTGGACTACAAAGCATTCTCCTACAGAAAATTATATCAATATGACGCACCCATATTGTGTTTGGATATGGTCAAACCATTTATTGAACTGGCAGAGATACGTGGACTGCCATCGCAATATTTTAGTTTTTTGGAGTTGGCGGAGTATTTAAATGGTGATTTTTCCCAACTAAAAAAATTACCTATTTGGCATGAACGAAATAAGTTATGTCACGAACAAATTATTTATATGCAAATTAATGCCATAGACTCGGTTGAAACCAATGGACTGTTCAAGGGACTACCCACCGTAGATGAACTGGTATTGATAATGTATTGTTGTTCTAATTTGAGCAGAACAGAAGTTAGGCAACTCTTGAGAACTCTCGATAAATGGAGAAACAAATATTATAATTATTTAGGTTCACAAATTTATCTGACAAAAAATTGATACTGGAGATATACTAACTTAATAAATATTTATTTTATCAACGCACTGAGACAGGATACCAAATATATGAACACTTGGTAAAATCAACTGTCAATGGCATTGACACAACAAAAATAGTAGAATTGTTTTTGGAATTGCGCTATGATAATAAAATGGATATTATTTATTATAGTATAATAGCACACAACAAAAATATATTTTATTTGTTTATGCCTAATTTTTTTGACATTTGTGAAACTGACAAAATTAATTTGTTTGAATCGTCTTTATTAAAGGCAAGCGGGGATTTACATATGGTTCAATATTTTTTATCGAGTGGTATAGATATTACAGTCGACAATCATTTTGCCATAAAGTGCGCCAGCGACTTGGGTAATGTTGAATTAGTTAACTTGTTACTGCAATATGGTGCTGACGCTTGTGCTTATAATAATCATCCAATTTGTCTTGCCTCTAATTTATCCGTGGTTGAAATTTTATTACGTCATGGTGCAGATTTGCATGCCTACGATGATTATTTATTGAGATCCGTAGCCAAAACAAACAACACTGAATTCGCTGCTGCTTTAATTTCAATGGGTGCCAATCTGAACAGTCAAAACGGCGAGTGTCTTAGATCAGCTACCAGACGTTGCCATAAAGAAATGATTATGTTATTACTTGAACGAGGAGCCAGTATCAATGACATTGAATTGGAAGATATTTTTGGGGCTATTTGTTTGGGAAAACATGATGTTTTAAAAATATTGCAAGATCATGAATTTAATTTATTTCAACTTATGCAACGCCAACCAAAATCAACTGACGACATTATGGAAAAGCGAAAATTTTTAAATTTGTTGGTGAATTCTGGTGTGGATTTGTTTGAAGTGAGTAGCATGTTGCTTTTTGCTTTGGATAGAGCATTATGTGGCGACATGAATACCATTGATATTATATGGAAAAGATATTTTGGTTGATGTGTATTAAAATTTATAACACATACGACTATGAACCAAATTCCAACTGGATGTGTATCGAAATATAATCGAAGATTTATCTTGAATTATTTGTCTAGTTTGTCGGGAAAATTTGCCATTAAAAATTGAAATTTTTATTTTCTAACCAAATAACAATTTGACATGATCATCAAAATTATTGATCAACCATGACTCATATCAGTTGCCCTTTAAATGTCATGTTATTGGACGAGATAACATCTTTTCTAAAAAATGACAACCGATTAGAAATTTTTCGATCAAAAAATTATGGTACCAAATTGACATATCTCAAATTCTTCCTCAAACATTGCCAAACAAAAAACTTCAAACATTGGATGAAGGAATTTCAAGAAATTAAAACAAATGATATGATTTATTTGTTCAAGATGGCTGTTTGCAATTGCAATATACCAATAATCAAATATTTTTTGGATAAAAGGATTGATATTTCGGCTGACAATCATTTTGCCATCAAAACCGCTTGTCTAAATAATATGCCTGAGCTTTTGAATTTCTTAATAAAAAGAGGAGCCGACCCGTGTGCCGAGAATAATTATCCAATCATGCATACTAGCAATTATAAGATAATTGAAATTTTGATGGAACATGGCGCGGACATACATGCAAGTGATGATCATTTGTTTAGACGTTGTGTCAAGTTCGGGAACTATGATTTGGTGGAGATATTGATGTCTCTAGGTGTAAATATTAATGCCAACAATGGTGAATCCTTAAAATTGGCTATCTTGTTTGGTAACGAAAAAATTACAGAGTTGCTACTGAAAAATGGTGCCAATCTCAATGTTATTGGTTATGTTGACATTATAAACATCATACGAATGCGCAAATATAACATGATACGTTTGTTGTTAAGTTATGGATTTGATTTATCACAATCTAAATTTGAATTCTGTGACAAAAAAGTATATACTGAACTAACCGATATAATTAATTTGATGACAGAATTCGATATAAATTTGCCGGAGTTTACCAAAATGTTGTTGTTATTAGTCCATGAGGCTGGCGAATACGAAAGTCATGATGTTGAATCTATTTTCTCGGTGTTAGATCCTGGAAGCCATATTTCCAGTGATAATAACAATGATAGTGATTAAAACACTGATTGATCAAAATCGAAAAAAAAATTCAATTACAATTATGCTCATATATATATGTGCATAATTATAATAATGACGCAATATAATCAAAATAAATAAATTACCAAAAATTTAATTCACAGAACGTGAACCCAATAAACAAAGTAAACCATATAATTTTGGGAATTACACATTGTTGTTATCCCAAATATCAATGGTATTATGATTTTGTATTGTTGATGTCAATATTTTCTGATATTAAAGAAACGATGACAAAAATTGATTAATTATTTGCATGATATATAAATAAATATTTATTTACCAATAAATAATAAAACATGTCACTCCCCAGAAATATTCGTGCCAAGAACACCAATAAACATTTAAAAATAGGACCCAAACAAGAAGTTCTGAGAAAAATTAACCAACTGAATAATTTATGCGAAAAATATAAAATCGGTCCATTGACCTTTCGTGAGGCCAAGTATGTCACATCAGATAACAAAACCGCTTTTTTACATCATAGAGAAATCAAAGGAAATTTACGAGATGGAGTTCTACTTATCCAAGTCAGTGAATTGCCCGAACTCGAAGATACTACTTATGATTTGATTGATTTGGAGACAGCTAAAAAAGAACGAGACATTAAAAAAAAACAAGAAGAAGATGAACAAGCCAGAATAGAATTAGAACGTTTGCAAAAATTAGAGGCGGATAAAATGATGGTGCCATCAAACTGCGAAACAAATTGTGAAACAAATTCTGGGGCAGAAACAGTAACCGAACTAACGAATGAAAATGTCACTGAACCACAAATAGAATCTCCGGCCGAATTCGTTGATAAATCCACCGACGAAAAATCCAATGAGAAACAACCCAGTGAAGAACAACCTATTCAGGAACATAACACAGAACATAACACGGAAACTTCCAAAAAAAATCGGCGCGAAAAACCAGACAGATCATCCAAAGCCAAGAGAGAACGTGCGGTCCAACGAATGCGAGAACAATTAGCCAAACGTGCCATGCAAAATCCATTTAAACAGGCCAATAATTTAATCACCAATTTGAAATCAGTTTGTACGGTTAAAGCTTTGCATAATGTTCGTTTTCTTGATTTAAAGAAAGAAACAACTTCTATGGTCATTAATGGTGTCAGAGCCTATGAACTAATTATGCCCAAGTTATGTAAGGAAAAATATTTGTTGTTTGTGGGAGATTTACAACTGAAAAGTCAGGCGGCCCGACAAATTGATCCTGCTTACAAGGCTGATAAAGTTTATGAAGAACAACTGGAATTTTTGGAACGAATCAAAGCCATGGAGGGAAATACTGACCATGGTGAGCATGATAAGCATGATGAACACGATGAGCATAACCGTGGTGATTTCACGGATATTTTATCAGACAACGAAACAAATGAATCCAACGAAACTGATGAGATTGTCGAAACTCCTGAGCAAGAAAAAATGGGCGAACCAATAGAAAGCACTAACGAATTTGATTCTTAAAAAATTGATTTTATTATGGCAACATAACTTAATTTTTGTTGATAAGTATTAACAAAAATTAAGTCGTAAAATTTAATATATTCTAAGCAAAATCACACGCTAATATGTCTGATAAAATTCACTTGATACATGCCATTGATGATCCAGTGGATCAACATGCCTTTGGGTCTGGCAAAAATATTTATTGTTGGTTGGAACAAGGATATAGTCTCAATGATTTGCATACGTTGGAAAAACATCATATCAAAAATTTCTTGAGAAAAAATAAATATTTCGTCATCATTGTCATATTGTTGCTTCTGATTATCATATTTATGGTTGTGATCATAATTGTCAAAATATATTGAAATGTATTTGCATCGGACACTCATATTTTGACCGATAAATAATTAGCAAATAATTATTTTCTAGTTTATTATCATATACATATAGTGAACATGTCCGGAAGATATTCTTATGTTGATTTCACAAATAAACCATATATTTGGTATCATGGCACATACTGTCCGGTCCAAACATATCGACCAACTAATCAAACACCCGATAATCGAACTATTATCCGAACCAACCAATCTGACCAATATCATTCACTACCACGACCTGCCAATTATCATCATAATCAATGGCACACTGCATAAATTTTGTTCAAGAATCACATGGTATTGGTTCGCGATATAATTTTCGATTTTTGCGAGTAGGTGCCAAAGGATGACGACGAGCGGGACGATTTTTGTAATAAACACCAGCGTGACTAATAACGAATACAGGATTTTTTTTACCAGCGAATGGTTTAATAAAACCGTTAATTTTATCTAGGACATCCAGTCCCTCATAAATGTAACCAATCACAATTTGGTCCGAATCCAAATCTTTGATGAGATTGAATGGTTTGGCATTGTCGAGTGTTATCATAAAAGTGGAATCATAAAAAATTTGACCTGTTTCTTCGTCGGTGAATGGAACCAAAGAGACCAGACCTTTTGTCTCATGAGGAATAAATTCGTCGCCAAAATCGGGAGGAATGGGTTGGTCACAATATATGGTACCGGCGTTAGTTCCATCATTTTTATAAATGTCACCGGAAACCAAATAATTATTGTGTATGGAGTGATAAAATTTACATCCATCATAGGTACGCCTAATTTGTTTTTGGTAGTGATATTTTCCGTAACCCTTTGTAATGACTCGATAAGTATTACCAGCCGCAATATTGACAAAATTTTCGACACCTGCTGGAAAAATATCTCTAAACAATCTAATATAAATTCTGCCCAGTGATGTTTCTTTGAGACTAATATCCATATAAACTACTGGATTTTGACCAGAATCAGGTAAGTCATAAAGCGAATAATTCATCTTAATACAAGACAATATTATTTTTTATATATGATATAAGGTTAACTACCAATAAAAAAAATTGATAATTCTTTTGATTGGTAGTTCTATTTGATTAATGAATGAGATTATGTTAAATAACGGCAACTGATAAAGCTGCAATCATTATGTCTGTTACTTTTGTGTTTCCAAATATGCCTGACGAGTTAACACTCGAGGAAATTTTGGAAATAATTATTAGCAGAAATAAGCATCCAATTGATATTGTTTTGTCATATATGGTTAGTGTGCCCAAAAAATTGTATATGATATGTGAACTATTGAACTATGCCAAATTGCATTATCCGGATAATTCGCTTGGCATATCCACCAAAACTATAACCATTATGTTAAGTTTCAAAGAGGAAACTGACCAATATTTGGAACTTTTTACCATGATGATTGAATTTGGTAGGCGTCATGGCCAGACCATTTTTAATCACAAACATTTATATCATTTGGTCATCCAAATGTGGATGGACCTACCAAAAACTATTTCCAATGATTTCAGAAAAAAATTAATTTTGGTGGCTTTCCATGATGAATTGCCTCCGTTAATTTTACAAGAAATGGGCTCCGATATTGATACATGGTTTCTCAATATTAATACGGATCACGATATCCGTGACATGTTGGATTGGTTGTGTGATTTAGACAAAAGTAAAAAATTGTCAATTGCCAAGGAAAATCACTTGAATAATTTGGAAAAAAAAATCCAAAACGAAAAACTTTTTTACAAAGAGCATGGTATTACCCCGGAAGAAATTGCCCATAAAAAATTTAGGGCCAAACAAAAGGGAGTATGTAGATACTATCGGAACAACAAACCTTGTCCTTATGAAAATCCATCCAAAAAGGGTCTTGTGAAAGGATGTCAATTCTATCATGGTCCGATAGAACATACATATGGCATCCAACCATGCAACAAAGGTTCGTCGTGTGAATGCTTTGTCAAACGAAGATGTTTTTATTTTCACTATCCCAGTGAGAAACAACGTCAATCCACCATAAATTTTTACTCTCAGTTTGAGAAAAAAGGATACTGCTTTTGTACCAAAAGAACCCGGGCCAAGAAAATCGAAAATGAGATCGTCAACAACCCTTTTATTGTCTTGGAAAAAATTAAAGTCAATGCAGAATATGCTTATTATCAAATTCCCAAATGTTCGCATGTTGTCTCGGACGATTGTGGATCATCCAAAATATGTGGGGAAAAAATTCGTTTTATCACTTTGAAAGATGGCAAAGTGTTTGGATTTTACTGTTGTTATGAACACATGATGGCCAATGAACCTGGTGCAATTTTTCGTGTTAAATACAATGTTTTGGATGAATTATTTATTTAATTTTGTCAACATGTTTGACAATATTGAATAAATACTTGTTTATTATTCCATTAGAATGTCATCCGAATTGTCAGAAACGGTGACATTTTCTGTGAAATTTTCCGTAAGGTTTTCCGTAAGGTTTTCCGT
>Ga0065721_10005571_pt1 | contig 13395 bp, 12 predicted proteins | sample Mesricmetagenome_FD_59108 | JGI IMG/M metagenome (GOLD analysis project Ga0065721, IMG submission 59108) | Mesophilic microbial community from rice straw/compost enrichment Sample: eDNA_1 v2 (version 2) | ecosystem: Engineered > Solid waste > Grass > Composting > Bioreactor | place: USA: Davis... | reverse complement strand
GCCGGCTTATCCAGCCAGTCGCCCATGTCCAGCGTCTTGCTCTGAAAATATCCCTGCGGTTGAAAGGGAAACCATTTTTCAATATTTTGTGCAATACTCGGTGCCGGTAAAAGTAGAAGCAGATAAATCAATCGTTTCATATACCAATTATTGAAAAAAATGCCGCGGATTCATCCTGCACTGTCTGATGGAGCCATTGACTGAAACAGATGGCAGGCAGGACAGGCAAGGATGAGTAATAGCAAGTGTTGGCGTATTTTGTCGGAATTCATGAAAACGAAGTCTTGTGGAAACAAATATCTCAAAATGGTGTCTCCACGAGCTTAAAAAAGCAACGAACAAAAAAACTGATCTGAATGATGTCATTGAAGCCATCTGCCCTCCTGTTTGTATTCCTGCTATCCACTTTCACCATCGCTGCCAACGGGCTTACGCCGGTGTCGCTTTCGTGTGAATACGAGAAAAACCCGTTGGGTATCGATACAAAGACTCCGCGGCTTAGCTGGTACTACTCAAGTGAACTGAAAAATGCAAAGCAGTCTGCCTATGAAATTATTGTGAGTGATAGTCGCGAGGAAGTGCAACGCGAGAAGGGCGGTCTGTGGGCAACAGGGAAAATTAATTCTTCCAATAGTATCAATGTCCGTTATGAAGGTGCCCCATTGAAGCCGTTTACGCGGTACTTCTGGCGCGTCCGCGTTTACGATGAATCCGGCGCTTCGTCGTGGAGTGAGATTGCCTGGTTTGAAACGGCCATGTTCGATGCGTCTGACTGGAAAGCTGTATGGATTGACGACGGGAAACCACAGCCGCAAAATGATCTCGATTATTACAAGCCTGAAGGAATGCCGCTGTTCAGGAAAGGGTTTCAATCTACAAAGACCATAACATCAGCGCGTCTCTATATCAGCGGACTCGGTTATTACGAAGCTTCGCTGAATGGCAAAAAGATCGGTGACAATGTTCTCGATCCGGGATGGACCGCCTATGGTAAACAAGTACTGTACAGCGTCTATGATGTAACAAATCTCATCAGAAAAGGATCAAACACGTGGGGAATAATGTTGGGCAACGGTTGGTGGAATCCCCTTCCGATAAAACTTTTTGGCCGATGGGATATTCGGACCTACCAGGAGACAGGGCGGCCTTGCGTTAAGGCTGAAATACGAATAAGGTATACGGATGGGTCGGAGACGATCATTCCCACGGATGAAACCTGGCAAAGTACAGAAGGGCCCGTCATGCAGAACAGCGTATACCTCGGCGAGCATTACGATGCACGGCGCGAAGTCAACGGCTGGGATACTGGTGTCAATGGGAAAACTGTCTGGAGAAATGTAAGTCAAGCAAAAGGTCCTTCAGGACGTATGACAGCGCAGCTGCAGCCGCCTATCAAGGTTATCAAGGTGATAAAACCTGTAAAAATCACTAACCCCCGACCCGATACGTTTATCGTTGATATGGGGATCAACTTTGCCGGTGTTGCACGAATACGTGTTAAGGGTCCTGCAGGAAAAACCATCCGCCTGCGCTATGGCGAGGATATCTTCAAAGACGGTACCCTGAATTACTCGACATCTGTAATGACACAGATACGCAAAGGCGGTATCAAAGGCGGACCTGGCGCGCCGGAGACAGCGTGGCAGGAAGATCGGTACACGTTGAAAGGCAATGGCACCGAAGTGTGGAACCCGCGGTTTACCTTCCATGGATTTCGCTACCTCGAAGTCACGGGCTGGCCGGGTAAGCCAAAACTGGCCGACTTTGAAGGGCTGCTCCTGAGTGCTGACTTGAAAGAGAATGGTACGTTCTCCTGCTCCAATGAGATGTTCAACAAGATTCAGGAGGTTACCCGGCGTACTTTCCGTAGCAATGTCTTTAGTGTCCAGTCCGATTGCCCTGCAAGGGAGAAACTTGGCTACGGCGCTGACATTGTGGTTGTGGCAAATGCATTTATCTACAACTACGACATGGCGAGCTTCTATAGAAAGGCCGTCAGTGATTTTGTCAATGACCAGCAGCCCGATGGCGGTATCACGGAGACAGCTCCCTTCGTTGGTATTGCTGACCGGGGCTATGGCGGATATTCCGGACCTCTGGGATGGCAACTGGCCTTTCCCTACGTGCAGGAGCAATTGTATGACTTCTATGGCGATAAGGAAATCATCGAGCGAAACTGGGATGCCATTACAAAGCAGATGGATTTTCTCAAGTCGAAAGCTGTAGATGGATTGTTTCATTGGGATATCGGCGATCACGAAGCCATTGATCCGCGCGCAGAAGCCTTTTCGGCTGCGGCATTTTATTATCACCACGCTGTACTGGCTGCGAAGTTTGCCGGTATTCTCGAGAAGGAACAGGATTCTATCGAATACAGAAAACTGGCGAATAATATCAAGCGCCTTATAGTGAGAAAGTATCTCGTACCCGGTACGGGAAGATTTGACAACGCTACACAGGCTGCGCAGATTTTCGCATTGTGGTACGACCTTTCTCCGGAACGCGAGAATTCATTTAAAGTATTGATGGATGAGTTCGAACGGCACAACTGGCACGTGTCTTCAGGAATTTACGGCGTCAGGATGATGTTCGACCTGCTTCGCAAAATGGACAAGAACGATCTTGCTTATCGTGTCGCAAATCAGAAAGAGTTTCCAGGGTGGGGGTACATGGTAGAAAGCGGCGCCACTACCTTGTGGGAAAGCTGGGATTATCCCGAGCTGTTTCCATCCCAAAATCATCCTATGTTTGGATCAATCAGTGAATGGTATTACCGCTCACTCCTGGGGATCAACCCAGGCGCACCTGGCTTTGAAAAGATTATTATCAAACCTCAGCCAGCAGGTGATCTGACATTTGCAAAGGGTAGCTATCAATCAGTAAGAGGTCTCATTCGCAGCAGTTGGCAAAAGAACGGCGACTCCATTGTAATGGATGTTTCAGTTCCGGGGAACACAACAGCAGAAGTCTGGGTCCCGGTGAGGAAAGGACAGGCGGTTTATGAAAACGACGAACGGGTAGATAACGCCAGCGCTGAGGGCAACTACGTCGTCGTAAATGTTGGTTCAGGAAATTATTCTTTTACTGCAAAATAGGCCTAATATGAAGGTTTTTGTCATAGCCATTGCATTGTTTTTTGTTTCGTTTTGCGACGCTCAACCTCCGCGGCTTATCGTGCGGGGTGATGATATGGGCTACTCTCATTCCGGGAACCTGGCGTTGATCAAATGTTACAAGGAAGGTATTCAAACATCCATAGAAGTGATCGTGCCGTCACCATGGTTTCCTGAGGCGGTACGTTTGCTGGCTGAAAATCCCGGAACTGATGTCGGAATTCACCTCGCAATTACCAGTGAGTGGGACAACGTAAAATGGCGACCTGTTTCCGACTGCCCGAGTATCCGCGATGAAGATGGCTATTTTTATCCGATGGTATGGCCTAACAAAAATTATCCCGGGCGTTCCATTCGCGAGAACAAGTGGAAACTTGCGGATGTGGAAAAAGAATTTCGTGCACAGATTGAGCTGGCGAAAAAGTACATCCCCCGGGTTAGTCATGTCAGCGCGCACATGGGATGTACAGATCTCAGTGACTCTGTTCGTATGATGACGAAACGCCTGGAGCATGAATACGGTCTCGATATAGATCTCGTTCGCTACAACGTTAGAAGCGTGCGGTATGATGGGCCTTCAAAAACATTCCAGGAGAAGAAGTCCAGCTTCATGGCTATGCTTCGAAAGCTTGAAAAGGGCAATACCTACATGTTTGTAGATCACCCCGGCCTTGATAATGAGGAGTTGCGTGCGATCCACCATATCGGCTATGAATCCGTGGCAGAAGACCGTCAGGGCGTAACGTCGGTCTGGACTGACCCGGATGTCAGAAAACTCATTGGCGACCTTGGCATTCAACTCATTTCGTATAAAGATCTGGTCAAAGATTAGGCATTTCGGGTTGAAGCAAGCACAATAACCCTCGAATTTGTTCGTTGACTGAAAATGCATTGCTGGTTGCATTGCATTTAACGAACTTATTCTGATGCGCCGCCTTCCGATCCTCCTGTTGTGCCTTGCCTTTGTTCCAGTCCTGGGGCAGGATGCCCTTAACGAGTCTGTACAGGTGGAAATTGCTGGAAATGGTGTTTTCATTTCAATCAATTATGAACGCAAATTTACCAGAGGGTTTTCGGCAAGAGCCGGAGTAGGTCCAGCACCTTTTGCACTGTTTATTCCGATAAGCTTCGGTAAAACCTTCTTTCACGGGAACCATCATCCGGAAATATCAATGGGACTTACTTATGGTNTTTACGATGCCGGAAGATTTGCCGAAACAGTTAATAGAAGCCANCTCTTTNCAAGTACATTCTTTGGATACAGGTATGACAACCCCGAGAGGCGGTTNATCTTTCGGCTGGGATATACGCCGTTTATCAGGCTCACCGAACTCGCTGGNGAAAACCGCTATTATCCGTACTTCGGATGTGGACTCGGTTTTAAGTGGTGAACTCAATGACCTCGAAGGCATGAGGTGATAATATCACTGTTTTCTTCAATGGTTCTATTAGCACTTCCTGTGTCTGGTCAGTGTAATTCCAGACTATCACCGGACCATCTTCCGCCCACAACGCGTCGACATGCAGAGGTGCAGTCGACGTGGTTGCATAAAAATATCCGAAACGTCTTTTGTCGGACAGTAGCTTGAATACATCGTAAACTGGATAAGGCTCACCCTCTGCAGACAGAATACCATGTACACCTACCGCCTGAAAATAGGTGGCGCCTGCAGCCTTTGCATTTACCAATGACTTGACACTGCCGAGTGTCCAAAGTGCGCAAAACTGCTTCTGCTGTCTTGCGTCAAATCGCTCTTCCTCTGGAATTATAAAAGCAGCGGGATCAGTTGCATATGGATTATACTTGCGTTTCAATAGTACAGGCGAGACATGAACAGGAAGTTCATACAAATCAAATGCGCTTGCAACACCCCAATACGGTGCCTCAGCATTTTCGATTACGGTCAGGTCGTCAGTCGCATGTTCCTGTGGATCGACCGCGAACGTCACATAATCTGCGTCGGATTTATTCATCCTGTATCGGTTGAGCTCTGTGAAATTGAAATCTGTTCCGATCCCAAATTCAGCCCCTGGAATCATTTCGCGCAGCAGTGGGATGAAGAGAATATGAAGGTCTTTTGTGGTGAGTTCATTTTTGCTCAGCAACGTCACCTTCCTCACAGGGATGCGTTCCCTGCGCAGGAGATTTATGAACTTGTCCGTCTCATCACGGGGATCTGATGGAAGGTGCAGTGCAATCTCGAAAGGCGATTCAAGGCGTTGACCTGCTAAAACATCGCTGCTGAATATGTCCGGCCATTCCGGATTGCTCAAATCAACATCTATTCGATAGTGATCGAATTTAATGTCTTTAAGTAGTCCAAATATTTTTTCAGTGAACTCTTCGGAAGGTGACGAACCGATACCGATTTCCGGAAGTCTCAGGATGCTGCTTCCCTTCGAGATGGTGATCATATTATCGATCACAGGGGAGGGCTCACTGTTTTCGCAGTGAAATTCGATGCGCTGTGAGATTTGATCACCCTTCCGAAGCGGTGCCGGAAAGGGTAGCCGCTGAGGAGTGCAGAAGGTCTTAAACGATGCATCACCCCAGTTACGCTGGTCTTCAGTTTCAAAAATGTCACCTTCAAACTTCAGGTTATACCATTTTGCATTGATTCGCCACCTCATTCCCGTAACTTCCTTGAAAGGGGTGGCTGGGACAATTAATGTCGGGAATGCGTGTTCACTTTTCGTTCCATCGGGATGAGAAAGCACGACAGGTTCACCGATCACTCCTTTCAGCGGATGGAGTACGCAAAATCCGGCGCGGTTCTTTTTGAAATCCTCCAATACGTTTCCGTTGATAGAGAATACCAGCGATCCGTTTCTTTTTACTTGGATCGATATCTGCCATGTGATCAGCACTTTTCCGTCGCGGCGGTTGAGGGCTTCACACCTGATAGCGAAGCCATCCTGATGTTCTTCGATAGTTTCATTAACGATGGATAAGTCAACAGTTACCCAGTTTTCATCGCGCAAGGCGAAGTAAATCATTCGAAGCACTTCGTCGCTGCCGTGCTGAATGTATCGCACAAAGCCGTCTTGATAAAATAGCGTTAAGGGACCACAGGTTAGCTTCATTGCTTTATTCATTGTTTTAATGCACTCCTGGAGGAGGATAGTTTTTGGCCGCATCATCTATGATGAGAACCCAATCATGGCCATAACCCGAGTCAGGCGGGGTGAATGCAAGTTGTCCCTTATTAGGGAAACGTCCGGCGTCTTTGGTTTCTCCCGTTCTTGGATCGTACCAGTTTGCAGTTATTTCCTTTCCGGAGATCTTTGTAGTGTTTACTTTGAATGGTTTACCCTGCGCAGAGTAAACAAAGATGTAATCATTCCCGCGTGTAGCCTGTACGCGATCATTGGCGCCACGCGCGTCATCAATCAGCGTCTGGTCGGGCAAGCGATCAAACATCGGCCGTGACTCCATGAGAGCCCGAATATGCTTCATTTGAAATGCGCCAGGAAGATCGAGCGCTTCATACCATGGGAAGTGTGGTGAATTTTTTGGGACACGATCCGGCGTCCACATCTGCCAGATTCCATGGCACCCGTAGGTGTGGCCGAAAGCGCCTGCAAAGAGATCGAGGTAGGCAAACATTCGGACATCGTAAGCGCTGGATGTTCCCAGGTCTTTTGCATTGAAACACACAGGGTGATCTTCGTATATTGGTTCGCCGTCGATGACGGGTTTTATCGGTTTTCTGTTGTACACTATCTGAATGCGATCCCATACGTTGTTTTCCCTGCAATGCCCGTTCTGCATCATGTTAAAGTCAAGCCATTCATCGTTGTGAAACCATTTTGAGGAACCGCCAACTTCAGGTTCCGTTGGTTGCGGGTGAAACGTCATCAATGCTTTGTCATGACCACCAACGCCCTCAACGATTCCCGCTGCCATTGCGCGCCATATAGCCACATCGTTGCCATTGCGCGGATTTCTGTCTCCGCCAATGATCCAGATGATGTTCTTTCGGTCCTTGTACCGGTTACCTAACCACCTGCCGAAAGTTTGCGCATTATCACGATTAAAGACTTCAGGCCCTTTTCCCCAGCCCTGGTAGACTTTATCGCCCCAGGTTGGCAATAACCCGATATACAAACCAAGTTGCTGAGCTTTGTCGATGATGTAGTCGACATGCTGGAAGTAAGCGTCGCGTGGTTTTGACGGATCATTCCCTTCCAACGGCGTTTCGCCGTAGGGGTTTGGATCATTCAACCCCTCAAGTTCGGCGAGTACGACGGCCTGAATCACCGTGAATCCCTTATCAGCGCGATTCTGGAGGTACTTGTCGGCCTCTTCACGCGTAAGCCGGTGAAACAGTTCCCACGCAGTGTCGCCAAGCCAGAAGAACGGCTTGCCATCCGCAGTCTGCAGATACCGTTGATTGTCAGACACACGCAACTGGGCCGAGGCCAGCGCACATTGGAACAGGAGTACAAGTGCTATCGAAAGTCTTTTGATCATTTTTGCAACAGGGTAATGTTGTCCTGAATACAAGATAACTGAAACGGATACAGTGTCCATACTGTACTATCGGGAATTGCTGAAGATAGCTTACCTCGCAATTGCCCTGCGTAATTGAGTATCCACAGATCACTGCCCGCCAGCCTTCCGCCTGCAGCAATGACTATTTTCGATTGACTTCGCGTAATGGGATAAAATTTCAAATTGTTACCTCATTTAAGTTGATGTATTCATTTGAAATTTGGCTTATTTTACCTGAGATGTCGATACAAAAAACGGCCATGCGAACAGTTTACTTCAGCATTGCAGGAAACGCGGTGCTGGCGCTGATCAAGTGGTTGGCCGGGTTCTTTGGAAACTCGTATGCGCTGATCGCCGATGCTATCGAATCTACTGCAGATGTTGTTTCATCCTGCCTTGTATTGCTCGGCCTTCGCATCTCAAGCCGGCCCCCGGATGACAACCATCCTTATGGACATGGACGGCTTGAGCCCTTGATAACATTTATGGTGGTCGGATTTCTCATCATGTCGGCCACGATAATTTCATATCAGAGTATTCAGAATATCCAGACGCCGCATGAAGCACCGAAACCATTCACGTTAGTCGTTCTCGCCGGTATTCTGATATGGAAGGAGTTGTCTTATCGCTTCGTCATGCGCAAGAGTCGTCAGACGAACAGTTCATCGCTCAGGGCCGAGGCCTGGCACCACCGCAGTGACGCAATCACGTCAGTGGCAGCATTCATAGGGATATCTGTCGCATTGTTTTTTGGCGAGGGCTTCGAATCGGCGGATGACTGGGCTGCGCTCGTTGCCGCAGGGGTTATCCTTTACAATAGTTACCTCATTTTCCGGCCTGCGCTCAGCGAGATTATGGATGAACATCTTTATGAGGAGCTTGTCGCCAGGATAAGGGTTGTCTCTTCGCGTGTGCCTGGCGTAATGGGTACGGAGAAGTGCTTTGTAAGAAAATCCGGGATGCGCTTTCATGTGGATCTTCACGCCAAAGTAGATGGCACGATTTCGGTCAGGGAAGGCCATGATATCGCGCACCATCTTAAAGACACATTATGTGCCGAACTCCCAGAAATTGATCAGGTGCTCATTCACATCGAACCCGCGGACGTCTCGTGAAGATTTTTAGGGGCCGCTTTTCGGTTTGCTGACAATCAGGAATCAGAAACTCCCCGGCGCTGTGGTGGATTCAAGTTCAAGGTTATAGTGTACTTCCTGATCCAGCAGGGCGCAGATCATAGGCATCAAACTGCCATCTTTTGAGTGGAGCCGGATGTGGTCAGAGGTCTTGTCTATCCTTTCGCATTGACCACGGAGTGTTTCCAGTAACTCGTGTTTGTCGATCAGGTCAATCTTGTTGACCACGAGAATTCCTTTCATAAAGAGGGTATGTTACTTTAAATATAAGGTTATCAAACCGGATTTGTCAATTCCTCAGTATGAAAGAGGATTTTTTGGTAATATCGGGTTAAGGTCAGGATATCAAGTTGTCGTGCATGGATAAAGGTATCAAATCGAGGTTTGAATGGGCTCTTGAAGAACTGAGGATCCCGCCCGGTGGTACGGTCCTCGAGGTCGGACCGGGAGCAGGTATTGCATTGGAGATGATAGCCACGCTTGTGTCGGATGGTAAAGTGATTGCAATTGACAATTCTTCAGCGATGCTCTCCAAGGCGAAAGCGCGATTGAAAAAGTCAGGTTTGAGTGAGCGTGTTACTTTCCTGGAGGCCGATGCAGCCTCGGCGGACCTTTCCGGTTTCGACTTTGACATCGTGTTCGCCTTTAACGTCAGCCTTTTCTACAAGGGGGCCGGCCCATCTAATGTATTCGACCGCGTTGCAAGCGGAGGGCATGTTGGCGTGTTCTATCAGAATCCGCCGGGATCTGACAAGCAGCGCCTTTTCAACATGCTGGAGAACGTCACGGCTGGCCTGACAAGTCAGGGCTTCACGGTGCTCAAAAGGCCTGTCCTTAAATCTGTTGTAAGCGCGCCAACGGGAGGCGTAGTTGCTGTGAAGAATAGGGTTGCATGAAGGTGGGCGCGGGTTGTTACCGGTCGCCCGTGGCCTGTTGCCGGTTTGTTGAGGTATGGAATCGTCCTCCGAGCCCCGTTGTGTCACGGCACGAACGAATTGAACCGTGATCGCCCCATCAGAGATCAGAAACCTGTAATCAGAAATCAAAAAAGCGTCAGCTGCGCCTGGCGGACCATACCGCGCGAGTACTTCGAGTGGGCAAGGTCGCGGAACGTGCCCGTAATTTCATACAGGGGAGTCTGCTCGTAACGTGAAGCCACGACAATTTCCGTTCGGCCTGCCACTTTGCGGAAAAGCTGCTCTGCCAACTCCGGCGAGTTGTTCTCGCGGGAGAGGTGCGAAAGAAACACGTGACTCATGAATGCTGGCTTGTATTCCGTAAAGAGTTTGAGCGCCTGACGGTTTGATAGGTGACCCCATCCTCCGCGGATACGATTCTTGAGAGGCCAGGGGTATCGTCCGCGTTCAAGCATATCCTCGTCGTAATTCGACTCCAGAAAAACTGCATGGCAACGCTGAAAATTTTTCACCACGTTTTCACAGGCATGGCCGATATCGGTAAAGACTCCTACGTGTATCTCACCCGTTGTGACGACAAAACTATGAGGATCACAAGCGTCATGGCGCTTGGCAAACGCGGTGATCGTAAGTCCCCCTACCGTGACAGGGACAGAAGTCGAAAAGGTGTTAATCAATTCTTCACTGATCTTCAATCCGCTTGCGACGAGTGTTTTCGGTGTAATGTAAAGCGGAATCCGGTGCTTCTTACACAGCGTGGTTACCCCGTGAATATGATCTCCGTGTTCATGGGAAATGAAGACAGCCCGGACGTTCTTGATCGTGAGGCCCAGCCGTTTCAGGCGCTTTTCAGTTTCCCGGCACGAAATTCCGCCGTCGATGAGCACTGCTTCGGTGGCCGTGCCGATATAATAGCAGTTACCGTTGCTTCCGGAATTGAGTGAGGAAACCAATAGAGACATATCAGCCGTGAAATTAAAGGTAATTCGGCGCCCCTGAAGGACTGTACACCCGAATTTTTTCTGCAGGGCTGATTTGGTGACAGAAGATGTCACACGTCTTTGCATTAACAACTTGATCTGCAACGGATTGATCTGGAAACTGAAGCGAAGTCGCATTGTGGCAACGGCTGCGTCCGTCCGGGCTCAATCACCGGGAAATGGGCATGGGGATCACGGCAGTGGCCTGCACGTAAACTGGGGGAAATTTGATCAGGATGGGGCAGCAATCCAGGCTTACCGGATTCCGGTCAACGAAGCACTGTCGCTATCGGTGGGTTGCGAGGATATTTTCTGAACATCGTACGAAGCCACGGGGTACTGATGGCCTTTGATCTTCCTCTTCGCGTCTTCCTTTATGAAGATCGCACTCAATACCCAAAGAAAGAGTGCGGCCAGTTTCAGAGAGTGTCTCATAAATAAAAGTGCCCTTCGGCTTCAGGTTGGTAGATGACTTTCTTAATGCGGTAGTGTATTGCTCCGTCTGGAACCTCCCACGCGATAACGTCGCCTTCACGTGCACCCAGAAGGTCACATCCTTGCGGTGAAAATACGGAGATTTTTCTTTTCGTAGGGTCGGCATGATGGGGATAAGCCAGCGTGATGATGACCTGTGATCCTGTGTTCTTGTCTTCCAGCATCACCCGGGAGTTCATCGTGATTACATCTTTTGGGATGTTCACCTGGGTATATCGACGTGCAGTCTGTAAGGCACGTACCAGTTTCGCCATGGTCGGCGTCACATGGTTTTTCAGCTTCGCCATTTCCAGCAAACCCGTTAGGTGGTGGTAGTCCGTTATCGTTACAAGCATTTATTTTAAATTCCCCGGAAGGGCTTTGCATGAAGTATGCCAGCATGAAACGCATTTTTGGCCCGCTGGAGGCCGTTTTTTTGTTTTGAAGTGGGGAGAATTGCCCCGGGTGGCGTGAATTTACCTAGTAAATACTCCGTCAGCGGGCCGATCGTATACAAAACTGTTCCTTCTTTCTCTTGCGGCTTGTAACTTGCATTCGATATGAACTCCAAAAATGTCAACCTTGCCCTTCGCGAACGAATCAAGGAATTGAAATGCCTTTATGAGCTTTCGCGAATTGCCTGGGACAGCGGTTATGACCTCGAGAAGATCCTTACCAAACTTACAAAGATTCTCCCCGCGGCCATGCAGCACAGCACGATTGCCCGGGCACGCATTGAAATTGACGGCTCCGAATTTTTTACGCGCGGTTACGAAGCTTCGCCCGTAGCCATTCATGAGAAAGTCCACGTCGATGGAAAGACGCGAGGCACCCTGTCAGTCGTGTACGTCCGGAACAAAGGCACCGTCGGAGCGCTTACATTTCTCCAGGAAGAGCGACGACTACTAAAAACCATTTCCAGGGAGGTATCGCTCATTCTGAAGAAGGTCTCGATGGAGGAGGAGCGGCATAAACTCGAGTCAAAACTTCAGCACGTTGAACGCCTTGCTTTTGTCGGTGAGTTATCGGCAGGCATCGCCCATGAATTGAATGAACCGCTGGGACGAATACTCGGATTCGCACAACTTATCCGCAAAGGTGGTCCCTTGTCTGCCCAGCAGAACGAAGACGTGGAACGTATCATCAAGGCTTCTCTTCTAACGCGTGAGATTATCAAAAAGCTGATGTTGTTCTCCCGTCAGATGCCGCAGCAGCTGACCAGTGTTAACCTGAACGAGGTGGTTGAAAATATCCTTTATTTTATCGATGTCGGCTACCCGAAGGATTCTATTCATGTTGAGTCGATGCTCGACAAAAGCCTGCCTGAAATTCAGGCTGATGCTGTACAAATGAGTCAGGTACTCGTGAACCTCATCACGAACGCAGTGCATGCCATGCCAAAAGGAGGCACTCTCACTATCAAAACATCCCATAAAGGAGAATATGTAAAACTCCGTGTGATCGATACAGGGATGGGGATGAGCAAGGAGACAAAGTCTCGACTGTTTGAACCTTTTTTCACGACAAAGCCACTTGGGCAGGGTACCGGACTCGGACTTTCCGTTGTGCATGGGATTGTGGAATCGCACGGCGGACGCATTACGGTAAAAAGTGAAGAACAAAAGGGATCGACATTTGAAATAGCACTACCAATCCATCGGAAAAAACAACGGAAATGAGTAAGAGTCAACCTGAGATATGGGTACTTGTAGTTGATGATTCACAGGAGACTGTCGAGTTAATTCGTCGCAATCTGGAATCTGCGGGCTATGGCGTATATACCGCCGGCAGCGTTCAGTCAGCAATCACACTGCTTGAGTCGGTTTCCGTTGATTTGGTGATTACCGACCTGCGAATGCCCGATGGAAACGGCATGGAACTCGTTCGACACGTGTCTGAGAACTACAAGGGTGTCGGCATACTTGTTATCACGGGCTTCCCTTCAATTCAGGGCGCGGTCGAGTCAATCAAGATTGGGGCGGAAGAATATCTGGTGAAGTCGTTTACTGACAAGGAGCTCTTTCATGCCGTTGAGAGCGTGCTCAAGAAAAGCAGGAGACATCGGAAAGGCCACGCGGGGCCTGTTTCGCCGCATCACTTCGGCATAATCGGCGAGTCGGAAGGTATGCTGCAGGTTTACCGGACGATTGCAAAAGTACAGGCGACCGGGGCGACTGTACTGATAACAGGAGAAAGTGGTACAGGCAAGGAGCTCGTAGCCCGGGCGTTGCATTACGGCGGATCCTCCTCGAAGGCGCCTTTTGTCCCCGTTAATTGCGGCGG
>Ga0065721_10051845_pt1 | contig 13396 bp, 12 predicted proteins | sample Mesricmetagenome_FD_59108 | JGI IMG/M metagenome (GOLD analysis project Ga0065721, IMG submission 59108) | Mesophilic microbial community from rice straw/compost enrichment Sample: eDNA_1 v2 (version 2) | ecosystem: Engineered > Solid waste > Grass > Composting > Bioreactor | place: USA: Davis... | reverse complement strand
CCCGCCGATCCGCGGGGTGTCCGGCTCCACCGTGACCATATGGCGGGCGGCGGCGACCAGCATGGCAAATGACAGCCCCATCAGGCCGTAGACCACCGCCAACTCCGGATCCCACACCTTGAACACGAACATTACCACCGGTGACCAGCACGTAGAACGGCTGCAACAGCACCAGCACCATGACGCGTCCCGCCTGGGCGGCATGGCCGCGGGAATCCCCTCGCACCGTCAGGCTCAAGACTGCCGTGATGAGCGAGGAGGCGCCGAACAGCATGGTGAGAAGCCACATGTCGAACGAATCCTTGCCCGGCACGGGCGAAAACACGCCCCACAGCTTCTGCAGCGTGTAGAGGAAAGCCAACACCCACACGACCTGCCCCGCGGTGGCCCACCGGCGCCATTTCCTGCGGATGAACATCACCGAGAACGGGCGCATCTCCACCACACGGACCGTGCGGCCTGGAACGTCGTCCGCCGCGTCGATGCCGAGGACCGCCGCGACCGCACGTCGGCTTTCGGGGGACGCGTGCCCGCCCGTCTCCAGGCGGCGTATGGTGCTCACCGACACGCCCGATGCCGTCGCGAGGTGCTCCTGGGTCATGGCCGCGGCGACGCGGGCCTGGCGGTACTTGTTCGTCATCTGTGCACTCCGTGGCGCCGTCCCGATGGCGCCCTCCACCCTGGTTTCGCGACAGGGGCGGGGATTCGTCAACCGACCGTCCCGGGTTGAGCGCTTTTTGACCGCCCCGCCCCGGACCCGGCCCTACAGGCTCTCGGGAACGTTCCGGTCCAGTTCCTCGAGCCACGGCGCCGCGCTGCTGTCGGACGGCGCGCGCCAGTCGCCCCGCGGCGAAAGGGAACCGCCTGAACTCACCTTCGGGCCGTTCGGGACCGCGGACCGCTTGAACTGGCTGAACCCGAAGAACCGCTGCAGGAAGACGCGCAGCCACTTGCGGATCTCGGCGATGTCGTAGGCCGTCTTCAACGCGTCCGGGAAACCTGCCGGCCAGGGGCCATCGCCGGCGTCGCGCCAAGCTTGGTAGGCCAGGAAGGCGACCTTGGACGGGCGGAAGCCGTAGCGGACGATATAGTGGGCGTTGAAGTCCTGGAGCTCGTAGGGTCCGATCCGATCCTGCGTGCTCTGGATCTCGCCGTCCGCGCCCGGCGGCACCAGCTCCGGCGAGATCTCGGTGCCGAGGATGTCGAGCAGCACCGTGCCCACCCCCTCGTCGAAGACGCCGCGCGCGGCAACCCACCGGATCAGGTACTGCATCAGCGTCTTGCTGACGCCGGCGTTGACGTTGTAGTGGCTCATGTGGTCGCCGACGCCGTAGGTGCACCAGCCCAGGGCGAGCTCCGAGAAGTCGCCGGTACCGAGCACGAGGCCGCCGCGCTGGTTCGCGAGACGGAACAGGTAATCCGTGCGCAGGCCGGCCTGGACGTTCTCGAAGGTGACGTCGTAGACCTTCTCGCCGGCGGCGAAGGGGTGGCCCATCCGCTCCAGCATGGCGCCGGCCGCGCCGGTGATGTCGATCTCCTCGCCGGTGATGCCCAGCGCCTCCATCAGCCTCCAGGCATTGCCCCTGGTCCGCTCGCCCGTGGCGAAGCCGGGGAGGGTGAAGCCGAGGATGTCGGTGCGCGGCCAGCCGAGCAGGTCGAATGCCCTGGCGGCCACCAGCAACGCCTGGGTGGAATCGAGGCCGCCGGACACGCCGATCACCACCTTGCGGATGCCGGAGGACGTCAGACGCTGCGCCAGCGCGTGGACCTGGATGTTGTAGGCCTCGTAGCAATCCTCGTCGAGGCGCGCCGGATCGGACGGGACGAACGGGAACCGCTCGACCACGCGGCGGAAGCCGATGTCGCCCTTCGGGATCTCCTGGCCGTAGGTGACGCGCCGGTATGGCGGCAGGTCCTGCGCCTCGCGGCAATCGTTGAAGGTCACGGTGCGCGTCCGCTCCTGGCGGATGCGCTCGAGATCCACGTCGGCGACGATGAGGCCCGGCTCCCGCGCGAACCGCTCGGATTCGGCGAGCCTGGCGCCGTTCTCGTAGATCATGGCCTGCCCGTCCCAGGACAGGTCGGTGGTCGATTCCCCGAGCCCGGCCGCGGAATAGGCGTAGGCCGCGATGCACGAGGCGGACTGCGACCGGCAGAGCTGGCGGCGGACGTCGGCCTTTCCGATCGTGATGTTGCTCGCCGACAGGTTGAGGAGCAGGGTGGCGCCGGCCAGGGCCGCCGAGGTCGACGGCGGTAGCGGCGTCCACAGGTCCTCGCAGATCTCGATGCCGGTCACCAGCCCGGGGATGTCCGTGCACTCGAACAGCAGGTCCACGCCGAACGGCACCTTGTCCCCATACACCTCGATGCTCTCGCCGCGGATGCCGGCCCCGGAGGCGAAGTGGCGGCGCTCGTAGTATTCCCGGTAGTTGGGCAGATAGCTCTTGGGCACGACGCCCAGAACCCTGCCCTTGTGGACGACCATGGCGCAGTTGTAGAGCCTCCCGTCCTTCCGGAGCGGCGCGCCGACGACCAGCAGGCCGCGCACGGCGCGGCTGACGGCCATGATCTTGCGCAACGCCGTCATGCAAGCCTCGAGGACCACGTCCTGCTGCAGGAGGTCGTCGATGGCATACGCGGAGACGGACAGTTCCGGGAACAGGGTCACCACCGCGCCGGCGTCGTCCGCCCGGGTCGCCAGCGAGACGATCGCGTCGGCGTTGGCGGCGGGGTCCGCGACACTGACCGCAGGCGTACAGGCGGCCACCCGGACGAAACCGTGGGCATAGGCGGAAAGGAAGTCCATCGTTGTCTCCGAAAGGCTGTCTCCGCCACAAAGCCCCTCGGCGGGCGCGGACGCAAGCTTTCCGATGGAGCGCGGTTAACGGCTCAGCGGTTGGCCGGGCGCGGGCGGGGGAACGGGATGGTCACGCCGCCGGCTTCCACGGCGGCGACCCTGGAGGCCGGGCGAGGGATCGGCATGGGGACGTCGACCAGGGCGACCGAAGGGGTGGCGGCGGGGGAGGCTTCGGCGGTATCGCCGACAAGGTAGCTTTCGAGCGGCAGGAACACGCCCAGGGAGCGGGCGGCGGTGCCGGCGGGCACCAGGGTGCTTTGCCAGGAAATGGTCCATTCGAGGCCCTGGCCGACCTGGGGGCCGTAACGCTCCACCACGCCCTGCGAGGCCTCGCGGTAGTAGGGGGAGTCAACAATGGCGTTCGCCGGTACGTATGCGGCCATCACCAGGGCCGAGGCGAGGGAGCCGATGGCGCCCATGCGCAGGATGAAGCTACGGCGGAGCAGGGCGGTGATCCCGATGCGCGAGCGTTTGGCGCTGAGGATGATGTAGGCGAGATAGTTGGAGAGCTTGAGGAGGTGCCCGGCGGCACCGGCCAGGGACAGCGACAAGGCGAGTACCGGTACCCATACCGAGCGTACCGCGGCCTGCGCTACCTCGTCGAATTTCCGGCCCCTGCCGAGCTCGGACGGGTCGCCGGTGTATACGGCGCGCAACTCGCGGGAGAAGCCCGCCACGTAGGCGCGGTACAGGCGGTCGAAGGCCTCGCCGTGCATGTCGGGGACGACCATGCCGTCATAGGGTGCGAGGCCGAGGTCCTTGCGCATGCCTTTCTGGACGGCCCCCTGTTTGAGGAACGTCTCGAAATCCTCGACCTCGGGGGTCATGGGCTCCCCCACGATGCGGGTCACGGCGTCGTTGTAGGGACCGTCCACCCGCGGCATGAGTTTGCCGAACGCCTTTCGCTGGAAGGTGACCTGGTCGGTCGGGTCCCAGTTGTCGGGGACCGGCACGCCGGCGTTCTGCACGTCCGAAACCACGCGGCGCACCGCGCGGGCGGTGGTCCGGCCAGAACCGATCACGCCGTGGTAGCGCATGTTCTGCACGTGCCGGTTCCAGCCGCGCTCGACCTCGTCCCGCACCGGCCCGAGCGCCCTGGTGCGGGCATGCACGGCCTCGCGGTAGGCGATGAACCGCTCGCGCCATACCTCGATCACGCCGTCATAGGCGATGTCGCGGAAATCCTGCTGCGAGGGGACGAGCTTGTCCACCGCGGCGGCGATGACGGCGTCGCGTCCCGACACCGTGCGGTCGAGGACGTCGGGGTCCTGCATGGAAAGGAACGGGAACAGACCCACGAAGGCGCGCCAGGGGCCGTCCCCGGTGGCGCGGGCGGAGGGGTCCACCCCTTCCACGCCGGACGAGAACAACTCGTTGCGCACGGCCACGGCGGCCAGGGCCTGCTGGCGGGTATGGGCCGGGGCGTTGGCCGCGATCTGGTCGACCAGGGCCTTCTCCCCGTAGTACACGCCGCTGACGCACAGCGCGGCGCTCAACAAACAGGCCATGGTCGAATACGCCACGCCCCGCTTGCGCGCACGGTAGCGCGGGATCTGCCAGCCCCACACCGCCAGGGCCAGGGCGGCGCCGGAGATGATCCGTCCGCACTGTTCGGCGCGTTCGATGTCGGCGTGGTCCGCTTCGCTGCCGAGAAGCTGGACCAGGTACGCGGCGAACGGCACCTCGACCAGCAGGTAAAGCACGGTCAGGGCAGTGAGGAACAACAGGTAGGCCGGTACGGGACGGGGTTCCCTGGACGCCTGTCGGTCGGTTCTCGCGGTGCGTTCGGTCAACGGATCGGTTCCCGGCATGTGTGTTCGAGCGTGCAATGACCTTACCGCCGAACCGTTTACGTGCGGTTAACGGGAGTGCGGTAAGGATAGCGCCAGGAAGCCGTGCAGTACACGGCAATGGAGATTGACCGCGGCGGTGGCGTTTGGGATTGTCGCCGCGGAAAACCAGAGGATTCTTCGACAATGCAGAGCCAGCCAGCAAGGACCGACGCCGAGAACCGGCGGTTGCTCGAGCAGGTCATCCCCACCTACGAGCGGCTGAAGACGGAACGCATTCGCAACGAGGGCGAGGTCGAGCGGTGCGAGAAGGCGCTGGCCGACGCGCTGGAGGCGGCGCGCCAGGAACTGGGCACGGACGACGCCGCCGAACTCCAGAAGATGGTGGAGGAGGCGCAGGCGCAGAGCTCCACGGCCACGGACCTGTTCGTCGAGGCCGTCCGGCTCGTCGATTCCGGGGTCCGCCAGGTCGGCGGCAACTGACATGAACTTCCGCATGCCTCCCGGACGGGCGGCGACGCCCAAGCCCGGCGCCGGCGAGCTCGAGAAGGTCCGTGGCGCCCTCAACCGCGCGATCGGCACCCGTGACGCCCTGCGCGCCCGCCACGACGCCCTGGTGCGCGACGTGGGTCTCGCCAAGGGCAGGCTCGCCCTCAAGCCCGAGATCGAGAAGTTCATCCAGGAGTGGCAGGCGGACATCTACCGCCAGAACACGCACAGCATCGAGACCTTGCTGACCACGATCGCGCGCGACATCCTGCCGGGCGCGACGCCCATCGCGCTCGACCTCAGCACCCAACGCGGCCTGCCTGCCCTGGACATCTCCTCGGTCGGCGCCGGCGGCGCCCGCGAGGACATCTACGAGGACCAGGGAGGGGCCGTCAGCAACGTCGTCAGCCTCGGCCTGCGGCTCATCGCCGTGGTCAAGTCCGGCGGCAGCCGGTTCCTCGCGCTGGACGAGCCGGAATGTTGGGTCAAGCCCGACCGCATCCCCGCCTTCTTCGAGGTCCTCGGCGACGCCTCCCGGCGCCTGGGCGTGCAGACCCTGTCCATCACCCACCACAGCGACGTCGCCAATTTCGGTCCGGACGTCCGGATCGGCACGATCTCCCGGTCCGCCCCCGAAACGTCGGTGATCACCTGCGACCAGCCCGAACACCCCTGGTCCGACGACGAACCGGGCATCCGGTATATCCGGTTGCGCGACTTCCAGGCCTTCGAGGACACCACCGTCAGCCTGTCCCCCGGCGTGAACGTCATCGTGGGGACCAACAACTACGGCAAGTCCTGCGTCATCCGGTCCCTGCGCGCCATGTTCTACGGCACCCTGCGCGACACGCTCATCCGGCACGGCAAGCCAACCATGAGCGTGGAGATCGGCCTCGCGGGCGGTCGCACCCTGAGCCTCGTCCGGCAGCGCCGCGGCAGCCCCAAGAACCTGTGGACGCTGAGGGAGGCGGACGGGTCCACCGTGGTCGAGGACGGCGAGACGCGCCAGACCGACGGCAACAAGCCACCGGCCTGGCTGGACGACCTGCTCGGCATCCATCCAGTCGAGGACCTCGAGATCCACCTGACCTTCCAGAAGGAGCCGGACTTCCTGATCGACCAGCCCGCCTCCAAGCGCGCGGCGGTGCTCTCGATCGGGCAGGAGTCGGGGTACATCCACGACATGCTGGCCGTGCAGAAGGAGAACAACACCCGCGACGCCGCCCTGGTGCGCCAGGGCGAGGCGGAACTGGCCTCCGTCCTCGCGAGCCTCGAGGCCATGGCCGGACTGGACGACCTGTCCGCCCGGCTCGACGAGGCCGAGGCCCTCAACGAGCAGGCCCGGCAGTGGACCACCTATCTCGAGGGCCTGCGGGACGTCCAGCGTACCCTCCTGGACCTGCGCGCCCAGGCCGACCGGGCCAAGGCACGCCTCGCCGCGTTCGCCGACCTGCCTTCCGACGAGGCGCTCGCCGCCCTGCGCAAGGACCTCGACACCGCGGCGCGCCGGGAGGCCGTGGCGTCGGACCTGTCCCGCGCCAGGGCCGCCCTCGCCCGCGCCAGGGACCGTGCCTCGATCCTTTCCGGCCTCCCGGAGGCGCCGCCCAAGCTGGCGTCTACCGACAGGATCGAGGCGGCGATCTCCCGTATCCGATCCGCGCGGCACGACCTTGCGGTGGCGACCGCCCGGCGCGAGGCGTTGTCCGGGCTCCCGGAAGCCGTGCCGGCACTCGGGGGTGCCGCCCCCGCGGCGGACGCCCTCGCCCGTATCCGGAAGGCACAGGACGACCTCGAGCGCGCCCGCGCCGCCGCCGACGCCACGGCGGAACGGGAACGCGCCGCCAGGGCCGACCTCGACGCCGCGCTCGAGGCGACGGGGTCGCGCTGTCCCACCTGCGGCAGCGCCGTCGACGCCGACCGCCTGCTCTCCCACAACCACGCCGCATAGGACGCCGCGATGATCCTCGACGGACAACGCCTCTACGACGAACCGATCGCCTGCGACGGCCTGCTGATCGTGGGCGACCCCCACGTCACCTCCAAGCGCCCGGGGCGCCGCACCGACGCGAACTGGCCGGACCCGGTCCTGAACAAGCTGCAGGCCTGCGCCGACGTGGCACGGGAACGCAACCTCTATCCCGTGTTCCTGGGCGACCTGCTCGACGAACCGGTGGAGAGGAACGAGGCCCTGAAGACGCGGCTGATCCGCATCCTCAAGGCGTTCCCCATGATCCCGCTGGGCAACACCGGCAACCACGACATCCAGAACACCGCCCTGTCGGACGGCGACACGCTCGCCATGCTGGCCGCGGGCGACAACATCGACGTCGCCAACGTCAGCGGGCCGGTGTGCGAGTTCCTGGTCGGCGGCAAGCGCCTGGGAGTCGGCATGACCCCGTACGGGCAGGAGATCCCGCGGGACGTCACCGGACTGTTCCCCGAGGCCGACGCGGTGCTGTGGTTCACCCACCACAACATCGCCTTCGAGAAGTCCTATCCCAAGGCGGTGGAACCGTTCGAGATCCTGGGCTGCAAGCTGGTGGTCAACGGCCACATCCACTACACACAACCCCCGGTGCGGGCCGGCGGAACGCTGTGGATGAACCCGGGCAACATCGTCCGGCTGTCCACGGACGTCATGGACCACGTCCCCTCCGCATGGATCCTCGGCGGCGACGGGCGGATGACGCCGGTCGAGCTGCCGCACGAGAAGGGGGTCTTCGACCTCACCGGCAGGCTGGTCGACGCCATCCACGAGACCGAGCTGGTGCGGGAGAAGGAAAGCGCCTTCGTCACGCTGCTGCAGGCCGAGACCACGACGGACATGGCCAGGAGCTCGGACGGTTCCCTCCTGCGCGAGGAACTCGAGGCGAAGTTCGAGCGTGACAACACCCCCGAGCGCATCCGCGGCCCCTTGCGGGCGCTGCTGACGGAAGCCGCCCAGCGGAGGTCCGCGGCATGATCGGCAAGCTGCGCGGCATCGTCGACGAGACCGGCGAGGACTGGATGATCCTCGACGTGTCGGGGGTCGGGTACCTGCTGGGCTGCTCGACCCGGACCCTGGCCGCGGCCAGGGCGGGCGAGGAGGCGGTCCTGTTCGTCGAGACCTACGTGCGGGAGGACCAGTTGCGCCTATTCGGCTTCCCGAGCCGCACCGAACTCGAGCTGTTCCGCCTGCTGCAGACGGTCCAGGGCGTCGGCGCCAAGGTGGCGCTCGCCATCCAGTCGATCCTGTCCCCCTCCGAGCTGGCGACAGCGGTGTCGCTGCAGGACAAGGCGATGGTCGCCAGGGCCAACGGCGTCGGCCCCAAGGTGGCCGAGCGTGTCGTCACCGAACTCAAGAACAAGGTGGCCGCCTTCTCCGCTTCCGTCCCCGGCCAGCCGGCGGTCGGCCAGATGTCCAACGCGGCCACCGACGCGGTGTCGGCGCTGGTGAACCTCGGCTACGACAAGACGTCCGCCGCCGGCGCCGTGGCCAGGATCGCCGCGGCGGAAGGCCCGGACGTGGCCGCGGAGAAGTTGATCCGCCTCGGCTTGCGCGAGCTCTCCGGCGCCTGATCAGGCCGGCAGGGGCCGAGCCCCGGCATGGCCCACGAAGGCGACGCCGGTGTTGCGGAGGAAGTTCTCCCGCTTGGTGTCGTCGGAAAGCTGCCCGAGGACGGCGTCAAAGCCGGGTACCTCGCACGTGAAGGGCCGTTCCCGTGGCGGCGCGTCCGGCAGCGTGACGGCCAGCCTGTACCGCCCGCCATGGTCGACGAGGCTGACGAGGCCGGAGACCGGACCGGCCTTGCCTTCGGCGGCTACCCCGGCGTCCCAGGAGCGCACGAGCCGGCTCGCCAGGAGCGTCGCCGCCTCGCCCGGAGAGATACGGCACAGGTCGGTATAGTAGGGGCTGATGCCCTGGGCGGGGTAGTCGCGCTCCATCAGGAACAGAGCCTCGCCACGGCGGCGGACATGGAGACTACGCATCAGGCGCCCCTGAAGGCGTTGGCGGCCTTACGGGCGGCGATGTCGCACCTGGTGTTCTCCGGGTGGCCGGCATGGCCCTTGACCCACTGCCAGTCCACCTTGTGCCGGGCGACCGCTGCCTCGAGCCGCTTCCACAGGTCGACGTTCTTGACCGGCTCCTTGGCCGCGTTGAGCCAGCCGTTCCGTTTCCAGTTGGCGATCCACCGCGTGATCCCGTCCCGGACATAGGTGCTGTCGGCGTGCAGGACCACGTCGGCGCCGTCCGGCAGGCTTTCCAGCGCCGAGATGGCGCCCATCAGCTCCATGCGGTTGTTGGTGGTCGCCGCCTCTCCCCCGGACAGTTCCGTTTCGACCCCCTCAGCCCGCAGGATGGCGCTCCACCCGCCGGGACCGGGATTCCCCAGGCACGAACCGTCCGTCCAGACATGCACCACAGCCATCGCTCTCTCCGTGTCCGTCAGCCTGCCCGAATCGGGCACATCGGGATGTTACGCGACGCTGTCCCGCCTGTCCCGGTCAGGGGGACGGCGCGTCCAGGTCGAAGGTCTCCCACGGCTCGCAGCGGATCACCGTCGCCGCCTCGGCGAGATACTCCCACATCGGCCCATCCGGGTGCGCCTCGCCCGCCCAGTAACGCAGGGCGCAGTCGCGGACCTCGTCGTCCTCGGGGGATGCGCCCTCGGACAAGAGACAGGAGATCCGCGATCCCCACTCCATGTCGTGGCGGCTGACCTCGCCGGAAGGCTCCACCTCGGCGCAGAAGTCGGTCACCGCGCCAGCGGCGTCAAGGTCGTCGATGTCTTCCACCATGAAGACCGCCTCGCGGTGCGGACGGCACCCCGCCGGGCGCCAGCGCTCGAGCGGGCCGTAGAAGTCGCTCGCCGCCCAATCGGCCTCGTAGGCCTCGCCGCGCGGACGCAGGACCGTGCCGGAATCGAGATGGACGCCGGAGCCGTGGAAGAGCCTGGTCATGGCGAAGGCACCCCCGCTGTCGCCTCGGCCTCGGCCACGGGCTCCCGGTCGGGATGCTCGCGCTTCTGCCCGGAGACGAGATAGGCGCCCTGGCTGCCGTGCTCCCAGGCCTGGGCCGCCACGACGTAGCGGTGGTCGGCCGCGGCGGCGGAGGAATGAATGAGATGGAACCCGCGACCGGCGTCCGGGCCGAAGGTGTTCATGTCCAGCTCGGCGCAATAGGCATGGAGGCGGACGGCGGCGGCCCGGTCGAAGCCCTTTGCCAGGGCCCGCGCCGTCCGGACGATCCGCACCCCCGCCATGATCCCCACCGAAAACGTGGTCCGCTTCTCGCCGGCCACGGGAAGGGACGAGACCTTGTCCAGCCACGTCCGCAGGAACCGGTCGGTGGGGAATTCGGCGTAGTCGAGCTTGCCCGACTTCACCAGCCAGGCGCGGAACAGCCCCTCCACGGAGTCGAGCTCCTCCTCGAGCCTTTCGGCCCGCGAGATCCTGCCGCTGCCGGCCAGGATGCCGTGGGAAGCCGGGTCGACCGAATGCACGCGGAGGTCGACATTGTCCGCCTCGGCCCGGACATACAGTCGGGCGAGCTTCTTGCGCCCGAAGCGGACCACCGCCTCGACGCGTCCGGCATAGGGGCTGGTCTCGTCGGTGACCTTGAACCCGAGCCGGGACAGGATGGCCCGGACGTGCTCGAAGACGTCCTCGAAGGCAGGTGCGCCTTGGTCCACTCCGTCCTCCTAGCGGAACGCCGCGGCGTGCGCGAAGTCTGGCTCCACCTCGCGCCCGGCGGTGTCATAGGTGAATTCCGTCCCGTCCCCGCGGCGGACGGTGCGGCTGCCGTCGTCGTGGAACTCCACGGCGGACGGTCCGGGCGGGAGGTCGGCTGCGGGGACCGAGACCGAGAAGGCGCGCAGGGACGCCGCGACGTCGGGGTCGATCGAGGTATCCATGTCGAGCCGCATGGCGACGAACCGGCGCAGGAGCACGGGGTCGAAGGCGCGGCGCCCGAACCCGGGCGAGGGCACGTCCGCGGCCATCATCGACAGCACCTCGCCCTCCTCTATGCCGGCCTTGTAGTCGCGCGGGGAGCGCAGGGCGTCGTGGACGTCGGCGATCTCGACGATCCGGGCCAGGAACGGGATGTCCTCGCCGGCGAGGCCCTCGTAGCCGTAGCCATCATATCGTTCGTGGTGGTAGCGGGCGACCTCGACCGTCTCCGGCGGGATGCCCCCGACGCAGGCGAGCAGGTCGGCGCCGAGCCTGGCGTGTTCCTGCATGTGCGCGCGTTCCTTGTCGTCGAGGCGCCCCGGCTTGCGGAGCACCGCCGGATCCACGAGGGTCTTGCCGACGTCGTGCATGCGGGCGGCGAAGGCCAGGACCTCGAGGTCCCGCCCGCGCATGCCCAGCGCGGACGCGAGGTCGCGGGAGGTGGCGGCGACGCGCTCGGCGTGCTCCGCGACATCCCGGCAGCGCTCCCACTCCCTGGCCGCGATGGTCGACACCAGGATCGCCGCGTCGGCGGGTACGGCAAGGTCGGCTGTGCGGGGAAGGGTTGAATCTGCCACGTGTGGATCTCCTTTGCGGGAGTGTGGCCGATACCGGCGCAAGTTTCAAATCCGGAAGGCCCGGACCGCACCCGGACGACGGCGGCGCACCGGCAAGGCTTCTGCAGAAATCCATGGGATCTCACCACCGAACTTTACAATCCTTGCTTTTCGGCTGAAGCTTTCCGGCACCACAGGCGGATTGCGCCGGCACCACCGCCCGACCCGGCAAGGGAACAAGCAATGGATCCGATGGAACACATCACCCAGCTGGACGAGCTGAACTTCAGCGACCTCTACATCCGAATCGACATGCGGTCGCCCAGCCGCTACCGGATCGGCCCCAACCCCGAGGGCCTGCTGGGCAATTTCCGCGTCCCGCAGGAATACGAGGGGCAGATCGACATCATCCGCACCCAGATCGAGAAGTCCCAGACCAGCGAGGGCACGATCACCCACGACAGCATGCGGCTGCGCTACTCCACCGCCCACGTCGTCAACGACCAGAAATGGGCCGCCATCCGCCGCATCCCCCTCGACGTCCCGTTCCTCGACGACCTCGACATGCTCCCCGAGGCGCTCAACGTCATCCGCGGCTGGAGCCGCCGCCGGGGCGTGGTGCTGATCGGGGGCTCCACCGGCGCCGGCAAGACGACCACCGCCAGCTCCATCCTCCAGGACTTCCTCTACGGCACCGGCGGCACCGCCGTGGCCATCGAGGACCCCCCGGAATACCTGCTCCAGGGCGAGGTCGGCGACGCCGGCGCCTGCTACCAGATCGAGGTCCGGGACGACGACTGGTCCTCGGCGGTCAAGACCGCCCTGCGCTGGCGCCCGCGCTACATCTTCATCGGCGAGATCCGCACCCCCGAGGCGGCCAACCAGGCCTTGCGCGCCTCGACCAGCGGCCACCTCGTGCTCGCCACCATCCACGGCGGCTCCGTGGAGGAGACGGTGAACGCCCTGCTCAGCCTCAACACCGCCGCCAACAACATGCGCGAGACGGGACGGAGCCTGCTGGCCGACAACCTGGTCGGCGTCATCCACCAGCGGCTCGGCGTCCACGGTCCGGACCTCGACATCCTCTCGGTGCCGAGCGGGCGCAACAGCGGCGAGCTCCGGCAGCTGCTCCGGGACAACCGCCTTTCCCGGCTGCAGGAATACACCACCGCCTACCTCGCCAAGCGTCCGCCCGTCCGTCCCGCGCGGGCCTGAGCCCTCCCTGACGGAAACGAAACAGCCCCCGGACGGAGACCCGTCCGGGGGCTTTCTTGCGGGGGCTGCCTTGAGAGAGGCGTCAGTCCCCGCTAGCCGGTGCCTCGAGGTAGGCCGGCGCCGCGTCGGACCGCTCGGTCCGGGGCGTCTCGTCCTGCATCCCCATGAAGCTCAGGAGTTCACCTACGGCGTTGGTGAGGACCTGGTCCTCCTCCTGCATCGCCCTGGTGGTGTTCTGTGTCTGGGTGATGAGGATGCTGATGCCCCGCACGAGGCTCTCGTTCTCCGTCATCACTTCCTCGATCCGGGTCCGGAGCGAGGCGACCTCGTTCCGCAACCCTGCCTCGAGCCGGGCCGATTCCTGTTCGACCCCGTCGATCGATGCCTTGGCCACCGCCTTGACGTCGTCGATCTCCTTCTCGGCGGCACGGCGCACGTCCTCGAGCTCGGCCCGGTGGCGTTCCTCGGCTTCGGCCAGCGTCGCGTCGGCACGGGCCTGCAACTCCGCTTCCGCCGCCTCGCGCTCGGCCCGGGCCGCCGCCAGCGCGGCCACGCCT
>Ga0065721_10051844_pt1 | contig 13400 bp, 14 predicted proteins | sample Mesricmetagenome_FD_59108 | JGI IMG/M metagenome (GOLD analysis project Ga0065721, IMG submission 59108) | Mesophilic microbial community from rice straw/compost enrichment Sample: eDNA_1 v2 (version 2) | ecosystem: Engineered > Solid waste > Grass > Composting > Bioreactor | place: USA: Davis... | reverse complement strand
GCAGATCCAGGAGCGCGGCGTGCTTGACCAGGTCGGCGAAGTTCCCGGCGTGAAAGGCGTGGCGATAGTTCAAGGGAGCGTCCTTCCTGCGAGAGGAACCGGCGACTTGGCGCTCTCGTTTGAGCGGCGGTGCTTCCTGCCACTTCCGGCCATTTTCCAAAAGGCGCCTTCATGCCTCTGGACACCGAGGCCAAGCCCGACCTGGGCGGCCTCATCTATGTGAACGACAACGATCCGGGCATCAGGCGCGTGAAGACGCGGACGGGCTTCGGCTATCGCGACGCGGATGGCCAGGTGATCCGCGACGAGGCGACCCTGGAGCGGATCCGCAAGCTGGTGCTGCCGCCGGCCTGGACGGACGTCTGGATCTGCCCCTCGCCTCGCGGTCACATCCAGGCGACGGGCCGTGACGCCCGTGGCCGTAAGCAATACCGCTATCACGACAAATGGCGGGAAGTGCGGGACGAGGCCAAGTTCGACCGGCTGATCGCCTTCGGCCGCGCCCTCCCAAAGCTGCGCTCCAAGGTGGACGCGGATCTTTCGCTACGCGGCCTGCCCCGGGAGAAGGTGCTGGCCGCGGTGGTGCGACTGATGGAGCTTACCCTCGTCCGCGTGGGTAACGACGAATACGCCAAGGCCAACAAGAGCTTTGGCCTGACCACCCTCCGCGACCGGCACGCGTCGGTCACCTCGACCGGAGCGGTGTTCGAGTTCCGCGGCAAGTCGGGAAAGGAGCACAAGACCGGCGTCCGCGATCGACGCCTGGCGCGGATCGTCAAGGCTTGCCAGGACATTCCCGGCCAGCGGCTCTTCCAATACATCGACGAGGACGGGAAGCGGCAGGCGGTCGAGTCCGCCGATGTGAACGCCTATATCCGTGAGGCGATCGGAGACGAATTCTCGGCCAAGGACATCCGGACCTGGGCCGGCACGCTCTATGCCGCGCGCGGGCTGGTGGAGCAGCCGCCGGCGGCCGATGCGGCGGAAGCCAAGCGCCGTGTGGTGACGACGGTGAAGGCGGCGGCCGCCCTGCTGGGGAACACCGCCGCGGTCTGCCGCGGGTCCTACATCCATCCGCTGGTGCTGGAGGCCTATGAGCGCGGGACCTTGCCGCTGAAGGCGAGCAGCTCGCCCCGCGCCTTCGAACTCTCGGTGCTGAGATTCCTGGAAAGCGCCCAGGACGCGGTCTGCGACTGACGGAACGTCAGTCTGGCTTTCGCCGAAGAACAGGCGTTAGCCTCGCACCAAAGCACCAAGGGAGGGTGTGATGCTCGGGACCAAATTGCGCTTTGGCGCCTTCATCGCGCCGTTCCACCCTCTGGACGAGAACCCGACCCTAGCCATCCAAAGGGACCTCGAGCTGGTGCAGCTGATGGATCAGCTGGGCTATGAGGAGGCCTGGATCGGGGAGCATCACTCGGCCGCCTACGAACTCATCGCCAGCCCCGAGATCTTCATCGCCGCGGCGGCTGAGCGGACCAAGCACATCCGGCTGGGGACGGGCGTGTCGTCCCTGCCCTATCACCACCCGATGATGCTGGCCGACCGGATCAACCAGCTGGACCACATGACCCGAGGCCGGGTGATGTTCGGGGTCGGCCCGGGCGCGCTGTCGTCCGACGCCTTCATGATGGGCATTCCGGTCGCCAAGCAGCGGGACCGGATGGACGAGGCGCTGGATGTGCTCGTGCCGCTGATGCGCGGCGAAGAGGTGAGCCGGGAAACCGACTGGTTCAGCCTGGTCAACGCCCGCCTGCAGATGACGCCCTATTCGCGGCCGTCGGTGGAGATCGCGGTAGCGAGCCAGGTCTCGCCCACAGGCGCGCGGGCGGCCGGCAAGCATGGGCTTGGTCTGCTGTCCCTGGGCGCCACCACCAGCGCCGGGTTCAACTCGCTGGCCGCCAATTGGGGCATCGCCGAGGACATCGCGCGCGAGAACGGCCAGACCATGGACCGCAGCCGCTGGCGCCTGGTCGGGCAGATGCATATCGCCGAGACCAAGGACAAGGCGATCGAGCAGATCCGGTTCGGCCTGGAGAAGTGGATCTACTACTTCAAGGAGATCGCCAACCTGCCGATGGTGCCCGACGACTTCAAGGGCGACCCGGTGGAGGCCTATCTGGCGCTCGGCCAGGCGGTGGTGGGCACGCCCGACGAGGCGATCGAGCGCATCCAACAGCTGGTGGACGAGAGCGGGGGCTTCGGCTGTTTCCTGCTGATGGCGCACAACTGGGCGCGTTGGGAGGACACCCGGCGCTCCTACGAGATGATCGCCCGCTACGTGGTTCCGCACTTCCAGCAGCTCAATGTGAATCGCCAAGCCTCGATGGATTGGGTGCGCGCCAACAAGACCGAGTTCACTGCGCAGACGCGGGCCGCTGTCGGCGCGCGGATCGTCTCCCATATGATGGAGAAGGGCGCAGAGAACATCCGGCCCGAAATCGTCGCCATGATCCAGGGGGCAGCCGCGAAGGATCAGGCGCCCAAGGAGTAGAGCGCCCGTGCAGGTCCAGGCCTATCTCGATCGGATCGGCTTCGCCGGATCGCCGCGGCCGGACCTGGAAACCTTGCGCGGCCTGCACCGGGCGCACCTGCGCGCCATTCCGTACGAGAACTTCGACGTCCAGCTCGGCAGACCGATGACGATCGATCCGGCCGCCGCGTTCGAGAAGATCGTCGGCGCCCGGCGCGGCGGCTGGTGCTACGAGATGAACGGCCTCTTCGCCGCCGTGCTGCGGGAGATCGGCTTCATGGTCATGGAAATGGCCGGGGCGGTCATGCGGGGCGATCGTGGAGAGATCGCCCACGGCAATCACCTGGTCCTGCGGGTCGACCTCGATCGGCCCTATATCGCCGACGTGGGATTTGGCGACGGCGTGCTCGAGCCGCTGCCCATGCGGCTGGGCGAGCATCATTGCGAGGGGTACGCCTTTCGCCTGGAGGCGCTGGACGACGGCTGGTTGCGCTTCCACAACCACACCTTCGGCGGCGCACCCTATTTCGACTTCCGCGACGAGCCCGCCGACCAGGCGCAGCTGGCGGCCACCTGCGAGTGGCTTTCCACCTCGCCCCAGTCGGTCTTCACCCAGACGGCCCTGGCCTTCCGCCATCGCCCGGACGGCGTGGCCAGCCTGATCGGCCGAACGGTCAACAAGATCAGCCCAACGGGCAAGACGACGCGGCTGATCGGGACTTCGTCGGAATTCTCATCGGTGCTGAAAGATGAGTTCGACCTCGACCTGCCGCAGGCCGCGCAACTCTGGCCGGCCATCTGCGCCAAGCATGAGGAATTGTTCGGCGCCGGCGCACAGGCCTGACGGTTCCCATCCGGCCGGTCATAAAAGCGTGCCTGGACTTGGGCCCCTGGCTTGGTCAAATCCGGCCCTCGAGGGGGCAAGCCGGAGCGACCGTCATGACCGACCTCTCCCTGCCGCCCTCCGTCACCGTCGGCCCGACCGCCGTAGGCGTCTCGGTCTTCACCGACGACGGGGCGACCGTGCAGATCAGCCTGCCTCGTCCGCGCGGTTTGCGCGACCTGCCGATAGACGAAGTGGCCGACCGCGCACGGCGGATGGCGCAGGAGGCCTTGGCGGCGGCGGCGCGGACGCTCGGCGCGCCCTAGCCCTCGGTGTCCACGGTCGCCTGCATGGCCGGCGCATAGCGCGGACCGGAGACGGTCTGCGCGTTCACGAGCTCGTCGACCCGCGCCATCACCGCGTCCGAGAGTCGGATCTCCGCGGCGCGGGCGTTCTCGACCATGTGGTCTGGATTGGCCGTGCCTGGGATCGGGATGATGTCCTCTCCCTTGCGCAGCAGCCAGGCGAGGCAGAGTTGGGCCGGCGTGCAGCCCGCCTCTTTGGCCAGGGCCTTGAAGCTGTCGAGCATCTTCAGGTTGGCGGTGAAGGCCTCTCCCTGGAAGCGCGGCATGCCCTTGCGCAGATCACCCTCGACCAGGGCCGACGGATCGGTGACCCCGCCCGCGAGGAAGCCACGCCCGACCGGACTGAAGGCGACGAAGGTCACCCCAAGTTCGCGGCAGGCCTCCAGCACTGCGATCTCCGGATTGCGCGTCCAGGGGGAGTATTCGGTCTGCAGCGCGGCGATGGGATGGACGGCGTGGGCGCGGCGCAGGGTGGGGGCGGAGACTTCGGAAAGGCCGATCGCGCGGATCTTTCCCTCCTTCACCAGGTCGGCGAGCGCGCCGACGCTCTCTTCGATGGGCACGCGCTTGTCCCAGCGGTGGAGGTAGTAGAGGTCGATCACTTCGGTCTGCAGCCGGCGCAGGCTGTCCTCGCAGGTCGCCTTCAGGATCTCGGGGCGGCCGTTGAGTTCGCGCTGGTCACCGTTGGTCAGTCCGCATTTGGAAGCGAGGACGAACTCGCCGCGGCGGCCCTTCAACACCTCGCCCAAAAGGGTCTCGTTATGGCCGAGGCCGTAGACGGCGGCGGTGTCGAAGAAGGTGTAGCCGGCGTCGAGGGCGCCGAGCAGGACCCGTTCGGCCTGCTCCCTGGGCGGCGGGGTTCCGTAGGCGTGGGAGAGGCTCATGCATCCGAGCCCGATCGCCGAAACCTCGAACTCGCCTAGCCTGCGCTTGTCCATCAGACGCTCCCTGATCTTGCAGGAGCGCAACAGGCGACAGAGCTCGCCCGCCGTCAATCGGGCTCAGAGCGCGACGTTCATTTTGATCAGGATGCGGCCTGGATTGGCGAGGGCGAAGGCTTCGGGCACCTCCACCTGCATGGCCAGACGAACAGCTTCTTCGGCCTCGCGGCCCCGCGCGTCCACGGCGCGGCAGTCGGTCAGGTTCGCGCCAGTGACCTGGCAGTCCACGAGGACCGCCTGGGCGACCTGCTCCACCGGCTTAGGCTGCGGCGCGGTCGTCGGCGCGTAGGAACTGGCTATGACGGCGGCGGCTGCGGCGAGAGCGGTCGTGAGCATGGGGCCTCGGCTTCAAGAACGGTTAATGAAAAGTGAAGCCGCCGCTCTGACAAGCGTTTCATTACGGGACGCCTCGACTTTCGCCGCGCAATCAACGTGCCCACCTCCCGGGAGGATCCATCCGAAGGTCGTGAGCCAGGCGCCCGGCGCCCATTCCGGTTGCAATGCAGCACTGCGCTATTGCACCGCAACAAAGCCTCTTGAAACCGGGGTTTAGGTGGTGCAGGAGAAGCTTAGGCGAAGCGGTCGCACCTAGATTTGAACCGCCGTCGAAAGGGAAACGTCGGGAGGTGGTTGGTCGCAACCCCTTTCCGGGAACTAGTGATTATGATCCGTACCATTGCTCTGACTGCCCTCACCGCCGTGGCCGCTCTCGCCGTCACCGCTCCCGCCCAAGCCGCCGGCGTCCGCGTCGCGCTGGCCGGCAAGTCGCCCGCGCAGGTCGAAGCCGAGGTGGCCCAAGCCGCCCGCACCGTCTGCTTCCGCGCGACCCGCAATGAAACCCTCATCGTCGACGCCTACGCCCGCTGCGTGAAGGCGACGACCAAGGCCAGCATGGACAACTTCGCCGTGGCCCAAGCCGGGACCAACGCGACCATGGCCGCACGCTAAACGGCGCGAACCAGCCCTCTCAAAGCAAAGGCCGGCAGTGACGCCGGCCTTTCGCATGTCAGCAGCAGCGGAAGCCGCCGCGTCCGCCGCCGCCGTAGCGCGCATCCTGGCGATCGCGGAAGAACTCGGCGTGCGTCATGGGCCGACGATCCGGATGGGTGCGGGCCATGTGCTCGAGATAGGCCTCGTAGTTCGGCACGCCGACCATGAGGCGCGCGCCGTCGCAAAGGCACTGGGCGAACCGAGCGAAGGGGTTGGCCTGAGGCATCGCCCTACTCCGCCGCAACCGCGTCGGGATTGAGCTCGCGGGCCGTCCACCCCTCGGCGCGATAGGCCCTGATGCAGGCCAGGATCCCGAACCAGATCATGCTGATCACCACCGCGATGAAAACCGCGCAGAGCGCCGCGTCGATGCGGTCGTTGGAAACGATCTTGCTCATTTCAGCGGCGGACTTGGCAGGCGCCAGCACCTGGCCGGCCGCAAGCGCGTCGGCGTACTTGCGGGCGTGCGACAGGAACCCGACGGCGGGATCCGGCGAAAGCAGCTTCTGGAAGCCGGCCGTGAGGGTGCAGACACAAAGCCAGAGCGCCGGCAGGATGGTGACCCAGGCGTAGCGCTCGCGCTTCATCTTGAAGATCACCACCGTCGCCAGGATGAGCGCAATGGCTGCGAGCATCTGGTTCGAGATCCCAAACAGCGGCCAGAGGGTGTTGACCCCGCCCAGCGGGTCGGTGACCCCCTGGTGCAGGAAGAAGCCCCAGGCGGCGACGCAGAGGCCGGTGGCCGTCAGGTTGGCGGCCCAGGACGAGGTTTCCTTGAAGCGGGGGACAAAGGTCCCGAGCAGGTCCTGCAACATGAACCGGCCGGCGCGCGTCCCGGCGTCGACGGCGGTGAGGATGAACAGCGCCTCGAACAGAATGGCGAAATGGTACCAGAAGGCCATCATCGCCTTGCCGCCCAGCAGATGGGAGAAGATGTGCGCCATGCCGACAGCCAGGGTCGGCGCGCCGCCCGCGCGCGAGATGATGGTGGTCTCGCCAACGTCCTTGGCGGTCTGCTCGATGAGCTCTGGCGAAATCGGGTGGCCCATGGCCCCGACCGCGGCCGAAGCGCTCTCGGCCGTGGTTCCCACCACCGCGGCTGGGCTGTTCATGGTGAAGTAGACGCCGGGATCGAGGATGGAGGCGGCGATGATCGCCATGATGGCGACGAAGCTCTCCATCAGCATGCCGCCATAGCCGATGAAGCGGCTATTGATCTCATTGTCGATCAGCTTGGGCGTGGTGCCCGACGAGATCAGGGCGTGGAAGCCGGAAACCGCGCCGCAGGCGATGGTGATGAACAGGAACGGGAAGAGCGAGCCGGACCAGACCGGCCCTCCACCCGCCGCGAAGGGCGTGATGGCGGGCATCTGCAGATCGGGGCGCATGATCACGATGCCGATGGCGAGCGCGAGGATCGCGCCGATCTTCAGGAAGGTCGACAGATAGTCTCGCGGCGCCAGCAGGAGCCAGACCGGCAGGACCGCGGCGATCGCGCCATAGGCGATCAGGATCCAGGAAAGCTGCAGGCCCGTGAACGTGAAGAGCGGCGCGAGCGTGGGCGAGGCCGCCACCTTCTGCCCGGCCAGGATCGCCAGGATCAGCATCACAAAGCCGAAAACCGAAACCTCGGCGATGCGGCCGGGGCGGACGAAGCGCATGTAAAGGCCCATGACCACGGCGATGGGCACGGTCGCGGCGACGGTGAAGGTTCCCCACGGACTGGCCGTGAGCGCCTTGACGACGATCAGGGCCAGCACGGCCAGGATGATCACCATGATCATGAAAGCGCCGAAAAGGGCGATCACGCCGGGGATCGGGCCAAGCTCCTCTCGGATCAATTCGCCCAGGGAGCGGCCGTCGCGGCGCATGGAGATGACGAGTACCAGGAAGTCCTGCACCGCTCCGGCCAGGACGACGCCGGCGAGAATCCAGAGCACGCCCGGCAGATAGCCCATCTGAGCGGCGAGCACCGGCCCGACCAAAGGCCCGGCGCCGGCGATAGCCGCGAAGTGGTGGCCGAAGAGGACGTAGCGGTTGGTGGGGACGTAGTCCAAGCCGTCGTTGCGGGTCACGGCAGGCGTCGGCCGGGCCGGATCGAGGCGCATCACCTTCTGGGCGATGTAGAGGCTGTAGTATCGGTAGGCGACGAGGTAGACGCAGACCGCAGCCGTCAGGATCCAAAGCGCATTGACCGTCTCACCCCGCGCGGTCGCCAGGACCGAGAGCGAGATCGCCCCGAGGATCGCCAGCAACGCCCAAGGGCCATGTTTGCGCATCAGATCCATCAAACACACCTCCGACCAAGCGCCCCCACTTGGCGCCCGCCTAGCTACAACCGATTTAGGCGGTCCGTGAACCTCTCTAGGACTTCGGCATGCGCAAGCCACAGGTGACACCGGCCCTCGAAGGCGTGCTGGACATGATCGCCAGGGACTGCGCCGACCTTGTCGATCCGTGGTGGGTGTTCGGCAGCGCCGGCATGGCGCTGGTGGGCGTGCCCGGACTTTCGCCGCCCGACGTGGACCTGATCGTTTCTGAGCGCGACGCACGCACGCTCATCGTGCGGTGGGACGCCGAGCCGGTCGCGGCCGTCCCCTCCCCGCTCTTCCGGTCCAGCATCTTCGCCAAGGCCACCGGCGGCGCCCTGCCGATCGAGATCATGGCGGGCTTCCAGTCGTTCCACCAGGGCGCCTGGTCGCCGGTGGCGCCATCGAGCCGTTGCGAGGTCGCCTGGAAGGGCCGGACGCTGTTCACGCCGAGCGCGGCCGAACAGGCCCAGATCTGCCGCCGCTTCGGACGGCCGAAGGACCTGGCGCGGGTGACCTTGCTGGAAGCCCTAGCCTAGGTCCTCGCGCACGCGGACGATCAGGGACTGACTGGCCGTGGCCATCAGTTCGCCGTCCTCAGCGAAGAGGTACATGGCGCCGTGACCAAAGCCGCCGTGGACGCCATGGATGCGGATATCGCACAGCACCCATTCGGTCGGCACGATGCGCCGATAGCGGATGGTGTTGTCGAGGCTGTTGCCACCGGCGTTGAGGCCGAGGGCGTTGCCGACCGCGCCCGGAACGAAGTCCGCCATGATGGCCAGCAGGCTCGAGTCCACGGCCAGACCCTCGCGAGAGCGGATCCAGAGCAGCAGGCGGCCGTCGTCGGCCTGCTCGCCCACCACCGCCGCGCCGTAGCGTCCCTTGGCTACGCGAACCTCGATACGGCTGTGCAGGTCATCGCCGCCGCCGCGCCAATGTTCCGAGGGCTCGCAGTCTTCAGGCGGCGGCGCCTCCGGCATGGTCAGCCACTGGCGCGAAAGATCGCTGGGCCGGGAACCGAGGGCGGCGTTGACGGTGAGGATCTCCTTGTCGCCCACATGGCTGATGACACGGGCCTGGCTGTTGTACTTGCCGGCTGCGGGCACCCGCACATCGAGATCGACCACGCTCGGCGGGCGCGCATATGAGAGGTATTGCGCCGTCGCCCAGATCACCGGCCGCCCGCAGGTGCGCTCCAGAGCCACGATGGCCGACGCCATCCCCACGCCGCCGAACATGAAGAGGTTGTCCCGCGGGCCGACGCAGACCGAAGGGGTCAGCGGCAGATACCAGCGATGCGGATTGTGGGTCGCGCGAAGGTCAAAGAAGAGGGGATGGCTCATGTTCCCCTCCATGCGAGCAGCCGCGCTTGCACGCAAGCAGCTTCGGGTCAGCGCGAGGCTTCGGCCGCCTCCGCCTCGTTCCGCAGGCGCCGATCCGCCTCACGCATGAGCGCCTCGGTCGACTGGTTGCGCGCTTCGCGGGCGCGGATCTCGTCGACGAGCCGCTGATCGGCGTTCTGGACGTGGAGGGCGTAGAGGAAGGCGCCGAAGCCGCCGACCGCGGCGACCGTCAGCACCATGGCGGCGATCGCCGCGATGCCGGTCCAGGTCTTGGATTCCTGTCCGGCAGGCGCCGGCTTCAGATAGGCCGCGCCGATGAAGATCGCCCCGGCCAGGAAGGTGGCGCAACCGCCCTGGTGAATCATGGCCCGCTGGCCGACCAGATCCACATTGGCCACCACGCTGGGCGCGAGGCCGAGCAACCGGTTGCCCTCGGTCAGTTGGGAGACCTCGATCGTGCCGGCGAAAACCACCTGGGCGAGGCCAAGGATCGCAAGAATCCATCCGGCGATGATCATGGGGAGGCTCCTTCAACGCATATCCGGCCGCGAATCTGTGCGGGCGGGCGGCCACCTTACGCGCCGATCAGGATGAGTGCGGCGGTGAAACGAGGGGTGCGGACAAATTCCGCGGCTCAGCCCGTCACGATTTCGACAATCTGGGGGAAGGCTCCCAAGCGCACGGTCAAGCTGTCGCCGACCGCCTCCGCGACAGGGGCCTGGCCCTGCATCGGATCATAGACGCGGAGATGGCCCGGCTGGGCGAAGCTCACCTTCACCTCGCTGGCTGTCACCTGGATCGGCTTCAGACCGGCTTCATCCCAGATGTCCGGCTCGTTCCAGAGGATCGCGAGCATGCTGCGAGGCCCCTTCTGCAGGGCCATCCACTTGCCGGTCGGCGGCAGACCGGAGATCACCGGATCGGCCTGGGTGGGGCCGGCCTGCGCCTCCGGCGCGACGATGCGAGTGAGATTGCGTATGGCGCGCGCGGCGATCTTGGGGGTCCCGTCATATTGGAAGATCCCCCAATGCAGGTTCGGGACCTTGAAGTCGGGATCGGGCTTCTCGTCCAGCAGCTCATACACATAGATGCGTTTGCAGCCGAGGCTGACCGCGTCGAAGAGGCCGTTCAGGGTCAGCAGAGCCTGGGTGTACTCGTCCACCGGGGTCGGAAACTTGCTGGGCGGACCGGTGTTGTAGCCGAACTCCGTGATGACCACCGGCCGGGAGCGGTCGGTGAGGACCTTGGCCAGAAGCGGCCCAGGCTGAGCGCCGTTCTTAGGATAGGGATGCTCGTTGTCCATGTCCGAGGCGACCTCGAGACGGGGATAGTTGGCGACGCCCAAGAGCGGGATAGAATCGAACTCCTTCCGCCGCCGCAGTTCGGCGTGGAGGGCGGTCATATAGCTCTTCACGCCTTCGAAGCTGGACTTGGTGTCCTTGGTCCCGGCGAAGGTGATCGGCTGATTGTTCGGCTCGTTGGGACCCTCGAGGAAGTCGATCCCTTCCGCGCCGGGAAAGCAGGCGAGGATGCGGTCCAGGACCTCACCGACCTTCGACGGATCGGTTTCGGCGGCGCCATTGGGCGAACAGCTCATGCAAAAGCGCAGGCCGGCGTCGAGATAGCGCTTGTAGGGCAAGGTGCTGGCGGCCTTGGGCGCGGTGTCCCGGATCCGCATCAGGCCCACATAGCGCAGCTTTTCGATCGTGCCGGCATGATCGCGGTAAGCGCCATCCGAGTAACGGACGTGGGTGACGACGCCTAGCCGATCGAGAAAGTCATAGGACCACAGGGCCAAGGGACCGAACTCTTGAAGGGGAGTCTGAAGACTCTCCTAGCAGGAGCCCCGGCGCATAAACACCGCCGGCACTGTCTGGACCAAGATGCCGAAATCCATCGCCAGGCACTTGCGACGGACATAGAGCACGTCCAGCGCCACCCGCTGACGGTAGGAGACGTCGCTGCGGCCGCTCACCTGCCAGAGCCCGGTGATGCCGGGCCGAACCGAGCAGTAGGTGTCGAACCAATGGCCGTAGTGCGCCGACTCCGCGTGCACCACCGGCCGCGGGCCGACGAGGCTCATCTCGCCGCGCAGAACGTTGAAGAGCTGCGGCAGCTCATCCAGGCTCGAGCGGCGCAGGAAGTCGCCCAGCTTGGTGACCCGCGGATCGAACTTCAGCTTGTGGTTGGCGGTCCATTCGGCGCGAGCGGCCGGGTCGCTGGCGAGCAGTTGCTGCAGGCGCGCCTCGGCGTCCACCGCCATGCTGCGGAACTTCAGGCACGGGAACGGACGGCCATCCTTGCCGATGCGCCGATGCGCAAAGAAGATCGGCCCGCCGTCCTGCAGATACACGGCCAAGGCGACCACGATCATCAACGGCGCCAGAAAAATCAGCGCACCGAACGCAATAAGGGCGTTCAGGAAGTACTCGGCTTCGAAATTAACGACTTTCCTGGCGCTGGTTGATCTGTTTGCGGTGGTGAGTTCAGGTCGGATAACCTTGGCCTGCGACATCATTTCACCCATCAAACTCGTAGCGGCCGCAGGGTCGCAGCCTTTTGTGACAAGTCAAACAGGGGGCCGGTCTGCTTGCCCCGAAAATTTGCGGTGAAGCTTTCGGGCGCCGTTCACTGATGCAAGACGCCTGAAAGCTGCTCATAGGGGCAGCAAAGCGCCTTTTAACCTTCACTGTAAGGGAACCAAATCCGGAGTCGTGAAATGCGGTCACGCTTGTTTTCCGGACTTACTCGCCTCTGACGCGGCAAATACCCGCATTAGAGGAAAACAAAAGCTCGCCTATCTCGTTACGCACGTCATCTAGACGAGCCTATTCACGAGCAAAATGGAAGACCTCAACCGCAAGCACGCGCGGGCGCGGCTTGGGGCGGGCAATCAACATGCAACTTGGCGTTCAAACACACTTCTCCCAAGGCTGGAGCCTTTCTCTTCTGGATAAGGCCAAGACGCTCGGCGTCTCCGAAATCCGGGATGCTCAACCATGGTCAGGGGTAGAGAAGACCCCTGACGTCTACACCTTTCCTGGAGCGTACACAGACTATATGGCCAAGGCCGATGCGCTCGGCATTGGCTCTATGCTGACATTCGCCAGCACCAACACCCTGTTCGACAGCGGATTGACGCCCTACACGCCAGAGGGGCGGCAGGCCTACGCGGACTATATAGTCGCGGTTCTGAACAAATACGGCGACATCGTCCAGGAAGTGGAAATCTGGAACGAGTTCAACGCCGACAACTTCGTTCAAGGCCCTGTCACGACGGACAAGCCCTACTATTATACTGAGCTGCTGAAGACCGTTTACACCACGGTCAAGGCTGTTCATCCCGAGGTGAAAGTGCTCGGTGGCGCAGCACATTCGGTCGCCACCGGCTATCTGGAAGACCTCTTCGAGCACGGCGCGCTCGATTACATGGATGGTGTGGCGCTGCATCCATACCGCAACTCCCCCGAACACGTGGACGACGAACTGCGCCGCCTCAACGAGGTGATGGAACGCCATGGCGGCGCCAAGCCGGTCTACGCCACCGAGTTCGGGGCCGAGTTCGACGATCCCGCCGCCGCGCCGGACTATCTCGTGAAGATGGTGACCATGCTGAGCTCGGCCCATGTGGCGGAGAGCTACTGGTACGCGCTGCAGGACCAGGCATGGTTCCGCAACATGGGTCTTTACGAGACCTCCGGAGCGGCCAAGCCGGCGGCGGCGGCGTTCGAGCTCGCCCAGAAGGTGCTCCTGCCCCTGGGCGACGCGGTCCAGGTGGAGACGGGCGACGATCTCACCCTCGCCTACCGGTTCGGTGAGAACACCTATGTCATGTGGGGCGCGCCGCGCGACATCGCGATCAGGGGCGAGGCGAACGCCCTGGATTCCCGCGGGCAGCCCATTCCGGCGCCCACGCAACTCTCCATGAGCCCGGTGATCATCCAGGGCGACTTCAGCTATGCCCTGGGAGAGAGCCGCGTGATCGCCGACAGCCTGCTCGAGTACGGCGAAGGCGAGTGGGACTATTTCGCCCGCACGTCCGACGGGATGATGCACGCCCTGGGCCAGGTGGATTGGGAGTGGACCTCCTATACGGGCTCGACCTGGTACAGGCCGCTGCGGATCAACGCCGACAGCCTCTCCCCCGCCGGCA
>Ga0065721_10007077_pt1 | contig 13400 bp, 9 predicted proteins | sample Mesricmetagenome_FD_59108 | JGI IMG/M metagenome (GOLD analysis project Ga0065721, IMG submission 59108) | Mesophilic microbial community from rice straw/compost enrichment Sample: eDNA_1 v2 (version 2) | ecosystem: Engineered > Solid waste > Grass > Composting > Bioreactor | place: USA: Davis... | reverse complement strand
CCAACTCAAGCTCGTTTGGCAATATCACAAGCTTCAATAATGCCGGCAACTATGAATTGGCCAGCATTTGTGCTATAGTTGACGATACCGTGTTTTTCGTTTTCACTCATCTGAATAATTATGATGTAAATGGCAAAGTGCAACTGGTAAAGATTCCTCAGTACACATCAGCGCGCGTAGTAGATACACTCAAACCTGCACCCTGGGACAATACATCAGGTACGGGAGGAGTGCTTGCTATAAGTGTGGAAGAAGACCTGATACTCGAGGCACCCATATTTGCCGATTCTGCAGGTTTTCGAGGCGGTATGCATCAGATCAGCAGTGGGACATGCGGTAATTTTATTCCTCCGGCTGCAAATGATTACGTATATAATGCCGGTAACCTGAACCCACAAAATGGTGCATATAAAGGAGAAGGTATTGCCGACGTCGCCGTTTCAAATAGTGGCGGTAAAGGTGCTCCGGCAAATGGTGGCGGTGGTGGCAACAACCATAACAACGGGGGTGCAGGTGGCGCCAATTTAACCGCCGGAGGCATCGGGGGAGGCAATTCGAGTTCAGGGGGCTGCACGGCTACCAATCCCGGTTTACCCGGCAAGGCGCTCAACAGCGAAGGCGGTAACAGGATTTTTGCAGGGGGTGGAGGCGGTGCAGGACATTCCAACTTTGTAATACCTAATCAGCGTGGTGGCGGGAATGGTGGTGGTATTGTGTTTATTGAGGCCACCAATCTTATTGGAAACGAAATGAAAATTTCTGCAAATGGTTTCTCTGGTGGAAACGCTTTGGGCGACGGTGCTTCCGGAGGTGGAGCCGGCGGTACCATCCTGATGCATGTCGATAACTATATTGGTTCCGATACCATCGAGGTTAAAGGAGGCGCCGGGGGTTTGGCTAATAATGATGGAACACTTAACAGGTGCTATGGAGGAGGCGGAGGTGGCAGTGGTGGTGTAATCTATTTTTCAGGCAGTATCCCGGCAGTTATTTACCACGTATCCGGTGGAGCAGCAGGTCCCGAAATTGGTCGCAATGGTTGCAATCCAGCCGTACCCTCTGGGGCAGGCACCGCTGGCTTTATCGTTGACAATTATACTTATCGCAGCTCCCTGGTTCTGGAAAATAGTTATTGTTCGGTGTTTTTACCAGTAGAGCTGATTTCATTTAAAGCTACTTATCAGGATGGCATTTGTATTTTAAAATGGAAAATCGGACAGCCTGAAACAGCATCCGGATTTGTTGTTGAACGTTCGGCAGATGGCCGGAACTGGACTGATATTATCCCGGTGAAGGCGCATAACAATCAGGCAGACTATGAAGCAGTTGATGCGAATCCTCAACCCCGGATCAATTATTATCGTCTCCGGATGACTGACATCAACCAGGTGATCAATTATTCAATGGTATTAAAAATTTTTAACCCCGGGCAAAACCGTCCTCTGGAAATATACCCCAATCCTGCCGGAAGAAAAATAACCATCAACGGCAAATTACAACCTGGCCCTGTTTACCTGTATGATCTTGCCGGAAAGTTGATCTGGACAAAACAAATAAGCGGACAACAAACCATCACTGAAGTCGAATTACCGGAACTTCAAAAAGGCATTTACCTGATCAGGATTGGGCAGTCGACCAGTAAGATCACCATACGATGATAGAATTATTTACTACCCATTAATTATAAAGGTCCGGAAACAAAAACGGGAGGCCCAGCCTCCCGTTAATCATTTCAAATTGATATTTAAATCGCTTCAGCACTTAATTTCTTACTTTGTTTCTGCCTTTCGTTTTCATCCAATATTACTTTTCTCATACGAATAAAATTCGGCGTCACTTCAATGCATTCATCCTGCTGAATATACTCCATACATTCTTCAAGTGTCATCTGCACTTTGGGAGCAATTCGTGTGGCATCATCGCTGCCGCTTGCGCGGTGGTTGGTAAGCTTCTTACCTTCGGTAGCATTCACCACCAGGTCACCAGGCTTGATATTTTCAGCAATGATCTGGCCCGCATATACATCCTCACCCGGATCCACGAAGAAAGTTCCGCGATCCTGTAATTTGTCAATAGAATAGCCGGTTGTTTTATCCGTATTCTTTGAAATCAACACCCCGTTGTTTCTTCCGGGAATGGGACCTTTCCATGGTTTGTATTCGCTGAAACGGTGAGCCATCACAGCTTCACCAGTTGTAGCGGTCAGCATTTGGGTACGCAATCCAATTAATCCGCGTGAGGGAATATCAAATTCCAGGTGTTGAATTTCACCTTTGGTTTCCATTACCAGCATTTCACCTTTACGGCGGGATACGAGGTCAATCACTTTGCTGGCAAATTCCTGTGGCACATCAACAACCAGGGTTTCGTAAGGCTCACATTTTTTGCCGTCAATTTCCTTGATGATCACCTGGGGTTGCCCCACAGTGAGTTCATATCCTTCACGACGCATGGTTTCAATCAATACACCCAGGTGCAGGATACCCCGACCATATACAACCAGGCTGTCACCGTCTTCACTGTCCACCACTTTCAGGGCCAGGTTCTTTTCCGTTTCCTTCATCAGGCGATCACGCAGGTGGCGGCTGGTTACAAACTTTCCATCCTTACCAAAGAAGGGTGAGTTGTTTACTGAAAACAACATGTTCATGGTAGGCTCATCCACGCTGATCACCGGGAGTGCTTCGGGATTTTCAGCATCAGCGATTGTATCTCCAATATTGAAATCTTCTATTCCAACCACAGCACACAGATCACCGGCGACAACTTCATCCACTTTCTTCTTGCCCATGCCTTCAAACACATAAAGCTCTTTCACCTTCATCTTACGTGAAGAACCATCAGCCTGCATTAAGGCAATAGTCTGATTTTCTTTGATCGATCCACGGCTTACCTTACCAATCGCAATTCTTCCAAGGAATGAAGAGTAATCCAATGAAGTGATCTGCATTTGCAGCGGGCCTTCATTCACTTTTGGCGGTGGTACGTGTTTGATGATGCCATCCAGCAGTGGTTCAATATTATCGATTGGAGTCAGTGAATCATTAAACCAGCCATTTTTTCCGGAACCATAGTAAGTGGGGAAATCAAGTTGTTCTTCTGTTGCATCGAGATTGAAGAACAATTCAAAAACGGCATCATGCACTTCCTCGGGACGGCAGTTTGGCTTATCTACTTTATTGATGATTACAATTGGTTTCAGATTTAACTGCAATGCTTTTTGTAATACAAAGCGTGTTTGGGGCATTGGTCCCTCGAATGCATCCACCAGCAGGCAGACACCATCGGCCATTTTCAATACACGTTCCACCTCGCCACCAAAATCGGCGTGACCCGGAGTGTCAATCACATTAATCTTTACTCCTTTGTATGTGACAGAAGCATTTTTACTGAAGATGGTGATTCCTCTTTCTCTCTCCAGGTCGTTGCTGTCCATGATCAGCTCTCCGGTATCCTGGTTTTCGCGAAACACTTTGGTCGCATGAAGAATCTTGTCTACCAGGGTAGTCTTACCATGGTCAACGTGGGCGATGATTGCTATATTTCTTATTTCCATGTTTATTGAGCGGAAAAATCTGGATAAGACAGTAAGTCTGAATTTATTCAGACCTGTTTAAGCTAATACCATACCGCTCTGAACAGGCCCGGTTTTTCCGGCCGGCAAAGTTACGCCAATTTGCCCAGCGAGCAAGTAAAAATGCAGGATTTAATAAGCCCGGATGCCTCTAAAAAGCAGGTTTTAGCGTAGTTTTATGGAAATCATCACTATGAAATTCTTTAAAGGACTTGGAGCCACTCTGTTGGTGCTTATCATAGTCTATTTCCTCGGACCCAGGCCCAAAACTCCCCGTTTTGCTTCCAGCCTGCCGACAGTACCCGCTGCACCGGATCAACTCGACCATTACGTCAAACAAAAAGAATCAACACATAAGATCAAACCCGACAACGAAGCAAGAATCGTCTGGTTTAATGATACCGTCAAACAAAAAACGCCTTACTCAATCATTTACCTGCACGGTTTCTCGGCCAGCCAGAAAGAAGGAGATCCTGTTCATAAAACCCTGGCACGCATGTATGGATGCAATCTTTACTTATCAAGGTTGGCAGAACATGGTTTGGATACGGTGGACCAAATGATAAACCTGACCGCAGACCGCCTCTGGAATTCGGCGCTTGAAGCATTAGCCATCGGAAAACAAATTGGTGATAAAGTCATTATCATGGGAACATCCACCGGAGGTACACTTGCCCTTCGACTGGCGGCATACTTTCCTGAGATCGCCGGATTGATCCTGCTCTCACCCAATATCGCCATCAACGACCCCAATGCCTGGGTACTGAATAATCATTGGGGTTTACAAATAGCGAGACTGGTAAAGGGAAAGTTCAATAGTTCCAGTGATACTTCCGCGGTTTATAAACAATACTGGTATCATCGTTACCGTATGGAATCCACTGTGGAACTGGAAGAATTACTGGAGACCTCCATGAAGTCATCTCTTTTTTCAAAAATCACCCAACCCGTGCTTATGCTTTACTATTATCGAGACGAAGATCACCAGGACGAGGTGGTCAAGGTTTCTGCCATGCTAAGGATGTTCCGGCAACTGGGTACTGCTGACAGCCTGAAAAGGAAAGTCCCTGTTCCCGCGGCAGGTGATCATGTGATAGGCTCTTATATCAAATCAAAAGACGTAAAAACCGTAGTGGACGAGTCGGCGGGTTTCATGGAAGAAATCTTAAAGCTTCCACAGGCAGATCCGGCAGTTGTAATGTAACCCTTCAATAAAAAAACAAACCATCCGGGCGCCATTTACAAGGCGCCTGTTTATTTTATTCGGCCAAACATTCTCTTAAAACTTATGCCCACACCTGCATGGCGCAGGTTTTGGCCCAGTTTTCCATTGTTTATTGCAAGGGATAAAATATTCGCAGATTCCCAACGTTGAAGTTTGGAACATTACCGTTTGCCACTGCTATGAAAAAGCCCAACCAACCACTGCCTGGCGGAAAGCTGATAAATCCGTCCGACCTGTTCAAAAAATCCACTCAGATGATGAATACCCGATGGACGAAAAGTAAAAATCTACTGAAGGAATTCGGCATTAAGATAGGATCCACATTCTTTCCTTTCTCGTTATGGGCTAAAAATGAAACGGGCGAACCGCTGATCCTGCCGGATAATCCTTTGTATAAACAACTCGCTAAACCAGTTACGGCAATCACAATCGGTGCCGGCGCCAGGGGAAATGTCTATGGTGATTATGCGATTGAATATCCTGAACAATTGAAGATCGTTGGAGTTGCGGACCCTAATGCATTGCGAAACGAACGTTATGCAGCCAAACATAATATTCCCAAAACCCATTGCTTCGAAAACTGGAAGGATGTATTCAGTCAACCCAAATTTGCCGATGCTGTGATCATCAGCACGCCGGATCTCCTGCACTATGAACCCTGCATGGAAGCCCTGCGCCAGGGTTATGACGTTTTACTGGAAAAACCNATTGCTCCCACGGAACAACAATGCCGCAATATCCTGGATATGGCCCGTAANACCGGTCGTATTGTGGCGGTATGTCATGTACTGCGATATGCACCCTATTTTATAAAACTCCGCGAACTGATCCAAAGCGGAACAATTGGTGAAGTGATCAGCCTGCAACACCTCGAGCCGATTGACCATATCCACATGAGCCATTCATATGTAAGAGGCAACTGGCACAACAGCAGGGAAACCACGCCGATCATTCTCGCAAAATCCTGTCACGACCTGGATGTATTAAAATGGATGCTGGGCAAAGAATCAAAAAAGATTCAGGCTTTTGGAAGCCTGAAATGGTTTACCCGAGAAAATGCACCGGCCGGAAGTAAGGAACGCTGCACCGATGGCTGTCCCGAAGAAAGTAAATGCCCTTACTCCGCATTAAAGATCTATCATCGCGAACGCCAGCGAACTTATGTGTTTGATTTGCCAAAAAATAAAAAGGAACAATCAGCAGCGCTGCTGAATTATCTAAAAACAACAGACTACGGACGCTGTGTTTACAAAATGGATAATGACCAATGCGATCATTATACCACCAACATTTTATTTGATGACGGTGTAACTGCCACTTTCAATATGGAAGCTTTTACTCCCTTTGGCGGCCGTCGCACCAGGGTGATGGGAAGCATGGGCTATCTTGAAGGCGATATGAATCATTTCAAAGTCTACGATTTCCGCACCAATAAAACCCGCACCTGGCATACACGGACGAGTGAAGTGGAACATTATAAAAACGAAGGTCACGGTGGCGGAGACTGGCGAATGGTATCAGACTGGATACAGGCTGTATCACAACATAACCCCAACCTGCTCACATCAACAATCGAAGCTTCTATCGAAAGCCATATTATGTGTTTCATGGCAGAAGAAAGCCGCCTGAACAACCAGGTGATGGAAATAAAAATGTAATCTTTCAACACAGATCGCCTCTACTTCCCGGCTTTATCCTTGCTGGCGTGATTGATTACCTTTGCGCATTAATATTTCCATATGAAAATAGCGATACTGGGAGCCGGCATGGTAGGAAGAACCATTGCCCTCGACCTGGCCAAAGACTATGATGTACATTCATTCGATATCAGCGGCTCCAACCTGGAAGAACTAAAAAAAAGAAATCCCCGCATCAACACTTCAGTAACAGACCTCGGTCGTTTTGATCGTTATTCCGAATTCTTAAAGGGTTTTGACATGGCCGTAACCGCCGTACCGGGATTCATGGGATATAAAACCCTCGAAGCTGTAATAAACTGCGGTCTTAATACTGTTGATATTTCTTTCTTCCCTGAAGATGCGCTGCAACTGGATGACCTGGCCCGCGAAAAAAATATAACAGTTATCACCGATTGCGGAGTAGCACCCGGGGCGGGTAACCTGATCCTGGGTCGCTATGATGAAGAAATGAAAATTCATTCATTCGAATGTTATGTAGGCGGATTGCCCGTTGAAAGAAAGCCACCCTTTCAATACAAAGCACCCTTCTCACCAATTGATGTGATTGAAGAATATACCCGGCCGGCACGATTTGTAGAAGATGGTGAGATCGTTACAAAAGATGCCCTGAGTGACCGGGAAATCATTCATTTCGATTCAACGGGACCTCTCGAAGCGTTTAATACCGACGGTCTCCGGTCATTGATTCAAACGATGAAACATATTCCCAACATGAAGGAAAAGACCCTTCGCTATCCCGGACATATTGACCTCATACTTTCCTTACAACAGGCAGGATTCTTTGACAACCAACCGATAGAGTGGAAAAATACACAGGTGACCCCGCTGGAGTTTACTTCCAGGATCCTGATTCGCGATTGGAAACTTGAACCAGGCGAAGCAGAATTCACCATTATGAAGGTCATTATCCAAGGAGAAGACAGGGGCAGTAAAAAACGAGTGGAATACGAGTTGTACGACGAATATGATAAAGCAACAGATATGAGTTCTATGTCACGCACAACCGGTTTCACCTGCACGGCTGCAGTCAACCTGATTACCAAAGGCCTCTTTACAAAGAAAGGTCTGTTCCCGCCCGAACTCGTCGGACGTTCGAAGGAATGCTTCGATTTTGTGATGGACTACCTGGCCAAGAGACACGTGGTGTGGAAAGCTCAGATCAGCTAATGATAGTGAACCCTAAAAAATAAAAAACGCTCCCAAACCAGGAGCGTTTCAATATTGATAAATGCATTATTATTCTGACTCGGCAACTACTTCTTTCACTTCCGGGATCATTCTCTTCATCATGCCTTCAATACCTGCTTTCAGGGTGATCATGGATGAGGGACATCCGCTGCAGCTACCCTGCATGGCCAGGTTAACTGTACCATCAGCATAACTCTTGAACTGAATAGCACCACCATCCATTTCCACGGCGGGGCGTACATAGTTATCCAGTAATTCTTTGATTCTTTTTACCACGTCGTCATCGTCAGCTGCAACGGCATTAGAACTTTCAGTCTTCATCGCCGCCACTTCTTCTTCATTCACAATGGGTTTGCCTTCTTCCAGGTATTCTTTCAAAAACTGGCGAATGGATGGAATTACGTCCTGCCAGTCTTCGGTTTCGCTTGTCTTGGTGATGGTAACGAAATTGCTCGCAATAAAAATCGCCTTCACAAACGGGAATCCAAACAGCTCAGTCGCCAACGGAGAGGGCTTGGCACTCTCCACGTCAGGAAAATCTATGCTTTTACCGGGATACAGGAGTTTGTTGGCCACAAACTTCATGGTCTCCGGGTTTGGGGTCATCTCCGTATAGATGCTGATGATGGGGCTTCCGGTCTTAATCATGTTTCTCAATTTAGAACTGCAAAAATAACAATAATTATCCCGAGAAGGTTGAATTCAGGCTAAATCCTCGTTAATGATTGTGTCGCTGAACTACACAGAATGCCGATCTTTGCGAGCGATTTTTAAAGATGAGAAAAATTTATTACCTGGGCACATGCAGCACCTGTGCCGAGATTCTGGACCAAACCGGTCTCCGTTCCCACGGTAAAAAGCTGGGATTCACCATGCAGGATATTAAGACCGAAAAGATTACTCCTGCCCAGATCGACGAAATGAAAAAAATGGCCGGGAGTTATGAGGCCCTGTTCAGCCGCCGGGCTTTAAAATACAAAGAGCTTGGACTGAAAGATGTAACACTTACCGAAATGGATTACCGACGATATATCCTGGAAGAATACACTTTCCTGAAACGGCCGGTGGTAATCATTGATTCCCGCATTTTCATCGGAAGTGAGAAGAAGACCAGACAGGAACTGGCAGATGCCGTTAAGGCAATTCTGTAGCTACCTGCTTCCTGGACCTTTCCTTTTGCAATACATAATAACAGATCATCACACTTAGCAGCATGAACAGGGCTGCAAGCAGGAATGAAATGCCCGGAAAATGTACCGGTGCATCGGATTTTGTGAAATGATAAAAAAGGTTATTCATCATCGGCGGTCCGATGATCGTGGTAAGACTCATCAGGCTGGTGAGAGTTCCCTGCAATTCACCCTGCTCAGAAGATGGCACATGCCCGGCTAAAATTGCCTGCAAGGACGGAGAGGCAATCCCTCCCAGGCAATAGGGAATCAGGAATACATACATCATCCAGCTGGATGACGCAAATGCAAACAATGTAAGTCCCAATGCGTAAAGGCATAAGCCGAGATAAATGCTTTTTTCATTGCCCAGGCGCGGATTAACCACGCGTGTAAGTCCTCCCTGCACTACACCCACCAGCAAACCGACAATAGCCAGTGAGATGCCCACCATTTCTTCTGTCCAGTTAAACCGGTACATGGTAAAGAAACTCCAGTTGCCCTGCACCGATTGTGCTGCCAGATAAATGAGGAAGAAAACAAACGCCAGTCCTCCTATGGCCGGGTACCTTCTAAGCAATGACAGGGAGCCGAGCGGGTTTGCTCTTTTCCAGTTAAACGGCCGCCTGTTTTCCTTTGACAGCGATTCAGGTAAAATAAAATAACCATACAGTGCATTGAGCAAACACAAGATAGCAGCTGCGTAGAATGGAGCACGAATGCCGAGTCCCGCTAACAGCCCGCCAATTGCCGGACCTATTACAAAACCGATCCCAAATGCGGCTCCTATCATACCAAAGTTCTTTGCTCTTGTTTCTGCTGTACTGATATCAGCGATATATGCGGATGCCGTTGTAAAACTCGCTCCGGTAACACCGGCAATAATGCGACCTATAAATAACCATCCATAGGTTGGCGCCAGGGCAAGGAATAAATAGTCAATGCCAAAACCTAACAGCGATCCCAACAATACAGGCCTTCGGCCATAACGATCACTCAGGTTGCCAATGACGGGCGCAAAAATAAATTGAGTAATGGCATAGACAGAAAGAAGCCACGCACCATACGGGCTTGCTTCATTGATGGAAACACCTTTCAACTGAGCTATCAATTCGGGCATTACAGGAATGATAATTCCCCAGCCCATCACATCTATAAGAAGTGTGATAAAAATAAACTTCATTGCTGCTTTACGATCCATTGCCATTTCCGATTTTTGCGTTGCAAAATTCAGAGAAATTCTCAAGCCCGGTTCTTTTTTTCGGTGAATGGCTATTTTTTTCCGGCCACTTGTTAACTGGAATTTTTACACTGCTACCCTTTGTATGAGTAATTTTTTCAAATCAGGCATGTTTTTTAGAGTGATTAATTAACAATCTGTGAGCAAATGAACTTTCCGGTTCCTATATCTTTGCCCATCTGTAAACCTTTTCCTGCTTTCGATCATCTTACGATCATTATATTTTTATTCATTAAAAACAAGTCCATTATGAATGTGAAACAAACTTTGCTGCCAGCTCTTTCAGCAATTTTGCTTTTTTCCTGCGTGAGCAGTAAAAAATTCAAGAAAGCCCAGGCTGACTATGCAACATTGCAAACGCAATACACGCAGGTACAAGGTGACCTTTCAGCCTGTAACGATGCAAAGGCTGACCTGCAACGCCAGAAATCAGGCCTTGAGCAGGACATTGCAAACCTGAACAAGCAGATTGATATCCTCAAGCAAAACAATACCCAGGCGTTGAAACAGCTGGAAGACCTGTCTGTTATTTCGGCAGCACAAGCTGAGAGCATAAAGAAATCCATGGAAAATATCGGCGCCAAGGATTCTTATATTCAGACTTTGCAACAACAAATGGCACGCAAGGATTCACTCAATATGGCTCTTGTAATGAATCTTAAAGGCGCCATTGGCAATCTCGCCGATGAAGACATCAATATTAAGGTAGATAAAGGCGTAGTATACATCGACATCTCAGATAAACTGCTCTTCAAAACCGCCAAGTTTGATGTTACCCCGCAGGCAAAAGCTGTCTTAGGAAAAGTAGCACAGGTTTTAAAAAATCAACCCGACATCGAATTCATGGTTGAAGGTCATACCGACAACGTTGAATACAAAGGTGCCGGATATGTACTTGACAACTGGGATCTCAGCGTGAAACGCGCCACATCTGTTGTGAGAATCCTGCAAAAAGAATATGGACTTGACCCTGCGAAGATGGCTGCTGCCGGTCGCGGTGAATACAATCCCGTTGCAGACAACTCTACGAAAGAAGGACGTGCCACAAACCGTCGCACCAGGATCGTGATCCTGCCACAACTTGACCAGTTCTTCAAATTACTTGAACCTAACAGAGGTTAAGATAAAATCTATTAAATAATGAAAGCCGCCTTAGGGCGGTTTTCTTTTTTAAGTTATTACTGAAATAAGAAGCCACACCGGGTTTCTGATATTTATTTACTTTCACGTTCGAACCATCAGATTTTTCAACACAACAATCCTGATATGAAATCTTCACTTATCTGCACAGCTATCGGAATTTCGCTTCTCACAGCCTGCAATAACCAGTCAGCAGGTTATGATGAACAGGAAGGACTTTCTGCGCTTAATGTTGATTCGCTAACGCAAAATATTAAAACGCTGTCGGCTGACGACTTTGAAGGAAGAAAGCCATTTACTGCCGGCGAAACCAAGACAATCAACTTCCTGAAGGAACAATTTGAAAAAGCAGGACTGGAGCCCGGCAATGGTAACAGTTATTTCCAGGAAGTTCCAATGGTCATGATCAGCACACAGGCCTCGCCTGTGATGAAAGTTCAATCATCTAAAGGAAGTTTCAGTCTTAAAGGCCGTGAGGATTATGTGATCTGGACAGATAAAACAGATCCATCCGTTTCATTAGATGCATCCGAACTTGTTTTTGCCGGTTATGGCGTAGTGGCACCTGAGCATAACTGGAATGATTACGAAGGGCTCGATGTCAAAGGTAAAACAGTGTTGGTATTGGTAAATGACCCGGGTTTTAATGCGGGAGATACAAGTTTATTCAAGGGAAAGACCATGACATACTATGGCCGCTGGACTTATAAATTTGAAGAAGCTGCCCGCCAGGGAGCCAAAGCCTGTCTGATCATTCACAATACCGAAGCAGCCAGCTATCCCTTCACTGTGGTTCAAAACAATTGGAATACTTCACGCCTGAGACTGGATAACCGTGGTAAGGATGAAAAACTTTGCGATATCATCGGATGGGTTTCAGGACCAGCTGCCAAAAAGATTTTAGAAGCAGCAGGCAAAGACATCAGCCTTTTGGCTTCTGCTGATACCCGTGGTTTTAAAGCACAACCGCTTGGCGTGAATATTACTGCTGACATCAAAGTGTCTGCAGAATACAACAAGTCTCATAATGTAGTCGGCAAGATTACCGGAAGCGAGCAACCTGATGAGACTATCATCTATTCAGCCCACTGGGATCACCTGGGTATTGGAACACCGGATGAACGCGGTGATTCCATTTATAATGGCGCGCATGACAATGCCAGCGCTACTTCAGGCTTGCTTGAACTTGCCCGTGCTTTTAAAAGCATGAAGGAAAAACCAAAAAGAACTATCCTGTTCCTGGCCGTAACTGCAGAAGAACAGGGATTGTGGGGCTCGGCCTATTATGCCCAGAATCCCATCTACCCCGCTGCTAAAACAATTGCGAATATCAATATGGATGGTCTTAACTCATATGGCAAGACAAAAGATATCATCGTTGTTGGCCAGGGCCAGTCTGATCTTGAAGACATTTTAAAGGAAGAAGCCGCTAAGGACGACAGGGTCATAGCATATGAAGATCATCCCGAAGCCGGTTACTATTACCGTTCTGATCATTTCAATTTTGCCAAGGCCGGTATTCCCGCACTCTATACAAGCAGTGGTTTGGACGTAATTGGTAAAGGAAAAGAATATGGAAAACAAAAAGACGAAGAATACACGGCAAAGAATTATCATCGCCCCTCCGATGAATACAGCCCGGACTGGGATTTAAACGGTGCCATTGCCGATTTACAACTCATGTTCCGTGTGGGAAGAAGGCTGGCATATTCTAATGAACAACCTAACTGGAAAGACGGNTCTGAATTCAANGCCATCCGGGTGAAAAGCCCTTAATGCTAGAAGCCCTTCCGCACAGAATCGTTTCGGTTTTTTGGCATTATCACTATTTTTCACATTTTATAAGCTGCTCATGCTTTGTGAAATGTGAAAAGTGTGTCTATATTTAACGGTTCAATAATTAATGCTTAATGGGTTTTAAAAAAATACTCAAAGATTGCAATTGTGACTGCCTAACCAATTCCGTTGACTGTCAACCTGAACTGATATACCTACGTAAACTGAACAAAAACGTCGTAGAAGAAAAAGATTTCCTTACTTACTGGGAACGAGGAAAAGAAGCTGAAACAGATGATTGTACAGCTATTTGTGGTTACAGAGGGTTATCAATTGATTTATTAAGCGTTGACTCTGCAGAAGCCGAGAATTCTATATTAAATCGCTA
>Ga0065721_10051843_pt1 | contig 13401 bp, 12 predicted proteins | sample Mesricmetagenome_FD_59108 | JGI IMG/M metagenome (GOLD analysis project Ga0065721, IMG submission 59108) | Mesophilic microbial community from rice straw/compost enrichment Sample: eDNA_1 v2 (version 2) | ecosystem: Engineered > Solid waste > Grass > Composting > Bioreactor | place: USA: Davis... | reverse complement strand
CGCTGGGGTTCAGCGGCGGCGCCTTTTTTATTTGCGGTGAGCAATTTCGTCAGGCGCTCTCAATCTGCACCAGCGGCGCACCATATTCGACGAGATCGCCGTCGAGCGGCAGGATCGTAGCAATGCGGCCTGCGGCGTCGCTGATGACGTTGGTCGTCTCGTCCAGCTTTTCGAGCTGGCCGATGACGGCGCCAGCCTGAACATATGCGCCCGGCGCGACGCGGGCGGTGAAGATGCCGAGATGCGGTGCCGTTACATCGCGCAGTATCGTGCTGACCGGGGCGACCGCCAGCGCTGCCCGTGCGAGCATCGGGTTGGGGCCGCCATTGGCTTTAGCCATGAACAGGGACCAGTCGCCGCTGCGGAAGTGAACATCCCGCCACGGCGACTGCGTGAAGCTCGTCAGCAGTGCGCGGACCTCTTGAACCGGGGTGCTCATGCGTCCCCCGCGATCATCGTGAGCAAGACAGGCAAGACCGGTTCGGTGACGATCGTCGTTGCCCCGGCCGCCCGGGCCACCCGCGCAATGTCATCCTGTGCCAGCGCGTGACCACGAACCACGCGCGCGTCACCGATCGCGGCGGCGAGCCCTTCGGCATCACCGCTCGCAAGCGCGCGATCGACATCAAAGCCGTCCAGCGCCGTGCCCTCTGCAAAATCGACGACCGCGACCGGGCTGGCGGCCCGCGCCCATTCGATCAGCTGCCGCAGTTGCGCGTCGTCTTGTTCGCGCGGGGCTTTGGTGGCGAGCGTTCCCGCATAGACGAGGCCCGCGCCGCCATCGACGGTCACCACCGCTCCCGCCTTTGCGACGGCCCCATCGCCGACCCCGACAACACAGGGACGCCCAAGTGCGCGGCTGACCACCGCGGCGTGCGAGGTCGATCCGCCCTGTTCGGTAATCACCGCGCGCGCGGCGATCATGCCGTGGACATCGTCGGGGCTGGTCGTCTTGCGCACCAGCACCACATCTTCGCCCCCCGCGGCGCGACGCTCTGCCTCATCGGCATCGGCCACGAGCACGCCCGTCGCTGCGCCGGGGCAGGCCCCCTCACCTGTTGCGATGACCGACGCACCATCGGTGGCGCCATCGGCAAGGCGGGGCAGCAAAAGGGTGCGGACTTGTTCGGCGCTGACCCGCGACAGGGCGGTGGCGGCGTCAATACGCCCTTCGGCCATCATGTCGACAGCGAAGCGCACGGCAGCCGCCGGGGCGCGTTTGGCGGCGCGCGACTGGAGCAGATAGAGCTGGCCCGACTGCACCGTAAACTCAATGTCCTGCACATCGCCATGCTCACGTTCGAGCAGGTCGCTGGCGGCGAGCAACGCGGCGTGGGCGGTCGGTTCCGCCTCTAGCATCGCGTCGAGCGCGAGCGGCGTGAACTTGCCTGACACGACATCTTCGCCCTGCGCGCGCGGCAGATATTCGCCATAGGGCTGGGGTTCGCCGGTCAGCGGATTGCGGCTGAACAAAACGCCGGTGCCGCTGCGCTCGTCTAGGTTGCCGAAAACCATCGCCTGGATCGTCACCGCTGTCCCAAGGTCATGGGGGATGCCATTATGCTCGCGGTAACGGCGCGCGCGGCGGGTGTTCCAGCTTTCGAACACGGCGCGGACGGTCGCGAGCAACTGATCGCGCACATGGCCCGGCACCGGACCGCCAGCGGCTTCGACCGCAGCGCGCCAATCGGCGGGGTCGGCGGCGGCATCCAGCTCGACCGATGTTTTCAACACGATCGACGCATATAGTTCCAGGAACCGGCGATGCGTGTCGCGGGCAAAGGCTGGCAGGCCGGTTTCGACAGCCAGCGCACTTTCACCCGCGTCATTGATCCCCAGGTTCAGCACAGTATCCATCATGCCCGGCATCGAAATCGCCGCGCCCGACCGCACCGAAAGGAGCAGGCGCTTGTCGCCGCCCCCAAAGCTGCGCCCGCTTTCGGATTCGAGCCAGGCCAGCCCTGCGTCAATTTCCTCGACCAGTCCGTCCGGGAAATCGCCGGTTTCGAGGTAGGCAAGGCAGGCCTTGGTGCCGATCACGAAGGCCGGGGGAACCGGCAGGCCCAGCCCGCGCATCCGCGCGATCGACCACGCCTTGCCGCCCGCAGCCTCCTTGGTCGGCAGCGCCGATCCGTCGAGTTTGATTGTCCAGTTGCTCATTCGTCGCGCTCTGTGCCCATGATGCGAAGGAGTTCTTCGTGCAGTTCGAACCACACGGTGTGATAGCTGTCGCGGCGGATGTCGCTGACCCATTCGACGTCGCCATCCTCGGCCGCTTCCAGCGCCGCCAGCAATTTGTCGCCATAGATTTTAAGGCGCGGCAGGCCTTTGGTCAGTCCGGCCAGGATCGGCTCGACCTGTTCGTGCAGCGCGCCCAGCCGATCGATGATTTTCGCGTCATAATCCTTGTCGCGATGATCATTGGCGACCTTTTGGCCGCCGACGTCCAGCGTCTGCCAATCGGTGATGATTTGCTTCAACGTGCGGTTGATCCGCTCAAATCCATCATAGGCAGCGCGAAAATCCGCATCATCGCGCAGATGCTGGAAGTAAAGCGAATAGCGCGATTGCAAAGCGACACCGGCGAGCGGGGTCAATGCATAAGCGCCCTTCGCCTCGATCACGCGGTTGGTGGCTACGGCTTCGGAGAGCAGCTCGATGGCGCGTTCCTCCGACAGGCCGACAAGCTCACCGATCGCCTTGGCTGGGGCGTGACGTTTGATGGCGGCTCCATGCAACGCCAGATCGCGGTCGTTCATGCGCCCTCTCCTGCCAGCAACCAGACGCGGCCGACGCGTTCGATGCCATCCTGATAATCCTCGGTCGTCTTGGCGGGCGCGCTGGCCTCGATCACCACCGTGTCACCATCGCGGATGCCCGCGATCTTGGCATTCATCAGGCAGGGAATATTATATTCGCGGGTCAGGATTCCGAGGTGCGAGCGCACTGTGCCACCCGCACAAATCACCCCGGCGAATTGTTCGATGATCGGCGCCGTGAGCGTCCCGCCGCTGTCGTCGATGACCGCGATCGTGCCGGGCGGGACACCATCGGTCAAATAGGCCAGAACGCGTTCGTTCGACCGAATATAACGCGCCGTACCGCGCAAATCTTGGGCGTGCTGAACGACATTGTCGCCGACACCGCGCAAGGCTTTGCCGTCAGCCTGCACCTCACCCGTTGGCGCGTCTGGATGCGAAAAACCGACGTCTTCGCCCGCATCTCCAGCCGCCGCCTTATAGGCGTCAGGACGCTCGGACACCGAAATGCTCGCCGACCAGTCGAAACGGTGTCCGCTGGCCAGCAAACGCGCCTCGATCGCCGCAAAATCATCCCGCGTCAGCAGGTCGTCGGCACCTGCCATGGTGAATTCAGCCCATTCGCCTCCCGATTCGCGTAACCGGTCGCGCACCAATTCCTGCACCAGCCCCAAAGTCGCCTCGACCAGCGGCGATGCCGGCGGTTTTACGTAGAGCGCGTCGTCGATAGGCAGCTTTGCCATACCTCTTCCCCTAACGATATTCTTTGTCAGTCAACTGGCTGATGGCGCACCCGCTGTCAACAACCTTTGGTCAAAATCGTTCGACGATATTGACCAAAGATACTTTCCGCCACTACGACGGGTTCAGCACATAAACAGGGAAAGGATAAGCTATGGGCATTCAGGAGAATCCGCGCATATTGGTCGTTAATGATGACGGCATCGACGCGCCCGGTATTGCCCTGCTGGAAGAGATTGCGCGTCAGTTCAGCGACGACGTCTGGGTCGTGGCGCCCGACGAGGAACGTTCAGGCGCGGGCCATTCGACGTCGATAAGCCACCCCGTGCGCGTCGTGCAACGCGACGAGCGCCATTGGGCAGTACGAGGAACGCCGACGGACTGCGCCCTGCTGGGCATTTATGAATATATGACCGACAAAAAGCCCGATGTGATCCTGTCGGGGATCAATCGCGGGCCGAATCTGGCGGAGGATATCACCTATTCGGGCACCGCGTCGGCGGCGATGGAGGGCGCGGTGCTCGGCATCCCTGCCATCGCACTCAGCCAGATCATCCGCTATCAAAGCGAGATTCATTGGGACACAGCGCGCAGATATGCGCCGATTGTGATCAGACAGCTTCTCGACCTGGAATGGCCGCCGGGTCTGTTTTTCAACGTCAATTTTCCCAATTGTCCGGTCGATCAGGTCACGGGCATTCGCGCGACGACGCAGGGTCAGCGTCCGACCGGCTGCTTCCGCCCTGTACGCCGCGTCGACGAACGCCATGTCCCCTATTACTGGATTAAAATCGGTTTCCCCGAAGGCGGCGACGAGGAAGGCAACGACCTCCACGCCGTGCTGGCCAATCAGGTGTCGGTCACGCCGCTGCAACTCGACATGACCGCCCACGCCGTCATGCCCGAGCTGGAACGCAGCCTGATGGCCATCGCGTAAGCAGATGAAGTGACAGCATGTCGCGCTGCTGATCGCGATCAATCTGGTCTGGGCGCTGAATGTCGTGGCGCTGAAGATCGGGGTGCAGAATCTGGAGCCGTTGGCGACCGCGTTCGTCCGCTTTGCACTGGTTCTGCTCGTGTGCCTGCCGTGGCTGCGGTGGCTTCCTGGCAAGATGCCCCTGATCTTCGTCACCGCATTGGTGTCGGGGGCGGGATATCATGCGCTGAATGCGAACGGCTTTTCGCTGGCGGACAATGTGTCAGCGTTGGCGATCGCCGGCCAGTTGGGGGTACCGTTCAGCATCATCATGGCGGCGATTTTCCTGCGCGAACGCATTGCGTGGAAACAGGCGCTCGGGATCACCCTCGCGCTGGCCGGGGTCTCGGTGATCACTTTTGACGCCCGTGTATTCGACGAGCGACTTGGCCTGTTGCTGGCGGTGATGGCCTGCGCCGTCTGGGCCGTCGGGAACCTGCTGTTCCGGCATTTAAAGACGGTTCCGGTGATGACGATCCACGGCTGGCTGGCGCTGATTTCGCTGCCCGTTCTGGGTCTCACATCGCTGGTGGCCGAGCCGGGCGCGCTGGCGGGAGCTATCGACTTGCCGCCCAATGTGTGGGGCTGGTTCGCCTTTTCCGCCTTCGGATCGTCGATCCTGGGGAATGTCGGCATGTCGTGGCTGCTGCAACGCTATCCGGTCGGCACCGTCCTGCCGCTGACCATCCCCAGCCCAATCCTGTTGGTCGTGTTCGCAATGATCGCATTTAACACCCCGTTGACGGCAGAACTGGTGATTGGCGGGCTGATTACATTGGCCGGGATCTGGGTGATCATCGTGCAGATGTCCAAACCCCAGCCTGATCCAAAGCTCGCCTAGGCGGCGGACTAAGCCGGATCAGGCACGCGCGAGGATCGTCACCGCCGACATGCCGTCTTCGACGCCGTAAAAGCCGCCGCTATTTTCCGCGATCGCGATGCGCGCGCCATCGACCTGACGCGCGCCCGCATCACCGCGCAAGTGGGTGACGAGTTCGAAAATCTGGCCAAGGCCTGTCGCACCAAGCGGGTGGCCCTTCGACACCAAGCCGCCCGACACATTGACCGGTATGCGTCCGCCCAGCGCGGTGTCTCCGCGTTCGGCGGCAACGCCCGCTTCACCCGGCGCGCACAGGCCCAGCGCCTCGGTCTGGATCATCTCGCCGATCGAACTTGCGTCATGCACTTCGGCAAGGTCAATGTCGCCAGGACCTATGCCAGCCTTTTCATAGGCGCGCTGGCCGACGATGCGGGTGACGTGATGGGCATAGTCGTCGGGCGCGCGGTCGCTACCCGTCTGCGATTCCGCGGCCAGAACGCGCACGGGCCGGGCGTTCGAGTAACGCTTGGCCCAATCGGCGCTGCACACGATGGCGGCAGACGCGCCGTCGCTGATCGGCGCGCACATCGGATTGGTCAGCGGCCAGGCGACGGTCGGCGCGGCCAACACCTCGTCCACCGACATCGGCTTGCGATATTGGCTGAACGGGTTGTGCACAGAGTGATTATGATCCTTGGCCGCGACCGCCGCGATCTGGCGCTGGGTCGATCCATAGGTCGCGATGTGCAGCCGCGCCTGCGCGGCATAGGCCTGCATCAGCACATTGGGGCTGTCGCTTCCCCCCCCCGGCGGCACCGGGGCGAGCAAGCCTGCCGTCTTGGCCAGATAGGCTTCAGCCTCGACAATATCGCGGGGTTGCTGGAACACCGCGAATTTCTTGGCGCGGTCGTCTGAATAGAGCTTTTCTACCCCAACCACGAGCACGCATTCGGCCAGGCCCGCACGCACATAATCGACGGCGACGTGAAACCCCATGGTCGAACTGGCGCACGCCGCCTCGACATGCATCGCGCGCACCCCCGAAATGCCCAGCGGGCGCAGCGCATATTCGCCGGGGATCGACATCTCGCCTGCGAAAAAGCCCTGAATGACATTGGCATAGATCGCCATGTCGATGTCAGCCGGTGGCACGCCTGCGTCGGCCAAAGCGTCACGCACCGCCCACTGCGTGAGGTGCTCGTGCGTCTTGTCGAGGTGGCGACCGAATGGCGTCATTGCCGCGCCCAATATCATCGCGTCGCGCATCAAATCGTCCTTCCTGCCGCTGCCCAGCGTTCGCGTCGCAATTCGGCGCGCAACACCTTGCCCGCGTTGCTACGCGGCAGAGCGTCGACGACCTCGATCGCTTTGGGTGTTTTCACCGGCCCTAACGCCTCGCGGGCAAAGGCAAGCAGCGCATGAACGTCGATATAGGCCCCTGCGCGCGGCTCCACCACCGCCACCACGGCTTCGCCCCATTTGTCGTCGGGTACGCCGATCACCGCGCAATCCTGAACCTGTGGGTCGGCCATGATCGCCTGCTCAACCTCCGCCGGATAGATGTTGAAGCCGCCGGAGATGATCATGTCCTTTTTGCGGTCGACGACATAAAACCAGCCGTCTTCGTCGCGGATGCCGATGTCGCCGGTGTGATGCCAGCCAAAGGCTGAAACCTCCGCCGTTGCTTCTGGGTTTTTATAATAGCCCGCCATCACCAGCGGCCCGCGCACGACGATTTCGCCGCGTTCGCCGGGCGGCAGGATATTTCCATCATCATCCATGATTTCGACGATTGAATGCAGATTTGCGCGTCCGCAACTGCCAGGATGGGCGAGTTCGCCTGCGTCGTTCAAGTGCTCGTGCGGCGGCATAGCTGTTACGCACATTGGCGCCTCGGTCTGGCCAAAGCTGGCGTTCATCACTGGACCAAAAACCTCTATCGCTTCTTTCAGCCGGTCGAGCGACATGGGCGCTCCCGCATAGCTGATATATTCGAGGCTCGACAGATCCGCCCTGCGCACGCTGGGTTCGGCAAGCAGCATGTAAATGGCGGTCGGCGGTAGGAACATATAGGTTACGCGGTGGCGTTCGATTGCATCAACCACCGCGGGAGGATCGAATTTCGGCAGCACGACCACCGTCCCGCCCAGTGCCATGCTGGCTAGCGCGAGCGGCCCGGCAGCGTGGGTCATCGGCGCGGCGACGAGGTTCACCGGCGGCACCTTCATCGGCATAGATGCGACGAGGCTGGAGACAAGCGCTTGCCAATTGCGGTTCGATAGCATCACGCCCTTGGGCCGTCCGGTCGTGCCGCCGGTATTGCCGAGAAAGGCCAGTTCATCCTCATGCCCGGAACGGCGTTGCGGCGCGGGTTCGTCCGATCCGTCGAGCATGTCTTCCAGATAGAGATCGGCCTCCGCAAACGGATGATCGAGCGCGACATAGCGGCGGATATTCGGACATTCGGCGCGAAAAGTCGCGATGCGGTCGGCGACTTCTGAGTGGACGAACAGCGTATCGACATCGAGCAGATCGAGCAGATAGGCATTTTCGCCGACCGCCGCGCGGTTGTTCGCCATCACCCACACGCCATCGGCGCGCAAAATGCCCAGGATCGCCTCAAACGCTTCCATCGCATTGCCACTGAGCACCGCGGCATGGGCACCGGGCGCGAAGCCATCGGCGATCAGCGCGCGGGCGATGGCGTGGCTGCGCGCGGCGACCTCCGCATAGCTGCGCAATCGGTCGCCGGCGATCATGCATGGCTTGTCGTGCGCCATGCGCGCGCCGCGGTCGAAATAGTCGATCATCCGCATGATCGATTACCTCCGCATGACAAGGTCGAGTTCGGCCGATTTGATTTGAACATAGGGCGTGTTCGCGACCTTCATCAGCCGCCGCACCTGCTCCATCTCGGGCGAAGAGATCGTCGGATAGTCGCGCTTCAGCGGCCCGGCCGCGCGCATCTTGGCAATGTCGGCTGCCGGGACCAGCGCGCGCAGGATCAACTCATCCTCGTCATTGGTGCCATGCTGGCGCTTGAGTTCGGCGAGATCGGGTTCGGGCGGCGGATTTTCGAAAATTTCCTTCGCGCGCGGCGCTGCGGCGATGCGGTCCATGACATCGGGATCGATCGGCGCGGGCGGTTCGCCATAATAGCCGGCGGCATATTGAATCACCTCGTCGGGGATGGCGCCATAACGCTTGCCGGTGACGATGTTCAGAACCGCCAGCGTTCCGACGAGCTGTGCGAAAGGGGTCGCCATACCGGGATAGCCCAGCTCACGGCGCACCGCCGCCACTTCGTCGAGCACCTGCGGCAGCATATCGAGCATATTCTGCTGGATCAGCTGATTGCGCAGCGTCCCCATCATGCCGCCCGGAATCTGCGTGGTAAGCGAGGTGACGTCATATTCATAATTCTGGTCGTGCAAATAGCCCGCGGTCTTGGCCACCGCGCGGAAATGATCCGACACCGACGGCAGTTTCGACACGTCGATATTATGCGTGTGGCCCAGCGCCTCCATATTCTTGACCATGATGTCGATGGAGGGGATCGACGGGCCGTTCGCCATCGACCGGGCCGCGGTATGCAGAACGGTCACCCCAAATTCGACCGCATCGCAATAGGCCTTGGCCGACTGGCCGAGCATATTGTTCGAGTGCATTTCAATCGGCTTGCCGCGCGATTTGGCGACAATCGCCGGGATCAGCGTCTTGATGCGGTCGCGGTCGAGGACGCCGCCAGTGTCATAGAGCAGCAGGCTGTCGACTTCGGGGATCGCCGACAGCTTGTCCGCCTTGTCAGCCCAGAAAGCATCGTCGTGCACCGGTGACAAAGTGAACAGCATCGTCGCCGCGACCTTGCAGTCATATTTTTTCGACAGCTTGGCGAGCCGCGCCATCTTGTCGATGTTGAACAGGACATCATAGATCCACCAGCTGCGCACGCCATGAACGCACAGCCGTTCCATCCACAGGTCCATCAGCACCTGCGGCGTGAAGCCAAACGTCACCGAGCCGTTCGAACGGATGCCGCCGCGCACCGGGGTATTCTTGATCTGGCTCATCATCAGGTCGAAACCCGCCCAGGGGTCTTCCTGGCAATGGCGGACCAGAACCTCGAACAGCGAAGATCCCGCCAGGCTGATCGTCGAATAGCCAGTCTGGTCGATGATCGGTAGCACCGGATAGGCCTGTCCCGCCTGCATCCGCATGCCCCACAGGCTTTGCTGCCCGTCGCGGCAGGTTTCGTCGAGAAATTCAATTTGCGCCATGATCTGCCTATTCTGCTGCGATCGCCGATTCGGCGAGCATCACTTGTTCGAGCCACCGTGTGTGGAAGCGGTTGGCGATGAATTCGGGGTGGCGGACGATTTGCCGGTGCAGGTCGATCGTCGTAGGCACCCCTTCAACGGTGAAGCTGTCGAGCGCGTCGGTCAGCCGTGACACGGCCTGCGCCCGATCCTGACCATGCACGATCAGCTTGCCTATCATCGAGTCATAGAAGGGCGGTATGACCGCGCCGCTGCCCATATGGCTGTCGAGCCGAATGCCCTCCCCCTCTGGCGCCTGCCAGCGGGCGATGGTGCCAGGAACGGGGACGAAACCGCGCGCGCTGTCTTCGGCATTGATACGGCATTCGATCGCATGGCCGGACAGCGCGACATCGTCCTGCGCCATCGACAGCCCCTGCCCGCCCGCAACGCGGAGTTGCTGCTGGACCAGATCGACACCGCTGATCATCTCGCTGACCGGATGCTCAACCTGAATGCGGGCGTTGACCTCGATGAAATAGACTTCCTGCCGCAGCACATCGTAGAGGAACTCGACCGTCCCGGCGTTGCGGTAGTTGACGCTGGCGGCCAGATCGACCGCCGCCTTATGCAACTCGGCGCGCAGCGTGTCGGGCATGGCGACGCTCGGAGCTTCCTCGATCAGCTTTTGGTAGCGGCGTTGGACCGAACAATCGCGCTCACCGAAATGTAGCACCTTGCCCTGCCCGTCGCCGATCAGCTGAACCTCGACGTGCCGTGCTTCGGGAACGAAGCGTTCCATGAACAAGGTGCCGTCGTTGAACGCGGCCAACGCCTCGGCACTCGCGCGGTTATAGCCGGCTTCGACCTCTTCGGGCGTGTTGGCGATGATCATGCCGCGCCCGCCGCCGCCCGCCGCCGCTTTGAGCAGCACCGGATAGCCGATTTCGTCTGCGACCCGGCGCGCGTCGGCGGCGCTGGCGATTTCACCGCTCCCCGGCACCAGTGGCACACCCGCCGCCGCCGCCATCTCCCGCGCGCGCAGCTTGTCGCCCAGCGCGTCGATGATATTCGGCTGCGGTCCCACAAAGATAATGCCATGCTCTTCGCAAAGCTGCGCGAACATCGCGCGTTCGGACAGAAAGCCATATCCGGGATGCAGCGCGTCACAGCCGGTCGCTTTGGCCGCCTGCACAACCAGCCGCGCATCCAGATAGCTGCGAGCTGCAGGTCCAGGCCCCAGCACGACGACGCGATCGACGAGCCGCGCAGCGGCGCTCTCGCGGTCGGCTTCCGATACGCCGAGCACGGTTTCAATGTTGAGCGCTTGCGCCGCCCGGGCGACGCGCAGAGCAATCTCGCCGCGATTGGCGATAAACAATCGGCCGATCGCCATGGTCAGTCCGCCACGATTACGAACAGCGGCTGATCGGCCTCGACCAAGGCCCCGTCTTGAGCAAGAATGGCGTGGACGGCGCCATCCTTGCCCGCGCGAACAGTGGTGAACAATTTCATCACCTCGACTAAGCAAAGCTCTGATTCCGCACTCACCGCGCTACCCACTTCGACGTAGGCGGGCGCACCGGGCTTAGGAGCCCGATAGAATGTGCCCAGATAAGGCGCCCGCACGATTGTGGCACCATCAGGCCATTCGGACACGGTATCGGTGGCCAGTGCGGCGGGCGCTGACACGCTAACCGATTCCGAGGCAACCACAACCGGCGCGGGCGCGGCAGAAGCGACCGAAGTGGGAGCCGTGCCGGTTGCCAGCCTCATACTATTGCCGTCGTTAGAAAGATAGATTTCTACCCCTTCATGCACGACATGCAGTTCGCGAAGACCAGATGCCTCAAACTCTGCGATCAGCTTTTCCAAATCGGCAGAACGGTCAGCTACGCTCATTGGCCGCCCCTCCGCAGTGCATCGATTGCCGAGCTGTCAAGACCAGGACCTTTGCCTTCCAGCCGCGACCCACGCTGTTCGTCGAAATACATCTCGCGCACCGCCGGATCGTTCGGGCGATATTTGACCGTCGTATCGCAAAGGAATCGAAAATCGTCTTCCATCTGCTTCGGCCGGGTCGCCGCAGCCCGGGCGTTATAATCAGCAAGGCTGAGCACGCCTGCGGTGGTCGTGTAGCGATCCGCCTTGTCGCCCAGATGCGTCACACCAGGACCGATCGGCGCCAGGCGCGGCTCCCCGCCCTGACGATTGAGCACGCTGTAGGGGATTTGAGAGATGTAACGGACGGGATTATTATTGTGCTGCATCATCGCATATTCGCTTATTCGCTGACTGGGAAGATCGACCAATCCGACCAACTCACCTAAAAAGTCGCGGCCAAATTCGTCGTTGAACAGCGGGCGGAAACGGTCCGCGCGTGGGTCGATCGTCATCCAGTCATTGACGTCATAAACCCCTGCAATATGAGCGAAATCCTTGGCCATCGAAAAATAAACCAATGCGCCAGCGTCCATCATCTGGTCGCGCGTCCAGCCGGCAACGCGCTTCCACAGGGCTACCGTCGCGACGCGGACCTTTTCTGTCAAATCCTCGAAAGTGTTGGCCAGCTCCTCCGCCGAGCCCATGCCGACAGGAACAAATCCCTCGGACAGTGAATCCGACGTATAGAGCCCAACGCCGGCCAACTTGTCGGCGGTGAATTCGGGACGCGATTCAAAACTGCCCCAATCATCCATCAGATAGAAATCGCACCCGGTCGCTTCCATCGTCACGGTCAGATTATTGTAAGGGATGTCCCCCGCAATGCCGTCCAGCCACGGATAGTCGCCCTCGGCGAGATCGGTGAACTCGCGCACGATCATTTGGCGCCCATTACCCAGATTATAAGGGCCATTATTGTTGAGAGATACGCGGCTTTCGCAGGATACAAGGAAGCCATATTGCGACACGGTGGCAAGGAATGCTTGCGCTGCGGCGTGCAGCCGGTCGCCCGCTTGACAGCTATGCAAATCGGCGTGGAAGCGCTGAACGCGCCGCTCGGGAAGCAATTGCACGCGTTGCCCGAATTCACGCGCGTTGAGGTGACCATCCTCGCGCTGCTGAGCCAATTTGAAGCGGCGCCAAAAGTCTAAGACATAAGCCACGTCCTCTGCCCCATCGGCGGGGTCGAGCATCCCAAAATTAATCAGCATCTCGCGGCCAAGCAGATAAAAAGTCGGCAGCCCCCACCCCGGCAAATTGCCGAATTTACCGCCGATGGCTCGCGCCCGGTCGCCGATCTCTTCGGCAGACATCTTCGCTTCGATTTTGCGGAGCAAGTCGGGATAGCGGTAATAGCAGCACAGATACGATAGCAGCATATAGGACGGCACCGGAAACAGCTTCGATTCCTGCACCGTCCGCGTCACACAAAGCCAATATGTATCGTCGCCCAGCGTCTGAATTGCATTATTCGCTTCCAGCAAGCGCGCATAGGTCAACATCACTCACCCCTTGCCTTTCCCCCTGTCCTTCGGGGGCTTGTTCGATAAACCCGGCTAGCACCGACAAAAGGAAATTGGAAGAGTGTTTGGGCGAAATCGTCGAACGAAATTGATTAAATTTATTACGTCCTTTTGGAGTGACTGCACGAAAGCTTCTGTCTGTCATCGGGCCATTTAGCGAAGATCGCGGCGCCAAACAGCGGAGAGCGGTCCTAGTGTGGGGAGCTTAAGGGCAGCGCTTGCCGTGTCCCCCGACCCAATGATTCCCCGGATTGATCTGCCCCCTTCTGAGTGGTCCAAAATTGATGATATTTTGGATTACGAAGGAGATTATGAATGCCGAGCAAGAAGCATCGCCCGGAAGAGATTATCGGCAAGCTGCGTGAAGCGGAGGTTGTGCTGG
>Ga0065721_10001161_pt1 | contig 13402 bp, 15 predicted proteins | sample Mesricmetagenome_FD_59108 | JGI IMG/M metagenome (GOLD analysis project Ga0065721, IMG submission 59108) | Mesophilic microbial community from rice straw/compost enrichment Sample: eDNA_1 v2 (version 2) | ecosystem: Engineered > Solid waste > Grass > Composting > Bioreactor | place: USA: Davis... | reverse complement strand
ACCGCGACCTGCTGGTCCGCGAGGCGCTGCGGCTCGGGGTGCAGCACCAGCCGGGCGCGATCACCGCGGTCGAGCTGCGCGCTGATGGCGGGATGGCCGCGATCGGCGTCGGAGGCGGCGGGCCGATAGCTGCCGACCTGTTCGTCGACTGCAGCGGGCCGCAGGCGATGCTGCTGTCGCGGCTTCCCGAGGCCCGCCGGCTCAGCTGGCAGGGGGCGCTGCCGATCCGCGGGATCCAGTTCGGCCGCCCCGGCGCGCCGGTGCTCGGCCTGTCCGACAACGTCGTCCTCACGCCCGTGGGCTGGCGTTCGGAGCTCGGCGGACGCGACGGCGTCCACCTCGCGCTGGCGATGGTCGAAGGAACCGACGAGCCGGCCGCGCGCGCGGCGCTTGGCGCCGAGTTCGCCGACCTCGTGCCGTTCGAGCCCGGCCGCGCCGAACGGCCGTGGGTCGGCAACGTCGTCGCACTCGGCGACGCGGCGGCGAGCTTCGAGCCGCTCGCCTGGCTCAACCTCGACCTCGCCCATCGCCAGCTCGCGCTGCTGCTCGAGTTGCTCCCCGGCCGCGAGCCCGACCCGCGCGAGCGCGCCGAGTTCAACCGCCGTGCGGCGATGATGGCCGACCGCGCTCGCGACGTCCTCGGCGCCCACTACGCCGCCCCCGGCGCCGCGCACCTCGCTATCCCCGGGGGACCGCTGGCCCGCTCGCCCGAGCTCGACCTCGCGCTCGACCAGTACCACCGCCGGGGCCGCCTGCCGTTCTTCGAGGAAATGCCCTTCGCGGTGCAGGAGTTCTCGGCCCTGCTCGAGGCCCTCGGCCACCCGGCCGGCATCGGCGCGCTGTCGCTNAGCNCCGACCCCCGCGAAGGCGAAGCCGAACGCCGCCGCTTCGAGACCGCCGCCCACGCCGCGCTGAACGTCGTCCCGCCCTACCGCGAATGGCTGGAGCGGGTCTTGGGCGGGTGAATGCTAACCAATTGATATACCTTGAGAACTGACGCCCTTCCCCCTCGATGAGGGAAGGGGGGTGTAAGTGCAGGAAAGGGGACAGTCCCTCTTTTCTCGCCGCAGGTCCTCGCCAGCCGGGAAAAGAGGGACTGTCCCTCTTTTTCGCGCCGATGGGCGATNCGCCCCTTCCCCCTCGATGGGGGAAGGATAGCGAAGCTTACCGCCGCCAGGCGGTTAGCGTAGCTTGGATGGGGGTGATGGAGCGACGCTGGTGGCTCCGCTCCACCCCCATCCAGCTGCCACCAGGCCCCTGTGGGTCCAGGTCTCCGTATCCAAGGGAAGGAACCAGCGCGAACCTATAGCGACATTTGGCTCTTGACATTGAGAACCACATCGGTTATAGGAGGGCCCGCCCTGCAACCCAGGGCGCGGGACCACGGATGGGCGGTCGGCCGGCTGCCTGCCCTCCCGCAGCGGCCGGTCTTCGTACCGGGGCCGGTTCCTCACCGAAGCCGGCCTTCCCGCCGTCCCCTTGTCGGACGACGGAAGCCGCCAAGACCGGATGATGCGGTCCACCCCGGATCGACCGACAGGCGCCTGGTGTCCTGGTCACACGGAAGGCGTTGAGGTGCGACGGTAAACGGACCGCCGGTGGCGCGGCGCGATCAGCCGCGCGGGAGCGGCAGGCCTGCGAGCCCTGCTGCCGCTTCCGGCCGGTCACGGACAAGGGGCCGAGCCGGCGCGCGACGCGGAAACAGGCGCCCCGGCCGTTCGCAACGCTACCTTCCGCACCGTCCCCGGCACACGGCCGGCCGCGCGGTCCTCTTGCGTTTCCCCAGGCGTCACCGTCCGGGCTCGCCGCCGGATGACAGCTCACGCCCCTCGAAAACAGGGACTGTCCCTGCTTTCTGCGCCGCGTCCGCCGCACGCGCTCCCCGCTTTCGTCCGGATGCCGATGCCGTTAAGGGCGCGCCATGCGCAGCCTTGCCGACATCCTCGAAGAGTACGAGTTCCTCGACGCCGACGAACGCTACCGCCTGCTGATCGAGCTCGGCCGCGAGCTCGAGGACATGCCGCAGGCGCTCAAGACCGATGCCACGCTGGTGCGCGGCTGCTCGGCCAGCGTGTGGGTCTACCCCACAGAGCGCGACGGCCGCCTGCACTTCCTCGCCGACAGCAACGCGGCGATCACCAAGGGCATCGTCGCGCTGGTGCTCGCCGCCGTGCAGGACAGGCCGGCGGCCGAAGTCGCGACGATGGACGTCGCCGCCGCCCTCGAACCCTTCGACCTCAGGAACCAGCTCAGCTCGAACCGGACCCAGGGCGTCCCCAACATGATCGCGCTGGTCAAGGAGCACGCCGCGCGACTGGCCGCCCGCTGAGTGCGGCGGCCGCTCTACCTCGTGGCCGGACTCGCGGCGCTCGGCCTCGGCGCGGTCGGGGTCGCCGTGCCCGGGCTGCCGACGGTACCGTTCCTGCTGCTCGCCGCGTTCTGCTTCGCCCGCGGCAATCCCGAGTGGGAGCAGCGCCTGCTCGCCCACCCGCGCTGGGGTCCGCCAATCCGCGACTGGCGCGAGCGCGGGGCGATCTCGCGGCGTGGCAAGGGCGCCGCGCTGGTCACGCTGGCGTTCAGCGCCGCGCTGGCGTGGTGGTCGATGAGCTGGCCACTGCTGCTGCTTCCCGTCGGCGCCGCGGCCGCAGCCGGCGCGTGGATCGCAACCCGCCCGGCCTAGCGCGCGGCGCCCTCGCGCAGCTGCACGAGGCCCGCCTCGCGCTGCCGCCTGAGCTCCGCCTTCAGCACCGCCGGGTCGCGCGCCAGCACGAAGCCGAAGCTGACCCCGCCCTCCCTGCCGAGCGTCGCATGATGCAGGTTGTGCGCCTGCACCAGCCGCTTGAGGTAGCCCTTGCGCGGCACGTAGCGGAACCAACGCTGGTGGACGAGGCCGTCGTGCACCAGCGTATAGACGATCCCGTAGCCGAGGATCCCGAGCCCGATCCACGTCCCCGGCCACCACGCCGCCTCACCCATGATCATCGGCGATCCGAGCGCAAACATTGCGATGCTCAGCGCCGCCCCGACCAGCGCGAACCGGTCGTTCTTCTCGAACACGCCGTCGTGCGGCTCGTGGTGGTCGCGGTGCCAGGCCCAGCCGAACCCGTGCATCACGTACTTGTGGCTCGCCCAGGCAACGCCTTCCATCGCCGCCAGCGAGGCGAGCGCGATCAGCGCGGGCAGCAGCCAGTCCATCGCGCATAAATAGGCGCTTCGCCGGGGCAAAGACAGCCCCGCTTGAAATGTGCCGCGGCGCGCGTAAGTGCCGGTCATGGCCAGCAAACCGCGCACGCTTTACGAAAAGATCTGGGACGAGCACGTCATCGAACGGCGTGACGACGGCACCTGCCTGGTGTTCATCGACCGCCATCTCGTTCACGAGGTGACCAGCCCGCAGGCGTTCGAGGCGCTGCGCCTCAACGGCCGCAAGGTCCGCCACCCCGAGCTCACGCTGGCGGTGCCCGACCACAACCTGCCGACCACCCCGCGCGTCGATGCGCAGGGCAACCGCGTGCCGATCGCCGACCCCGAAAGCCGCGACCAGCTCGCTGCGCTCGAGCGCAACGCCCCCGAGTTCGGGGTGCGCTATTTCGACGCGACCAGCCGCGACCAGGGCATCGTCCACGTCGTCGGCCCCGAGCAGGGCTTCACCCTCCCCGGCACCACGCTGGTCTGCGGCGACAGCCACACCGCCGCCCACGGCGCGCTCGGCGCGCTCGCCTTCGGCATCGGCACCAGCGAGGTCGAGCACGTGCTCGCCACGCAGACGCTGTTGCTGCGCTCGTGGAAGACGATGGAAGTGCGCGTCGAAGGCGAACTCGGCCCCGGCGTCACCGCCAAGGACCTGATCCTCCACATCACCGGGGTGATCGGCACCGCCGGCGGCACCGGCCACGCGATCGAGTACCGCGGCAAGGTGTTCGAAGACATGAGCGTCGAGAGCCGCCTCACGGTCTGCAACATGAGCATCGAGGGCGGCGCCCGCGTCGGCCTGATCGCTCCCGACGAGACGACATTCGCCTACCTCAAGGGCCGCCGCTTTGCCCCGAAGGGCGATGAATGGGACCGCGCCGTCGCCTACTGGCGCACGCTCAGGACCGACGAAGGCGCGGTGTTCGACAAGTCGGTGGTGATCGACGCGAGCGAGGTCGAGCCGACCGTCACCTGGGGCACCAGTCCCGAGGACACCGTGCCGATCGGCGGCGTCGTGCCCGACCCGGAAAGCTTCGCCGATCCATCGAAGCAGAAGGCCGCGCGCGCCAGCCTCGCCTACATGGGCCTCGAGCCCGGCCAGCGGATGAGCGAGGTCGAGGTGCAGAACGTGTTCATCGGCAGCTGCACCAACAGCCGCATCGAGGACCTGCGCGCCGCCGCCGAGGTGCTGCGCGGCCGCAGGAAGGCGCCGAACGTCAAGTGGGCGATCGTCGTCCCCGGCTCGGGCCTGGTCAAGCAGCAGGCCGAGGCCGAGGGGCTCGACAAGATCTTCATCGAGGCCGGCCTCGAATGGCGCGAGCCCGGCTGCTCGGCGTGCCTCGGCATGAACCCCGACAAGGTCCCTGCCGGCGAACGCTGCGCCTCGACCAGCAACCGCAACTTCGTCGGCCGCCAGGGCCCGGGCGCCCGCACGCACCTCGTCAGCCCGGCCATGGCCGCGGCGGCGGCGGTGACCGGCAAACTGACGGACGTGCGGGAACTGGTCTGAAAGCGGCTCGGCCGAAGACCCGCCTATCCCTTATCGTCACCCTGAACTTGTTTGGCGATTATACCCTTGCGTCATGTAGAACATTCCGCTACACAAGATGCATGAACACGACCACGAAAGCCCCGACGCTCCGCAAGTTTCTGGAGCAGTTCCCGACCGAGGATGCCTGCCTTGAGCACCTGATGCGCACCCGCTTTGGCGAGCGCCATGCTTGCGCGAAGTGCGGCAAGGATGCCCGTTACTACCGGGTAAGCACTCGCAAGGTCTATTCGTGCGAGCACTGCGGCAACCAGATTGCCCCAATGGCCGGGACGCCGTTCGAGCGCACCCGCACTCCGCTGCGCGACTGGTTTCTGGTCATGCACATGTTCACGACGAGCCGCCACGGCGTGGCCGCTACCGAAGTCCAGCGGGCGCTCGGTGTGACCTACAAGACCGCGTGGCGCATGTGCCATGAAATCCGCAAGTATATGGCTTCGCTCGACAGCGACGACCCGCTCGGCGGCCCCGGCTCGCACGTCGAAATCGACGAGACGCTGATCGGCGGTTCCGTCAGCGGCAAGGGCTCTGGCTACAAGGGCAACAAGACGTGCGTCGTTGGGATGCTTGAGCGCGGCGGGGAGCTTGTCACCCGCGTGGTCAAGAGCCGCACGAAGATCGCGATGCAGGGCCACATCCTCGAGCAAGTCCTGCCCGGAACGACCATCCACACCGACGAGTTCGGCGGCTACAAGGACATTGACCGTTGCGGCTACCGGCACGTCAAGGTCAACCACAAGATCGGCGAGTATGCGACCGCGCTCGGTGCCGGCGTCAACGCGATGGAAGGCTTCTGGGCGCAGCTCAAGCGCGGCATTTCGGGGACGCACATCCACGTCAGCGGGAAGCATCTTTGGAAGTATCTCGGGGCGTTCGAGTATCGCTACAACATGCGTCACGCTCCCCATCTGATGCTTCACCGGATGATGGTTTCCTTCGCGCGCTAGACGGCGGTTCGCCCGCCAGCATGGCGCGTAGGAGTTTGTCGAAGCGGTTGTTGGATTTGTCGGTCATAGTCAGTCGTCCGGTTGCTCCATGCGATTCAGCATGTTGCGGTCATAGCGGTATTGGTTCTCGACGTATTCCGACCAGCGAGACGCTATCCTCGGATCGATGTCTTTCTGCTCCTGCATCCATTCCAGGATCGCGCCTCTGATCGCTGGTTTCCGGCCTCTTCGCTTACGCTTCGGGACCTTGGGCCAGATGCGGTCCATATCAGACGCGGCGACAGTGATCTCGTCTACGCGCGCGGTTGGCGGTCGGCCCCCAGCATAGACCGAAATGTGTTTGCAGCCGCCGAGCGCGAACTCAGGGTCGAACCGGGCGCTCTGCCAGAATGAGACGGGGATTGGAGTAGCCCCCCTTGCATCTGGTCGCCCGCTCTCGGTGTAGAGACCTTCCGCCTCTATCCTGCCGGCAGAGAATTCGTCGATGATTTGCCGCTGCAGATCGCGCGACCAACCATAGTGCCCCTGCAATTCGTAATTCAGACCCCACTCGCTCTCCAAAGCAACGCGTCGGACAAGTTCTCCGAAGGTGACTCGCTGTGGGGGCGTTGTTCTGCGCAGCTGCTTCCACCAGTGCTCCCCGTCGATGGTCACGCCCCAAACAAGATAGGCGAAACCAATAGCCATGCCTGCCCAACCAATGGCCTGCACCCACAGTTGCTCGGCTGTCGCGCCGGTCACAGCCCCGCCTCCGGTGAGGACGAAGGCCGCAAAGTTACCGAATGCACCGGGAGCGAGCCTGACCTTCCCCATCCCCCCCGATTCCCCCCTTGCCGAGGGGCCGCTATACCACATACAGGGTCACATGACGCAAGGGGATAAACGCCAACTTGTTTCAGGGCCAATCGTACCCCAGGCGCGGAGCGATCGCGCTCGCAGGGCGCTGCCGGCCATCTTGCAGCAAGCGCAGCGATCGACTGATGACTGATAAATGGGCCCTGAAACGAGTTCAGGGTGACGGAAAGACAGGGAGATAAACGGTGGCCTTCGCGTCTTCGCGTCTTCGCGTGCAGGATCCGTCACCACCCTCGAGGGCCGGGTAGCGCGAGCAGCCGTTGCGAAAATCGTCCTTCCCCCCCGTCGTCAGCCCCGATACCCGGGTCCTCATCCTCGGCAGCCTTCCGGGCGAGAAGTCGCTCGCCGCGCAGCGCTACTACGCGCACCCGCAGAACCGCTTCTGGCACCTCGTCGGCAGGGTCATCGACACAGCCCTCGAACCACTCGGCTATGAAGCTCGCCTCCAGGCCCTGCTCGCGGCGAAAGTCGGCCTGTGGGACACCGTCGCCTCGGCTCGCCGCAGCGGCAGCCTCGACGCCGCGATCCGCGAGGCCGAGCCCAACCCGCTGGGCGATCTCGTCGCCTCGCTCCCCGAGCTCCGCGCCGTCGGGTTCAACGGCAGGACCTCGGCCACGATCGGCATGCCGCAGCTCGCCCACACCGGCCTCGCCCTGGTGCCGCTCCCCTCCTCCAGTCCCGCGCACGCCGCGATGCCGCTCGCCGAAAAGGAAAAGCTGTGGGGGCAATTGCGCGAATTCCTTGCCTGATCGCGCCGGGCTCCCCATTGAGGAACGCATGACCAAACGTCTCAGCACCACGGGCAAGGCCGCCATCGCCGGCGCAATCGGCTCGGCGGCGATCGCCGCCGCGCTGCTCTACGTCAACCGGCGCAAGGACAGGAAGAACAAGCCGAGCCAGCCGGGCCCGATCCCGAGTGGCGAGCAGCCGGAGACCGACTAGGACCATGGAACCCGTCAACCAGGTCGAAGGCCGGGCGATTCCATTCGGCCTCAAGAACGCCGACACCGACATCATCATCCCGGCGCGCTGGCTCAAGACCGTCACGCGCGAGGGCCTCGGCCGCGGCGCGTTCGAGGCGCTGCGCGCCGATCCCGACAACGTGTTCGACAAGCCCGAGTTCAAGGGCGCGCCGATCCTCATCGCCGGCGACAACTTCGGCTGCGGCTCGAGCCGCGAGCACGCCGCCTGGGCGCTGCTCGACATGGGCATCAGGGCGGTGATCGCCCCGAGCTTCTCCGACATCTTCTCGGGCAACGCGTTCAAGAACGGCATCCTCACCGTGGTCCTGCCGCAGGAGCAGGTCGACCGGCTGATGGAAGTCGCCGAGACCGACCCGATCGCCATCGACCTCGAGCACCAGACGGTGACTACGCCGTTCCAGGACCGCTTCACCTTCGAGATCGACCCGTTCCGCAAGCATTGCCTGCTCGGCGGGCTCGACGAGGTTGCGATCACGCTCCAGCGCAACGAGGCGATCGCCCGCTACGAGGAGCGGATGGCCGCCGCGCGACCCTGGGTCGCGCGCGGCACCGGGATTGCCGCCTGAGGCGGCGCAACGCTATTGAGCAGGCCAAACCGATTCAGGGGAATGCGCGACGATGACCGACTTCAATGACCGCAAACGCGCCGAGGAAGCCAAGTTCGCACTGGACGCGGACACGGCGTTCCGTATCGCCGCGCGCCGCAACCGCCTGCTGGCGGCCTGGGCGGCCGAGAAGATGGGCCTCACGCCCGAGGAGACCCAGGCCTACACCAAGGAAGTGATCCAGTCCGACTTCGAGGAAGCCGGCGACGAAGACGTGATCCGCAAGGTTCTCGGTGACCTGACCGCGGCCGGGTGCGACATCGACGAGGCCGGCGTGCGCGCCGCGGTCGAGGAGAAGATGGTCGAGGCCAAGCGCCAGCTGATGGCCGGCAGCTAGGACTTGGTGCCATGGCCATGCCCGCCGCCGAGATCGAAGCCCTCGATCCGGGCCGCGCTGCCCGACGCCGAGGTCGAGATCGAGGCGCTGGTCGACGACGGCGATCACTACCGCGCGCACGTCACNTCGGCCGCTTTCGCCGGCAAGACCCGCGTNCAGCAGCACAAGATGGTCTACGAGGCGCTCGGCGGCCGCATGGGCGGCGAGCTCCATGCCTTGCAACTGGTCACTTCCGTTCCCAACTGATTCCCACCCCCACAAGCAGGCAGCTCCCGATGTCCGATACCCACGCCCGCATTGCCCAGATCGTCGAGAACAACGACGTCGTCCTGTTCATGAAGGGCACGCCGCTGTTCCCGCAGTGCGGCTTCTCGAGCCGGGCGGTGGCGATCCTCGATCACTGNGGAGTCGCCTACGAGAGTGTCGACGTGCTGCAGGACATGGAAATCCGGCAGGGCATCAAGGAGTTCTCCGACTGGCCGACGATCCCGCAACTCTACGTGAAGGGCGAGTTCATCGGCGGCAGCGACATCATGATGGAGATGTACGAGGCCGGCGAGCTGCAGCAGCTGCTCGCCGACCGGCAGGTCGCCCGGGCGAGCTGACCGCCGCCTGCGCGACGACCGGGAGGGGGCCGCACGGCCCCCTTTTTCGTTTGTAGTTCCGGCCGTTTCATGGTCCTCTGTCGCCGCCCGGTGCCGGCGAGCCGGCCCGGACGAGCGGACGATACTGCGCGGAAAGGGGGAGCCGCATGACCATCGGCCAGATTCTCTCGGATACCTGGGATACCTTCAAGGGACGCTTCGGCACGCTGCTCGTGCTGTGGGCGATCTACTTCGGGATCACCATCGTACTGTTCATCGTGATGTCGATGGCCATGGGCGCCGCAAGCGTCGCGAGCCTGGCGGCGCTGAGCGCCGACGATCCGTTTTCAACAGGCGGATCGCTCGCCGCGCTCGGCGGAGTGGTCGTCTTCGTCGTGCTGTTCTACCTCGTCTACCTGCTCGTCATGATGGCGCAGTACGCGTCGATGATCGTCGCGGCCTCGCCGGCCCGACGGGTGGATTTCAGCGAGGCGCTCGGCAGCGGATGGCGCGCTGCACCACCGCTGCTGCTGCTGATGGTCATGCTGATCGCGGTGTACTTTGCCGTGTCGCTGGCGGCCGGCGGCATCGTCGGCGCGCTTGCGCAATCGGGCGAGGGAGCCGTGGGCCTGCTCGGGCTGCTGCTGCTCCCGCTGCTCGTCTGGCTGGGCTGCCGGCTGGCTCCGCTGTTTGCCATCGTGGCGGTCGACGGGGTNCGCAATCCGTTCAAGGCGATCGCCCGCTCGTGGCACCTTACGCGGGGNCACGCGCTGACGATCTTCGGCGCCTNGCTGGCCTTCATGGTCCTCCTGCTGCTGGTCNGCGGCGTGCTGCTGCTGCCGTCCCTTGGCCTGCTCCTGGGGCCCGGAGGCCAGGCCGCGGGGCCCGACGAGATCGGCCAGGCGCTCGGCAGCTTCGCATTGCTGATGCTCGCGTTGCTGGCCATCAGCGCGCTGTTCACCATGAGCTACAGCGCGTTCCTGGCTGTGCTTCACGCGCGCCTGCGCGACGGCGCCGGCGAGGGGGCGGCCGAGGCCTTCGCCTGAGGCTCAGAGCGCCCGCAGCACGCCCGCCGGCCGCGCCCGCAGCAGCGGCAGCGAAGCGCCGAGCGCGAACGCCAGCACCAGCGCGATTCCCGCGCCGAGCACAGCCAGCACGCGCGGCCAGTCGGGCATCCACTCGAACTCGAACAGCTCGACGATGACCAGCCACGCGGTCGCGCCGCCCAGCCCCAGTGCCACCAGCGCGAGCAGTGCGGCGAGCAGGCCGAACTCGGCCAGCTGCAGCATCAGCAGCTGCCGCGTGCTCGCACCCAGCACGCGCAGGATCACCGTGTCGTAGATTCGCGCCGCGCGCGCCGCGGCGATCGCTCCCAGCAGCACCGCAATTCCCGCGAGCACCGCTACCGAAGCGGCGGCAAGGATCGCCAGCGAGACCTGGTCGAGGATCGTCCGCGCCTGCGTCAGCAGCGGCCCGACCTCGATCACCGAGCTCGACGGGAACGCGCGCACCAGGCTCCGCAGCAGCCCTCCGGCCGGCTGCCCGGGCGGCAGCTCGATCGTCGCGGCGAGGTTGTGCGGAGCATCGGCGATCGCATTGGGCGAGAACACCAGCACGTAGTTGAAGCCCATGCTCTCCCAGTCGATCCGCCTGAGGTTGGCGACCCGCGCCTGGCGCTCGACCCCGAGCAGGCCGAAAGTCAGGTAGTCGCCGATGCGGATTCCAGCCGCCTGCGCGAGATCGGCATCGATCGAGACCAGCGGCTCGCCGTCGTAGCCCGCCGGCCACCACTCGCCGGCGACCAGCGAGTTCCCCTCGGGCAGCATCTCGGCATAGGTCAGCCCGCGCTCGCCGCTCAGCGCCCAGGCGCCTTCGGGCAGTTCGTCGAGTTCGGCGACCACGGTCGGGTTGTCTCTCGGTCCGTAGGCGAGGATCGCCCCGCGCAGCGTCGGCACCGCCTCGATCTGGGCTCCCGGGGCCTGGCGCCCGACTTCGTCGCGGAACTCGTCGAGCCGGTCGCGCGGGATGTCGAGCACNAAGTAGTCGGGCGCTATCGACGGGACCGAGCGCTGGATATTGGCCGAAAGGCTCGTCTGCACCGCCGCCAGCAGCACGAACGCGGCGAGCCCGAAGCCGAGCGCGGTGACCAGCGACCCGGTCGCCGAGCCGGGCCGGTGGATGTTGGCCAGCGCCGCNCGCGCGATCGCATCCGACGGCCGCGGCACGCGCGCCGCCAGCGTGCGGATCGCCCGCCCGAGCCCCCACAGCAGCAGCAGGATCACCGCGGCGCCGCCGAGGAAGGTCGCGCTCAGCCCCGGCTGCGGCGAGCCGACCAGCGCCAGCGCGGCGATCCCGGCCAGCCCGAGCGAAACCGGCAGCACCGCCCCGCGCCAGGCGCGCGCCAGCGGCGCCACACGCGAGCGCATCAGTGCCATCGCCGGATAGTGCCGCGCGTGCATCACCGGCGGCGCGGCGAAGACCAGCGCCACCAGCATCCCGAACAGCGCCGCCCGCAGCAGCGCGGCCGGATCGAACACCAGCCCGCTTCGCACCGGGAGCAGATCGCCGAGCGCCGACGCCAGCAGCGGCGTCACCAGCACGCCGGCAACCAGCCCGGCGAGCGCGCCCGCGACCGCCGCCGCGCCGATCTGCAGCGCGTAGATCCTCAGGATGTCCCCGCTCGTCGCGCCGAGGATCTTGAGCGTGGCGATGCTCGCGCGGCGCGCCTCGAGATACGAGGCGACCCCGCCGCCGATGCCGATCCCGGCGATCACCAGCGCGGCGAGCCCGACCAGCGTCAGGAACTCGCCCATTCGCCCGACGAAGCGCTCGGCTCCGGGAGACGCGCGGTCGCGCGTGCGGATGTCGTAACCGGCGCCGGGGAAAGCCCCGGTCAGCGCCTCCTCGACTTCCTCGGGGTCGGCATCGCGCTCGAACCGCACCCGGGTCTTCGACTGGTACATCGCCCCCGGCGCGGTCAGCCCGGCGGTGGCCGGAAACTCGAGCGGGACGATCACCGTCTGGCCGAGCTGGAAGCCCTCGCTCAGCCGGTCGGGTTCCTCGTCGATCACCCCGCCGACGACGAGCTCCCCGGTGCCGACCCGAAACCGGTCGCCCGGCCCGATGCCGAGCCGCTCGGCCGCGCCTTCGGCAATCCACGCCTGCCCGGCGGGCGGGGCGCCGACCTGGCGGCCGTCGGCCAGCGTCAGCTCGCCGTAGAGCGGCCAGCTGGCATCGACTGCCTTGAGCTCGATCGGCGTCGCGGCCTCGCCTGCGCTCGCCATCGCCTGCATCCGCAGCCCCGGCGACAGCGTGCCGTAGCGGGCGAGGAACTCGCTTTCGTTGTCGTTCAGCGGCCGCTGCCACAGCTCGACCTCGAGGTCGCCGCCGAGGATCGTCCGCCCCTGCGCGTCGAGCTCACCGCGGATCGCCGAGGTCAGCGACCCGATCGCCGCCAGTGCGCCGACCCCGAGGAACAGGCACACCAGCAGCAGCCTGAGGCCGCGGAACCGCCGGTGCAGGTCGCGCCGGGCGATTCGCCATGCGGCCGGCCACGAAAGCCGCGTCATGCCGCGCTGTCGCTCACGATCCGCCCGTCGGCCAGCGTCACCACGCGGTCGCAGTGCTCGGCGAGCGCCTCGTCGTGGGTGATCATCACCAGCGTCGCGCCGGTCTCGGCGCGGCGGGCGAAGAGCAGCTCGATGATGTCGTGGCCGGTCTTCGCGTCGAGGTTGCCGGTCGGCTCGTCGGCGAAGATGAGCGCCGGACGCGGCGCGATCGCGCGGGCAATGGCGACGCGCTGCTGCTCGCCGCCGGACAGCTGCGCCGGGTAGTGCGTCAGCCGGTGCCCGAGGCCGACCGCCTCGAGCTCGGCCGCCGCCCGCGCCCAGGCATCGGGCTGGCCGGCCAGTTCGAGCGGGGTGGCGACGTTCTCCTGCGCGGTCATCGTCGGCAGCAGGTGGAACGCCTGCAGCACGATGCCGATGCGCCCGCGCCGCGCCCGTGCCAGCGCGTCCTCGTCGAGAGTCTCGAAGTCCGCGCCGGCAACATGGACCGTGCCGCTGGTCGCGCGCTCGAGACCCGAGAGCACCGCCATCAGCGAACTCTTGCCCGAGCCCGAGGGGCCGAGCAGCGCCAGCGTCTCGCCGGTAGCGACGGTGAGGTCGATGCCGCGGAGGATCTCGACCGCCGCGTCGCCTTCGCCGAGAGTGAGCCTGAGATCGCGCGCGACGATCGCGGGAGGACTTGTCACCCTCCCGGGATGGCATAGGGATTGGTCGCGAACAAGGAGGCTTGCGTAATGAAATGTCGCGGGTTGTCGGTGCTGCTGCCGGCCCTGGTCCTGGCCGC
>Ga0065721_10051842_pt1 | contig 13404 bp, 18 predicted proteins | sample Mesricmetagenome_FD_59108 | JGI IMG/M metagenome (GOLD analysis project Ga0065721, IMG submission 59108) | Mesophilic microbial community from rice straw/compost enrichment Sample: eDNA_1 v2 (version 2) | ecosystem: Engineered > Solid waste > Grass > Composting > Bioreactor | place: USA: Davis... | reverse complement strand
GGGCCCGACAGCCTGGCGGCCAGCGCCGCCAGCCGGCCGGTGCGGGACGCCGTCAGCAAGCTGGGGCTGGAGGAACTGACCGAGCAGGAGCTCGCGATGCATTTCGCGCTGAGCCTCGCCGGCGAGCACGGCATCGTCATCACCTCGATGTTTTCCGAGCAGCATATCCGCGAGAACCTGTCGCTGCTGGACCGGTATCGCGCGCTGGGCGAGCGCGGGCCCGCGCTGGCGCCCACCATTCTGGGCGGCGGTTCGCCCCGCCCTTGCCGCAACGGGCCCTGCACCGATATGCCGGAACACGAGCCGGCATGAGAGGGTGAATTTGCGCTTCGGCTGCGCTTGGGGTCGCTTTGGGGGCGCTTGAGCGGCGGCGCTTGGAAGTGCGCCGAGGTTGCGCCGAGGTTGCGCTGAAGTTGCGCCCGGGTTGCGCTCAGGGTCCGCAGATCGTGACGCCTGTCACGATGCCGGCGCGAATGGATCCGTTGGCGCGGCGGGGTTGTCGGACAGATCGAACTCGTCGCGCACCTTGTCGACCACGGCGCGAATCGCGCGCTCATGGCCGCGCACATGGCCGAAGCCCTGCATATCCCAATTGCGCCCGCGCGCATCGCGCGGATGCGGCTGCGGCACGGGCACCCGCACCTTCAATCCCTCGTCGACGATCTCGTCCAGTCGCTGGATACGCCGGCTCACTTCGTCCTGCAGCGCACGTGCGGGCCGTTCGCGCTTGGCCATGATGTTCTCTCCCGTGACCTCGATCGGGCCATGCTAGCATGCACGCTGCCGCGCGCAACGTGCGCTATCCGCTCCAGCCCCTTCTTTCTCCCGCCATTCCCGCCATCCCCGTCATGCTCGAGACCTTGCGCGCGTGGGCCGGACGACTGCGGCGCGACGTGCTGACGCTGTGGTTCGCCTGCCGCCATCCCGCGACGCCCTGGCTGACCCGCGGCCTGTGCGCGTTGATCGTCGCCTATGCGTTCAGCCCCATCGATCTGATTCCCGACTTCGTGCCGGTGCTCGGCTACCTCGACGAGATCGTCCTGCTGCCCGCGCTGATCTGGTGCGCGCTGCGCACGCTGCCTGCGCCCCTGGCCGACTCCTGCCGCGAGCAGGCCCGCCGGTGGCTCGACGAGCGGCGCGGCAGGCCCCGCAGCTACTGGGGCGCCGCGATGGTGGTGGCCCTGTGGCTGGGGGCGGCGCTGCTTGCATGGCGGTGGTGGCACGGCTGAAGCCCCGCTGTGCCACGCGCCGCCTCCGCGGCCTTTGGCGCGCGCGCCATCCCGCGTCCGCTTACTGTCGGACAGCCACCGATACCACGCGCCCCGCCCCCGCTCTAGAAAGGAAGAAAGTTCCGATCAAGAGGTGCCACCATGGCAGGACGCAATATCCATGTGACGCCGCATGGCAGCGGCTGGAATGTCAGCCGCGAAGGCGAACCCGTCGCCAGCTCGCATCACGAGACCCAGGAAGAAGCCATCGAGGTCGCCACCGACGCCGCGCGGCGCGACCGTGTCGAATTGCTGGTGCATGGGCGCGACGGGCAGATCCGCATGCGCAACAGCTTCGGCCACGATCCGGCGGCGTCCAAGGGATGACGTAGGACGAACTCGCATACTGAGCGGCATCCCGATGCACTACGATGCAAGTTCCCTCCGCTCTCGACCGAAGACCATGCCTCGCAACTTCGTATTGAAAGCCACCCATACCGGATGGGAATTGACCGTCGAAGGCCAGGCGCAATCGATCCTGCGCTACGACGGCCGCGATGACGCCCTGCAGCTCGCCATGGCCGCCGCCCGGCGGCGCGGCGTGGGCCTGCTGGTCCAGGAGGCCGACGGCGAAATCCGCCGCCTGACCGAACAGGAAAGCCTGGCGGCTTGACCCCCGGCAGCGCGGTGGCCAGGGCCGCCATGCCCCCGCCCGCTGCCGGCAATGGAACGCGACCATGAACCGTACCGTCCACGTGCTGCCCGCCGACCGCGGCTGGGCGGTGACCGTCGAAGACACCGACGGCGCCACCTCGCACTACCCTTCGCAGGAAGAAGCCATCGCGGCCGGACGCGAAAAGGCCAGCAAGGACCAGGTCGAACTGGTCATTCACGGGCCGGATGGACAGGTCCAGCATCGCACGCGCTATGACGGCGGCGATGGCCGTGGCCATGAGGGCGATGCGGACGATGCGGGCGACGGTGGTGCCGACGGCGGTGGCGATGGCGGCGATTGACGGGCGGGCGTGCAGGCCGCAGGCGAACCTGCCTGATCGAATTCCACTCGGCCAAGTCCGCAACAACGTCCTGCTATGATCGGCCGCGCGACAACGAACCCTCAGCCTACCCATGTCGAGTACCGACACCGATAACACCGAGCACACCAATCACACCGAGCACATCGACCATCGCAGCCAGAAGGAAAGAATGCTTGCCGGCGATCTCTATATCGCCGAAGACCCGGAATTGCAGGCCGCATCGCGCCGCGCGTATCGCCTGTCGCGCGAATACGAGACGCGCTACGCCGTCGACCTCGACAGCGCCCAACAGGTCCTGCATGAAATGCTCGGCGCCGTCGGTCCGGACGTCAATATCAAGCCACCGCTTTACGTCGACTACGGCAAGTACATTACGGTCGGCGCGCGTACCTTCGCCAATTACGGATTGATGGCACTGGACGTCGCGCCGATCACGATCGGTGAAGACGTGCAGATCGGGCCCAATGTGCAATTGCTGACGCCGACACACCCGGTCGATCCGGAATTGCGCCGGCAGAAATACGAAGCCGCCAAACCCATCGTGATCGGTAACAACGTCTGGCTCGGCGGCGGCGCGATCGTGCTGGCGGGCGTCACGATCGGCGAGAACAGCGTGATCGGCGCAGGCGCGGTGGTCACGCGCGATATTCCGCCGAATGTGGTCGCGGCAGGCAATCCGGCCCGCGTGATCCGCGAGATTGCGCAGCCGGCCAACGGCGCCGAGGCATGATGCCGTCGCGCACCAACGGCATGCGCCGGCAATGGCGCCGCTGATCCGGGCTGCGACCGGCGGCGACGCGTCATCGCTGCCGGACATCGAACGCTCCGCCGCCGAGCTGTTCAGGACCGTGCCGGCATTGGCATGGATCGCGGACGACGACGTCCTGTCCCCGGAAGTCCACCTTCGCTTCATTGCGGCGGGCACTGAATGGGTCGCGGAGGACGACACCGGCAATGTGCGCGGCTTTATCAGCGCCGAGCGGTTCTGGCAAGCGCTGCATATCTGGGAACTCGCCGTTCATCGCGATTGCCAGGGCCAGGGCTACGGCCGCGCCCTGGTCTCGCAGGCCATTGCGCATGCACGTCGGCAACGGCTGGCGGCCGTCACGCTGACCACATTTCGCGACCTCCCGTGGAACGGGCCGTTCTACGGCCGGCTGGGATTCGATGCGATCGAAGGCGATGCCCTCGATGAACGGCTCACCGCCGTGCTCGAGCACGAACGCGAACTTGGCTTGCCGGTGCATCTGCGCTGCGCAATGCGGCTCACGCTGGATGCGACTGACGCTGGATGCGTGCCACACCGGCAATGATGCCGCCCCGCCGGCATCGCCGTAGAATCGCCGATATTCGAAACCGATGGGACTTCGTATGGCACGCTCGAACCGACTGCATCGCGCCCTGCTGGCCGCCCTCGTCGCGACGGCCGCTTACCCCACCGCCGCCCAGGACAGCAGCCCATTGACGGACTCGCAACGACAGGCGCTCGACCGCGCCATCGGCACCTTGCGCACGCCCGCGGACCGCAATGTCGCCAGTCAATGGAGCGACGCCAGGAAAGTCGCCGAAGTCATGTGCCGCCCGCTGGCCCTGCAGGAACTGAAGCGCACCGATGCCAAGGTCGATCGCGTTTTCCTCGGCGACGACACGCCGCAAAGCCTGAGCTTGAAAGGCAATACCGTACTCGAAGGAAACGGCCAGGCACGCGGCCGCAGCGGTTGGCGCAATTTCACCTTCACCTGCCGGCTCGATCCGCAAACGGCACGGGCCACGGCGTTCGAGGCGACGTTCGAGGGGCGGAAATAATGCTGCGGGTCCGGCGCCGCCGTGTTCGCAACGCGGCCTGTGGAAGCGAACAATAAAAAAGCCCGACGCCATGAAGGCATCGGGCAAATGCAACCGACCAGGAAATAGGCTCGGATGGGACACGGCGACCGGCGCATTGCCGCTGATTGGCGGCAGCGGCGCTGTTGCCGGCCTACGCACCTCGTCCTCGCCTCGCGATACCTTAGTAGCGGCGCGCCACACCTCATACTGAAAACGGGCTCGGTTCTGTAGACAAGCGTCGGCACTGGCAGAAGCGCAAAGCCATGAAGGCTCCATCATCGCGAAAAGGACGCGCTCAGGCCCCGCGGCGCAGCTCTTCCTTGTTGGCCCGCTGTGCTGCCATTCGTCTACCAGGGCCGCAATCCGAATTGGCTCAGAGAGCCCGAACGCGTATCGGTGCGCCCGGCGAGCGCGCCCGCTCTCCGAAGCCGAGGGCTCAGCATTCGAATGTGAAAGAAGGAAACTCGAATCCGACAGAAGCTCCTCCGACTGATGGCGTAATGGCTGCCCGGCCCTTTCCAAGGAGGAGATATGCCGTTCTGCAACGACACCCGCTATTTCACGCAAGAGGAAGACCCCGCCTACGAGCTCGTCCTGGCGCCCGGCGCGCAAGCCCCGTACTCGGGCATCTACCGATGTGAGGGCTGCGGTTCCAGCGCCATCTCAACCCGCGAACATCCCTTGCCGCCGCAGAACCACCATGTTCATGGGGCACTGCAGGGACACATTCGCTGGCGGCTGATCGCGAGAACGACGCACCCGTAACCCCGATGCCCGCTTTGGGTTGACCGTCAGGCCGGTACCGAGAACGCCCGATGAACTTCATCGGGCGTTTTGTCTTGGCGCCACGCCGAGGCGGCGTTGCGGGATGGCGGGCCCCAGGCACCGCCTTCCTCGGATGGCGCACGCCCAATGAAAAAAGCCCGATACCAATGAAGGTATCGGGCAAATGCAACCGACTAGGAAATAGGCTCGGGCGGGACGCGGCGACCGGCGCATTGCCGCTGATGGGGGCAGCGGCATTGTTGCCGGCCTATGCATCCCGCCCTTGCCTGCCGATACATTAGTTCGAGGCGGGCACCTCTCATACTGAAAACGGGCGCGGTTCTGTAGACAACCGACGAGCGCATCGCAAGCGCGAAGCCATGATCGTCCGATCCTCGCGAAGGCCTCCCGCGCCTACACAACAAAAAGCCCGCGTGGCTGCGACCACGCGGGCTTTCTTGCACTGCCTCGCCGCGCTTCTACTCGTCTTCCAGCGCCGCAATCAAGGCATCCGCGTACTGAACGGCCCGCTTCGCGGCAGCCTCGACTTCCATTTCTCCCGACATGCTGGTGACCAGTCCCTGCATCGCCATCGCGGCGAAATGCACGCGCTGACTTGTCGACGAGGCAGCGTAGTACGACATGTCGTCGAGACGTTCGACGATCTCTCTCAGATGCTTGACCAGCTCTTGCGAATGGCTTTCGTCCATACGTTCCTCCCTTCAGGGGTTGGGGAGCTGTCATGGTGCCAAGCCGATCGCGAACAAAGAAGCGGGCGGTGACGGGAATCGTCGATACTGGGGCGGAAATCGAAGGTTTGCAGTGCACGTCTTCGGGTCTGCTCCATCCATGAGGCGTGGCAGTGGCACGCCGACGCCTCCGAAGCGGTGCGCAACGACCTCGGCGGAGGACGAGCCGCAACCCTCCGAGGGCCATGGACGATGACGAGCGGCGATCAATAAGCCAACAGTCGATGGCCCCCTTGCCATTCGCCCGCTCGCTTCCCCGTGTCGGACGTGGCCCGATACCGGTCCCCGATGCCCTCGCGTACAACTGGAACGACATCCCAAAGGAGGCAACCATGGCAGGAAATGTCCACGTCGTGCCGGAAGCCGACGGCAAATGGGCGGTCCGGATTGAAGGCACTGACGGCACCGGCCCGACTTACGAAACCCAGCAGGAAGCCATTGCATCCGGCACCGAAGCAGCACAGCAGGCAAAGGTCGAGCTGATCATCCACGGCCGCGACGGCCAGATCCGCGAGCGAAACAGCTTCGGCAACGATCCGCGCGACATCAAGGGGTAGACATGGTCGGGACGCGGCAGGCTTGAAGGGGCTACCCCGCCAAAAGGCAAAAGCCCGCGTAATCTTCCGATTACGCGGGCTTCAATTTGGTCGGGGCGAGAGGATTTGAACCTCCGACCACCTGCACCCCATGCAGGTACGCTACCAGGCTGCGCTACGCCCCGAAAGCACAAGAGTATATCAGAAGCCCCACCGAAATGAATAGGCGGTGGAGCGCATTTTTTAGTCCTTGGCGGCGATCTGCTTCAGTTGCGCGAGCACGTGCTGGACCTCGATCAGTTCGCCGCGCAAGGCGGGAACATCGACCGTCAATACGGACGCCGCAGGTGCGATGCCCGTGCCTGCCGAGGGCAGCGGCGCGGCTTCTTCCGGCATGGCCGGTTCGGCGTGATGGCGCCCTTCGTCGAGCCGGTTGCGCGCGCCGTTGATGGTGAAGCCCTGCTCATACAGCAGCTCGCGGATGCGGCGGATCAGCAGCACCTCGTGGTGCTGGTAGTAGCGCCGGTTGCCGCGCCGCTTGACGGGCTTGAGTTGCGTGAATTCCTGTTCCCAATAGCGCAGCACGTGCGGCTTGACGGCGCACAGTTCGCTCACTTCACCGATGGTGAAATAGCGCTTGGCGGGAATGGGCGGCAACGTGATGCGCTCGCTCGATTTATCCGACATGCAGTGGACGGACGGGTTTCAGGCCGGGCCGGCGGTGGTTGGAGGGGAATGGCGCCGATTCGGCGCGCAGCAGCAGCATACAGACTGGCCGCGGCAGCGGCAATGGACCGCGCGGGTATCGCTATCGACGGTCGGTCAGTCTGGTCGATCAGTCGCTGGGCGCCAGGCCGGCGCGTTCCTCCACCAGGCTCTTGAGCTTCTGGCTGGCGTGGAAGGTCACCACGCGGCGGGCGGTGATCGGAATGATTTCGCCGGTCTTCGGATTGCGGCCGGGGCGTTGCGGCTTGTCGCGCAACTGGAAGTTGCCGAAGCCGGACAGCTTGACGCTGTCGCCCTGCTCCAACGCTTCGCGGATCACGTCGAAGAAGGCTTCGACCATGTCCTTCGATTCACGCTTGTTGAGACCGACCTGATCGAACAGCATCTCGGCGAGTTCGGCCTTGGTCAGGGTCGGGACCTCGGTGACGCGCGGTTCCGGCGTTTCGTCCGCCTGCGTAGCCGCGTGCCGGTCGCCAGCTTCGCCCAATGCTGCTGCGGTCATCAGAGTCGCGTGTTGGTCGTTCATCTCGTCAGTCTGCCGCCCGGATGCGGGTGCCCGGGCGGCCCATTCAGGGTTCGGGCTGTGGCTAGCCGCGCAGCCGGGCGCCGAAGGCGGCGGTGGCGGCTTCGACCATACAGCGCACGGCGCTGTCGACGGTCTCGTCCTGGAGGGTCGCCCCAGTATCTTGCAAGGTCAAGCGGAAGGCAAGGCTTTTCTCGTCCGCGCCGATGGCCGCCGAAGCGGCCTTCGGGCGGAATTCGTCGAACAGCACCAGGCTCTGCAGATAGCGGCCGAAGCCCTGCTTGTCGAGCGCGGCGCGCATCGCATCGGTCAGGTCCTGCACGCGCACGGTCTGCTTGACCACCAACGCCAGGTCGCGCACGGCGGCCGGGAATTTCGAGATCTCGGTGTAGCCCGGCAGACCGATGTCGCGCACCGCATCCAGGTCCAGTTCGAACAGCACCGGCGCGTTGCTCAGCTCATAGGCCTGCAGCCACTGCGGATGCAATTCGCCGATGACGCCGATCGGCTTGCCCTCGAGCAGCACGGTGGCGGCGCGGCCCGGATGCAGCGCGGGATGCGAGACCGGCTCGAAGCGCGCCTGGCGCGGATGCAGCAGCGCCTCGACATCGCCCTTGATGTCGAAGAAGTCCACCGGTCGCGTCGGCACGCCCCACTGCTCCTCGAAGGCGGGGCCACAGGCGATGCCAGCCACGCGCATCGGCTGATCGTAGCCGGCCACGGTCAGGCCGCCATCGCCGGTGCCGGCATTGCGCAGGAACACGCGGCCGACCTCGAACAGGCGCACACGCGCGGCCTTGCGATTGAGGTTGTAGCGGACCTTGTCGAGCAGCCCGCCGATCAGCGTCGAGCGCATCACGGCCAGCTGGCTGGCGATCGGATTCAGCAGGCGGATCGGATTGTCGTTGGCGGCGAAATCGCGCTCCCACTTCTCCTCGACGAAGGCGAAGTTGATCACCTCCTGATAGTCGCGGGCGGCAACGGCATGGCGGACTGCATGGGTCGAACGGCGCGCCTCGCCGGTCGGACGCATCTCGCTCTCGGCCACCGGCGGCCGCGCCGGAATGCGCTCGAAGCCGTAGATGCGGGCGACTTCCTCGATCAGGTCCTCTTCGATTTCCAGATCGAAGCGATAGCTCGGCGGCGTGACCTCGAACACGGTGCCTTCGGCGCCCTCGCCCTGCGTGAACGGCAGGCCCAGGCGCTGGAACACGTCGGCGATCTCGGCGGGGTTCAGCGCGATGCCGAGCACGCGCTCGGCGCGCGCGACGCGCAGCCGCACCGGCGGACGCTGCGGCAGGTTGACCGCCTGATCGTCGACGGGGCCGGCCTGGCCGCCGCAGATCTGCAGGATCAGCGCGGTAATACGCTCGATATGCTCGACCGTGGTCGCATAGTCGACGCCGCGCTCGAAGCGATGCGCGGCATCGGTCGAGAAGTTGTAGCGGCGCGCGCGGCCCTGGATCGCCTGCGGCCACCAGAAGGCGGCCTCCAGATAGATATTGGTGGTGTCCAGCGTCACGGCGGTGCTGTCGCCACCCATGATGCCGGCCAGGCTCTCGATTTCCTTGTCGTCGGCGATCACGCCGACGGTCTCGTCGACCTCGACGGTATTGCCGTTCAGCAGCTTCAGCTGCTCACCCTTGCGGCCCCAGCGCACGTCGAGCCCGCCGTGAATCTTGTCCAGATCGAACACGTGCGAGGGACGGCCCAGCTCGAGCATCACGTAGTTCGAGATGTCGACCAGCGCCGAGATGCTGCGCTGGCCGGCGCGCTCGAGCCGCTGCACCATCCACGCCGGCGTCGCGGCGCGGGCATTGACGCCGCGGATCACGCGGCCGCTGAATCGGCCGCACAGATCGGGCGCGGAAATCTTCACCGGCAGGCGGTCGTCGATCGTGACCGCCACCGGCTCCATCGCCGGCAGCGTCAGCGGCGCGCCGGTCAGCGCCGCGACTTCGCGCGCGACGCCGTGGATCGACAGGCAGTCGGCCTTGTTCGGCGTCAGCTTGATCACGAAGACCTGGTCGTCGAGGTCCAGGTAGCGGCGGATGTTCTCGCCGACCGGCGCGTCCTCGGGCAGGATCAGCAGCCCTTCATGGTCCTCGGACAGCTTCAGCTCGCGCGCCGAGCACAGCATGCCGTAGCTCTCGACGCCACGCAGCTTGCCGACCTTGATCTCGAACGGCTTGCCGCCCGCTTCGGTCGGCGGCAGCACCGCGCCCACCAGCGCGCACGGCACCAGGATGCCCGGCTTGACGTTGGGCGCGCCGCAGACGATCTGCAGCGTCTCGCCGGTGCCGGCATCGACCTGGCAGACGTTGAGGCGATCGGCGTTCGGATGGCGCTCGGTGGCCAGCACGCGGGCGACCACGATCTTGTCGAACGGCGGCGCGACCGGCCCGACCTCTTCGACTTCCAGCCCGGCCATGGTCAGGCGGTGCGAAAGCGCGTCGGTGGTCAGATTGTCGGGATTGACGAAGGTACGAAGCCAGGATTCCGAGAATTGCATGGCGCTACTGATCCGGTGGGTATGCTGTGGGCGGCGGCATGGCGCCGCCAGGGTTCGACGATGACGCTACGGCCGTTCGGGGAGGCAGGCAAGGCGCGGAAAAACACACGCGCCCGATGCCTTTCACGCAAACTGGCGCAGGAAACGCACGTCGCCTTCGAAGAACAGGCGCAGGTCATTGATGCCATAGCGCAGCATCGTCAGCCGCTCCAGCCCCGAGCCGAATGCGAAGCCGATATAGCGCTCGGGGTCCAGCCCCATGTTGCGCATGACGTTCGGGTGCACCTGGCCCGAGCCGGAGATCTCCAGCCAGCGGCCCGCGTTCTTGCCCTCCTCGAACGCCATGTCGATCTCGGCCGACGGCTCGGTGAAGGGGAAGTACGACGGACGGAAGCGCACCTGGATATCGTCGCGCTCGAAGAACTTGCGCAGGAAATCGGTATAGACGCCTTTCAGGTCGGCAAAGCTGACGTTCTCGCCGATCCACAGGCCCTCGACCTGGTTGAACATCGGCGAATGGGTCGCGTCGCTGTCGACGCGATAGGTACGGCCGGGGCAGATCACCTTGATCGGCGGCATCGCCTTGCCCCGGTACTTCTCGACGTGCATGCGCGCATAGCGGACCTGCATCGGGCTGGTATGCGTGCGCAACAGCAGCAGCTTGTCGTCGCTGTCGCGGCCGTCGACGTAGAACGTGTCCTGCATCGAACGCGCGGGGTGGTTGTCCGGGTTGTTCAATGCCGTGAAGTTCATCCAGTCGGTCTCGATCTCCGGACCGTCGGCAACGTCGAAGCCGATCGAGCCGAAGATCTGCTCGACGCGCTCCCAGGTGCGCATGACCGGATGCAGGCTGCCGCGCGCGACGGCGCGTCCGGGCAGCGTGACGTCGATCGCCTCGGCCGCCAGCCGGGCGTTCATCAGCGCGTCGGCCAGCGCCTGGCGGCGCGCCTGCAGCGCGGCCTCGACCTGCTGCTTGGCCTGGTTGATGCGGGCGCCCTGCTCCTTGCGGGCTTCCGGGTCCAGTTTGCCGAGGCCCTTGAGCAGCTCGGTCAGCGCGCCGGTCTTGCCGAGAAAGCGCGCTTTCTCGTTTTCCAGCGTGGCGTTGTCGTTGGCGGCGGCGAAGGCGGCCTGCGCGTCGGCGACGATTTGGTCCGGATCCAGTGACATGGCGGTGGTCGGCGATGAATGGTGTATGGCTCCCGGCCCCGCACACGGCAGGACCGGCAAAAAAAAACGGGACTCGATTCGGAGCCCCGTTTCGGCGACCCCTTGGCGGAGGCCGCTTTCGACCTTGCGGTCGGTGCATGCGCCCGGTCGCTCGCGCGACCGGAACCGGCATCAGGCAACGGCGGCTTTCACCTGGTTGACGATGGCGGCAAAGGCAGGCTTGTCGTGAATCGCCATGTCCGACAGCACCTTGCGGTCCAGCTCAATCGAGGCCTTCTTCAGACCGTTCATGAACACGCTGTAGGTCATGCCATGCTCACGCGTCGCCGCGTTGATACGTGCAATCCAGAGGGCGCGGAACACGCGCTTCTTGTTGCGACGATCGCGGTATGCGTACTGGCCAGCACGCATGACCGCCTGCTTGGCGATGCGATAGACATTATTGCGACGGCCGCGGTAACCCTTGGCAGCGTCAATGACTTTCTTGTGGCGGGCCCGTGCGGTGACCCCACGTTTGACTCGAGGCATGAAACTCTCCTTTCGTTTTCGTCAGGGGTTAGGCGTAGGGCATCATCGCGCGAACGGACTTCAGGTTCGTCTCATGGACGTCCTGAGTGCCACGCAGTTGACGCTTGTTCTTGGTGGTCTTCTTCGTCAGGATGTGACGCTTGAAGGCCTGGCCACGCTTGAACGAACCGTTCGGACGCGCAGTAAAGCGCTTGGAAGCGCTTTTCTTGGTCTTCATCTTCGGCATGAAAAACTCCAGCTCTATGACATGCATGCAGGTGGACGGCTGACGCCGACGCTTGCAAGACCCGCATCCACTTGTTTTGCACGGCGCCGCGAGCGGCCCGCGCTGTGTTCGCGCGTCGTCCGGGCGCACAACCGGCGCCCGCACGCCACGCAAAACCTTGGCTTACTTTTTCTTCTTGGGGGCCAGCACCATGACCATCTGGCGGCCTTCCATCTTCGGCATCTGCTCGACCTGGCCAAACTCCTCCAGATCGCTCTTGAGCCGCTCGAGCATGCGCGCGCCGATTTCCTGGTGGGCCATCTCGCGACCACGGAAACGCAACGTGATCTTGGTCTTGTCGCCTTCTTCCAGGAATCGCTTCAGATTGCGCAGCTTGACGTTGTAGTCGCCGTCATCCGTGCCAGGGCGGAATTTGACTTCCTTGACCTGGATGATCTTCTGCTTCAGCTTGGCCTCGTGGGCGCGCTTGGCTTCCTCGTACTTGAACTTGCCGTAGTCCATGATGCGAACCACGGGAGGAGCCGCGTTGGGCGCGATCTCCACCAGATCCAAGTCCTTGTCTTCTGCCAGCCGCAGTGCGTCCATGAATTTGACGATGCCCAGCTGTTCGTTATCAACCCCTACCAGGCGCACTTCGGGCGCGCTGATTTCGCGGTTGATGCGATGACCTTTGTCCGTAGCGATGTTCCGTTACCTCAAGAAGAAAAAAACAAGCCGTGCTCCCATCAGGCTTTGGTGGCAACGTCGTTGTTCAGACGCTCCACGAACGCGGAGACGGGCATCACACCCAGATCCACGTTGCCACGGGCACGCACGGCCACTTGATTGGCATCCCGCTCCTTGTCGCCGACCACGATCAGGTACGGCACCTTCTGCAGCGAGTGCTCGCGGATTTTATACGTAATTTTCTCGTTACGCAAATCCGCCTTGGCCCTAAACCCTTGTTTTTGCAGCAGTTGCACGACGTTTTCCGCATATTCCGCCTGCGAATCTGCAATATTCATCACCACAACCTGCTCCGGGGCCAGCCAGGCCGGCAGCGCGCCGGCGTGGTTTTCCAGCAGGATGCCCAGGAAGCGCTCGAACGAGCCCAGGATCGCCCGGTGCAGCATCACCGGGCGCTTGCGCGAGTTGTCCTCGGAGACGAACTCGGCACCCAGACGCTCGGGCAGCACCAGATCGAGCTGGAGCGTGCCGCACTGCCAGGAGCGGCCGATCGCGTCCTTGATGTGGTACTCGACCTTCGGGCCGTAGAAGGCGCCCTCGCCCGGCAGTTCCTCCCACTGCACACCGCAAGCGCGCAGCGCCATCCGCAGCCCTTCCTCGGCGTGATCCCACACCTCGTCGGAACCGGCGCGCTGCTCCGGGCGCAGCGACAGCTTGACGGCCACATCCTTGAAGCCGAAGTCGTCGTAGACCGAGAAGGCCAGGTCGTTGAAGGCCTTGGCCTCGGCGACGATCTGCTCTTCCGTGCAGAAGATGTGGGCATCGTCCTGCACGAAGCCGCGCACGCGCATCAGCCCGTGCAGCGCGCCGGACGGCTCGTTGCGGTGGCAGGAGCCGAACTCGGCCAGCCGCAGCGGCAGGTCGCGGTACGAGC
>Ga0065721_10006267_pt1 | contig 13404 bp, 9 predicted proteins | sample Mesricmetagenome_FD_59108 | JGI IMG/M metagenome (GOLD analysis project Ga0065721, IMG submission 59108) | Mesophilic microbial community from rice straw/compost enrichment Sample: eDNA_1 v2 (version 2) | ecosystem: Engineered > Solid waste > Grass > Composting > Bioreactor | place: USA: Davis... | reverse complement strand
GATCCGGGAAGGCGCGCGCAAGATGATAACCGGCAGACAGGGGATCGCCCGACTTGCCTGTGGTGAGCCGGGCCCAGCGGTTGGCCATGGCGCGGGCATCTTCGGCGCGACGGGACCGGTCGGCCCGGAAGCGCACAAGGCGCCGGCCCAGGTCGATGTCATCGCCCCCCAAGCCTCGTTCACCTATGAGGACGGCGAGTTCGGCAGCTGTGTAGGCATCACCGTCTTGTGCTCCAGCCACGACCATATGGGCCAGTCGTGGGTGCAGCGGCAGGCGGGCAAGCGCCTTGCCGGTAGCGGTGAGACGGCCGGATGCATCAATGGCTTCAAGGCGGACGAGCAGCGCCTTGGCCTCATTCCAGGCGGGGGCCGGTGGCAGATCGAGGAAGGCCATGGCCGCCGGGTCCGTGACGCCCCAGGCCGCGAGGTCAAGAACCAGGCCGGAGAGGTCCGTGGCCAGAATTTCCGGCGTTTCGAAGGGCTCCAGCGCGGCAGTCTGCCCCTGGTTCCAAAGCCGGATGCAAACCCCGGGGCTGGTGCGGCCGGCGCGGCCGCGGCGCTGGTCTGCCCCGGCGCGCGACACGCGGGCCGTGGCCAGGGTCGACATGCCGGTTGCCGGTTCATAGACCGGCACACGACGCAAGCCTGAGTCGATGACGATGCGGATGCCCTCGATGGTCAGGGAGGTCTCGGCGATTGAGGTTGCCAGCACAACCTTGCGTCGCCCGGGAGGCGCGGGGTGGATGGCGCGATCCTGCTCGACCTGGGACAGTTGGCCATAGAGTGGGGCAAGGTCGGTATCAGGGGGAAGCCGGTCAGCGAGGCGTTCGGCGGTGCGGGTGATTTCGCCCTGACCGGGCAGGAAGACCAGCGCGGAGCCTTCGTGTTCACGCAGGGCGCGCAGGGTGGCGGCCGCGACCTGATCTTCCAGGCGCTGCAAGGGGTCGGGCTCGGCATGGATGGTCTCGACCGGAAAGGTGCGGCCTGGACTTTCGATGACCGGCGCACCGTCCAGCAGGTGCGCGACCGCCGCGCCGTCGATTGTGGCGGACATGACCAGCACCCGCAGATCGGGCCTCAGTGCACGTGCATCAAGGGTAAGCGCCAGGCCCAGATCGGCATCCAGGCTGCGCTCGTGGAACTCGTCGAAGATGACGGCGGCAATGCCGGTGAGTTCCGGGTCGTCCAGCAGGAGACGGGTAAAGACGCCTTCAGTGACAACCTCGATACGTGTGCGGGCCGATATGCGTGCATCCATGCGGACGCGATAGCCCACCGTCTGGCCAACGTCTTCGCCGAGCAGTTTCGCCATATGCCGGGCGGCGGCGCGGGCGGCAAGACGCCTGGGTTCAAGCACGATGATGCGCCCGTCCTGCCGCCATGGCCCATCGAGCAGGGCGAGCGGCACGCGGGTGGTCTTGCCGGCGCCGGGCTGGGCGACAAGGACCGCGCTGGTGCCGGCGCTGAGCGCCTCGGCCAGTGCGGGCAGGGCAGCATCGATGGGAAGCGGGGGCAGGGCCATGGCGCTGGGATAACCGCCCCGGCGCAAAAGGAAAAGGCCCGGTGCGCATTGGCGAATTCGCCTGGCAGGGTGAGGGCAACGCCAACGGCCTTGCAGCGTTGGTGGGCCATGAGCAAGCAAGGGGATATCCGCATCGGCGTGTCGGGGTGGACCTATCGGCCATGGCGGGGAAATTTCTATCCGCCGGGTCTGGTGCAGCGCCGGGAACTGAGCTTTGCTGCGTCCCGGTTCAACGCGCTCGAGATCAATGGCACATTCTATGGCATGCAAACGCCGAAAGCCTTCCGTTGCTGGGCGAATGCTGTGCCCAAGGGCCTGGTCTTTGCGGTCAAGGGACCGCGCTATCTGACCCACATGCTGCGCCTCAAACGACCCGAGACGCCGCTGGCCAACTTCTTTGCCTCCGGCCCGCTGGTGTTGGGTGACAGGCTGGGGCCGATCCTGTGGCAGTTTCCGGCACGGTTCAGGTTCGATCCGGAGCGGATCGAAGCCTTTCTCAGCCTGTTACCCCGCGACACCGAGGAAGCGGCGCGCCTGGCCAAGACGCATGACCGCCGCCTGCGCGCACCGGCCGACTATGGCGATGGCGTTGTCCGGCCAGTGCGGCACGCCATGGAAATCCGGCACGAGAGCTTTCGCGACCCGGCATTCACTGCCCTGCTGCGTCGATACAATGTCGCGCTGGTCTGCGCCGATACGGTAGATTGGCCCCTGCTGATGGATGTGACGGCTGACTTTGTCTATTGCCGCCTGCATGGATCGGTAGAGCTCTACTATTCGGGTTATTCGGAAACCGAACTCGATCGTTGGGCGGACCGGGCACGACGGTGGTCGCGCGGGCAGTCGACGGATGGCAGTTTTGTTGAAGGACCGCTTGCCGATGGCCGGGCGCGGGATGTCTTTGTGTTCTTCGACAATACCGACAAGCTGATGGCGCCCGGCGATGCGACCGGGCTGATGCACCGCCTGGGCGTTGACTGGGCAGCGCGACATGATCCGCCCGGTTGAGGACTTGTTCACCCCCGGGAGAGTTGCGAGTTCTGCGAGTGCCGGTTACCGGCTAGACTGGCCCGGTAGAAGTACAACCGGAGCGGCGCATGCAACTGACCCGTATCGCCAATGAACAGATCACTGTCGATATCGCGGCCCTCGGCGCCGAAATGCAATCCATCCAGACCCGCGACGGACGGCACTGGCTTTGGCATGGCGATGCAAGCTACTGGACGGGGCGGTCGCCGGTGCTGTTTCCCATCGTGGGCAAGGCGCCCAATGACTCGGTGACCATAGAAGGTCAGCGCTTCCAGATGAGCCAGCACGGCTTTGCCCGGCGCAGCAATTTCGAGCTGGTGGAGGAGGAAAGCGACCGCTGCGTCTACCGACTGACCGCTTCGGAAGCCAGCCGCGCCATGTATCCGTTCGACTTTCAGCTCGATATCGAGCACCGCCTGGAGGGACGGGCCGTGGTCGTGAGCGCACAGGTGACCAATCGCGACACCCGGACCATGCCCTATGGCATCGGGTTTCACCCGGCCTTTGCCTGGCCCCTGCCGGGAGCGGCGGGACGCGCGCATTTCGTAGAGCTGGATGAGGGTGGCGCGCCACCGCTGCATCGTCTCTCGGGCGGGCTGGTCGACCCCAAGCCGCTGCCGTCGCCATTCGTCCATGGGCGGCTGGAGCTCAGCCACGGCCTGTTCAGCAACGATGCGATGGTGTTTCCGCAAGGGGCTGGCGCGGGTGTGCGCTATGGGCCCGATAGCGGTCCAAGCGTGCATTTCAGCTGGGAAAACCTGCCCAATTTCGCGCTCTGGACCAAATTGGTCGCCGGGTTCATCTGCTTTGAACCCTGGCACGGCACGGCACCGGAAGTGGGCGGCTCTGACGAGCTGAGCGCGAGGCCCTATTCGGAATTGCTCGGGCCGGGCGCAAGTGCCCGATACGCATTCCGGGCGGAGGTCAGGGGGTAGAAGCAGCGCCTCTTTGGCTATTCGGCCGCCGGACGCTCTTCGGAGAGTGCATCGGGGCCATTCGGGTCACCGGGGGCGGTTTCGACGCCAAGATCGGGAAAGGCGGCAATGCGCGCGCCCCGGAAGTCGGTGCGGAGCACGATGAGGCCGCGTTCCTCGAACCAGGTCAGCAGCCGTCGGGCGCGGCTCGACGAATGGGTGCCGTAAAGGCGCGCCAGGGTGGCGTCGGACGGGCAGGGGGCGCCGGTCAGCGCGGCCTGGGCGATGACGAGGAACACGCCCTGGACGTCATCGGTAAGAGTTTCGGACAAAGCCAGAGCCTGCTGCCATCCATCGGAAGCGGCCACGTCCTGGTCGGGCGCTACGCGCGCAATCGCCAGAAGCCGCTTGAACGCCGGCAGGGCGGGCGGTTCGCCAGGCACGCGGCGGATGCGGCAACGGACGAGGAAATCCTGATAGAGCACGGCGGTACTGCGGAAGCCGGCATCGGGATCGCTCATCATTTCGGCCATGACCGAGGCAATCATGGCTTCGCGCTCGGCCTCATCGATCTCGGGGAAGAGCGAAACCGTCTCAGGCGAGGCTTCAGCCCTCGCCCTGGCGCGGGCCTCGGCCACCTGGGCCAGCAATTCGTTGGTCGATGGCGGGGGCGGTGGCGGCGGGCGGCGCACGATGGGACGCGCCAGCTCTTGGGGATCCTGGGTAAAGATGAGATCGGCCGCGTCCGCCGGCGCCTCGGGAAGCGGGGTGAGCTTGGGGCTGGTGGAGCGGGCCGAGGTCTCAACCGGTCCGATGACGACCGGGAGCGGGCGGCGCGAAATGGCAGGGCCGAGGGCGACGAAGTGGCCGCGCGCAAGGTCGCGGAACTGTTCGGCCTGACGGCGGTCCATGCCGAGAAGATCGGCGGCACGGGCCATGTCGATGTCAAGGAAGGTGCGGCCCATAAGAAAGTTGGAGGCTTCCGCCGCAACGTTCTTGGCGAGCTTGGCAAGACGCTGCGTGGCAATCACACCGGCAAGACCGCGCTTGCGGCCGCGGCACATGAGGTTGGTCATGGCGCCGAGCGAGAGTTTGCGTGCTTCGTCGGACACTTCGCCGGCCGCCGCGGGAGCAAAGAGCTGGGCCTCATCGACGACGACNAGAACCGGGTACCAGTAGTCGCGATCGGCATCGAACATGCCACCCAGGAAGGCGGCGGCCGCGCGCATCTGCTGCTCGACGTCGAGGCCTTCGAGATTGAGAACAACGGAGACGCGGTGCTGGCGCACGCGGGCGGCGATGCGGGTCAGTTCGCTTTCGGTGCGAGTTGCATCGACCACAAGATGGCCGAAGCGATCCGCCAGCGTGACGAAATCGCCTTCAGGATCGATAACGCATTGCTGGACCCAGGGTGCGGATTGCTCCAACAGGCGCCGCAGGAGGTGAGACTTGCCCGAGCCGGAATTGCCCTGAACCAGGAGACGGGTCGCCAGCAGCTCTTCAAGATCCATGCTGGCAGTGCCGTGACCACGGCTCTCTCCCATATCGATCGAAACTTGCATCTTCTCTCCGCCTGAACAGCCGTCATCAGTGCAAAGAAAAGAACGCAAGACGACTCAGGAACAGGGAGACTGTTAGCACGTCGCCCGGCGATTCGGAGGCGTTGCGGGAAGTTTGGCGCTGAGCCTGTGGAAGGCCCGCAGCCTTTTGGTCGAGGCGTTTTCCCCGGGCCCGTTCATGAGGGGCCTACAAATCGCGCAGCAGCAGGGCAGGGCGGATGGAAACGGCGCGCCAGATGGTCATGGCACCGAGCAGGGCGGTGACCACGACCGCCGTTGCCAACACGACAATGATGATGTCGTAGCGGACCGAAAACTCCACCGCCAGCATGACCGAGCTGACGACCCAGCCAAGGCCCAATCCCAGGCAGAAGGCGGGCAGGGCAGCCAGTAGGGCCAGCAGCAGGTATTGCAGCGCAGCGGTGGCGATAAGATCAAACCGGGTTGCACCAAGAACCTTGGTGATGACCGCGTCGGCCTCGCGCTGGCGGCGCCCGGTAGAAAGGCTGCCGACAAGCACCAGGAGGCCATTGCCGACGGCAAGTCCGCCGACGAGGCTGGCTGCAAACGAGAGTTGCCCGAGCGCATCGGTGACCTGTTTGAGGGTGTCGCCAACCGAGATGAAACGGATGTCCGGCAGTTCAGCGGCCAGCAGGCGGCCAATAGCCTCCTCCTGCCCCGGCTCTGCCGTAACAGCGGCAAAGAGCGTGGTGGGGTAGGCATCAAGCACGCCGGGCGAGAAGGTGGCGAGGAAGTCGATGCCGCCCTGCCAGGAATAGTCGCGGAAGCTGGCTATGGTGACGGTGGTCTCTTCCCCGAAAATCGAGAAAGTAAGCGTGTCGCCCAGATCGACGCCAAGGCCGTGACGCAGGCTCTGGTGCAGGCTGACGAGGCCGGGGCCGGAATAGTCTTCGGCCCACCACTCGCCGGAGGTGACGCGCGAGGAGGCGGGCAGGCGGCTGCGGTAGGTCAGAGGCACCTCGCCGGCGAGAAGGAAAGTGGCTTCAGGCCCATTGGTCTTGATGTCGGCGGCGGGCGTGCCGCTCACATCGACCAGCGTGCCGCGCAACATTGGCGTGGAGACAAAGAGGGAGATGCCGTTGCCTGTCGCGGCGAGGGCTTCGAGACGTTCCACCTCGTCGGGGAAGAGATCGGATCCGACCAGGGTTGGTGCGTCAAAGGCAGAGGCGCCCAGGAATTCCTGCTGCAGGTTGGTCTGCATCACGAGGACGACGATCAGCATGGACAGGGCCATGCCGGCTGAGACAGCGACGGCAGCGGCGTTCTGGCCGGATGCTGCAATATTGCGGATGGCGTGGCGCCAAATGCGCGGACCGGTTTCGGGCAGGCGGCGAAGGCCGGTCTGCGTCAGGCGGATAAAGAGCTGGAAGAGCACCGCGCCGACGGCGCTGGCCACGCTGAAGGCGGCGACAAGAACGGCGTCCCCGGTCATCAGCCAGGCCAGAAGGAAGAAGGCGGCAATGGCCAGGAGCAGCGGCAGGACCTGCCAGGACAAGAGCAGCGCCCGCCAGTCCACGGGTGGAGCATCCAGCCCCCTGGAGCGGAACAGCAGCACGGGGCGAATGGTCTGGGCCTGCTGCAGCGGCAGGTAGGCAAAGGCAAAGGCAGTGACGAGTCCCGTGCCGGCTGCGACCGCCAGCGGCTGGAGGTGCAATGCGGGGGCTAGCGGAATGCCGACCGCAGCGCCGATGGAGGGCAGGATGAACCAGGCGACGCTGGCCCCTGCCAGCAGGCCCATGCCGACGCCGACCAGCGCCAGGGCGCCGACCTGCGAGAGGAAATGGATAAATACGCGGCTGCGATTGGCCCCCATGGAGCGCAGGACGGCGATGACGCCTGAGCGTTCCGCGATATAGGCGCGCATGCCCGTCCAGACGCTGACGCCGCCGACCAGGAGTGAGCCCAGGCCAACGATGAGGAGGAAGCGCATGAAAAGATCGTAGTAGCGCACCATCTGCCCCAGCCCGTCCCGGGCGGTGCGGAAGGTCCAGCCACTGTCGGGAATGGCCTCGACCAGGCGAGACAGACCCTGATCTACATCCCGGTCGTCGAGCAGGATCTTGTAGCGATACCATGTGCCCAGGCCCGGAAGCGGCGAGGTGCGGTCGCTGACAACGCCGAAGCCATCGGTCGAGATCAGCACCGGCATGCCGAGGCGGAAGCCGCGCACCGGCCCATCGGGCAGTGCCGCCAGCGTGCCGCTGACGACAAACTCGGTCCCACCCAGGCCGAAACTATCGCCAACCGAAATGCCCAGCTGGTCCAGCATGATGCCGTCCACCAAGGCGCCGGGACGCCCTTCCGAGCCTGCCAGCAGGGTGGCCAGATCCTGTCCGGCCGTCAGCTGCGGGCTGCGGACGGCGCCAAGGAGCGGATAGGTCGGGCCAACGGCGCTGATATCGGCAAAGGCTTCGTCGGTGAAGGTTTCTGCGCGCAGGTTGGTGTCGATGGTGGTGACGACCTGTCCGAGCGCCTGCATGGCTGCCAGTTCCTCGGGCGTGGCGAGGCGGTCGGCGCGCGACAGTTCGATATCGCCGCCCATGATCTCCGCAGCGCCCACTTCCACGGCGCGGGTAATGCTGGTGCCCACGGAGTTGACGCCAGCAATCAGCGCCGTGCCGACGGCCAGGCAGACAACGAGCAGCAGGAAACGCCGCAGGTCGCCTCGCATGTCGAGCAGACCAATGCGGATGGCGGGCCAGATTTTCGGCATCACTTGCCCGCCACGATCTTGCTGGTGGTCTCGGTGAAGCGGCCCTGCGTCATGGTGTAGACCCGGTCGGCGCGGGCGGCGAGCGCCGGATCGTGGGTGATCAGCACCACAGCCGTGCCGTTGCGGCGGGCAAGGTCGAACATGAGGTCAACGACAATAGCGCCGGTCTTCTGGTCCAGATTGCCGGTGGGTTCGTCGGCCAGCAGAAGCGGCAGGTTGGCCACGGTGGCGCGGGCAAGGCCAACGCGCTGCTGTTCACCACCCGAAAGGGCGGTCGGACGGTGGTCGAGGCGGTCGCCCAGGCCCACCGCGGTGAGGGCTGCTGCGGCTTTCTCACGGATGGCTGCCAGCGACAGGGTGGGGTCGGCGATCTCAAGGGCAAGGCCGACATTGTCCAGCGCCGTCAACGAAGGAATGAGGTGAAAACTCTGGAAGACGATGCCCAGCGTGTGACGCCGGAACTGGGCCAGTTGGTCCTCGCTCATGGCGTCGAGATTGCTGCCATTGACCGAGACCGAGCCGCCGGTCGCCTTTTCAAGTCCGGCGAGCAGCATAAGCAACGACGTCTTGCCGCTGCCAGAGGGGCCTACGATTGCAACAACTTCGGAAGGAGCGACGGACAGCGAGACCTGACGCAGGATATGCAGCGGCTTGCCAGCGATTTCGAGCGTGTAATCGACATTGCGCGCATCGATGATCGGTGCGGTAGTCATGTCAGTGGGTCCCCCTCTCGACCCCGCGGGCGCGAACTTGCGCCGGATTGGGGGTCCTCACCTCATAGTGGGTGATTGATTCGTAACAATGCCGTCAATTGCTCGTTATTTTGGCTGGCACCTGCAATAGGTTGCTGGCACAGATAGGCGGCGATCACACAAGGGGGAAAATGTGACGAAATGGCTGCAGGCGGCAATGGCCGCGCTGGTTCTGTTGGTCTCGGCCGGATCTCCGGCAGTGGTGCATGCCGCCGGTGAGCTGGACCTGCTCAAGTCCTATGTGGGAGACTGGCGGGGTGAGGGCGCGCTGGTGGGCGGCGACCGCAACGAACCGTTCCGCTGCCGCCTTGGCGTTTCGCAAGGCAATGCCGGCAAGATCAACTATACCGGGCGCTGCACGCTGATAAATGCGACGCTCTCGATCAGCGGCACCATTGCCTACAATGAACCCGAAGCACGTTATGAGGCGGCCATGAGCTCCAATGCGGGCTATACGGGCCTCGCCATCGGTCGGCAATCGGCTGGGCGGATCAGCTTCGACCTGCGCGAACAGCAGAAGGACCGGGCCGGCAGCGACGTGCGCATCGGCGCCCGGATTGTTCTCGTGGACGATCGCATCACGGTGGACTTCGAGGTCGAGTTCAACAATTCCGGCGAAGTTCTGACCGCCAGCGTGCCATTCGCGCGGTAGGGAGCCATGCTGGTCGGGCGCGGTGCACATCGCCCTTTCAATACGGGCTGTGAATTGCCCCCGGGTCGAGCCCGAGGGCGGTGCGGCGCGTTGGGATCCTGACGCCAAAAGGCCTAGATCTTGACCAGCGTGCTGACATCGACCGGAAGGCCGGTGGCAAAGCTCTTGTTGGCGGCGATACCGGTGAGGATCGACATGGCGCCGTCCCGGTGATCGGCGCCGTAACCGGGGCGCGGCGTGGCGTTGCCGAAGATTTCCTCCAGCATGATCTTGTCGCCGCCGCCATGGCCGCCTTCGCCATGTTTGACCGGGACCTGGCGGGCCTCGCCATGCAGGGGAAAGTGGTANAGCTTGACGCCNTTGGCGGCGCCTTCGGTNTCGGAGGTGGAGCCNGCATTGATGTAGCTGGTTTCATGCACCGTCAGTTCAAGCCGACCGCCGGTGCCATTGATGGCGACGTTGAAGCCCTCCCATGGCGCATAGGCGTAAAGCGAATAGGTCATGACCGCCTTGTTGGAATAGCGCACGATGACATTCATCGTGTCTTCGATGGAAATGCCATCGCCAAAGACGTTCTGGTCGCGCTGGTAGCCGTCCTCCTTTTCGGCGTCCCAGTAGAGGCCCTTCTGCACTGGATTTGATGTCAGGTCGATGGCGAAGGGGTCGTTCCTGGCGGCTTCCACGCCGGTGGTGCGGGTATAGGGGGTGTAAATGCCGCGCTCCTCGGCATTGGCCCGGCCGTAGAATTTGAGGTCGCCCATGCCGAATACGGTCTCGGGTCTGGCGCCGAGCCAGAAGTTGACCAGATCGAAATGGTGCGTGGACTTGTGGACCATAAGGCCGCCCGAATTGCGCTTGTCGCGGTGCCAGCGGCGAAAATAGTCGGCGCCGTGGCGGGTATCGAGCAACCACTCGAAATGTACCGAGGTGACCTTGCCGATGGCCCCTTCGGCAATCAGTTCGCGCAGTGCTGAATTGTGCGGGGCGTAGCGGTAGTTGAAGGTGACCCGAACGTTGCGACCGGTGCGTTCGACGGCATCGAGAATGGCCTGGCACTTTTCCGGATCGGTGGTCATCGGCTTTTCGGTGATGACGTCGCAACCGGCCTCGAGCGCGGCGATGATGTAGTGGTGATGCGTGCGGTCGATGGAGGTGACGATGACGGTGTCGGGCTTGTGATCGCCAACCATCTTGCCGAAATCGGCGGCCTTGTAGGTGGGAACGGCCTGCCCATTGAGTTCGCCCACGATCACGGAATTGGTGAAGTCCATGCGCACCTGATTGGTGTCGCAAAGGGCTACCAGCCGGGACTGTTCGCGGTGCGGGCCCAGGATCGCCTCATAAAACATGCGTGCGCGACCTCCGGTCCCCACGATCGCGTAGGTCTTGGCCATATGTACCCTCCGGTCTTTGCGAGTCTTTATGCGTTCTGCCCCAGGGCGGGGCGATGAAGTTTCATCTACCATACAAGATGAAGAGATTGTACTGTTTCTTTTGTGATCTGGAGGATGCGGCCCGCATTCTGCTTCGCGCAGCCGACCATAGGGGTGACGAGGCAACAAAGCTGTGGAAGACCCGAAACTAGAAAGTCGGCTTCGGACCGATCCGGCACATGGTCGGGCAATGGAATCAGCCCGGAATGGAGGCAAGGTGGGCGACGCGCTTGAGGGAACAATGGCATTCCGCGTCGTCGTGGCGCTGCGGGACGAGATCGTCACCATGGCTCTCAAGCCTGGCGACGTGATTTCGGAGAGCGATATTGCCGCCCGATACGGCGTGTCGCGCCAGCCGGTGCGGGAAGCGTTCATTCGCCTCGCGCAGCAGGGGTTGTTGCTGATCCGGCCCAAGCGCGCCACCGTGGTCAAGAAAATCTCCCCTGACGGGGTACGGCAAAGCCGGTTTATCCGTGAAAGCATCGAGGTGGAAATCATCCGCCGCGTCGCTGCCAAGGGCGGTCCTGAGGTCAAGGATGAGCTGGCGCGGCTGATAGCCGACCAGGAAGTGGCATCGGCCGCCAATGACAGCCGGCGTTTCCACAAGCAGGACGAGCTGTTTCATCGCACGCTCGCGCGGCTGGCCGGCGTGGAATATGCTTGGCAGCTGATCGACGATCACAAGATGCAGCTGGACCGGGTGCGTTACCTGACACTGGGCGTTTCCTCGAGCCAGCGCGCCATTGCCGAGCACAAGCAGATTGCCGAAGCGGTGGGAATGGGCGACGTCACGGGCGCCGAAGCGGCCATGCGGGCGCATCTGGGCCGGGCCGAAGTGCTGTTGAGCCAGACCATCGAGGATTACCCAGACTATTTCGAATAGTGCCGGCATCCCAAGGCAGCCGTGGTCGTTTCTCCATGAGGGACGCAAGCCTCAGAGTGTACCAGGAGTCGGCAGCCAAATCCGCCAGGGCGGACTGTGATTGCCGGCGGCAATTGCAACGGTGAAGGAGCAGCGATGAAGACGCGGCGATTGGGCAGAACCGGGTTCGAAGTCAGCGAGATCGGGCTGGGCTGCTGGCAACTGGGCGGCGATTTTGGTCCTTTGGGCGACGAGACGGCCGACGCGATCCTTACGCACGCCCTGACGGCCGGCATCAATTTCTGGGACACGGCCGATGTCTATGGCGGAGGCCTGAGCGAAAGTCGCATCGGCGCGCATGCCAAGGCCCCCAATGTTGTGGTTGCGACCAAGCTGGGACGCGGCAGCGGGCTCTTTCCCAACGGCTACAGCAAGCAGAAGATGCGCGAGAGCCTGATCGGTTCGGCACGGCGTCTGGGCGTCTCCACGCTGGACCTGGCACAGCTTCATTGCGTGCCTACGGAAATCCTGCGGGATGGCGCGGTCTTTGGCTGGATGGATGAGTTTCAGGCCGAAGGGCTGGTACGCCACTGGGGCGCGAGCGTCGAGACCATCGAGGAGGGGCTCATCTGTCTTGAACAGCCCGGCTGCGCGACCCTGCAGATCATTTTCAACCTGTTGCGCCAGGATGCCGCCACCCAATTGCTGCCCAAGGCAGCAGCAAGGGATGTGGGGATCATCGTGCGCCTGCCGCTGGCCAGTGGGCTGCTGAGCGGCAAGTACGACAAGGACACCCGCTTCGCCGACAGCGATCATCGCAGCTACAATCGTGACGGGGCGGCATTTTCGGTGGGAGAGACCTTCTCGGGCATTCCCTTCGAGCGCGGCATCGAGCTGGTACAGGTGCTCAAGGGCTTTGCGCCCGAAGGCGTGCCGATGAGCCAGTTTGCGCTGCGCTGGATCCTCGATCACCCAGAAGTGTCGACGGTGATTGCCGGTGTGAGCAAGCCCGAGCAAATCGCCGACAATGTTGCGGCCAGCGAGCGCAAGAGCCTGTTTCCGGCCCTGATGAAGCAGTTGGGCGAATGGTATGAGAAGGACGTGAAGCCTCAAATCCGCGGCGGGGTGTGAGGGAGAACCGCAACCTCGAATTGGTTGCGGCGGCCCCCAGCGACTCGGCTTTGCCCCAGCCACCTCTGCCCGGGGTGATAGGAATTCTAGNTGCGTGTGGTCTGGCCCACTAGCGNTCCCAGCCNTGCGCACCTAGGTTAGGGCTNCCAAGACCAAGAAGAGTTGCCTGATGTCCCACCCCGCCTTCGAGCTTGTCCGTGACGAGAGCATTGCCGAGATCAATTCACAGGCGCTGCTCTATCGGCACAAAAAGACCGGGGCGGAGGTGCTGAGCCTCGTCAATGCGGACGAGAACAAGGTTTTCGGCATCACCTTCAAGACCCCGCCCGAGGATTCGACCGGCATTGCCCATATCCTCGAACATTCGGTGCTGTGCGGGAGCCGGAAATATCCGGTCAAGAAGCCCTTCGTGGAATTGCTGAAGGGGTCGATGCACACCTTCCTCAACGCCATGACTTATCCGGACAAGACCGCCTATCCGGTGGCCAGCCAGAACCTGAGGGATTTCTACAACCTGGTCGACGTCTATCTCGATGCGGTGCTGTTTCCGCTGATCACCGAGGAGACCTTCGAGCAGGAGGGCTGGCACTACGAGCTGGAAAGCCTCGACGCGCCGCTGGTCTACAAGGGCGTCGTGTTCAACGAGATGAAGGGCGTCTATTCCTCGCCCGACGCGGTGATGCACACCCAGACGCAAAATGCGCTCTACCCTGACACGACCTATGGCAAGAGTTCAGGGGGTGACCCGAAAGTCATTCCGGAGCTGACCTACGAGCAGTTCAAGCGCTTCCACCAGACATTCTATCACCCGTCCAA
>Ga0065721_10051841_pt1 | contig 13406 bp, 8 predicted proteins | sample Mesricmetagenome_FD_59108 | JGI IMG/M metagenome (GOLD analysis project Ga0065721, IMG submission 59108) | Mesophilic microbial community from rice straw/compost enrichment Sample: eDNA_1 v2 (version 2) | ecosystem: Engineered > Solid waste > Grass > Composting > Bioreactor | place: USA: Davis... | reverse complement strand
GCGCGGCGTCGCCCGTCGCGAGCGCGAGCCCACGCGACCCCGCCGACACGACGGCGATCGCGGCGCCCCGACCGACGAGCCCGCGCGCCGCCGCGACCACGTCGGACTCCTCGCGCGGTGCGGCGAGGCCGAGCGCCGACTCGAGGTCGTCGTGGCTCGGCGAGACGACGTCGGTGTGCGGCAGCACGGCGTCGAGGAACGCGGTCCAGGCCGCGCGCGTGGAGGCGTCGGGGTCGCTCACGACGGCGAGGTCGAGGGAGGTCGCGACCCCGGCCGCGTGGGCCCGGGCGAAGAGTTCGACGAGGGGGGCGCCGGCGTCGACGGCGAGCGCCGGGAGCAGGGACGGGTATCCGACGTGGAGGAGGCGCTCGTCGCCGAGCACGACCCCGCGTCCGTCGAAGGACGCGTTCGCGCCGACGTGATGCCAGAACGTGCGGTCGTGCCCGGGCGGCTGGATGACGAGGGAGTACGAGGTCGATCCCGCGGTGCGGCGGAGCCCCGTGGCGTCGATGCCCCGGGCGAGCACGCGATCGCGCAGCACGTCGGCGAGCGGGTCGTCGCCGACGTCGGCCTGCGCGCGCACGGCGACGCCGAGGGCGGCGAGGGCGCCCCCGGTGTTGGCGACGCTGCCGCCCGCGCGCAGCTCGAGCCCGCCGACCGCGCCGAGTTCGCCCGGCGCGAGGGTCGGGAGCGCGCCCAGGGCGGGCGTCAGGTCGAGGCAGATGTGCCCCGCGACGAGGACGGACGCCATGGTTCTCCCTTCCGGACGACGCGGCTCTCGCATTCTAGACAACGTTGTCTCGGCAGGGCTAGTGTCGGAGTCGCCCCACCCCGGAACCGAGGACCCATGACACTCCACCGCCTGAACCGACTCTTCGACCCCGCCTCCGGGCGCCTCCTCGACGTCGCCGTCGACCACGGCTTCTTCGGCGAGCCGAGCTTCGTGACCGGGATCGAGGACATGGAGCGCGTCATCGCGACGCTCGTCGCCGCCGGCCCCGACGCCATCCAGCTGAGCCCCGGCCTCGCCCCCGTGCTGCAGCGTCTGCCGATCCGCCCGAAGCCCGCGCTCGTGCTGCGCACCGACATCGCCAACATCTACGGCAGCCCGCTCGACCCTTACCTCTTCAGCCACGCATTCCCCGACGCGATCGAGCAGGCCGTGCGGCTCGACGCCGCCGCCGTGTGCGTCAACCTCCTCGACCTCCCCGGCCGTCCCGAGGTGCGCGAGAAGTGCGTGCTCAACATCATGCGGCTGCGCCAGACGGCCACGGCGTACGGGATGCCGCTCATGATCGAGCCTCTCGTCATGCGCGACGGCCCGAACGGCGGCGGCTACCTCGTCGACGGCGACGTCGCCAAGATCGTGACGCTCGTGCGGCAGGCGCGGGAGCTCGGCGCCGACCTCATCAAGGCCGACCCCACCGACGACCCCGACGACTACCACCGCGTCATCGAGGTCGCGGGCGACATCCCCGTGCTCGTGCGCGGCGGGGGCCGGGCGCCCGACGAGGAACTCCTCCGGCGCACCGAGGCCGTGCTCGCCCAGGGCGCCCGCGGCATCGTCTACGGCCGCAACATCGTGCAGCACCCGAACCCGGCGGGCATCACGCGCGCGCTGCTCGCGATCCTCCACCACGGGGCGTCGGCGGATGCCGCGCTCGAGCAGCTGCGGAGCGCCGCGTGAGCGCCGCCTCCGTCGTGCGCGTCGGGATCGTCGGCGGCGGACTCATGGGGCGCGAGATCGCCGCGGCCCTGCAGCGCTGGCCCGCGCTCATCGACCATCCCGTGCGCCCCGTGCTCACCGCGATCGCCGACATCAACCCGGCCGCGCTCGAGTGGTTCGACCAGATCCCCACCGTCACCGTCAAGGTCACCGACTACCGGGAGCTGCTCGCCTCCGACGAGGTCGACGTCGTCTACGCGGCCGTGCGGCACGACCTGCACGAGCAGCTCTACGTCGACGCCGTGCGAGCCGGCAAGGACCTCCTCGCCGAGAAGCCCTTCGGCATCGACGCCGCGGCCGCGGACGCGATCCTCGCCGCGATCGAGGAGACCGGCGCGTTCGTGCGCGTGTCGAGCGAGATGCCGTACTTCCCCGGAGCCCAGGCCGCGATCGAGTTCGTGCGCTCCGGCGGCGTCGGACGCGTCATCGGCGTCGAGTCCGCCTTCCTGCACTCGAGCGACTACGACCCCGCGAAGCCGCTCACCTGGAAGCGGCAGGTGGAGTTCTGCGGGGAGGCGGGCGTCATGAACGACCTCGGCCTGCACGCCTGGCACGTGCCGCTGCGGCTCGGCTGGACCCCCGACCGGCTCTACGCCGTGCTGCAGGACCTCGTGCCCGAGCGGCCCGGCCCCGACGGCACCCCGGTGCCGTGCGACACGATCGAGAACGCCGAGGTGCTCGGCACCGTCGAGACGCCCGACGGCCCGTTCCCGTTGCGCGTGCTCACCAAGCGCATCGAGCCCGGCCAGAAGAACACCTGGTCGCTGCGCGTCACGGGGCTCGACGGCGCCGTCGAGTTCTCGACGGCCACCCCGAAGACGCTCCGCGTGCTCGAGCGCGGGCGCGGCGGCCCGGGCGCCCTCGCGGGCGAGCAGGTCTGGCAGACCGTGCAGGTCGGCAGCCAGTCGGTCTGGCCGACCGTGACGGGCGGGATCTTCGAGAGCGGGTTCTCCGACGCGATCCTGCAGATGTGGGCGGCGTTCCTCGCCGAGCGCGCCGGACTGCTCGGCGACCGCTTCGGCTGCGTCACGCCGCGCGAGGCGTGGGCGACGCACCGGCTCTACCGGGCGGCGCTCGACGCACACGCGACGCAGACGGTCGTGCAGCCGACGTGGTGAGCCCGCGATGACGAGCGGCTACGCCGAGGCCTACCGCGCGAGCCTCGAGGACCCCGAGGGCTTCTGGCTCCGCGCAGCCGCGGCGATCGACTGGGACGCGGCACCGACGCGCGCGCTCGACGACTCCGGCGCGCCGCTCACGCGGTGGTTCCCCGACGGCCGCCTCAACACGAGCGTCAACGCCCTCGACCGGCACGTCGCGGCGGGCGCCGGCGACCGCGTCGCGCTCATCCACCACTCCGCGATGACGGGCACCGTGCGGCGCCTGAGCTACGCCGAGCTGCTGCGCGACGTGGAGCGCGCGGCGGGGGCGCTCGCCGAGCTCGGGGTCACCGCGGGCGACCGCGTGCTGCTCTACCTGCCGATGATCCCGGAGGCGGTCGTCGCGATGCTCGCGTGCGCGCGGCTCGGCGCCGTGCACTCGGTCGTCTTCGGCGGTTTCGCGGCGCGCGAGCTCGCGGCCCGGCTCGACGACGCCGACCCGGTCGTCGTCGTCACCGCGACGGGCGGCCTCGAACCGGGGCGCTCGGTGCCCTACCTCCCCCTGCTGGAGACAGCACTCGGCATGTCGACCGCCTCCCCGCGCGCCGTCGTCGTGAAGCATCGCCCCGAGGTCGACGCTGCGCCGGCCCCCGACGGCTGGCTCGACTGGGATGCCGTCGTCGCCGACGCGGAGCCGCATCCGCCGGTGAGCGTCGCCGCGACCGACCCGCTCTACATCCTCTACACCTCGGGCACGACGGGGTCGCCCAAGGGCGTCGTGCGCGACCACGGCGGCCACGCGGTCGCCCTCGCCTGGTCGATGCGCGCGGTCTACGGCATCGGCCCCGGCGACACGATGTTCACGGCCTCCGACGTCGGCTGGGTCGTCGGCCACAGCTACATCGTCTACGGCCCGCTCCTCGTCGGCGCGACGACGGTGCTCTACGAGGGCAAGCCCGTCGGCACCCCCGACGCCGCGGCGTTCTGGCGCGTCGCCGCGGAGCACGGCGCCTCGGCGCTCTTCACCGCCCCGACCGCGATCCGCGCGATCCGCCGGGCCGACCCCGCGGGCGAGGGACCCGGCCGTCACGACCTGAGTCGCCTGCGCGCGCTCTTCCTCGCGGGCGAGCGCCTCGACCCCGACACTTACGACTGGGCGCACCGGGTGCTGGGCGTCCCCGTCGTCGACCACTGGTGGCAGACCGAGACGGGCTGGCCGATCTGCGCCAACCCGCTCGGCCTCGGCCTCCTGCCGACGCGCCCGGGCAGCCCGACACATCCCATGCCGGGATTCGCGCTCGAGGTACTCGACGCCTCCGGACATCCCGTCCCGCGCGGCACCGAAGGATCGATCGCCCTGCGCCTGCCCCTCCCGCCGGGCACCCTTCCCACGCTGTGGCGCCGCGACGACGACTACGTGCGCGGCTACCTCTCCGCCTTCCCCGGCTATTACGCGACGGGCGACGCGGGCTACGTCGACGACGACGGCTACGTGTTCGTGCTCGGCCGCACCGACGACATCATCAACGTCGCGGGCCACCGCCTCTCGACGGGGTCGCTCGAGCAGGCGATCGCCCGGCATCCGCTCGTCGCCGAGTGCGCCGTGATCGGCGTGCACGACGCGCTCAAGGGCGAGGTGCCGCGCGCGCTCGTCGTGCTGAGCGCCGGTGCCGAGGCGTCGCCGGCGTTGCGCGACGAGGTCGTGGCGCTCGTGCGCGACGAGGTCGGACCGGTCGCGGCGCTGCGCGACGTGGATGTCGTGCCCGCCCTGCCGAAGACGCGCTCGGGCAAGGTGCTGCGCCGCACGATGCGGCAGATCGCGAACGGCGAGGCCGAGGTCGTGCCGCCGACGATCGACGACGTGCGGGTGCTCGACGCCCTGCGCCCGATCCTCCGCCGCGACTGACCCCGGGCGGGGTCAGACGGCGGGCGGCCGGCAGCGCAGCAGGGCGACGTCGCCCTGGACGCGGAGCTCACCCGCCGCGTGCGGCGTCAGCACGGTGCTCCCCGCCGCGATCGGGAGCGTCTCGCCGTCGGCGCCCGCGAGCGTGCCGGAGCCGTCGGTGACGACGACGATCGAGTAGCCCGCGTCGAGGCGGGCGGAGCCGCGCACGACGGTGCGTTCGACCCGGAACCACGCGTCCGCCCCGGCGGGCAGCACGGAGCCCTCGCGGTCGGCGCCGCGCGCGACGAGCGCCTCGATCGACTCGGGGGTCCGGCCACGGCGGTCGACGGCGTCGAGCACGACGTCGAACCCGAGGCCGAGGTGCCCGTCGCGCGCTCCGTCGAGCGGGAAGTCGCGCCACTCGAGCAGGATCGAGAGGTCGGTCGGCTCCTGCACCTCGACGAGGAAGGCGCCCGCGCCGATCGCGTGCGGCAGCCCCGGCGGCACGAGCACGCTGTCGCCCACACCGACGGTGAGCACGTGCATCGCGTCGAGCATCGCGTCGACGTCCTGGTCGCGCACCCACGCCGCGAGTTCGTCGGTCGCGACGTCGCGTGCGAAGCCGAGGCGCACCTCGGCGTCGGCGAGCATCGTCCACGCCTCCGCCTTGCCGTGCCCGAGGCCGAGGTGCGGACCGGCGAAGGCGACGTCGGGATGCGCGTGCACGGGGAGCCGCTCCCCCGCGTCGAGCAGCTTCACGAGGAGTGCCGGGTCGGCGCCCCAGCGCGCGACGTGGTCGGCGCCGAGCCACGCCTCGGGGTCCGCCGCGACGCGGTCGGCGAGGAGCGCGCCGTCGGGCAGCCGCGTCGGCCCGGTCGCGCGGTCGCCGAACAGGCCCACGGTCGAGCCGACCCAGTCCTCGGGCGTGTAGGGCTGGGCATCCCGGGCGCCGCGGAACCGCGCGATGCGCTCGCCGCCGCGGTAGAAGCGGTCGGCGGGCTGGTTGGCGTCGAGGGCGATGAGCCGCATGGTTCCTCCGTGGGACCCGGTGGGACAACGTTGTCTTTCATCCTAGTGCGCGGCAGACTCGAGCCATGCCGTTCCACCCCGACTATGCCTCCGTGGCCGACGCCTTCGCCCGCCTCCTCGCCGACGACCCCGGGTTCTCGGCCCAGCTCGCCGTGCGCGTCGACGGCGAGCCCGTGCTCGACCTCGCGGGCGGCTCCGACCTCGCCGACGACTCGCTCATCTGCCTGTATTCGGTCTCGAAGGGCGTGCTCGGGATCTGCGTCGCGCGCCTCATCGACGCGGGCGAGCTCGATCCGGATGCCGAGGTGCGCAGCTACTGGCCCGAGTTCGCGGCGGCCGGCAAGGAGCACGTGACGGTGCGGCAGCTGCTCAGCCACCAGGCCGGCCTGCCCGAGGTCGACGGGGGCCTGACCCCCGAGGAGTACTGGGACGACCGGCTCGCCGCCCCGCGCCTCGCCGCGCAGCGCCCGCTGTGGGCGCCCGGCACCGCGTTCGGCTACCACGCCGTGACGATCGGGATGCTCGCCGACGAGCTCTTCCGGCGCATCGTCGGCATCGACGTGCCCGGCTACTACGAGAGCGAGGTGCGCGCCCCGCGCGACCTCGAGCTGTACCTCGGCCTGCCCGAGGAGCTCGAGCCGCGGGTCGCGCGCGTGCACCTCGACCTCCCCGCCCCGGCCGAGGTCGACGGCGGCGGACTCGCGGAGGTCGTCGCGCGCCCGCTCCTCGGCGAGCCCGGGTTCGACGCCATCGCGCACTCCCGGCGCGGCCACACCGCGGCGCTCCCCGCCGCGAACGGCATCGGCTCGGCCCGCGGGATCGCCGCCCTCTACGCGGGCGTGCTCGGCGACGTCGGCGGCCCGCGGCTGTTCTCCGAGGCGACCCTCGGCATCGTCGGCCAGGTGCAGGCGACGGGACTCGACATCACGACGGGCGACCCCGGCCGCTACGGCATCCTGTTCCAGAAGCCGTCGCCGACGCGCCCCTTCGCGGGGTACCGTGCGATCGGCCACGACGGCGCCGCCGGGTCGTTCGGGTTCGCCGACCCCGAGGTGGGCGTCGCGTTCGGCTACGTCACCAACCGGCCCGCGCCCGTCGGCGGCGACCGACGCGCGGATGCCCTCGCCGCGCTCGTGCGCGGGATCGCGGACCGCCGACGCTAGGCCCCGCTACGCCCGCGCGCCGCGGAACACCTCGGCGAGGGCGAGGGCGACGGGCTTGGGCCGGCCGTCGGCATCCAGCAGCGCGAGGCTCACGGCGCACGGGAAGGTGTCGTGGCCGAGCCAGACGATGAAGCCGCCGACGCGGGGGAACCGGTCCCGCGTCGCGCGAGCCGCGTACGCGAGCCACTCGGCCTGCCGCGCCTGGCTGTGCGCGACCCAGCTCTCGAGGCCGCCGGCGCCGTCCCACCTGTCGTACTCGCCGAGCCACCACGCCGACGAATGCGACCAGAGCTGACGTAGCGCCGCACGCTCCTCCGCGGTGTCGGTGGGGCCGACGAGGCCGTGCCGCTCGAGGAGGTCGAGCGGACTCGCGCCGCTCATCCCGACCTCGCTGCGCAGGAGCGCGTCGTCGGCATCCCAGTAGGCCGCCCACTCCTCGAACGAGTCGTCGGTCTCCCACGGACCGTGCACGTCGTGGTGCACCCCTTCGCCCACGTGCTCCGGGTCGCCCCAGATCGACGGACCGGTCGGCGACGTCGCGATGAACCGGCGGCCGGGGTCGGCGGCGGCGAGGGCGTCGCGCGCGGCGGCGATCGCCGGATGGGCGTCGGTGACGGGGGCGTCCGGCGCGAACGGCGTCGAGCCCGTCGTGAGCTCGTTGCCGCCGCCCCAGAGCACGAGCGAGGGGTGGTGGCCGATCCGGACGGCGTAGTCGCGCGCGATCGCGGCGAGCCCGTCGGCGATCTCGGGATCCTCGGGGGGCGCGTTGTCGATCCCGCTCGACGACAGCGGCAGCTCCTGCCAGACGAGCAGGCCGAGCTCGTCGGCGAGCTCGTAGAACACGGGGTTCTCGAGCGCCGCCCCGCCCCACACGCGCAGCACGACGACGCCGAGGTCGCGGTAGGTCCGCAGCCGGGCGCGGTATTCGTCGGGCGTCACGTCGGCGTAGTCGGGGCGGATCGGCACCCAGTTGACGCCGGCGAGGAATACCGGCTCGCCGTTGAGCACGAGCAGCCAGGGCTCCGCCCCCTCCGGCGCCCCCTCGACGGGTCGCCAGTCGACGGTGCGGAATCCCACGCGGCGCTCACGGCGGTCGAGCACGGCGCCGCCGGCATCCCGCAGCTCGACGGCGACGGTGTAGAGCGCCTGGCGCTCGGCGTGGAGGCGCCACGGCTCGACCAGGCCGAGTTCGACGCGGTCGCCGTCAGGCGTCGCGAGGGGATGCTCCGCGCGCGAGCCGTCGGGAGCCGTGACGACGGCCACGAGGTCGCCCGTGCCCGCCACGTCGGCCCGCACGTGCAGCGCGCCGGTGCCGTCCGGGGCGAGCTCCGCCCGCACGGCGACGTCGCCGAGGTGGGCGCCGCGCCGCAGTTCGAGCCGGATCGCGCCCGCGATGCCGGTCTGCACGATGCGCGGCGTCCAGTCCCAGCCGTAGTAGAAACGGGTCTTCCAGTCGCGGATGCGGCTCGACCGCCCGATCTGCCCGAGGTCGGAGGGCACGTCGGTGAAGACGATCGTGAGCTCGCGCCCGCCGGCCGCGACGGCCTCGGTGAGGTCGACCTCGACGCGGGTGAAGGTGCCGCGGAACGGCGCGACGACCTGCTTGTCGACGAGCACCGCGCCCGCGTAGTCGAGCGACTCGGCGACGAGCACGACGCGGTCGCCCGGCTCGAGCGGCGGGAGCTCGGGCAGATCCCGCGAGAAGGTCCAGTGCCGGTTCTCGATCCACTCCGATGCGCGCGAGTCGAGCGCGACGTCGGGCGCGGGCACGATCCCCGCGCGGCGCAGGGCTCCGCGCACGCTTCCCGGCACGGCGGCGGGAACGGGGGCGACGTCGGGGCGACCCGCCTCGAGCCGGGCGAACGTCATCCCGAGCTCCCAGTCGTTCTGGCGCCAGCCGATGAGCGACCAGTCGCGGTCGCCGAGGTCCCATTCCCGTCGCACCCGTGTTCCTCCGCTTCGTCGCGACAACGTTGTCTCAGCACCCTAGCGGATGCCGCCGTCGACCCCCGACGCGCGCTCGGTCAGGCGCTGCCGCCGCGGTCGACGATCCGGAAGGGCAGCCGCACGTGCTCCGCGGGCGACGTGTCGCCGGCGACGCGCTCGAACAGCCGCGTCGCGGCGAGCGTGCCGAGCTGCTCGACGTCGTAGGTGATGAGGCTCACCCGCTCGGGCAGCAGCTCACTCAGTTCGAAGTCGTCGGTGCCGACGACGCGCGCGGTGCGCCCCGTGCGCCGCAGGGCGAGCACGGTGCCGGCGAGCGCGCGATTGTTGCCGAGGTAGAACGCGGTCGGCGGATCGGGGAGGGCGAACATCTCCTCCGCTGCGGCGGCGGCGCTCGCGGGGGTGTGCCCCGCCGTCGACAGGAGCTCGGGCGCGAGGGACATCCCGGCCGCGGCGAGCGCCGACTCGACGCCGTCGAGCCGCTCGCGCATCGTGAAGATGTCGAGCGAGTCGACGATGACGCCGATGCGGCGATGGCCCTCCTCGAGGAGCATCGCGACGCCGGCCGCGGATCCCCCCGCGTTGTCGAGTAGGAACGCGTCGGCCTCGAGCCCCGTCGGCGGGCGGTCGACGAAGACCGCGGGGATGCCGTGGGCGATCTCCGGCGCGAGGTAGGACTGGTCGCCCCGCGCCGGCACGACGAGAAGCCCGTCGACGCGCCGCAGGCACAGGTCGAGGGCGAGCTCGCGTTCGACGGCGACGTCCTCCTCCGCGCTCGCGGTGAACACCTGCGTCGAGCGCGCCCGCGCGACATCGGAGACGGCCGCCGTGATGGCCGAGTAGAACGAGTTGGAGATGTCGCCGATGATGACGCCGATCGTCGACGTCGAGCTGCCCGAGCGGAGCTTGGCGGCGACGTCGTTGCGGCGATAGCCGAGCCGCTCGATCGCGTCGCGCACGCGTGCCGCGAGTTCGGGGTCGAGGGTCGGCACGTTGTTCACCGCGCGCGAGACGGTCTTGAGGCTCACGCCGGCCTCCCGCGCGACGTCGATCATCGTCGGCCGCCGGGGCGGCGTGGTTCGGGCTGGGACGTCGCTCACGGTGGGTCCAGGCTGTCGCGTGCCGGGCCTCCCGTCAAGGCGGCACCCCGGGGCCGTCGTGTTGACGCGGCGGATCGCGACCCCTACCGTGGAGACAACGTTGTCTCACCATCTCGGAGGATGCCGATGTCCCGCCGCGCGCGCCCGGCCGCCGACCCCCTCCTCCCCGCCCTCGCCGCCGCCGGCATCCCGGCCACCGACGCCGCGCTGCGCCGCCACGCCCTCGCCCACGACGCGTCGCATTACCTGCTCACGCCGCGCGTCGTCGTGTCACCCCGCGACGCCGACGAGGTCGCGGCGGTGCTCGACCTCGCCCGGCGGCACGGTCGCCACCTCGTCTTCCGTTCGGGCGGCACGAGCCTGAGCGGCCAGGCGGTCGCCGACGATCTGCTCGTCGACACCCGCACCCACTTCCGCTCCTCGGTCGTGCTCGACGGCGGCGCGCGGCTGCGCGTCGAGCCCGGCGTGACCGTGCGGCACGCGAACGCGCGGCTCGCCCGGCACCGCCGACGGCTCGGTCCCGACCCGGCGAGCGAACTCGCGTGCACGATCGGCGGCGTCGTCGCGAACAACTCCAGCGGCATGGCTTGCGGCACCGAGCAGAACGCCTACCGCACGCTGGAGTCCGTGGTCGTCGTCCTGCCCAGCGGCACCGTCGTCGACACGTCCGCGCCCGACGCCGAGGAGTCGCTCGCCGCGCGCGAACCCGCCCTCGTCGCCGGCCTGCTCGAACTGCGCGCGCGCGTGCTCGCCGACCCCGAGTCGGTCGCGCGCATCCGCCGGGCGTTCGCGATGAAGAACACGATGGGCTACGCGCTCAACGCCCTCCTCGACTTCGAGAGCCCCGTGCGCATCCTCGAACACCTCCTGGTCGGCAGCGAGGGCACGCTCGGGTTCGTCGCGTCGGCGACGTTCCGCACGGTTCCCGTGCTGCCGCACGCCACGACCGGGCTCGCGGTGTTCCCCGACCTCGCCGCCGCGACGGGCGCCCTCCCCGCGATCGTCGCGTCGGGGGCCGCGACGATCGAGCTGCTCGACGCGACGTCGCTCCGCGTCGCGCAGGGGCTCTCCGACGTGCCGCCCGCGATCGCCGAGATCGCCGTCGACCGCCACGCGGCGCTCCTCGTCGAATACCAGGCCGACGACGCCGGCGCGCTCGCCGCCGCGGCCGCCGCCGCCGACGCGCTCTTCGCCGGGCTCGCCGTCACGCATCCCGTGCGGTTCAGCGCCGACCCCGCGCATCGCGCGGCCCTGTGGCACGTCCGCAAGGGCCTCTTCGCGTCCGTCTCGGGGTCGCGGCCGAGCGGCACGACGGCGCTCCTCGAGGACATCGTCGTCCCGGTCCCCGCCCTCCGCGAGGTGTGCGAGGAACTCGCGGTGCTCTTCGACCGCCACGGCTACGAGGACGCCGTCGTCTTCGGGCACGCGAAGGACGGCAACATCCACTTCATGCTCGTCGAGCGCTTCGACGAGCCCGCGCACCTCGAGCGCTACCGCCGGTTCACCGAGGACCTCGTCGACCTCGTCCTGAGTCACGGCGGCAACCTCAAGGCGGAGCACGGCACGGGGCGCGTGATGGCGCCGTTCGTGCGCCGTCAGTACGGCGACGAGCTGTTCGCCGTGTCGCGGCGCATCAAGGAGCTCTTCGACCCCGACGGGCTGCTCGCCCCCGGCGCCGTGCTCACCGAGCAGGCGGACTCCTATCTGCGCGACCTCAAGCAGCCCGCGACGGTGGAGGCCGAGGTCGACCGCTGCGTCGAGTGCGGCTACTGCGAACCGGGATGCCCGAGCCGCGACCTCACGCTCACCCCGCGACAGCGCATCGTCGTGCGGCGCGAGCTCGCGGCCGCGGAGGCCCGGGGGGATGCGGCTCTCGCCCGCGAGCTGCGGGACGACTACGACTACGCGGGCATCCAGACGTGCGCCGTCGACGGACTGTGCGGGGCGGCGTGTCCTGTCGGCATCGACACGGGCGACCTGACACGGCGCCTCCGCGCGGAGGGGCAGGGCCGCGTGACCGAGGCGGTGTGGGCGACGGGGGCCGGCGCCTGGGGGGCGCTCACCCGAGGAATCGGCGCGGCGCTGACGGTCGGCGGCGCCCTCCCCGAGCCGGTCGTCGCCGCGGCGACGACGGTCGGACGGACCGTGCTCGGCGCCGACACCGTGCCGGCCTGGTCGGGCGAGCTGCCCGGCGGCGGGCCGGTGCGACGCCCCCGGACCGCCGACGACCCCGTCGCGATCGTGTTCCCGTCGTGCACGGGGACAATGTTCGGCCCGGCGGACGCCGCCGACGGCCGCACCGGACGCGGCGCCACCGCGGCGCTCCTCGCCCTCGCCGACCGCGCCGGGGTGCCCGTCGCCGTGCCGGCGGGGATCGCGTCGGCGTGCTGCGGCACCCCGTGGAAGTCGAAGGGCCTCGCCGACGGCTACCGCTCCATGCGCGAGCGCACGCTCGGGATGCTGCGCGCCGCGACCGACGACGGCCGGCTGCCGGTGGTGTGCGACGCGTCCTCGTGCAGCGAGGGGCTCGTGCACCTCCTCGCCGGCAGCGGGATCACGGTCGTCGACGCCGTGACCTGGGCCGCCGAGCACCTCCTGCCGCGCCTCGACGTGCACCGGCGCGTCGGGTCGCTCGCGCTGCACCCGACGTGCTCCTCGACCCTCGCCGGGGGCGACGGCGCCCTCCGCGCGATCGGCGCGGCGATCGCCGACGACCCCGTCGTGCCGGAGGCGTGGGGATGCTGTGCCTTCGCCGGCGACCGCGGCCTGCTGCATCCGGAACTCACGGCCGCGGCGACGGCCCCCGAGGCGGCGGAGATCGCGGCACGGGAGTTCGACGCCTACGCCTCCGTGAACCGCACGTGTGAGCTCGGCATGACGCGCGCGACGGGGCGCCCCTACCGGCACCTGCTCGAACTGCTCGACGAGGCGACGACGCCGTGAGTGCCGACGACCCGATCGCCGCGACCCCGACGGGGCGCTACCGCGGACGCCGCGTCGACGGCGTCGCGGTGTGGCGCGGCATCCGGTACGCGACGGCGCCGCGCTTCGGGGCGCCCGTCCCCGTCCCCCGCTCCGACACGGAGGTCGACGCCGTCGACCCGGGTCCGCTCGCCTGGCAGCCCGTCGGCGAGGGGCCGGAGCGGCGCGGCGAGGACTGCCTGCGCCTGCACGTCTGGGCCCCCGTCGGCGCCGAGGCCGCTCCCGTACTCGTCTGGATCCACGGCGGCGGCTTCATCGGCGGCGACCCCGCCGCGGACGACGTCGACGGCGCCGACCTCGCCCGGGCGACGGGGCTCGTCGTCGTCACCGTCGGCTACCGCGTGGGCCCGTTCGGCTTCCTCGACCTGCGCGACCGGGTTCCCGGCGCCGTGGCCAACGCGGGGCTGCGCGACCTCGTCGCGGCGCTGCGCTGGCTCGCCGCCGGCGTCGCGGCGTTCGGCGGCGACCCGGCGCGCG
>Ga0065721_10051840_pt1 | contig 13406 bp, 27 predicted proteins | sample Mesricmetagenome_FD_59108 | JGI IMG/M metagenome (GOLD analysis project Ga0065721, IMG submission 59108) | Mesophilic microbial community from rice straw/compost enrichment Sample: eDNA_1 v2 (version 2) | ecosystem: Engineered > Solid waste > Grass > Composting > Bioreactor | place: USA: Davis... | reverse complement strand
CGCGCGCAGCCAAGCCGCTCAGATACCCACGTGTCGCTGTCACCTATGTCGCCGGGATCATCCAGGTTCCACGGATCAGGCTCGCCGCGCTGCGCGGCATCCTCGCGGTCGTAGGCTTGCGCAAGGGCTCGTAGCGCATCTTCATTCACCCCTCCCGTTCGTTCGGCAAGCTTCGCCTCAAGGGCGGCGATGCGGCTTGCTGCGGCTTCGGCGAGTTTCTTGACGTGGGTGGGATAGCGGTCACCGTCATCCTCGGCGAGGACGGAAAGTCTGGTGACGAGATCACTCATGGCTCAATCTCCGACAGCGCGTCAAACAAGTTTCGCTCTGCATTGGTCATCATGTTGCGAGCTTCTGGCGTAAAGATGCTCATATCAAACGGCTTGCCGGGGCTCTTCTCATCCACGCCCATGTCTCACCACCTCTCCTGTCTCGCGGTCGACAATGTCGCCGTTGAATTTCCTGCTAAGCCGAAAGCCCCGCTTCGCGGGCTTGATGCCAAGGTGCCGCTGCTTGATCCGCTTCGCCTTGGCGGCGGCCTTCACGTCGTCCTTGTCCTTCGCGCGGCGGCAGCGCTCATGGGCCGGGGCGCAATTGGCGTCTTCGTCCTCGCCGCCCAAGACCAGCGCCCGGACGTGCTCGACGATCCATTTCTCCCGCACGCCGTCGATCTTCTCGCCGCACAGGACGCACCTGCCGCGATGGGCCTCGAATATCCGAAGCCGCCGGGCGGGCGTCATGGACTTGCGCTTCGTGGTGCCGACGTCGGTCATCTCACCCTCTCAGAAGATCGGTCATCATGAGGCGCAGGCGCTTTTCGTATTCGCGGGAGCCGCGACGGTGGCCCTTCACCAGCGTCTCGCGCTTTTCCATCAGCTTGGGCATCTCCGGCACCTTACGGAAAAGCTCTCGCTTGATGGCCCGGTCTGCACGGCGGGCGCGCCAGTCTTGCCAGCGGCGGATGATGCGGATGATGTTCATCTCCGTCTCCTCTCAAAAGCTCGGCGGCTCGGTGGCCCCGTCCAGCAATTCCTTCGGATCCACGCCGACGACACCGGCGAGGTATTCCACAAGGTCGCCCTTCTCGATTTCCTTGGCGCAGAACATCAGGACTTGGGTCCAGATGGTCTTCGCCTTGTCGCGGGTTGCCTGGCTCTCGGCGGCAAGCTCATCGCGCAGGCTCTCGCCCACGGCCTTGACGATGGCCTTGTCAGGCCCTGCCGCTGCGTAGAGCCGCTGGAAGACGCGCTTCAGGAGATCGCGATTTGGTTCGGACGCCGGAGAGGCGGGAGGGGGGTTCACCTCCCCGGCGTCCTCGTCTTCCGGCGAAGGGACGGCGCCGGAATCTGGATCATCGAAAAGCTCGCCCGTCTCGTCGACAATCTCGCCGTTGATCGGGGCAGGGTGACTCGCTGAGAGGCCTTCCGTCTCGCGGATGACGAAGCCCGCGTCGAAGCCTTCACGCTCGTCCTGATCCATCTGTGGGGCCTCCTGAGCGGCTTGCAGGCGGGCCTGGATCGTGGGGGTAGGCGACGGCGTGATGTCCTTCATCCGGTCGAAGTCGTCGTCGTCCATGATGCCAGCGAAAGAGAAGGCATAGCGGGCGCACTGGATCGCAGCCTTGTGACGAAGCATCCGGCGAGGCCACTTCTTCCACGGCTCCGTCGCGCGGGCGCATTCCGCCATGTACTCGGTGGCTTCGGTCGGATGGCTGCGATCCTTCCGGTAGATGCGGCAGGTCACGGCGTCGAGCTTGCCGTCGTCGCCCACGTGGTCCTGAAACGCCATGCCGTCGAATTGAGGATGCGAGTTGATCAGCTTCATCCAGCCGTCGATGGAGACAATCGGCTGAATGCCTCCGTTGGACGGGAAGGCATAGACTTCCTTGGTGAGCGGGTTCAGGCCGTACTCATGGGCGACCATCAGGAAAGCCGCCAGCTGGCCGTCCGTGACCGGTCCCTTGATGACCGTCTCCTTGATTGCCTCGACGAAGCGCTGCGGCTCCATCTGGAAACGCTCCGCCATCACGGCAGACAGTCCGCGAGCACCGCCCGCTTTCGGTTCGATCTTTGCAATCTGGCTCATGCTGCCGCTCCATATTGAAGTTCATTCTCGATCCGCGTCCGCGCATAGGGCGGCATCTCGACGTAGCTCGCCGCTCGGTCGAAGCCGTCGAAGCCCGGCCAATGCCCGGCGGAAATGCACTTGCTCATGAGGGCCAGACCGGCCCGCGCCTGCCGCTCGCCGAGGTCAATGTCGGCGTCCTTCAGCTGCTTCACACGCACGTCATAGGGCGGCTTCTTCTCGACAAAGACGAAGGTGAAGGACTGGAAGGCTTCCGGCCCGAGAACAGCCCTGACCACCATCCGCATCAGCCCGGCCTGAATGTGATAGCCATGGGCCGCAATGGCGCGAGACAGACCCTCGTCGTCCACGTTCTCAGCCGTCTTCAGGTCCACGAAATCACCGCTGGAATTCGGCACCACGTCCGGGCGGGCCCGAAGCCAGATGCGGGTCTCGTCATGCCTGGTGAAGATGGATCGCTCGATCCGGCCATTAAGAAGGCCGAGGCGGACGATCTCATTGCGCGACAGGGCGTCGGCGATATTGCGAATGTGCTCGATCTCGGTCTTGGTGATGACGGATCGGCCCGCCTCGGCCTGCTCGGCAATCCATGCCTTGCACCAGCCAGCATTGCCGCTCCAAGGCTTCTCGCCGTCCTTTGACGGATAGGTATCCGGGCGCATCACATAGCGCTCAGCGAAGCCCTGCTCGCCGAGGAGAAGCATGTGCGCAGCCTTGCCGAAGTCGAGGGCCTTGCTGCTCTCCGGTTCCACGGCGTCCGGATTGAATGGTGACGTGTACCAGTATTCCAGCGGCCGCTTGATGATGGTCCGCAGCCCGCTCGACGAGATAGACCACTCGCCTCCGAACAGGCTCGTGTCGTGGTGGTAGACATCGATAGGCACGCACGAATAGACGCCTGCCGACCGGATCGGATTGCCGTCCCACTTGCGCTCTTGGCCGAGGCCGAGGACGACGCGCTGTGCGGCTTCGCCCACGGGTTCAAATTCGTCCCTGTCGATATCCATTGGTCAGCTCCTCACGCGGCCTTCGCGCCTTCGATCTGGCGGATTTGCTTGGCGCTGGTCTTGGCCGCGAAGACGCGGGCATGAAGATCGACTTCAGCGGCCTTCACTTCGACGTGGCCAGCCTTCGCGACGGCTTCGCCCGCATCGGGCGACAGCGATCCGTCGAGGATGCGACGACGGATTTCAGCCATGTCGTCGCGGACGGACTGAAGGGAGGTGGCGTAAGTGGATTCATACATGGAGCAGTTCCTTCTCTTTCCTGATTGCACGCCTGGTTGAGCGGACGGCCTTGGCAGCGCTGGAAATCTGCGCGCCAATGGCGATCTTGTGTTCGTCTGGGGTGAACCGGGCGAACGGGATTCCAGCCTCGTCCGCCTTGTATTCGAGCATCTGGATCGCCATTGCCGGTGCCTGTGCCAGAACATGGCGATTGAGCATGGCGACCGTCTTGACGGCAGCGCCGTGACGCTTTTCGTCGCCGCGCGCCGATGCTGTGTTTTCCTTGATAGGCGGGCACACGACAGTAAGCTCTGCGACTTCGGCAACGAGCTTCGTCGTCCAGCGGTGAAGGGCTTCCTTGCGCTGACGGGCTTCCTTGGCCTTGAGCTTGGCGACGCGGCGTCGCTCCTGCTTCCAGCGGTAGGAGAACTTCTTGAAGCGGCGGTCGCCCGTGGACTGGATTTCCGAGGCATCGACAGCCGCTCTCGGAGGCCGCATGAGCACCAGCCTCCTGCCTTCCGCCCCGATTTCCGAGGCATCGACAGCCATGCCGATGGCAACACAAGCACCCTGATCCCTGCCTTCCGCCCCGATTCCCGAGGCATCGACAGCAATCGATCCCGCGTCGTTCGTCTTTGCCGCCCTGCCTTCCGCCCCGATTTCCGAGGCATCGACAGCTTCGCCCAGGGTCGCGCAAAGGATCGTCTCCCTGCCTTCCGCCCCGATTTCCGAGGCATCGACAGCGGTTTGCTGTTCAAGCCATTGAGATTGAGGGTGGATTTGCTCGTCGGGCGATTGAAAATCACCCTCCCAGCCGGGGAGGCATTCCCCGTTCGCGCCGACTTTCACCGACGCAAATTGGTCTATCAAGTCGAACTCAACCGTCGCCTTGTGAGCGCCAGGAACTCGACGCGCTTCCATCTTCACCACAACGGAGAGCTGCCACACCCCGCCGACTCGGATCAGCCGCATGTCGCGGAGGTCAAGCTCGCCCATGCCAACAGGGAACCGGCCCCTTGCCTTGATCAGTCCGGGGATACCCTTGGCGTAGACCTTGAACTGCTTGCCTGCCTGATCGAGACGCCAGCCCTTCCGGTGCTCGCGATGCCAGATCGTGCAGTCAGCCCCCTTGTTTTCGATGGCGTAGGGCGATTTGTATTTCGGGTATCCGGACGACTTTCCCGCGCCGCCTTTCGCCCGCTTGAAGAAAGCCTTGAAGGCATCATCGAGCGCGACCAGGCACAGGTTCATTGTGTCGGACCCCATCGCCGCGTATTCAGGATCATTGGCGCGGATCGTCTTGAGATCGCGGCCTTGGTCGTACTTCGATAGCCCCTTGCGCTCGCCCTTCGGCTTGCGCTGGCACTCTTGCGCCCATTGCGTCTCGCGCTGTTCAAGAGCCGCGTTCCACAAATGCGCCAACAACGCCGCCTGACGGACAAGAGCGGCTTCCTGCGCCTTGCTCGGATAGAGCTTGAACGTGTAGCGTCTGGCGAAAGTCCGGCTCCCAGCCATCACACTCTCCTCTCGATCCGATAGGCCGCCTCGGCCCGCGACAGGCCCACGCACGCGGCGTAGACGACAAGCCCGATGCAAGCGGCGATGATGATCGCCATGACGAAAAGGTTCATCGCCCTTGCCTGCTCGGCCATGATGGCGCGCAGCCGGTGCTCGCCTTCGAATTGACCGTGGTCATAGACGCGCGGGCGCAGACGGCGGGGGTCGATCGGGTCCATGTCAGCGATCTTCGCCTGACACGTCGGCCAGCCGCACGGGGCCATGTAGCCAGTGCTGTAGTCCGCCCATGCGACTAGCCATTCCTCGCCAGAGGGTCGATGCAATACGGTGTCACCTGTTCTCATCCTTCTGCCTCCATGGCGGCCTTGAGGGCGGCGCGGACAAGTTCGCGATGTTCATCAATGAAAAGGGTTTCGCGTGTGTATTGCCGGACGGCCTGCACTGCCGCCTCGACCATCGCCTCCGTCACCGCTTCCGCTACAGGTGAGGTGGCGCGGCGGTTCCAAAGCTCGATAACTTCTGCGGGGTGCACGTCTGGTACGTCACCCCGACAGATCGAGTGCTGCGCACCGCACGTCGCACAATAGACGGCGATGGCACTCTCTCGCTCCCCGGTGTTGATGTTCCGGTATTCCTGATGTTCGTCTAGTTCGGCTTCGCCACCGCAAAACGGGCAGGGCTTCAGGAGTGCGCTAGTCACAGGCAGACCTCGTTCAGTTTCCCGGCGCGGACCTTTTCCGCGTCCTTGGTGAGTTGCTCGATGTGGCGCTGCGCCCATTCGATGTCGCGGCGGTTTTTGTCGAGCCTGTCCTCGATCAGGGCGAGCATCGTGCCGGCGTCACGCTCCGCGCCCTTGCGCAGATAGACGGGGCCACGCGAATTGTTGGAGTGCCGAAGGTCCACGACATCTTCGTGCCGGTAGTAGACGGCTTCGTGCTTACTGATTTCGTTTAGGTCGGCGAGATTGGCCCAGAAGGTGAGAATGACCTGCGTCGGGTCGAGCCATCCGTCACTGCCGCCGCCAGACCAGAATGTGTCACGCAGGTGCCCGTTTTCGACAATCGCAATCTGCGACTTGCAGTGGTAGGAACGAAACGGGCCGCAATCTGCATCGCGCTTCTGGTCGGCCCACCGCCAGCGATAAATGTCGCCTTCGCGAAGATCGGTTTGTGCGTTAGCCACGATCCGCCCCCTCGCTCTGGTTTACGGGAGGGGTGGGGGCTGCGGCGAGCATGGCGCGGTAGGCAGCGGTTAGCTCGCCACGAGTGGAGCAGGCAGGGCCGATTGCGCGCTCGGCATCCTGTCCAGCGTCGATCATTTCCGATGTCGGCTCTTCCGGCACAAGCCGCCACCCTTGCGCCTCCGTCACCACTCCCTCGGGAGGGGTCTGCGCGCCTAGGGCGGCGATGAATGCCTTGGCGATGATGGCAAGCGCTTCGTCTCGCAAGATTTCAGCGGTGGCAACGTGCTGCTTGGCGATGATTCCAAGCTCAATCGCGTTTGCCCAACCTTCGGCGCTCTTTTTCAGAGCCTCCAGCATCTCCGGCGCGGCGGCGATCAGGCGGGCGTTGGCGTCTGTCTCTTGCTTGCCTCGCCGGGGGAATGCTCGCGCAACGTCGAGGACGACAGGCTTCCCGACCGACATGCTGTCCGCGACGATGCGATCAGTGCGGAGGTCAACCCGCCACGGCCCCGGCGTATGCTTCCAGGTCTCCGCCATCACACAGCCTCCTTCACCCGCTTGCGCCACATGTCGGCGCGATAGTCGGCGTCCTCGTGGAGAACGACCGGCCGCCCGAGCACATCCTCGACCCAGTCTTCCAGATCGTAGCGCTGCGCATCCCACGCCTTGGCGATGTCTTCGGTGACGTCTTCCGGGCGCTCGAACTGGGCGCCCCGGCCCGGATAGGCGTTCACCCGAAGGAACTTGCGCGCGTCATAGGTGTCGTATCCACGGACCGTCTTGAGCGCCTCCTCGACCGTCATCGGCCCGGCGAAGGCGATGGTCTGCTCGCTCTCTTTCGGAGCGCAGACGACAAGGATTTCGTCGTCCTGAATGAAAAGCTTGCGTGCCATTGGATGTCCCTTTCTGGCCGCTAGGCCGCGCTGGTGGCCGGGTATTCGGACAGCCTCAGGAGGCGGCGCAGGAAGTACTGCGCCTTGTCGGCGTTCACCTGAGCCCGCCACTGGCAGTAGCTGGCTTTGTCGAAGTCGCCATCTTCACGAGCATCCATCGCCCACTTGGCGAAGGCTGCAGCGGTGCGCTGATAGCGCCGAGCGTGCTTCTCAAGGGTCTCGCGCTGGGCATTCGTCTTCATGGTCCCTCTCCTCATTGCCGCCAGATCGGCCGAAGCTTCTTCGTGGCGGTTTCGATAGGAGAGATATCGCAGAAAATGCGATAGAGCGCAAGTGGGTATATCGAAAAAAATGCGATATGTTATTGCACGTCGCTGTGAGGCGTGGCAAAAGAAAAGCCCCGGCGGGATGATCCGACCGGGGCGCGCAGCTCGATATAACCGACAGCTTATCTATCAGGTTTATGCCGAAATGGAAAGCGGAAAAGCGAGCGGCGCGGCGTGAAAATCGCAAAATCTTGTGTCTGCTCGGCGGTTCCCGGCAAGATGATGCGATCGGAGCGCGAAGCGCGGCGGTCTTCCACGGGTTTGTCCCGCCGGCCCCGATCATCCGGGCCATCAATCCCATAGCGGTGACCGGCTTCCAGGCTAAGCCGGATAGTCACGGCGGGTCTTCCCTCGAAAGAGGTTCAACCGCTCGAATGCTGATGCGAGCTGAGAGGTAACCGGAACGACAAACCCGCGCCGCGAGCTGGATGCAGCCCAAGGCGCACTTTCGAAAGAAGGGGCTACGCCAGCCGGATCATTTGATCTGGTCAGTAGCGGGGCAGCGATTGGTCCACGTCAAGGACATTCCGGCTATACCGTGATTGAAAGCATCCTGCCCGGTTCGCGGCCTGTCGAGAGATGGGGGCAGACAGCGAAGGGGGGAGGTGTGTCCAATCAACGAAGCAGGTCAGAACATCACAGGGACGCCAGCATTCTCACACATGATTCTGAGAATTTGGAACTCGCTGGCACTGTCGGCCATCGTGCGGAACTCAAAGTAGCTATCCCTCGGGTAATAGACCCCGAAGAACGGACGCGATCCCACATAGCCGCCGAAGCTATTCTTTGCGTTGACCATCCCGCAAACGTTAATCGTGCCTTCTGGCGTTTGAGCCCCAGCGATCTCACCGAACTGCGCGGAATCCGGGTCTTTCATGACGCGGCGAGTTGCAGTTTCGATGTTGGCCCGCACCTCGTCGGTAAGCGGCACCACGGTTCCTTTCGGAACAGAGACGCACCCCGTGAGCGCCAGTGCCCCCAGCGCTATCCAACCCTTCCCCCTCATTATGCCCTCCCTCTAGCCGATTTTGACGTCTTCGACGTGGTGTTCTGGATTCCTCCGGATGAACCGTTGCGCAGCTCGGCGGGTCTTGATGTCGGTCACGATCGCAAACGCCCGGACCGGGACATCTCGCATCATGGGTGCATTCGCGCTCTCTAGATGGAAAAGTCCGGGCTGGCTTCCCGGTTGAGGGAACTTTACAAGCACCCGCTCGTCCTCGAGCCAGCACACGCAAAGCTCTCCCATGTGCTCTGCCGAAGGCGCAGCCTTGTCCTCGTAGAAAAGTATCCAGCCGTCGTTGGCGATGCCGTACATGGAGTCCCCCTCGACCTCCAGAGCTGCAGCATCCGGAGACGCATCGGGCGGAGCCTCCACTTCTCCGAAGTTCCCATCTCCCGTCGCAAACAGCACGCTTCCGTCCGGCCCAGCGCCAGCCTTTCCAACGATGGGGACGGTGGCTGGGCCATCCCGGTAAAGGTCGTCGATCTCGATCCCGAACACCTCCGCGATGGCTTTCTCGCGCTTAGGCACGATCCTGGAACGGGCGTTCTCGATCCGGCTGATCGTCTGCCAACCTACACCTATAGCGTCGCCAAGGTCGGACTGCGTCCAACCCTTGGCTTCACGTAGCTCTTTTACGCGGTTTTGCATGGCTAAACCGATAGCAGGCAACGGCGAAAGAGCGTATCGCAGAAAATGTGACATTGCCGCATTGACTATATCGCAAAAACTGCGATATAAAGGCCCACACAACGGAGCCTGCGCATGCATTTCCCCCTTCGAGTTTGGCGCGAAGCAAAAGGCTGGAACACCCAGCGCCTCGCTGAGGAACTTGGTCTGGATGACAAGTCCGGCCCCGGAACAGTGTGGCGCTGGGAGACCGGCCGCAGTCGCCCCGACGCGGACGTGATCGCGAAGATCGAAGAGGTCACCGAAGGGGCCGTAACCGCAAGCGACATGCATGAAACCCGTCTGTCGTTCCTGCGCGCGAAAGAGGTGGAGGCGGCGGAATGACCTTCAAGCCCTATCCGAAAATCCGCGTCATCATGGACGGCGACACGCCCCGCCTCGTCGACAAGGACGGCAGGGACGTGATGTCCACCAAGGAAGGTGCTGAGCGTCTGGCTGAGTGCTGGAATGCATGCGCGGCGCTCTATTCGCCAGCGGCTCATATCGAAGCTTCCAAGGACCGTATCGAGCGCCTCGAGCAGCTCCGCAAGGATGCATGGGCTCGGGTGCAGGAAGCGGAACGCGCGCTCATGAAGGTGCCGTCATGACCGCCTCCGCCGCCCTCTCAGAACGTGCTCGCGATATCGTCCGCGATGATCCGGCGCTCGCCGCCGAGATTGCTCGTCAGGTCAATTTCCCGGTCGCAGTCGGTCTCACTTTCCGCCAGCGCCAGGTCCTCGAGGTCATCGAGGAATTCATCCATGACCATGACGGCGTGTCGCCCTCTTACGACGAGATAGCGAAGGCGATGGGCGGCATCGCCCGAGGCAACATTCACCGAATTCTGAAGGCCCTCGAGGAGCGCGGTCATATCCGCGTCCTCCCCAACAGGCGTCGATCGATCACAGTCATTTCCAGTCCGTGCAGCGTGGCAGCGCAGCCGGACCACATTGCCGGGGAATCCGGTTCGTAAGTGCATCTCCGTCCTCCCTCGCGTGGGTTGGCTTCAACGAGTTCAACCTACGCGACGAGGGCGACCATGAAGTGGAAAGAAACTCACCAAGATGCGGCAAGGGAGAGTTCGGTGTTGGATGTTGTTGCAGTAAAGCCACCGACCACCGCGCGCGAATACGCGAAGCGCATGGTCGAGCTCCGCTATCAAGGGTGGGGCGATGAGAAGCGCGCTCTTGAGGACATTGCCGGTCGCTGCCGGATGACGCCACGGAGCCTCAAGCGGCTGATTTCCGGAGAGACGAAGGAAGCGACGGAGAGCGTCACGTGGCGCGTCCGGTCTGCGTACCTCGCTTTCTGCCAGCGGCTGATTTCCCACCTCGAAAATGAGGTCCGGAGCGACCTCGAAAGGTACGGCAAGGATGCTGGTCTTGGAGATATTGCGGACGATGTGGCGGCACTTCAGGCGAAGGTCCGCGCTGCGAGGGAAGCGCTCGATGCCGCCCGCAAATGATCCTCGCCCGCAGGACCGCACTCCTCCCAAGCGGCGGGCCACCTCCCCCGGCTCTGAGAAGGGCCGGGGGCCTTTAACCGGGAGGAAGAAGTGATGACCATTGACCTCGTCTACGACGGCATCGCCATCTTCATCGGCTTCTACGGCATCTGCCTTCTGATCGGAGCTGGCGCCGGGATCATCACCAATATCCGGGAAGACCTCGCCCGTCGCGAGGATCGGAAAGGCGAGCCGCCGGTCCGGATCAGGATGAGGGTCGGTGAATGACCTGCCTCGTCGCGATCACATTCGGCGTGGCCTGCGCGCTCAATGCGCCGATGGGCGATGAGCCGCAGCCTTTCCACTATGGCAAGGCCACCAACCGCGCGGTCTATGCGGGCTTCCAGCCTGATCTCCCGACCGTCGGGCCGATGATCGCTTTCCGGCCCCGCAAGGCCGCGCAGAAGCGCAAGGAGCGCGACGGGGAGGGCCGGACGACACTGACCGCCTTCGCACCGGAGCGCTCGTCTGTGAGCCAATTCGACGCCATTCGTAGCGGCTTCAAGGTCGCTCATTCCGGAGTGAAGACGGCGTGCTTTCCGCACCGTCTCGTCACGATCCTCCGGGACACGGAACGCCATTTCGGGCGGCCTGTCATCATCACGTCAGGATACCGCTCACCGGCCCATAACCGCCGTGTGAGAGGCGCGCGCCATTCGCAGCACATGCACTGCAAGGCGGCGGATATTCGCGTTCCTGGCATCAGCAAGAAGCAGCTTCACGCCTACCTCATGCGCCATCCGAAGCGGGGCGGGGTCGGCATCTATGGCGGGCCGTGGGTGCACGTCGATGTGGCGCGGAAGCGGGCTTGGGATTGGAGGAGGAAATGACGAGCCTTCCGAGCTGGCCGTACCGGAAATTCCGCCTCGGCGACCGCGTCACCAAGACCAGCGGCTCGTGCTGGACCGGCTTTGTGGTCGGCTTCTACAGCACCACGCTCACGCCGGTTGGCTACGTGGTCGAGAGCGAGACGGAGCGGGGTACGTGCCGCCCGATCAGCGAGAAAGACTTGAAGTCCTTGCCATTTGAAGGAGACCGGCAATGAGCACAGTCACGCCACTCAAGCCCCGCCAGACCGACCTCGAGCGCGATCTGGAGATCGAGAATGCGAAGGCCGTGAGGGAGTCCTCGGAAGCCCACAAGACGGCTCTGATGGCAAGCCGCATCGCACAATTCAAGACGGAAGCCGACGCCAAGATAGGCCGCCGGATCGACGAGAAGACCGCAGAGCTGAGCCGTATCGAATCGGAATATCGCGGCTGGCTGGAAGCCGAGCAGCGCACTCATGAAAGCCTCGTACGCCAGCTGGAGGCCAGCACGGCGCGCCTCGCTGACCTCAAGGCGGAGAAGGCCAAGAGCCTCACCGAAGCGGCGGCCTTCCACGACACACAGATCGCCCATGCACGGCTTCAGGCTCGTGCCTGGCATCGCGCGGCGGACGAGATGGAGCAGGGCATCGCTACCGAGGATGCGGCTGAATGAGGGCCTATCCGCTCATACTCGGCCTCGATATCGCCAGCGTCACCGGGTGGGCGCTGTGGGACACGGGCCGCAATCGGTCGTCGATTGAATGCGGGACGATAGACTCGCCGGAGAAGACGACAGACGAGCACGTGGCGGCGGAATTCGCCGGCAAGCTCGCGGCGCTGATCCGCCATTGCGAGGACCGGTATGGGCGGAAGCCGGACCTCGCGGTCGTCGAGGAGATGGTGAAGCGGACGCTGCGGAGCGCGAAGACGGAGACGGTGCTCGGCATGCTTCACGGCAGCGCCTACGCCACGCTCTCGAGCTTGGGCGTCATGTGGGGCACGCTGCCCGTGGCAACGTGGCGCGCGGGGTTCTACAGCAAGGGCTACCGCCCGCCGATCAAGGTCATCCGCCACAAGAAGCCGACCAAGTTCGGCAAAATGGAATCGTACACGGACGACTGGAAGGCCGCTGCAATCGCGGCAAGCGAGGAGATGGGTATCTCCCTCCCGCCGCAGAAAAAGCGGTCGGAAGACGCCGCCGAGGCGGTTGCGCTGGCGATCTGCTGGAAGTCGGTGAAGCTCCACGACAAGCGTTTCCGGGTGCCGCTCCTCGACCTTTTGCAAGGGAGGATCGCCGCATGACCAAATCCAGTCTCTCCACGCCGAGAGATCGCATCATGGTGGACGTCGCCATGATCGCCAAAGCCCACGGTGTAGCGCTCAGCGACATCATCGGACGGACCCGGCATCGGAAGGTGGCGAGGGCTCGTCATACCGTCATGTGGTTTGTCTGGTGGCACTACGGCTGGAGCATGCCGAGGGTCGGCCGCCTTCTCGGTGGACGCGATCCCTCGACCGTCTGGCTTGGTATCGGTGCTCATCTCGCCCGCTGCGGCATGGATCATTGGACCGTCGAAAGTCGAGAGAAGAAGCTCGAACGAATGAAACGCCGAGCCCGCTTCGTCGCTGAAGACGAGGGCGGATGGAGGATAGCCGCATGACTGACACCATGGACGCCCGCACGGCTGCGGCGCTTGAGGAAAGCATCGTGCATTGGACGGAAATCCGCGATGCGGAGATGCCGACAGATGTGTGCCTTGGACCGAAGGAATGCGCCCTGTGCGCACTGTTTATCGGGAGAAACTGCTTCTGGTGCCCGATCGCCGAGCGCACCAATCTGACCCGCTGCTCGGGGACGCCTTATGACGAAGCGTACGACGCGTTTGATGATTGGGAGTGGTGGGACAACCCCGCCTCCGAAGCCGCCAAGGCCCGCTGGCGCGCGGCCGCTCAAGCGATGCTGGATTTTCTGATCTCGCTGCGCCCGAAGGCCGCGGCCGAAAGGGAGGCTGTGTGATGACGGACAGACCTATCCTTTTCTCCGGCCAGATGGTCCGCGCCATCGTCGACGGCCGGAAGACGCAGACGCGGCGGGTGGTTAAGACGATCTGTCTTTTTGTCCCGGCGAGGTCGTTCTGATGGCGGGGCTGATCACGGGCAACAAGACGGCATCGGCGGAGGTCCGGGGTG
>Ga0065721_10051839_pt1 | contig 13409 bp, 12 predicted proteins | sample Mesricmetagenome_FD_59108 | JGI IMG/M metagenome (GOLD analysis project Ga0065721, IMG submission 59108) | Mesophilic microbial community from rice straw/compost enrichment Sample: eDNA_1 v2 (version 2) | ecosystem: Engineered > Solid waste > Grass > Composting > Bioreactor | place: USA: Davis... | reverse complement strand
CGGCCACGAGCGCCTCCGCGATCCCGCGCCAGTGCCCGGCCGGCACGAGCGTGCCCTGCCCGTCCAGCACCTCGGGGATCGCGCCCGTGTCGCAGGCGATGATCGGTGTGCCCGCGGCCATCGCCTCGGCGAGCACCATGCCGAACTGCTCCTCCCAGGCCTTCACCGGGAGCGAGGCGAGCACGAGCGCGGACGCGGAGCGGTGCAGGCGCGGCATCTCGTCGTAGGGCACGTGGGGCCGGAACTCGACGGGGGCGTCGAGCTCGGCCGCGTAGCGCCGCAGCTTGGCCTCCTCCGGGCCCGAGCCGACGACCACGAGCTTGACGTCGTCGCGCGCCGGGCCGATCAGCCCGCGTTTGAGCGCCGCGACCGCGCGGATCGCGTCCTGATGGCCCTTCTCCCACACGAGCCGGCCGGCCGACAGCACGATGTGCCCGTCCGTGGGCGCCGCGTCCGAGCCCGCGAAGCGCGCCGTGTCCACGCCGGGCGGGCAGACGGAGATGCGGTCGGCCGGGACGCCCTCGAGCAGCAGCGCGTCGCGCGCGCGGCTCGTGGTCGCCAGGCAGTGGTCGAGCGCCGGGAGGACCTTGCGCCGGTAGCCGCGCTCACGCGGCCAGCGGAACGTGTCCCGGAACGGGAGCGTCTCCCACACCGTCAGCACGAGCTTGGCCGCCGCCGGCTTGGCGGACACGGCCTGCGCGCTGAACCAGGTGCCGAGCTCCGCCGCGTGGACGATGTCGGCGTCGGCGAGCTGGCGCTCGAGCCCGAGGTAGCGCTCCCCGAGCGCGTACGCCGCCGCGCCGGCGAAGCGCCCGCCCGGGATGCGGTCGCGCGGCGTGGCGATCTCGGCCACCTCGAGGCCGAGGTCGCCGACCTCGTGCAGGTTCGACCCTGTGACCAGCGCGCGCACCGCGAACTCGTCCGCGAGCCGCTCCCAGATCCGCAGCTCCCAGACGTTCGCGTTGTGCCCGCGCAGGATGACGACGCGCGGCTTCACGACGTCGGCCCGAAACGTCGCAGGAACCCGTCGATGTCGCCGCTGGTGAGCTGCGGGACGCGCTCCTTGATCAGCTCGTCCGGCCACTCCCACCAGGCCGTGGCCAGCAGCCCTTCGATCTGCTCGTCGGTGAAGCGGCGCCGGATCTCCCGCGCGGGGTTGCCGCCGACGAAGGCGTAAGGGCGGACGTCACGGGTGACGACCGCGTACGCGCCGACGACCGCACCGTGCCCGATCGTGACGCCGTCGAGGATCTTGGCCCCCGTGCCGCACCAGACGTCGTTGCCGATCACGATCCCGCGGCCGGGGCGCGGGTGGCCGTCCTTGCCGTAGCCCGGCATCAGCCAGCGCGGGCGGAACGGGAACGTCGAGACCCAGTCCATGCGGTGCGCTCCGCCCGGGATCAGCTCGACGCCGGCCGCGAACGAGCAGAACGCGCCGATCCGGACCCGGCCGGTGTCCCCGGCGCCGAAGTGCATCCGCGGCCCGCCGTAGGTGTGGCGCCCGATCGTGGCCCAGCCGTTGTCGACGGCCTCGCGGGCGGTGAGCGCGCCGACGACCTGCCCCGTGTCCGGGTCGATCCAGCGGTCGAAGCCGGCGCGGGCGCGCAGGCGGTCGAAGAGGCGGAGCAGTCGCGGGTCCAGCACGGGCGACACCGTAGCTCAGCCGCGGGCGCTCCGGAACGCGTGCCAGAGCTCCATCGGCACCGCCCGCGTGGCGAGCAGCACGGCGGCGTAGACGACCAGCGCGACCGCCGTGCCGGCGACGTCGCCGAGCGGCACCGACGCCGCGAACGCCAGCCCGACGGCGAGGAGCACCTTCCACAGGCGCCGCAGCTCGGGCGCGACGTCCGGGTGCCGGCGCCGGAGCACGATCACCGACAGCACGGCGACCAGGACCTCGGCCAGGAGCACGTCGAGCGAGCCGCCGACCGCGTCGAGCGCGGGGATGAGCACGAACGCGGCCGCGAACGAGACCAGCACGGCGATGCCGTTGACGGCCAGCAGCGCCTTCTGCTCGTGCAGCGAGAGCAGCAGCAGCGACCAGGCGGAGACGAACACGGTGCCGACCAGGACGAGCGCCTGGACGCGCAGGGCCGGGACCGCGTCGGCGAACTCCGCCCCGCCCACGACGGCGACGATCGGCCGGGCGCCGATGACGATCAGCAGCGTGAGCCCGGCGCCCAGGATCAGCGCCACCTCCACGGTCCGCTGGGCGGCGTAGCGCAGCCGCTCGCGGTCCCGGGTGGCCGCGCGGGCGAGGATCGGGAACACGGAGTTCACGAGCAGCCACGGGACCACCGCGCCCGTCTCGAGCACGCGGAAGGCCACGCCGAAGTAGCCCGTCTCGACCTCCGTGGACAGGAACGTCATCAGCGACGCCGCCATCCGGAAATAGACCAGCCCGGCCGCCGCCGCGACCCCGTAGGCGAGCGCGTCGCGCAGGAACCCGCGCCACGTCGGCCAGTGGAACGCCGGCCGCACGGGCACCGACTTGCGCACGATCAGCGCCGTCGCGACCGTCACCACGGCGCAGGCCGCGATCCACAACCCGAAGAAGGCGAACAGCCCGGCGCCCACGACGACCAGCGCGATCGTCCCGATCGAGTTCACCACCTGGCGGCCGAACTCCAGCCCTGAGGAGACGCCGAGCCGCAGCTGCGCCTGCAGCGGCACGGCGTAGGTGGAGGAGATCATCGTCAGCAGCGTCCCGGCGCCGAACAGCGGCAGGCCGATCACGATCTCGCGCGCCGCCCCGGCCAGCGCCGCGACGCCTGTGATCGCGGCGATCGCGGCCGTCGTGACCAGCAGCCGGACGCCGACGAGGTTGCCGACGATCGCGCCGCGCGCCCGTTCGTCGGTCTCGGTCGAGTAGTGCCGGATACCGAGGTTGGTCAGGCCGCCCTCGGTGACCCCGGCGATCACCGAGATGATCGCGGTGACGCTGATGTAGTAGCCGTACTCGACCGGGCCGAGATGGCGCACCAGGAACGGCACCGTGAGCAGGCTGACGAACAGCCCGCCGCCGAACAGCACCATCCGCAGCAGCGTTCCACGGATCAGCGTTCCCCCCGCTTGGGGGGAATCGAGGACGTCGGGGTCAGCCGCCATGGCCGGTCAGTCTGACGGGTCGGTTTGCAGGGCTTCTGCCGGGTTCGGGGTAGCGCTCGCGTACGATGTACACGCTCTTTGCTGGAGCACATGTGCGCGACTTCGCGTCCCCGACCGCGTTACAAGGGGTCGGACAGCGCAGACGCGTCCCCTTCGAATGACTCCCCATATCACTGAAACCCTCGCCGCCGAGCGCCTCCGCCCGGCCGCGCCGCCGAAGATGCCCGCGCAGGAGCTGCTCGGCGTCCGGCTCGCGCTCACGGACTACGAGCACACGCTCGACTGGATCGACGCCGCCGTCGAGGCCGAGGCCCGCAGCTACATCTGCGTCGCCGCCGTGCACACGGTGATGGCCTCCCAGGAGGACCCGGCGTTGCGTGCCGCGGTGCAGGGCGCCGACTTCACGGTCCCGGACGGGCAGCCGCTCGTGTGGGCGCTGAACCTGCTCGGCCACGACCTGCGCAACCGCGTCTACGGCCCGGAGCTGATGGACCGGGCGTGCGCCCGCGCCGCCCGCACCGGAACCCGCTTCTACCTGTACGGCGGCCGCAACCAGGGCGCGCTGGCGGAGCTGACCCGCGTCCTGCGCCTGCGGCACCCGGGCCTGCAGATCGTCGGGGGCTACTCGCCGCCGTTCCGCGAGCTCTCGTCCGACGAGGAGGACGCGATCGCGGCCGACATCAACCGCTCGGGCGCCGACGTCGTGTGGGTCGGCATCGGCGTGCCCAAGCAGGAGAAGTGGATGGCGCGGATGCGCGACCGCCTCGACGCCCCCGTGCTCGTCGGCGTGGGCGCGGCGTTCGACTTCCACGCCGGCCTCGTCCCGCAGGCCCCGCCGCTGATGCAGCGCTACGGGCTCGAGTGGCTGTTCCGGCTCGTGCAGGAGCCGCGGCGCCTGTGGCGGCGCTACCTGCGTTACAACCCACGCTTCGTGGCCGGGTTCACGCGCCAGTACGTTGCGTCCCGCACGCGCGGCCGCTGACGTGGGCGGAGGCTGGCGCGCACAGGTCGTCCGCGGGGTGGCCGCGCTTCCGGCGCCCGTGCGGCAATCCGTCTGGCAGGGCCGGCGTGCGCTCGCGCGGCGGCAGCGGCGCGCGCTGGAGGCACGCGGTGACTTCTCCCGCTCGCGCCCGGCGCTGCACGACATGGACGCCAAGCTCGCCCGCCACCTGGACCTGGACTGGGGCTTCTTCGTCGAGGCGGGCGCCAACGACGGCTTCGACCAGTCCAACACCTACTTCCTCGAGCGGGCGCGCGGCTGGCGCGGCGTGCTCGTGGAGCCGGTGCCGGCGCTGTTCGAGGAGGCCCGCCGCGAGCGGCCGTCCGCGAAGGTGTTCAACTGCGCGCTGGTGGCCGAGGACCACCCCGGCGAGACCGTCACGCTGCGCTACGGCGGGCTGATGACGACCGTAGCTGGCTTCCGCGAGTCCGCGGACGAGGACCACGCCTGGGTCGCGGCGGCCCACGAGGTCGCCCAGGAGGAGCCCGAGCACGAGTTCACCGTGGTCGCGCGCACGCTCAGCTCGGTGCTCGACGAGGCCCGGGCGCCCGAGATCGACCTGCTGTCGCTCGACGTCGAGGGCTTCGAGCCGCAGGTGCTCGCCGGCCTGGACCTCGACCGGCACGCGCCGCGCTACGCCCTGATCGAGATCCGCGACATGGCATCGGGCCGGCCCGCCATCGAGGCCGTCCTCGGCGACCGCTACGAGCCGGTCGAAGCGCTCTCGCCCTACGACATGCTCTACCGGCGCCGCTAGCCTCCTTTGGCGCATGGCCTACGACGTTGCCGTCATCGGGCTCGGCCGCATCGGCCTTCCGCTCGCCCTCTCCTTCGCCGACTGCGGCCTGTCGGTCCTCGGCGTCGACAAGGACGAGGCCCGGATGGCCGTCATCCGCGAGGGGCGGATGCCGTTCAAGGAGCCCGGCACGGACGAGCTGATCGCGCGGGTGGACCTCGGGCTGTCCACGCGCGCCGCGGACGCCGCGCAGGCCGACGCGATCATCCTCACCGTCGGCACGCCGGCGCGCTCGCACATCGAGATCGACATCGGTGACATCCGCGCGGTGCTCGACGACCTGCTCCCGCACCTACGCGAGGGGCACCTGCTCGTCCTGCGCTCGACGGTCGCGCCGGGCACGACGGAGTTCGTGGCGGGCTACCTGGAGAAGCAGCGCGGCTTCACCGTCGGCCAGGACATCTTCGTCGCCCACGTCCCGGAGCGGATCGCCGCGGACCGGTTCATGGAGGAGGTCCACTCGCTGCCGTGCATCGTCGGCGGGGTCGGCGAGGGCTCGGGCGAGCGCGCCGCACGGCTGTTCGAGCCGCTGGGCGCGCCGAGCGTCCAGACCACCCCGGTGCAGGCCGAGCTGGCCAAGATCTGGACCAACATCCTGCGCTACGCGACGTTCGCGCTCCCGAACCTGCTGATGATGGACTGCGAGCGCTACGGCGCGAACGTGTTCGACGTCATCGAGCTGATCAACCGCGACTATCCGCGCGGGGGGATGAAGATGCCGGGCCTGACCGCCGGCACGTGCCTGCGCAAGGACTTCACGTTCTCCGAGGAGCGCTCGAACGCCCCCGGCATGCTGCTCGCCGTCTCGCGCGTGCACGAGACCGTCCCGCTGTTCCTCGTCGACGGCGTCAAGCGCCGCCTGGGCGGCTCGCTGCGCGAGCGGCGCGTCGCGGTCCTGGGCCTGGCGTTCAAGGCCGACACGGACGACGAGCGCGACTCGCTGTCGCACAAGCTCGTGCGCCTGCTCGAGCGCGAGCTCGCGGACGTCGTCGTGCACGATCCCGTCGTGCCGACGCCGACCGCCACGTTCGACGAGGCCGTGACGAACGCCGACGTGGTGATCGTCGCGACCAACCACAGCGCGTACTCCACGCCCGAGGCGCTCGCCGCCGTGGCCGAGCGTGCCGGCGAGAACTGCCTGCTGGTCGACCCCTGGAACGCGTTCGGCACGGCGCAGGTCTTCGCCTACGTCGCCGAAGTGGCCGCGCTGCGCGCCTGAGCCCGTCATCCCGACCCGGTGATCATCGTATGAGTCGAGTTCTCGTCACGGGCGGAGCCGGAACCATCGGCGCCGCCGTCGTCCGCCGCCTGCTGCGCGACCCCGACTTCGAGGTCCGCGTCTCCGACCAGCGCGAGGCGCCGACCTGGATGCGCGAGGGCTGCGAGGTGCACCGCGGCGACCTGCGCGACGTCGAGGAGGCGCGCAAGGCGATCCGCGGCTGCACGCACGTCATCCACCTGGCCGCGATCGTCGGCGGGATCGCGAACTTCCACAAGCTCCCGTACACGCTGACCGAGGTCAACAACGGCCTCTACAACGGGATCTTCCGTGCCGCGCTGGACGCGGGCGTCGAGCGCTTCACCTACGTGTCGTCCTCGATGGTGTTCGAGAACGCGACGCAGTACCCGACGCGCGAGGACTACCTGCCCGAGTGCCCCGTGCCGACGTCGGCCTACGGGTTCTCCAAGCTCACGGGCGAGGTCTACTGCCGCGCGGCGCACGCCGAGCACGGCCTGCCGTACACGATCTGCCGCCCGTTCAACGCCTACGGGCCGGGCGAGATGCCCGAGAACGAGCCCGGCATCGCCCACGCCGTCCCCGACCTGATCCGCAAGTCGCTGCAGCGCCTGCACCCGCTGCCGATCTTCGGCACGGGCGAGCACACGCGCACGCTGACGCACGTCGACGACATCGCCGACGGCATCGTGACCGCCACCGCGGCCGCGGCGGGCCTCAACGAGGACTTCAACATCTCGGCCTCCGAGGAGCTGACCGTGGCCGAGATCGCCCGGCTCTGCTGGCGGCTCTCGGGCAACGACCCGGACGCGCTCGAGTTCGAGCACCTGCCGAGCTTCGAGGTCGACGTCGTGCGGCGCTGGCCCTCTGTGGAGAAGGCGGAGCGGATGCTCGGCTGGAAGGCGAAGATCGGCGTCGAAGAGGGCATCGCGGCCACGGTGGCGTGGCTGCGCGAGCAGGAGTTCTAGAAGGTCGCTGAAGAACGGGCGACGCACCTCATGTGGTGCGGCCGTGGATGCCTCGGGCCGCCCGCGACAAGCGTGGCGTGGCTCTGCCACGTGAGCGTCGTGGGTGGCGCGAGGCGCCGCGGGCGTGCCGCAGGAGGTGTGTCGGTGTTCTTCAGGGGCCTTTAGAAGCCGGACGCGGCGAGAAAGCGCTCCGCGCTGCGGCGCGTGGTGTTCTCGCGCGCCCAGGCCAGCGCGCCCGCGGCGAGGTCGTCGTAGAGCGAGTCCGGGAGCCGCTCGATCTGCGCCATCAGATGGTCGGCGTTCTCGTAGGACAGGCAGTTGACGCCCGGCCGCAGCCCGTGGGGCGCGCAGCCCGGGGGCTTGCGCGTGAGCTGCCGGAACACCGGCACGGTGCCGGCGGCGGCGATCTCGTAGTGACGCAGCGCGTCCCAGCCCTCGCGCTTGACGGTCACGCCGAAGCGGGCCGAGGCCAGATCGGCCCGGTACTCGGCCTCGCTCTCGAACGCGTAGGACACCTTCCCGCCGTTGCGCTCGGCGAGCTCGGGATCGACGATGTGCGTCTGGAACTGCCGGGACTTGGGTCCCACCTGCGCGACGACCTTCTCCTCCGGGTAGGAGATCGCGATCTCGTGCACGGGGATGCGGTCGCTGAGCGGCGGCGGGACGAGCCCGTAGAAGCGCAGCCAGCCCGTCAGCCGCGTGCGCTCGCGCTTGAAGTACACCGCCCGCCGGTGCGCGCGCGGCAGTGTCCAGCGTGACGGGGACTTCCACCAGGTCGGGCCGTAGGGGTACATCCACTCCACGTCGGCGCCGTCGACGACCGCGTGGCGCGCGGCCGTGCCCACCGTCTCCCAGGCCCGCACCCACCACTCCCAGTCGCGCCAGATCGCGCCGCTGACCACGAGGTCGAACTCGCCCGCGGCCGCGCGCTCGAGCACGCGCTCGCGGTCGACCGGGATGTCCTCGAGCGTGCGGTAGAGGCCGAAGCCGCGGCCGTACAGCGTCCGCCCGGGCGCGCCGTCCACGTACAGCGGCTCGCGGCGCGGGAAGTCCACCGCGTCGGGCCCGAGCAGGGTCCGGAGCCCGTGGAACAGCGAATCGGCGACGTAATCCTCCCCGGGCTCGGCCAGGAACAGCACGGACGGCGGCATCCCACCGACCTTATCCGGCTCCCCGGGCGGTCAGCGGGCCGGGCCGATACCCTGGCGGGCCATGCCTTCCGTCGTGCAGCACGCCCGTGCGCTCCGTCAGGGTCTCCTGACAGGTGCCGATGCGTACCGCGAACGCGTGGTGGTCGACGCCTCCGATCCGGGCTTCGACGAGGCCTGGAAGCGCGCGCAGTCCGTCGGCGGCTACACCACCCGCACCGAGCTCAGCCTGCTCTACCACGCCGCCCTCGTCACGCCCGACCCGGGCATCATCGTCGAGATCGGCTCCTACCTGGGCCGCTCGACGATCGTGCTCGCCTCGGCCGTCCAGGCCTCGGGGCGCGGCCGCGTCGTGGCCGTGGACCCGCACACGCGGGCCCTGGGCATCGAGGAGCTCCCGGAGCACGACACGCGCCAGGAGTTCCTGGACAACCTCGAGCGCGCGGGTGTGAGCGAGCACGTCGAGCTCAAGCACGCCTACTCGGTCGAGGCGGCCGCGGCGTGGGACGGCGAGCCGATCCGCCTGCACTTCGTCGACGGCTGGCACAGCCGCGAGGCCGTGCTCGAGGACGTCGGCCACTGGGCCCCGTACCTGACCGAGAACGCGATCGTGGTGTTCGACGACTACATGGCGATGGAGGGCATCCGCCAGGGCGTGCAGGAGCTGCACGAGGCCGGCACGCTGCGCCGTGACGGCGTGATCGTGGGCAAGATGGCCGCGTTCGGGCCGCCCGAGCTGCTCGCCCAGCTGCCGATCCCGCCCGGCGGTCGCCTGCTCGGCCGGGTGGCCGGCAAGCTCTCGCCCGGAGCGCGCGAGCGCGCGATCCGCTTCGGCGCCCGTTGATCCCGACCCGTCTTCTCCAGGAGGACACTGAAGCTCTATGCCGTCCGCGCTGATCACCGGCATCACCGGCCAGGACGGGTCGTACCTGGCCGAGTTGCTGCTCGAGAAGGGCTATGAGGTCCACGGCATGGTGCGCCGGTCCTCGACCGAGAAGTTCGACCGGATCGAGCACCTGCGTGACCGCATCACGCTCCACCAGGCCGATCTGCTCGACCACCGCTCGCTCGTGGACGCGTTGCGGGCCGCCAAGCCCGACGAGGTCTACAACCTGGCCGCGATGTCGTTCGTGGCGGTCTCGTGGATCCAGCCGACGCTGACCGCGGAGTTCACGGGCGTCGGCGTCACGCGCATGCTCGAGGCCGTGCGCGAGGTGTGCCCGGAGGCGCGCTTCTACCAGGCGTCCAGCTCGGAGATGTTCGGCAAGGTGCTGGAGACCCCGCAGACCGAGGCGACGCCGTTCTACCCGCGTTCGCCGTACGGCGTGGCCAAGGTCTACGGCCACTTCATCACGGTCAACTACCGCGAGTCCTACGACCTGTTCGCGACGTCCGGGATCCTGTTCAACCACGAGTCGCCGCGCCGGGGCCTGGAGTTCGTGACGCGCAAGATCACCTGGCACGCGGCCGCGATCCGCGCCGGCCAGCGGTCCGAGCTCGTCCTCGGCAACCTGGACGCGCGGCGCGACTGGGGCTACGCCAAGGACTACGTCGAGGCCATGTGGCTGATGCTCCAGCACGACCGGCCGGACGACTTCGTGATCGCGACGGGCGAGACCAACACGGTCCAGCGCTGCGTCGAGGTGGCGTTCGACGAGGTCGGCCTGGACTGGCGCGAGTTCGTCCGCACGGACCCCAAGTTCATGCGCCCGGCGGAGGTCGACCTGCTCGTCGGCGACCCGTCGAAGGCCAAGCGCGTGCTCGGCTGGGAGCCGAAGACGTCGTTCGAGGAGCTGATCCGCCTGATGGTGCGGGCGGACGTCGAGCTGTTCGCGTGACGGCCGGCTTGTAGCGTTGTCGTGGTGGACATGAAGATCGGGATCGCCGGACTCGGGTACGTCGGCCTGCCGCTCGCGGTCGCCTTCGCGGAAGCGGGGTGCGACGTGGTGGGCGTCGACGTCGCCGCCGACCGCGTGGCGTCGCTGCGCGAGGGCCGGTCACACGTCGAGGACATCCCGGACGAGCGGCTCGCGGGCGTGCTCGGGCGGCTCGAGTTCACCACGCGCTACGTCGAGCTGCACGACGCGGACGCGATCCTCGTCTGCGTCCCCACGCCGCTGACGCGCAACCGCGAGCCCGACCTCGGGCCGCTGCTGAGCTCGGCGCGCGCGCTGGCGGGCGTGATCCGGCGCGGGCAGACCGTCGTGCTGGAGTCCACGACGTTCCCGGGCACCACGCGCGAGCACATGGTGCCGCTGCTGGAGGAGTCCGGGCTGCGGGCCGGCGAGGACTTCGCGCTCGCGTTCTCCCCGGAGCGCGTGGACCCGGGCCGCACGGACTTCACGCTGCGCACGACGCCGAAGGTCGTCGGCGGGCTCACGCCCGCGTGCACCGAGGCCGCGGTGCGCCTCTACGGCGCCGTCTGCGACACGGTCGTGCCCGTCTCGACGCCTGAGGTCGCCGAGCTCTCCAAGCTGCTGGAGAACATCTTCCGGTCGGTCAACATCGCGCTCGTGAACGAGATGGCGATGCTCGCCGACCGCATGGGGATCGACATCTGGGAGGTCGTCGAGGCCGCCTCCTCCAAGCCCTACGGCTTCATGCCCTTCCAGCCCGGGCCGGGCATGGGCGGCCACTGCCTGCCCGTCGACCCGTTCTATCTGACGTGGAAGGCGCGCGAGTACGACCTCTCGACGGAGTTCATCGAGCTCGCGGGCAAGGTCAACCAGCAGATGCCCTACTTCTGCCTGGAGAAGGCCGAGCGGGCGCTCAACGACGCGGGCAAGCCGGTCAAGGGCGCGCGGATCGTCGTGTTCGGCGTCGCCTACAAGGCGGGGGTCGGCGACATCCGGGAGTCGCCGGCGCTGAAGATCATCCGGCTGCTGCGCGAGCGCGGCGCCGACCTCGCCTACCACGACCCGCACGTGCCCGAGCTCCCGGACTTCGGGCTGCGCAGCGCGGAGCTGTCGGTGGTCGACGGCGCGGACCTCGCGCTGATCGTGACGGCGCACCCGTCGGTCGACCACGCGGACGTGGCCGCGCGGGCCCAGCTGACGCTGGACCTCCGCGGCGTGACGCGTTCGCTGGGCGCGGGCGCGCTGCAGCTCTAGCGGCGGCGAACCGTCTCGCAGTTCTTCACGCGGTCGATCTTGTCGACGATCGCGACGTCCTTCTTGCCGGGCCCGCAGTCGATCACGTCGCGGGTCGAGTCGCGCGCGTAGACGAGGTCGTTGCCGGGGCCCGCGTCGATGTAGTCGCGCCCGTAGCCGCCGTAGATCTCGTCGTTGCCCGATCCGGCGTAGATGCGGTCGGGGCCGCCGTCGCCGTGGATCTCGTCGCGTCCTTTGGTGCCGATCAGCTCGTCGGCGCCGTCCGTGCCGGTGATCTCGGTCCAGCCGCCCGTCTTCAGGCACAGCGTCTTGTCGCGGTCGGCGGGGCGGCAGTCGATCTTGTCGGCGAGGGCGACGGGGGTGACCGCCGCCATCGACGCGACGATCGCTCCAAGGGCCAGGTGACGCACCTTCATGTTCGATCCTCCTTGACGTCGCTGGAACGGCGCGCTCCGTCGCGCCCGGCCTCAGCCTTGCTTGTACGCGTTATATGACGGCTTCTTCTCTCCGTCGCTGTCCAAGAGTCCAGTGAATGGTGCACCGAGCTCGTCCTTGAGCTTCCGGTAGGACAGCGCCACCACGTCACTATCGGACTTGATGAGTCTGAACGCCGACTTGATCCAGTTGGCCTGGGCCGAACGGGTGAGGCGGAAGCTCGCCCCCTCGGACGTCGGCAGCGACACCGGGCTCAGCCACAGCTTGTGGCCGCCGGCCTGCTTCTTGAGCTTGTTCAGCGAGGACTTGGTCGGGGCCTTGCGGCCCGACGGGTCCGTGCCGAAGTAGTCCATCCGCGCCGTCTTGCCGTTGGCGAGCTTCAGGCGCGTGTTGCCGTTGCCGCCGATCACCTTGTTCGACTTGTTCGCCGCCTTGAGCGCGGCGTACGCGTCGTCGAGCATGCGCGGGTAGTCCTTGGCCGGCGAGATCTTGCCGTCGCCGATCGCCCACGTGCGCACGGACTTGTAGCGCTTGGCGGCGGCGGTCACGAAGTTCTTGAAGTCCTTGGCCTTGGCCCACTTCGGGCGACCCGTGATCGAGAGCGCGACCTTGATGTTGTTCCTGCGGGCCTCGGAGATCGCGGTGTCGATCTCCTCCGACCATTCGTAGCTCGCGTCCTCCGGGTCCTTCGGGTCCAGCGGCTTGAGCACGCCCACCTGGTCCCACTCGAGCAGCATCTGGTACGTGCCGACGCCGAGATCCTTGTAGACCGGGAACTGCGATTCCCCGTCGATCTCGATCGGGCCCCAGATCGCCTTCTTCTGGCTCTTCTTCGCCTGCGCGGCGTCAGGAACGAGCAGAACGGCGAGGCTGAGCAGCAAAAACGGCAGCAAGCGGCGCATCATGCGCATTTCAATACCTCTCGGGGACGGAAGTTGCGCCGTAGACGGCACGAAGTTGTTCGGCGACGAACTCGGGGGCGGTGCGGGCTCTGGCCGCCTGGAGGGCGCGCTCTCCCGCGGCGGCGTTCTGCCACAGCGCGCGCAGGCGCTCCGCGAGCGCGTCGGTGTCGCCGGGCGGGTACAGGCCCTCGTCGGGCACGGCCTCGGTGAGCCCGCCGGACGCGGCCGCGACGGTCGGCAGCCCCGCCGCCATCGCCTCGAGCGCCGCGAGCGGCAGGATCTCGGCGTAGCGGCTCGGGACGACCGCGACGGCCGCCCTGCGCCGCAGCTGGAGCAGCTGCTCCGGGCTCACCTGCCCGAGGAACGTCGCACCACCCCGGGCTTCCAGCTCGGCACGCTGAGGACCGTCTCCGGCGATCACGAGTGGAAGGTTGACCGCTCGGCACGCGGAAATGACGTCCGCGAACCCCTTTTCCGGCGTGAGCCGCCCGGCGGCGAGCACGAACTCGCCCTCCGCCGCCCCCGAGCGCGCGGCGAACGCCCGCTGCACGGACGGCAGCACACGGGCCTTGCCCTGCAGCGGCGCGCCCAGCTCCTCGAGCCGCCGCAGCGCGAACGCGCTCGGGACGACGATCGCGTCCGCGGCGTCCGTCAGGTGCTTCTGGTGGAGCGCCAGGCCCGCCGCGTAGGCCGCGGACTCCGCGC
>Ga0065721_10051838_pt1 | contig 13409 bp, 10 predicted proteins | sample Mesricmetagenome_FD_59108 | JGI IMG/M metagenome (GOLD analysis project Ga0065721, IMG submission 59108) | Mesophilic microbial community from rice straw/compost enrichment Sample: eDNA_1 v2 (version 2) | ecosystem: Engineered > Solid waste > Grass > Composting > Bioreactor | place: USA: Davis... | reverse complement strand
AAACCAGCTTTGCGAAGATTCCCATTTTTGGCTGGTACTACAGCAAAGGTTCCGTACTGGTAGATCGTAAAAGTGAAGCAAGCCGTCGCAGGAGTTTTGACGAGATGAAGAAAGTCTTGCAAACCGGCATGCATATGTGCATTTATCCGGAAGGTACACGCAATCGCACCGCCGAACCCCTGAAAAAATTCTATGACGGCGCATTCAAACTGGCCGTTGAAACCGGCAAATCAATAATCCCCACGCTGATCTTTAATACAGCAAAAGCACTACCTGTTCATAAACGATTTTACTTTCTTCCAAAACGTTTGCACATGCATTTCCTGGCGCCTGTATCTTCTGAAGGATTGACCAGCGAACAACTGAAAAATAAGGTTTACAACATCATGCTTGATTACTATGTACAGAACCAGGAAAGACTTAGTAGCCGGTAAAGAACGAACGGGTACGATTGATGCGAAGATCCTGGAGAATACCTGATTTGGGACTGATGGTAAAATTGAAGAAACGATAACTTCCGATCGGCGTCACATTGATAGACATTTGCCAGCAGTGCATTTCACGGCTGATAGCCATTGAAAAAGTTTGCAGCTTACGGGTATCAAAATCATAGTAACCATTCACACTGAAATTCCATTTCGGCGTCAGGCTGAAGCTGCCACTAAAGTTGGCATTTGAAGTAACCACTTTGGAAAAGGTGTAATCAGGATTTAGCCTTTCAGAAAAATATAATGCATAGGAAAGATTGATCTGCCAGGGAATATTGAAGTCAACAAACTCTGCCGGGTTTTGTCTCATGTATTCGAGGTAACGCTGCCTGTCGCCCGCAAGAATCGGATCGTTGAGTTCCGTATCCATTTCATTTTGTTTTTTCTTTTCGAGTTCAGGATCCCTTGGCTTGCTTTGGAATGATGTCGACATGGACACACTACCCGATGTAATCCGCCCCAGGCTGAATTTGCCGTCTTCCCAGGCATACTTATCAATCGCCCGTCCAAGATCATCCACCTGGTAGGGACTCATGGTGGCACTGGCGTTGATATTGATTTTCTCAAAGAGATTGGTCCTGAAATAAAACTGTATCGGCGAGAGTTTGAAACTTTCTGCCAGGAAGTTATAAGCAGTTGAAAAACCAAATCCGTCAATCAGCCGGATTTTCCGCGTAGGTTCTTCGCCTGTTGTGTCCTTACGATTTCTCACTTTCATCTCGAGGTTGTTATCAAACTGGAATGACATACCTCCGTTTCGGCCCAAGCCATATCCGCTATACAACCCTCCGATTAACTGTGGAGCTATGATCTTATCACCCCTTGTATTTATTTGCAAACTATCCTGGCCATTGTAGGTATAGTATTTTTTTGAAAGATCCGGTTTATAGTTTATCGCAAACGTAGGCCTGATCACGTGGCGTATGGCAACGACCTTTGAATTCTTAAACTGGTAAGTTCCAAATACGGCCGTATTGAAGCCTAAGCTAAAAGTTGCCTGTTGATCCATGAAGAAACCTTTGTCAATCACGGTATCTACTTTTTCGGTAACCGGGTTCCAGGAACGCAGCAATCTCTTCTGAAGCCATACCTGCGAGTAACTCACGCCGGGAGAAACCATGATGGCTCCACCAAGTATGGGTGGCAGAGCCAGTGTGATGGGAAGATTATGCTGAGCACCCCACATCAAAGTGTCGACCAGGTTTCTTAATTTAAATGCGGTATCGTAAAATGAAACCTGATTTCTGAAGCTTCCATTGTATGCAATACCAAGTTGTTCATACCATTTCTTGGAACCGATCATTTCCTTTTTCTGAAAGGGGTACAATGTACTGACGGTAAAACCGACATCCGGCAGACTGACATTTACCAAACGGGTTTGGTTATTCTGGTTATGGTTGGCTGTCACCGTCAGGTTGTAAGGTTTGTCTACCCAGGTTTTTGAATAAGCAATAGATGAACCCAGCTGGTTCTGAAAATTCAATGAAGGATCATTCGGCACGTTTTCATTGTAACGGGTCGAACTCATATTCACGTTAGCAGAAAATGATGTACCGGGGCGGGCACGACTGTCGGCCTGGTGACTCCAGGTAAGCGTATAACTGTTGATCGAATAAAAATCGGGATCGCCTTTAAAGTTCCGTTTGGTTTTTTGTAATCCAAAATTGAAGGAACCACGATAACGATACCGTTTATAATACGTGGGATTTACATTGGCTGACCAGCCGCCATAGGAATATATATTTCCGTAAAATTTAGTATCCCAGTAATCGTTGAACACTTTGTAGTAACCAAGATTTTCCAGGCCAAGACCAAATTGATCGTTCGTGGCAAACTGCGGAGGAAGTAAACCCGATTTTCTTCCCTGGCTTAATGGATAAAAACCAAAAGGCAGGTAAACGGGTACAGGTACCCCTTCAAACTCCGGGTGCGCCGGGCCGGATACAGCAACACGCTTCGAGATCACTTTTAACTTGTTTGCCCGGAAGGCAAAGTGTGGCTCATCGAGATTACAGGTAGTGAAGATCCCGTTCTTGACAAACGTGACCATGTTGTCGACTTTCTTCACCAACTCCCCGTGAACAAACATTTCACCCGACTGGGTGATGGTATTCTTGGTAAGGCCTTTTTGGGTTTTGAAATTGTAGACGATGGTATCACTTGTAAATTCGTTTTCACCCTGCCGGAAAATAGCATCTTCCAAAACCATTCCCGAGCTGTCCCTGCTATTGAATGCAGACAGCGTTTGGGTTTCCTGGTCTACTGCTACCTTAGGTGCAGTGAGTGTAATATCCTGGTATTCGGTACGGGTATTTCCATACAGGTAAATCTTTTTCGTCCGGATCATGACCACCGCTGAATCATCAGCTGTATAGTTTAGCGGGGCACTTAAAGTATCTTTCGAAAGCCTTAGGGAAAAAGTGTCTATCTTTTGAACCTGGATGGAGTCGTTACCCGGTATGGTATCGGCCACCGGAATGGTGTCCGAACCGGTGATAATGACCGGTTCTCCAATCGGAGCCCGGTTGGTGGGAACAGTATCAACCTTTTTTGTTAAAGTACTGTCAAATCGACCGGGAGGGATACGCTGGGGCAGTGCGGCAACCGTTACTGCGCAAAGAATTAGGACCAGCAGTAGTCGGGTAAAAAAATTTTTTAAACTAAATTTGCGCAGTCCGTTCATAGCGTGGCGACAAAAGTAAATCTTTCAGAATTAAACAATTTGTGAAGATTGAGAAATAACGATTTAAATAAACCTGAAGCGTAATGATGAAACGAACCTTTCTGTTAGTAGTCCCAGTTGCTATCTCTATCCTACTCCTTTCGTTTAGTGGTAAAAACCAGGAACAGCAGAAACCCGCCTTACTTCGTACCCTGATCATTGACCCCGGACATGGTGGCATAGATCCCGGAGCACGTGGCAAATATTCTACCGAAGCGCAGGTTAGCCTGGACGTGGCTTTGAAATTTGGGAAAGCACTTGAAAAAGAATTCCCTGATCTGAAGATCGTTTATACCCGGACAACCGATGTAATGCCGGGGAATAAAAGAACAAAAGATGAAGGCCTGCGCTACCGTGCGAACCTGGCTAATGAATCCGGCGGCGATTTGTTTATTGCCATCCATTGTAATTCAGCACCGCCAATCCGTCACCGGGAATTTGTGAGAAACAAAACAGTAAGCTATTACACTGGTAAAGGAAAGAAACGCAGAAAGGTAACCAAGAAAGTACCTCAATACCGTTACTGGACTTCTCCCAACCCCGCTCATGGCACGGAAACCTATATCTGGGCCGTAAATAAGAATGACGCAAAGGTGAATGCCGTAAATAACCTGAGTGAGGATTATGGTGAGATGGACTCTACAACCACTATTCAAATGCCTGATCCGAACGACCCCGCTGAAAAAGCCAGAATGTTGATCTATGCACAAAACTTCTTCAAGAAAAGCCTTTACCTGGCAGACCTCGTAGAAAAAGAATTTGTAGCATCCGGTCGCTTTAGTCGCGGTGTTAAACAAAGAAACCATGCCGGTATCTGGGTGTTACAGGCAACAGGTATGCCGAGCATTCTTGTAGAACTTGGCTTCCTGAGCAACCCGAGCGACGAAAAATATCTGAATAGCGAAGACGGTCAGGCTGAAATGGTGGAAGACCTTGTAAACGCATTCAGGGCATACAAGGAAAGGATTGAGTCAAAAAACAAAGACGCACTTAAAGGATTTTAGAATACTCTTACTTAATTTATAAAGGGATGACTGCGGTCATCCCTTTTTGTTTGCCCTAATAAAGCGTTTAAAAATAATTAGTTAATTTGGCACCTGGTAAACCAAACCTTCAATATGAAGATTACAAACGAAACCAAGGTTGGGATTTTAACGGTACTGGCTCTGGCATTGCTGATAATTGGCTTCAACTTTCTGAAAGGAAAAGACCTCTTCAATAATACACGAAAGATTTACGCCATTTTTCCAAAGATTGGCTCCCTGGCAAAGGCCAATGAAGTAAAGATCAATGGTCTTCCCATTGGTACGGTGTATGATATGAAGGAAGTTGATAAAAGTGTTTCCGGTATCAAGGTCACAATCAGTCTCACCCGTGACATCAACATTCCGTCAAACTCTGTCGCCTATATAACAGCTCCATTGGGCGGACTTGGATCTTCATCCATCGTTATAGAAAAAGGCGATGCGACTACATTCCTTAAAGATGGCGATGTATTGGACACGCGCATTGATGAAGGGCTTTTCGGAGGACTTACATCTGAAGTACAACCGACGCTTGTCAAAATACGTTCTTCCCTCGATTCGTTGAACCGGGTACTTGGCAATATCAATACTGTGTTTGATGCCGGCGCAAAAAGAAATCTGCAGGATATCATTGCAAACATGAGCCAGGCAACACATTCCCTTAACAAGATGCTTGATCCGGAAACAAGCGCACTGGCTTCAACCCTGAACAATGTAAATGCAATAACCGGCAACCTCAATAAAAATAATGACAGCATAACAGCCATCATTAATAACACCAAACAATTTACTCAACAGTTATCCAACCTGGACTTGCCACAAACCATGGACACGCTGCAGGCGGCAATTTCCATGTTGAAGACTACCATGTCGAAGCTGTCCAGCAAAGATGGTACTTTGGGAGCGCTTATTCACGACAGGCAGCTTTATGACAGGTTGAATAGTGCTATCCTTAGTGCAGAAATCCTGGTTGATGATTTGAGAGCTCATCCCAAACGCTACGTTAATTTGTCCATCTTCGGAAAGAAAGATAAGGGCGGAGCTTTAACTTCGCCATCGATTAAAGACACAGTCCCGAAGTGAGCCGAATGCGTTATATAAGTTCCTTTGTTATATTAACTATCTTCCTGACTGCTATATGCCAGCTCTCCATGGCTCAGGCAGTTACCAATGCACCGTCCGGCGATACTTCAAGGCGGGTTCATATTCTCAGCAATACACGTAACCTCGTTTTTCAAACCGTAGATGACAGCACCCGGCTAACTATAGTGACAGGTGATGTAAAACTGCGGCAGGGTACTGCCCTTTTTTTCTGCGACAGTTGTGTCATTAATTCGAGGACCAATGTATTCGAAGCCTGGGGTAAAGTGCATATCAATGATGCTGATACAGCGGATATATATTCCAACCATCTGCGTTATCTCGGCAATTCCAAAATGGCTTACCTTGATGGAAACGTACGACTGACCGACGGCAAAGCCACTTTAACCACCCCGGACCTGGAATATGATATGGAAACCAATATCGGCACTTATAAGAATGGTGGCCGGGTTGTCAATAAAGAATCTGTACTTACCAGTCGCGAGGGTTACTATTATGCCGATCTCAGGGATGTTTATTTTAAAAGAGATGTAAAGCTAAAAGATCCCTCTTATGAAATAGATACCGACTCGCTTCTATATAATACAGCAACACAAACCACGCGTTTTATTTCCATGACCAATATCCGGGACAGTGCCGGCAGGATTATTAAAACGAGGGAAGGTTTTTTCAATCAACAAACGGGGAAAGCAGAATTTGGCCAAAGACCGGAGATAATTGATGGCAACCGCTTCATCACGGGGAACCGCATCGCGTTTGATGACAGCACAGGTATGTACCAGGCCGAAGGCAATGCGATAGTTGAAGATACGGCCCAGGGTACAACCATTTTGGGTGGATTGATTTATCAAAACCGGAAGACCAATGCCATGCTGGCAACCGGGAAACCTTTAATGATTATCCGCCAGGACAACGACTCCATTTATATCTCAGCAGATACATTGTTTTCCGCACGCCTCACCGATCGCTTCGGGCCAACCGGAATTCCTCAGCCCCCGGCCCCGGTTCAACCCGATAGTACGAGGCTGGACAGCAATCAAAAAGCAACTCCTGATTTTGGAAACCGTGGCAGATTGCGAAAACCGGGTGTGCGGGATAGTGTTGACAAAGCAGCCCCTGATTCAATTCCCGTAATTGCCCAGGCAGATACATTGGTTGCAGAAAAAGAGATTGTAGATCTCACTCCGCCTGTTGCCGTCATTCAAAAAACGGATTCGGTCGCCCGTACAACAATCGATTCATTATTCCAGGAAAAAAATGCAGTCCTGGTTGCGACAAAAGATTCAACTGTAAAAGATACACTCAGGGGAATAACGGTTGTTGAACTAAGTGAAAACGACAGCACCAACCGGTATTTCGAAGCATATGGCAATGTCAGGATTTTCTCGGATTCCGTGCAATCGGTTTGCGACAGCTTATTCTATTCCTTCAGGGATTCCATCTTCCGTCTATATAAGGATCCTGTTGTTTGGGCTCAAAACAGCCAGATCACGGGCGATACCATTTTACTTTATACAAAAAATAAAAAGGCTGATCGCGTAGAAGCTTTTGAAAACAGTTTAATGGTCAATCGTGTGGAAGAAGATGTATACAACCAGGTCAAATCAACACGCATGGACGGATGGTTTACCGAAGGAAATATCGATTCGGTACGGGCGCGATCCTTTGCGGAATGCATTTATTACATACAGGATGAAGACAGTGCCTATACCGGCATCAACCAGTCACAATGTGATATCATAGACATCTATTTCGACAACAAAGAGCTGGACAAAGTAGTCTTCCGCAGCCAGGTGACGGGAACAATCTGGCCTATCCGCCAAAAAAGCCCGGGAGAAATGAGACTAACAGGATTTCGGTGGCTGGAGGAAAGAAGGCCGAAGACGAAGTACGAGATGTATGAATAGTCTTTATGTGCTGCTGCGTAAGGCGGAATCCTCAATTTTCAACGATCAATTTTCAATTTCCAGTGAAACAGCTTCATCTTTTTAACAAACTAAGCTTCTTTCATTTTTAATTCTACATTGAGCATTGCTCATTGAATTTTCAACGATTAATTTTCATTTCCAGTGAAACAGCCTCATCTTTTTAACAAACTAAGCTTCTTTCATTTTTAATTCAGCATTGAGCACTGCTCATTGAATTTTCAACGATTAATTTTTAATTTCCAGTGAAACAGCCTCATCTTTTTTAACTGACGAAGCTCCTTTCATTTTTAATCGAACATTGAGCATTGCTCATTGAAAATTTAGCCCTACGCAACTGCCTCCTTCGATTCTTTCAAACTAATGCGTAGCCATATCAACCCCAGTATGGAAGCAATTAATGATGCTACCAGGATTGATATTTTAGACAATTGGATGGTATGACCATCATTGAAGGCAAGGTTGGTGATAAATATTGACATGGTAAATCCGATACCACCCAGGATCCCGGCACCGGCGAGATGTTTTAATTTCAAACCCGCAGGTATGCTTCCCCACCCAAGTTTTATAAGCAAAAGTGAAAATAAAAGTATTCCTACCGGCTTGCCGATCACAAGTCCCAAGATAATGCCAAGGCTATTATGACTCGTCAGTTCATTTTCCCAACCATATGACAGGACCAAACCTGTATTGGCTAATGCGAAGATTGGCAGGATACCAAATGCAACTGGCTTGTGAAGGAAATGTTGCAGGCGATAGGAAGGACTGTCTTCATTATCCCCACCAAACGGAATCGCAAAAGCGAGCAATACCCCTGTGATGGTTGCATGCACCCCTGATTGCAACATGCAATACCACATCACCACACCAGGGATCAGGTAGAATGCCAGATTATATACTTTCATTCTGCCCAGTATGAACAGCCCGCCAAAAATTCCAAGTGCTGCGAACAGGTAAGGCAAGGAAATGCCTCCGCTATAAAATAAAGCGATTACGAGGATGGCCCCGAGATCATCGATAATTGCGAGAGCCGTTAAAAAAATTTTCAAAGAAAAAGGAACGCGATTGCCCAGGAGAGCCAACATGCCGAGAGCAAAAGCGATATCTGTTGCCATGGGAATACCAAAGCCTGATTGTTCCGTTGTGCCGGCATTGAATAAAAAATGTATAGCGGCTGGAACAAGCATTCCACCGATAGCTGCAGCAATAGGCAGTGAAGCTACGCGCAGGTCCTTTAATTCACCGATATACAATTCCCTTTCAATCTCCAATCCCACCATCAGGAAAAATATTGCCATCAAACCATCATTGACCCAATGCTCAACGGAATAATCCAGTTGCACCGGACCAAAAGACAGATCAACGTGCCGGTGCCAGAATTCGAGGTATCCATGTCCGGAAGGACTGTTGGCAATAATTAATGACAGTACTGTACAAAAAAGTAACACCAGTCCGCCGGATCTCTCGCTGTTGAAAAAATCTTTGAAAAGGGAAGTTAGCTTCAAGGCAAAAACCAATTAATGAGTGGCGAAAGTAAAGAATCCTGATTTAATGATTCCGCGCAACTCTTTCAAAGCAGCCTATATTACAGTAGTGTGAAAACAATTGCCAAAGTGGGGGTTTAAGCCTTGTGAATTGTCACACCTGAAAATAAACATTTGCATTTCCTTTAAACTTTCATCACCGTACTTTGCGTTTGCCAGTGAAGCCTGGTGTGAATTGGCAGATGGATTGTAAGGATAAGGAAGGCATATCGGGTGCATTAACTTTTTAACTTAAAAACAATTCAAATGAAAAAACGGATTATCGTGCCTTTGATGCTGGCAGCATTGATGTTTGCAGGAGCGGTGTCAGCACAATCATACAAAACCGGCCTCGGTGTCAGGCTTAGCAGCAGCCAGGCAATGGTCAATAATTCCATTACCATAAAACATTTCTTCAATGAGCGTTCAGCCATTGAAGGACTCTTATCCTTCGGAGATCCGCTCGCCATCGGTGCGTTGTATGAAGTTCACCGCCCTTTCAGTACCGAAGGTCTTCAGTGGTTTTACGGCGGAGGCGGTTATCTTGGATTTGTTAAATCCTGGAACCCCAACAAACAAAAAAATGAAACCGATGCCAATATCGGGGCCATGGGAGTGGTCGGTCTTGATTACAAGTTTATGAATATACCCCTCAATTTGTCCCTTGACTGGAAGCCGGAACTAAACCTGGTGAGCGATATTCATTTCGAACCGGCAGCCATCGGCTTCAGCGCTAGATTTACTTTCTGATAATCCAATAATGATTTGCAAATCCCGCAATACGCGGGATTTTTATATGGCAAAACCGGAGAATATCAACAAAAATAGGCATGTATATGCGTTATCATATGTCGAAAACTGCAGCTTTTTTCAATTTTCTGCTGGTTATTGCTTTTTTTATCCTATTTTAGCCTACAGTCTAACGATTCTGCATGCTAAAGAAAGAAAGACAGTCTTACATTCTTCAGCAGGTTAACCTGCACAATAAGGTGCTGTCATCCACACTCAGCCAGGAAATCAATGTATCGGAAGACACCATCCGGCGTGATTTGCTTGAATTATCCAGCGAAGGAAAATTATTGAAAGTACATGGCGGGGCACTCTCCCGCTCTTTTGGAAGTGTTTACGTTCCCAGCGATGGCGTATACAGTCAGTATGAAAAAAAGAGCATTGCCCAAAAAGCAATCGCACTGATCAGTGACGGAATGTTTGTATTGACCGGAGGAGGTACTACAATCGTGGAAATGGCAAAAGTGCTTCCGCGTGAGCTGAAAGCAACCTTCGTGTCCGGTAGTATCGCTGCGATACTGGAGTATATGGAACATCCCAACATTGAAGTGATCCTGATTGGCGACCGTGTATCAAGAAACGCGCGGATCACTGTCGGATCAGAAGCCATTTCAAAAGTCCGCCAGTTAAAAGCAGATATATGTTTTCTTGGCATAAATGCAATAGATATACAAAACGGAGTAACCGAAAATGACTGGGATGTGGTGCAATTAAAAAAGGCCATGATCGAATCTTCTTCCCGTGTTGTATGTCTCGCGATTTCCGAAAAAATAAATACCTGTCAACCAATCCAGATTTGCCCGTTAAACAGGATTGACACCCTTATCACTGAGTTGAACCCGGATGACCCGCGGCTGAAACCCTACGCCGATGCGGGCATTGAACTTTTATAAAAACAACGCTTTTAGAAACCCTTTTTTTTAAACACTAAAACTAAAATAGCTATGCGAAAATCTCTCCGGTTTATAGCAGCTATTCTGCTTATGAGCCTCTTCCTGCCACCCGCACTCCATGCGCAGGAAAGGACCATAAAAGGAACGGTGCTATCAGCTGATGCCAAGACGCCCCTCCAGGGTGTCAACGTAAGCGTGAAGAATACGCTTACCGCCACTCAAACCGATGCTGATGGAAATTTCGAGATCAAAGCGAATGTGGGGCAGGTTCTGCAGTTTACTTCTGTCGGGTATGCCACACAGGAAGTGACCATCGGCGACCAGACAACACTGGGCATTTCACTTGTACAGCAACAGGAAACATTAAGTGATGTGGTGGTAGTGGGTTATGGTACACAGCGCAGAACGAATCTGACCGGTGCTGTTTCCACAGTAGATGTAAAGAAAACACTATCCGGCCGCGCCATTGCTGATGTGGGACGCGGTTTGCAGGGTGCTGCATCCGGACTTAGTGTAACAATACCCAGCGGTGAAGTGGGTTCTGATCCCATTATCAAAATCCGGGGCCAGATAGGTTCACTCAATGGTGGAAGCTCCCCGCTTATCCTGTTGGATAACGTGGAGATCCCAAGCATCCAGGTTGTGAATCCAAATGATATCGCTTCGATCACCGTACTTAAAGACGCTGCATCGGCTTCTATTTACGGTGCTAAAGCCTCTTTCGGTGTAATCCTTATCACAACCAAGAAAGGATCTACTTCCGGTGGTAAACCGCAGATCAATTACTCAAACAACTTCTCTTTCCAAAATGTATGGAAAGACCTGAAGATGGCTGATGTAAATGGTCTGAAGTACACCGTTGAAGCTGCTGAAAGAGTCGGAACATTTACTCCCACCGGGGCCTTCTATTATGTTGACCGCGCCAGTTATGAAAAAGCGGTTGAGTGGAAAGAAAAATATGGCGGTGTTCTTGGACCCAACGATCCTACCGTATTCGGCAGAGACTGGTATGTTCAGGGTGCATCTAACCAAAAAATGGGCGTGAGAACATATGATCCGTATGATTATATGGTAAGAGAATGGGCGCCTACCCAACAACATGACCTTTCAATTGGTATGACACAGGGCAAGACTTCATATAATATCGGACTTGGCCTGTTGGATCAGAGCGGTATGCTGAAACCGTCTAAAAAAGACCAGTTCCAGCGTCACAATGTTTCTTTTAAGATCACCAGTGACCTGAATAAATACATTACCGTTCGCGGAGGTGCTATTTATTCAAGAAGAAACAAGGAGTATGCTTATGTTACCAACTCAACAACAGCTGACCCCTGGCTTTATCTCTACCGCTGGAGCTCATTGTACCCACTGGGTAATGATGAGAATGGCGATCCGATCCGCAGCCCGATGAGTGAATTGCAGGCAGCCAATACAGCTAACATCCTGCGCAACTACCTGAACGTCACGTTGGGAACAACCGTAAACATCATGAAGAACTGGAAAGTGGATTTTGACTACACTTTGTCAAACCAGGAAGAGCTGTGGAAAAGACCCGTGAAAGAAGAATGGAATTTGTTTTCGAACACAGTCGCCTGCTGGATCTGAAAAGATGGAAAAAACTCCATTACATGGACTTCAGTACCAAAGATGACTATTTCCTCGGCCCATGGGTTGATGTTGCTGCTGAAATCCCCAGCTTCCTTACCGCTGCGAATGTTGGGAAAATCCGGGTGAAAAAAGCTAATGGCACCATCGTCACATACAACGGCTCCAACGCTGCTGATATGGTAGGTTTCTGGATGGTCGAAAATGCCCAGAACAGAAACGCATTCGACTACAAAAATTACCTGGCGCCAGTTGGGCAGTCACAAATAACACAATACCAGGAACGCGGTTATACCCTGAGCCAAACTCCGGGCTGGTAATAAACTTTGTTCGTTTATTTAAGTTGCAGTTTTAAATCAGGGTCGTCTGTTCTCAGGCGACCCTCTTTTTTAAAGACCAATTATTTCATCGAATACACAACCTTTGCAAAAACACCTTTAATCAACCCCGCATGTTCAAGAGAAATTTATTTCTGACCGGTTTGCTGCTTTTCTTTTCGGTTTGCTTCAGTCAGACCGGGATCCGGTATGTTCACCTGTCAGACACCCATATTGGTAACGCCTCCGGCGCTGATGATCTTCGGCGAACTGTCAATGATATTAACGCCAGTACCGACATTCAATTTGTCATAATTACCGGTGATATCACTGAGTTTGGTACAGATGAGGAAATACGTCTTGCCAAACAAATCCTCGACAGCTTAAACAAACCCTGGCATATCATTCCGGGCAACCACGACAGTAACTGGTCAGAAAGTGGTTCGAATACTTTTAAAAGAGTCTTTGGTAAGGAAACATTTGCGTTTAATGCCGGGGGATTTCTTTTCCTTGGTACGCATTCAGGACCTAATATGCGTATGAGCCCCGGACAGATTCCCCGTGAAAATATTGTATGGCTTGATTCCGTGCTAAAAGCAACAGACGATGCCACACCCATCATCTTTGCAAACCACTACCCCCTCGATTCAGGCTTGAATAACTGGTTTGAAGCCATTGATCGCCTGAAGACAAAAAATATTCAAATGCTGATGTGTGGTCATGGTCATACAAATCAAAAAATGGAACTGGAAGGCATCCCTTCCATTATGGGTCGTTCTAATCTTCGCGCAAGTAAACCGGTTGGCGGTTACAATATCGTTGCAATAAAAAATAATGTTGTCACATACCAGGAACGCAATCCCGGTGTTGGTACTCAACCTGTATGGGCAACAGTTGAATTAAAAAATCTGAATTTTAGAACATCCTCCGTCCAATACCGCAGGCCGGACTACTCGGTAAATAAAATTTATTCACAGGTAAAAGTCAAATGGACATTCCAGGATGACAGTGATATTGGCTC
>Ga0065721_10007240_pt1 | contig 13409 bp, 11 predicted proteins | sample Mesricmetagenome_FD_59108 | JGI IMG/M metagenome (GOLD analysis project Ga0065721, IMG submission 59108) | Mesophilic microbial community from rice straw/compost enrichment Sample: eDNA_1 v2 (version 2) | ecosystem: Engineered > Solid waste > Grass > Composting > Bioreactor | place: USA: Davis... | reverse complement strand
GGCGGGTAGAGCTGACGACGGGCGGACGGGAGTTCTCGGCCGCCGCCGGCAAGGTGCTGGAGGACCTGGAACTCGCGGTGCGCAACGCCGCGGACCTCGCCGAGCGCCGCCGCGGGCGCGTCGTGATCGCCGCGCCGCCGCTCCTTGCAGCCGCCATCCTGCCGCGCGCCATCGCCGAATTCCGCGCGAGCCATCCGGGCATCCAGGTCGCCGTGCTCGACACGGGCACGGACCGGATCGTCGAGGCCGTACGCCTCGGAAAGGCCGATTGCGGGCTCGGCACCTTCGCCCCGGCCGAGGAGGGCATCGAGCGCGCCAGCCTTGCGCGCGACAGCCTGATGCTCTTCTGCGGTCCCGACAGCCCCTTCTTCGGCCGCGATGCCGTCGCCTGGCGCGACCTCGCGGACGAGCCGCTCGTCACGTTGACGCGCGACAGCGGCATCCGCCTTCTCGTGGAGGTCGGCTACGAGGCGGCCGAGGTGCCGCTGCGGCCCGCCTTCGAGGTCTCGCAGATCACGACGGCCATCGCCCTCGTCGAGGCCGGACTCGGCTCGGCCGTACTGCCGACCTATGCCTGGACAGCGGCCGAGGGAAAGCGGGTGGCGGCGCGCCCCCTGACCGAACCGTCGATTTCCCGCGACATCGTCCTCATCCACGCCAGCGGCCGCTCGCTCTCGCCGGCCGTCGCGGCCTTCGAGCCGGTGCTGCGGCGCTGCGCGCAGCGCCTGGCGCCGCGCCGGGCTGCCGGTTGAAGTGAGATCTGGGCGCCGTCCTATCCGCGCATCATGTCCGGCAGGCTCGTCACGATGGCGGGGAAGACGGTGATCAGCACGAGCAGCAGCATCAGCACCAGGAAGAAGGGGATCGCCGCGCGCGTCACCTCCACGATGTTCCGGCCGGTGATGGTCTGCAGCACGAAGAGGTTGAAGCCCACGGGCGGCGTGATCTGTGCGGCCTCGATCAGGACGACGATGAAGATGCCGAACCAGAGAAGGTCGATGCCGGCCGCCTGCACCATGGGCAGGATCACCGAGGAGGTCAGCACGATGATCGATATGCCCTCGAGGAAGCAGCCGAGGATCAGGATGAAGACGGCGAGGACGGCGAGCAGCATGTAGGGGGAGAGGTTCATCCCCTGCACCCACATGGCGAGCGACCGCGGGATGTCGACGAAGGCCACGGCGATCGAGAGGCAGGCCGCGCAGGCGATGATGAAGGCGATCATGCACGAGGTGCGGACCGCGCTCATCAGGCTGTCCATGAAGCTCGCCGGCGTCAGGGTCCGGCTCGCCATGGCGAGGATGAGCGCGCCCACGACCCCGAGCATCGCGGCCTCGGTCGGCGTCGCATAGCCGCCGTAGATCGAGCCGATGACGCCGCCGATCAGGAGAGCGACGGGAAACAGCCGCCGCGTCTCGTAGAAGCGCCGGAACAGGCCGACGCGGGGATCGGGATCGGGCAGCCGGGTGCGGTTGAAGAGGCTCCACAGCGCCGTGTAGCCCATGAAGAGGCCGACCAGCAGCAGGCCCGGCAGGACGCCGGCGATGAACAGCCGGCCGATCGACTGCTCGGCCGTGACGCCGTAGACGATCATGATGATCGACGGCGGAATGAGCAGGCCGAGCGTGCCGGACCCGGCGAGCGTGCCGATCGTCATGCCGGAGGGGTAGCCGCGGCGGCCGAGCTCGGGAACGCTCATGCGGCCGATCGTGGCGCAGGTCACGGCGGAGGAGCCGGTAACGGCGGAGAGGATGCCGCAGCCGAGAATGTTCACGTGCAGCAGCCCGCCCGGCAGGCGCGACAGCCAGGGTGCGAGGCCACGGAACATGTCTCCGGCCAGATTGGTCCGGAACAGGATCTCGCCCATCCAGACGAAGAGCGGCAGCGAGGTCAGCGTCCAGCCCCAGCTGGCGTCCCAGAGGGTCGAGGCGATGAGCGATCCCGTCGGGGCCGACGAGAAGAAGTGCATGATGGCGATGCCGACCACCAGCAGGGTGATGGACACCCAGACGCCGGACGCCAGAAGCCCGAGCGTGAGGACGATGAGGACGACCGAGGCGAGGAGTGTCTGGTCCATGGGCGTGATCTCAGGCGACGGGCCGGTCGGCTGCGACGCGGCTCTCGTCCTCGGCCGGCTCCGTCTTGCTGCCGGCCATGATCGCGATGAGCTCGTCCCAGATGGCGATGGCGAAGACGGTGACGCCTGCTGCGACGCCGGCCTGGGGAATCCAGAAGGGCATCGCCAGGAAGCCGGGGCTCACGTCGTTGTATTCGCGGGACTGCAGCGCCAGAAGCGCCACGTTCCACGCGAGATAGGTGATGGCGCAGCCGGCGAGGAGGCAGTTGAAGATCTCGGCCGCGCGACGCGCCTTCGCAGGCAGGCGGTCGAGCACGATGTTGATGCGCACGTGGCCGCCGAGGCGGAACGTGTGCGCGAGGCCGAAGAAGGTGGCCGCAGCGAGACAAAGTCCCGCTGCTTCCGTCGCGTCGATGGTGACCGCGTTCATCCGGCCGACGATCTGCGCGATGATCGCGATCGCTATGCCGACGAGGAAGACCGCGGCAACATAGCCGGAGTACAGGTACAACCTGTCCAGAGCATTGCGGAGCAACGTGAACCTCCCTTGCAGACGCAGCCGGCGAGGACGGTCACTTCAGCATCGCCTGGTAATTCTCGTAGACCTTCTTCTCGGCATCGTTGGCCGTGCCCAGCCACTCCTCGACCATCTCCTTGCCGATCTCGTCGATGCGGTCGAGGATATCCTTCGGCGCCTGCTCGATGATCATGCCGTGGTCGCGCAGGATGCGCTCGCGCTCGGCATGGGCCTCGCGGGCGAGCTCCCAGCCACGGTCCGTGGCGATGGCGGCGGCTTCGAGCACGATCTTCTGCAGGTTCTCGTCGAGGCCGCGCAGCGCGCGCTCGTTGACGATGATCGCGTTCTTGTTGTGCATGGTGCCGGTGTAGGTGAAGTATTTCACGTAATCCCAGGCCTGCACGTCGGTGCCGCTCTGGGCGCTGGTCCACAGCGCGTCGATCATGCCGGTGGCGAAGGCCTGCGGCACCTCGGCGAAGGGCAGGATCAGCGATTCCATGCCGAGCTTCTGGCCCATGATCTGCGTCTGGCGCGAATAGATCCTGAGCTTCTGGCCCTTGAGGTCATCGAGCGACTTCACCGGCTGCTTGGTGAAGAAGCCCTGTCCCGGCCACGCCACATAGGTGATGACGCGCATGCCGTTCTTGCCGAACAGCTCATCGTAGAAGGGCTTCTGCGCCTTCATCAGGTGGTAGGCCTGGTCGAAGTCGGTGGCGACGCCGGGGATGTTGTCGAGATTGAACATCGCCGCCTCGTTGCCGTAGACGCCCATGCGGATCTCGCCGATCTGCACCTGGCCCGACTGGACGGCACGCTTGATGGCGTCGAGCTTGATGAGGCTGTCGTTGGACCTCAGGTCGATCTTGAGCGCGCCGTTGCTGCGCTTCTCCACGTCCTCGATGAAGAGGCGGATGTTCTTGGTGAAGAAGCTGCTCTCGGGATAGCCCGAGGCCATCGTCCAGACCGTCTGGGCCTGCGCGCTGAAGCTTCCGGCCAGCGTCGACACGGCCAACGTGACGGCTGTCAGGCATGCTTTGATTTTCATGGGGAACCCCTCTGTGGCTGGAATGGCCGCCCGGCGGCCGCGGCGCTCGGGCGCCGTTCTGCTTGCTTGAGGCTGCCGATCGCAGGTCTTGGCCTCGCGCTCGTCCACAGAAGACTGTCATCAGTTGTCATATCTGTCAAACGGAAACGCCATAGCCGGGCGCTTTTCCGCCCGCTTGGGGAGCGATGCAGGCGACCGGATCGAAGGGCGGCACAAGCCCGTGGTTGCCTGGCTGGCTGCCGACGACCAGAACCCTCTCACCGCTTGCCGGGAGAGGGGCGCATCCAGCTGTGCTGCCGGTCGCTCTTTTCGCCTATCGATGCCCGGCGGAACGGTCGGTACGATCCGACGAGGCGCGCCGGTGCCGGATGAGCCGACTGCTCAGCGCGGGTTCTGGGCCTGATAGCGCATCAGGCTGCCCTTGAGATGCAGCCGCATGGCGTCGCGCGCGCCGTCGATATTGCGTGCGGCGATCGCGTCGAGCACGGCGGCGTGCTCCTTCTGGATCTTGGCGTGATATTCCTGGTCCGGCTCGCGCGCCGGCTGCAGGCTGTTGAAGCGCAGGCGCGGAATGATGTGCGGGCCGAGGAAGTTCAGGAACTTCTCGTAATAGGGATTGTTGGTGGCGCGGGCGATGGCGAGGTGGAACTCGAAGTCGCTGCGTCCCTTGTCCCCTTCCTTGCCGCTGATCTCCCGGTCGATGTCCTTGTAGCGCGCCTTGATCGCCTGCAGCTGGCGCTTGTTGTGCCGCTCGGCCGCCAGGGCCGCCGCCTCGAGCTCGACGCCGAGGCGCAGCTCCAGGATGTTGACGGCATCCGCCAGGGCATCGCCCGAAGCGGCATCGACCTCGAAGGGCAGGAGCTTCTTGCGTTCGGAGACGAAGACGCCGACGCCCTGGCGCGAGATCAGGAGGCCGTCGGCCCGCAGGGAGGCGATGGCCTCGCGCACCACCGTGCGGCTGACGCCATATTCCTCGCAGAGCTCGGCCTCGGTGGGGATGCGCTCGCCCGGGCGGTAGGCTTCACTGTCGATCTTCTCGGCGAGCTTCTTGGTCAGCTGCGAGGAGAGGCTCTCTCTTTTGCCCAGCATGTGCCCGTCGCTCTCCCCGATAGCCGTCTCTTATCACTCATATGATATAATACGGCACTGCGCAAAACGGCGGCAAGTGCCTCGCCTGCGGGCAATGGAACCGCTGGCGCGATGCTCCATTGCCGTACGCCGCTCATCTTCGCAAGCGCATGACGGCCGTCGTGAGCTGGCCGAGCGCGGCCTCCAGGTTGGAGCGGGAGGTGGCGAAGGAAATGCGGAAACAGGGATCGAGGCCGAAGGCCGAGCCCGGCACCACGGCGACCCTCGCCTCCTTGAGGAGATAGGCCGCCAGCTGCCCGCCGTCGGCGATCGTCGTGCCGTCGGGCGCCTTCGCGCCGATGAGGCCCGAGCAGTCCGGGAAGGCGTAGAACGCCCCTTCGGGCGCGCGCAGCCTGAGACCGTCGATGGCGCTGAGGGCCCGGAAGACCAGCGCGCAGCGGGCCTGATATTCGGCGAGCGCGGTCTGTACGAAGTCCTGCGGGCCGGTGAGGGCGGCGACGGCCGCGGCCTGTGAGATCGAGGACGGATTGCTCGTGCTCTGCGACTGGATCTTGCCCATGATGGCGACGAGCGGCGCCGGGCCGGCGGCGTAGCCGATCCGCCAGCCCGTCATCGCATAGGCCTTGGAGACGCCGTTGACGACGACGAGGCGCTCGCGCAGGTCCGGGCAGGCCGTCAGGAAGGACGTGAAGGGCTCCGGCGTGTAGTTGATGTGCTCGTAGATCTCGTCCGAAAGAACGAACAGGTTGGGGAAGCGCGCGATGACGTCGCCCAGCGCCCGCAACTCCTCGCGGCTGTAGCCGGCGCCCGAGGGATTGTTGGGGGCGTTGAGCAGCAGCCAGCGCGTCGCGGGAGTCAGCGCCGCTTCGAGTTTCGCCGGCGTCAGCTTGAAGTCCTCGTCGATGCTGCAGGGCAGCACCCGCGGCGTGCCGCCGAGCAGGAGGACCATGTCCGTATAGGACACCCAGTAGGGCGCCGGAACCAGAACCTCGTCGCCCGGCTCCAGCGTCGCCATGAGGGCGTTGAAGATGATCTGCTTGGCGCCGTTGGCCGCCGTCACCTCGCCGCGAGCGAAGTCGAGCCCGTTCTCGCGGCGGAACTTTTCGACGATGGCGTCCTTCAGCTCCGCCGTGCCGTCGGCGGCGGTGTAGTGGGTCTCGCCACGCCGCATAGCGGCGATGGCCGCTTCGACGACATGCGCCGGCGTGTCGAAGTCCGGCTCGCCGACGCTGAGGTCGACGACGGGCGTGCCCGCCGCCGTCAGGCGCTTGGCCTCCAGGGAAATCGCCATGGCGGGCGAGGGCTTGATGAGCTTTACGCGCTCTGCCTGGTAGTTCATGTCGGCTGACCTTCCTGCCCGTCAGGCTTCCGCGACATAGCCGCACGCGATGTCGCGGGCGATCGCCTCGGGGCTGCGCTCGCTCGCCGGCCCGTAGCCGCCGCCACCCGGCAGCATGAGGACGAGGCGGCGGCCGGCCGGCACGTGCTGGCGCCCTTTTGTGGCGAGCTTGGTGCCGTCGTCGAGGAGGACGGCGCCCGCCGCGCCGTTCTCGCCGCCGGCGCGACCGCGCGGCGGGTGGTCGACGCGGTCGAACATCGCATTGAAGTGGAACTCGTGCCCCTCGGTGGCCGAGATCTCGAGCACCTGCCCGAGCCCGCCGCGATACTTGCCGGCGCCGCCGGAGCCCTCGCGCAGCTCCTTGCGCCAGAAGATGACCGGCCCGACGTGCTCGGTCGCCTCGATCGACATGGAATGCACGCCGCTCGGGAAGGCCGTGGCGCTGAGGCCGTCGAGCGTCGGGCGTGCGCCCGTGCCGCCGCTGTTGAAGAGCAGCACCTCGGCGCGCTGGCCGCCGTCGGCGGGCGCGTCCTTGCTCTGGAGCGGCCGGGCGCTGACGTGGAGGTTCCACAGCGCGCCGGCGCCCTCCGCCGGGATCCGGCCGGGCAGCATCTTGTGCAGGGCGCCAAGGACGGCATCCGGGATGAGATGGCCGAGCACGTGGCGCACGGCGACCGGCGCCGGGTGCTGGGCGTTGAGGATGCAGTCCTTCGGCGCCGCGACCTCGAAGGGCAGGAGCGAGCCGTAGTTGTTGGGGATCTCGGGCGCGAGCGCGCACTTCAGCCCGTAGCACGCATAGGCCTTGGTGTAGATCATCGGCACGTTGATGCCGCGCGGGCTCGGGCCCGACGTGCCGGCGAAGTCGACGAGCACCCGGTCTCCGGCCACGTCGACGCGCAGGGCGATGTCGATGGGGCTGCCGTAGCCGTCGACGCGCATGACGTTGTCGTAGGAGCCGGCCGGCAGCTCCGCGAGGCGCGCGAGCGTCGCCTTGATGCTGCGGTCGAAGACGAAGGCCGCGAGCTCTTCGAGATCGTCGAGGGCGAACTCGTCCATCATGTCCTGCAGCCGGCGATGGCCGATCTCGTTGCAGGCGGCGAGCGAATAGACGTCGCCGACCACCTGGTGCGCCTCGCGCACGTTGTGGCGCAGCAGGTTGACGAGGTCGCGGTTGACGGCGCCTCGCTCGGCGAACTTCATGATCGGGATGAAGATGCCTTCCTCGTAAACCTCGCTGGCGTCGGGGCCGAAGCCGCGTCCGCCGACGTCCACCACATGGGCGGTGCAGGCGAAGAAGCCGATGAGCCGNCCCTTGCGGAAGGAGGGCGTGACCACCGTGAAGTCGTGCAGGTGNCCCGTGCCCTTCCACGGNTCGTTGGTGATGTAGACATCNCCCTCGAAGATGTTGTCNGGNCCGATATCGTTCATGAAATGGCCGACGGCCTCGGCCATGGCGTTGACGTGGCCGGGCGTGCCGGTGACCGCCTGGGCGATCATCTTGCCGTCGCGGTTGAACACGCCGGCCGAGAGATCGCCCGATTCACGCACGCTCGTGCTGAAGGCGGTGCGGATGAGGGTGACGGCCTGCTCCTCGACAACCGAGATGAGGCGGTTCCACATGATCTGCATGTGGACTTCGGAAAGCGCCGATTGGGTCATGGGTCAGTTCCTCCTCTAGGCCGTCACGGCGCGCACGAGCAGGCATCCGTCGGCCTGCATGATGGCTTCCCGGCCGGCGGTGACGACGGTCGAGGTCTCGCGTTCGGTGATGACGGCCGGCCCTTTCACCAGATCGCCCGCGCGCATGGCGGCGCGCTCCACGACCGTCGCCGTGACGAAGGCGCCGCGCTGCGCCTCGAAGATCTCGCGCCGGCGGTCGGAGCCGGTGGCGCGCGGCGCGCTCACCCGCGTGACGGGCTCGGGCGGCGGCACTTCGGAGCTGGCGCGCAGGGACCAGCTGACGATCTCGACGTCGAGACCGTCGATCACGCGGCCGAAGGCCTTTTCGTATTCCCCGTCGAACAGCTGGCGGAAGGTCGCGGCATCCTCGTCTCGGTAGCGGCGCACGTCGATGGGAACGGGGATCTCCCAGCCCTGGCCGACGTAGCGCATGTAGGCGATGCATTCGAGAACGGGCGTGATGCCGGGCGCCCCCTGGTGCACGAAGGAGGTGGCTTCGTCCTCGAGCTCGCGCAGCACGTCGTTGACCTTGCCGGCGTCGAAGCGGCTGAGGCGCAGATAGGCGCTGCGCACGGATTCGAAGCCGAAGGGCGCGCGCAGGAAGCCGATGGCCGAGCCTACGCCGGCGCCGGGCGGCACCAGAAGCTCGCCGATGCCCAGCTTCTCGCACAGGCGCGCGGCATGGACGGGCGCCGCGCCGCCGAAGGCGATCATCGTGAATTCGGACAGCTCCTTGCCGTTCTCCACCGCATGCATGCGGGCGGCATTGCTCATGTTCTCGTCGACGATCTCGCTGAGGCCGAAGGCGGCGGTGGCGGTGTCGACCGACAGCGGCACCGACAGGTCCCGGTCGAGCGCGCCGCGCGAGGCGGCGAGGGAGAGCTTGATGGAGCCTCCGGCGAATTCATCGGCATCGAGCCTGCCGAGCACGAGGTCGGCATCCGTGACGGTGGGCCGCTCGCCGCCGCGGCCATAGCAGGCCGGGCCCGGCTCGGAGCCGGCGCTATGCGGGCCGACGCGGATCTGGCGCATCGAATCGACGCTGGCGATGGAGCCGCCGCCGGCGCCGATCTCGATCATCTCGATCACGGGGATCGAGATCGGCATGCCGCTGCCCTTCTTGAAGCGGTAGGAGCGCGCGACCTCGAAAGTCTTCGCCGTCTTCGGCACCTGGCCCTCGACAAGGCAGATCTTGGCCGTGGTGCCGCCCATGTCGAAGGACAGCGCGTTGTCGATGCCGTAGCGGGCCGCGATGTGCGCGGCGAAGATCGCACCGCCCGCCGGCCCGGATTCGAGCAGGCGCACCGGAAATTCCGCCGCGCTCTCGACGCTGATGATGCCCCCGCCGGAGTGGATCATGAAGACGGGGCAGGTGATGCCCTCTCCGGCGAGGCGGCCGACGAGGCGGTTGAGGTAGGACGCCATCAGCGGCTTGACGTAGGCGTTGGCGCAGACGGTGTTGAAGCGCTGGAACTCGCGCATCTGCGGCGAGACTTCCGAGGAGAGCGACACCGACAGGTCCGGATTGCGCGCGAGCAGCGCATCGCGCATCTGCCGCTCGTGCGCGCCGTTGAGGTAGGAATGGATGAAGCCGATGGCGACGCTCTCGAAGCCGCCGGCGATGACCTGATCGGCGAGGGCGGCGATCTCCTGCGGGTCTATCGGCTTCAGGACCGACCCGTCGGCGCCGATGCGCTCGTTCACGACGAAGCGCTCGTTGCGCGGCACCAGCGGCTCGGGCAGCACGATGTTGAGGTCATACTGCTCGAAGCGGCTCTCGGTCCGCATCTCGATGACGTCGCGGAAGCCCTTGGTGGTGATGAAGGCGGTGCGGGCGCCGCGCCGCTCGATGAGGGCGTTGGTGGCGAGCGTGGTGCCGTGGATGATCGAATCGATGGCGCCGAGCGGGGTGCCGGCGATCTCCGCCACCTGCCTGATGCCGTCGATGATGGCCTGTTCCGGAAAGGCGTAGCTGGTCAGCACCTTGGTCGAATGAAGGGCGCTGCCCACCTCCATGGCGACGTCGGTGAACGTGCCGCCGATGTCCACCCCCACTCGTACCTGTTTCCCCTCGATCGTCATTGGCTGGATTCTCCGTGCTGCGCGGCCGGCCCGCATCTTCGAATGGCCTCGCGTCGTCACTGTCCGCGGCTTCCCTCCCCGGAGGCCGGCAGGTTGTGTGACAACGTAGGATGCCCGGCGATATCTGGTCAAGGCATCTGATGTATGACAACATACCAAAACGTTGGATTGTTCGTCGACCAAAAAGATAAGACATCATACAACTGTTGACAGCCGCACAGCGCGCCGCTAGGCCTGTGGCTCAGGAAGAAAGAGGGAGTTCGACGTGGAACCCAAGGATCTCAAGGCCGTGCTCGGCGCGGGCCTGCTGTCGTTTCCGGTCACGCATTTCGGCCCCGACGGCCGCTTCAACGCCGAGAGCTACCGCAGGCACGTCGCCTGGCTCTCCGGCTTCGAGGCGGCGGCGCTGTTCGCGGCCGGCGGCACGGGCGAGTTCTTTTCCCTCACGCCGGACGAGGTCCCCGCCGTGGTGCGGGCCGCCAAGGAAGCGGCCGGGGCGACGCCGATCGTCTCCGGGTGCGGCTACGGCACCGAGATGGCGATCGCGATCGCCCGAGCAGCCGAGAAGGCCGGGGCGGACGGCATCCTGCTGCTGCCGCACTATCTCATCGATGCGCCGCAGGAAGGGCTCTACCAGCACGTCAAACGCGTGTGCGACGCGGTCGGCATCGGGGTGATGGTCTACAACCGCGACAACTGCATCATCCTGCCGGAAACCCTGGCGCGCCTGTGCGACGCCTGTCCCAATCTCATCGGCTTCAAGGACGGCTCCGGCGACATCGGCACGGTGCGCCAGGTCTCCGCCACCATGGGCGAGCGCCTGACCTACCTCGGCGGCATGCCGACGGCCGAGCTCTTCGCCGAGGCCTATCTCAGCGCCGGCTTCACCACCTATTCGTCAGCGGTGTTCAACTTCGTCCCCGCCATGGCCGTCGATTTCTACAAGGCCCTGCGCGGCAACGACCGCGCCCGCTGCGAGGCGCTGCTGCACGAATTCTTCTATCCCTTCATGAAGCTGCGCAGCCGCCAGAAGGGCTATGCGGTCTCCGCCATCAAGGCCGGCGTGCGCCTTCGCGGCTATGATGCCGGCCCGGTGCGGCCGCCGCTGACGGACCTCACGCGGGAGGAGGAAGGCATGCTCTCGGCGCTCATGGAGCGGGTCGGCGGCTGATCGCTTCCGGCGGGCGGCGGCGCGGCACCCCGGGGGCGCCGCGCTGCCCCCTCAGTGCCGGGCAAGCGCCGTCAGGCCGGCGAGCTTGTCCGGGTTGCGCATGATGAAGACGTCGCTCGTCCGGCCCTCGGCATCGAAGCCGAAGGTCACGGCCGCGATCGGCACCTCTCCGTCCGTGAGGATGAAGCCGAGCTGCCCGTTGATGGCGGCCTCCACCCAGCGGTAGCTCCGCCACCATTCGTGCAGCCGCCCCGCCAGGAAGGCGAGCACCGCCTCGCGTCCCTCGATGGGCTCGCGCGCGGCCGCCGCCTTGCCGCCGCCGTCGGCGGTGACGCGGATGTCCTCGGCGAGGAGCCGCGTCAGGCCGGCCGTGGCGCCTTCCGTCACGGCGGCCTGGAACGCGGCCAGCAGCTCCTGCTGGCGCTCGAGGGGCGCGACATGGCGGACGGCATCGCTGCCGACCGCCGTCTTGGCGCGCGAGACGAGCTTGCGCACGGCCGGCTCGCGCAGCTCCATCGCTTCCGCCACGGCGGCATAATCCATGTCGAAGATCTCGCGCAGCAGATAGGCGGCCCGCTCCTTCGGCGTCAGGCGCTCCAGCATCAGGAGGAAGGCCGTCGTCAGCGTCGCCGCCATCTCGTGGTTCTCGGCCGCCACATGGCCGACCGGCGTATGGATCGGCTCCGGCAGCCAGGCCCCGATATAGTCGACCCGCTTGCGGTGGGCCGACCGCAGCATGTCGATGCAGCGGCGCGTGCAGGTGGCCGTCAGCCAGGCGGCGGGATTGTCGATCGCTTCGGCGTCCGCGAGGCGCCATTTCAGCCAAGTGTCCTGCACCGCATCCTCGGCGTCGGCGCGCGAGCCGAGGATGCGATAGGCGAGGCCGACGAGCCGCGGGCGTTCTTCCTCGAAGACCTGTCCGTATTCGCCCGCGTCCATCTCAGTGCCCCGAGACCTGGATGCGGTTCCACAGGTTGATCATGGCGACCGTGGCCGTCAGCGCGCCGATCTCGGTCTCGGAGAAATGCTCGCGCAGCCGTGCGCGCAGCGCGCCGAGGTCGCGGTGATGATCGAGCTCCGTCAGCGCCTCGGTCCAGGCGAGGGCGGCCTTCTCGCGCTCGGAGAAGTCGCTCACCTGGTCCCAGACGATGACGCGGTCGAGCCGCTCGTTCGTCTCGCCGTCCTCCCGCGCCTCGCGCGTGTGCATCTTCACGCAGAAGGCGCAGCGGTTCATCTGCGAGGCCCGCAGCTGGACGAGGTGGTGGATCGTTCTGTCGAGTCCGTGGCCGTCGATCACGGGATGCACGCTGCCAAGCACCTTCAGCACATCGGGAATGACCTGATCGTAACGCACGCTTCGTTTCTCAGTCATCGTCGTCTCCTGTTCGCGGCGGACATTCGCCGTTCATGGAGATGACGATCGGGCCGGCGCCCGTGTGACGCGGGCGCGCAAAAAAATCCGGGATCGGGCGGAAGCCTGCCGCTCCTGGCGGTACCGTCACAGCCAGTAGCGCGGATAATCGCTTCGCCCGGTGCAGCGGTGATAGAGGAAGGCGACGCAAACGAGCGTGACCGCGCCGGCGAGGACCGGCGTCACGAGGAAGGACCAGTCGGCCCCGGCAAGCATGACGAGGAGCGGATTGGCGCCGGCCGGCGCATGGGTCGTGCGCGTCGCCAGCATCGCGGCGATGGCGAGCCCGACGGCGAGCGCCATGACGGCAGCGCTCGTGCCGAAGAGGCTCATCATGGCGAGGCCGATGCCCGTGGCGATCAGATGCCCGCCGATGATATTGCGCGGCTGCGACAGCGGGCTCTCCGGCAGCGCGAAGGCGAGGACGCAGCTTGCGCCGAACGGCGCCATGACGAAGGCCACGCCGGACCAGTCGGCGAGCGAGAACATGACGAGCGTTGCCGAAAAGCCTCCGAGGCCGGCGAGCAGCGCGGCGCGCACGGGCGGGGCAGGGGGCGGGCTGCCGGCCGTGCGCAGGCGGGCGAGGAGACGGTTTGCAGACACGTAAGGCACTTCGCCGGTCAGAGGTCGAGGAGGAGCCGCTCGCTGGCGGCGCGGGAGACGCAGATACACATGAGGCCGGCCCGGTCGCGCTCGTCGGGCGTGAGCACGGTGTCCCGATGGTCGGGCGTTCCGGCGATCACCTTGACGGCGCAGGTGCTGCAGGTGCCGGCGCGGCACTCGAAAGGCGCGTCGATGCCGGCCGCGATGAGGGCATCGAGGATCGCCTCTTCCGCCCGCGCGGCGACGGTGCGCCCGGAGCGGGCGAGCTCGATCGTGATGGGACCGTCGTCGGTCGTCGGCTCACCGGCCGCGAAGCGCTCGAAGCGCAGCCGCTCCGGCGCGATGCCGAGGGCCGCCGCCCCTTGCCGGACCGCATCGATGAGGCGGGGCGGGCC